>PVMS01051144.1_pt1 | contig 16427 bp, 19 predicted proteins | sample 1853461 | NCBI WGS metagenome assembly PVMS01 (sample SAMN08582032, study PRJNA380276) | Marine sediment metagenome, whole genome shotgun sequencing project. | isolation source: ocean sediment barecode stripped | collected 2017 | reverse complement strand
CGCGGACCCAGGAGCTCCGTCACGAGCTCGCCGTTCACGCGTAGCAGGCCCACGCGCGACACGTCCGCCAGGTCGGGTCGCGCCGCGTGGTAGAGGACCAGGCTCGTGTTGCCCGCGTCGTCGGTCGCGAGGATCCTCCAGTAGGACTCCGACTGCTCGGGCGGCACGATCAGGTCGATCCGCAGCCGATCGGGATCGGCCATCTGGTCGGGTAGCTGTCGACCCTTGATGCAGGTGTACCCCTCGAAGAGCGGGTCGTCGTCGATCCCCCGGACCGCGGTGACCCGGCCGTCGGTGATGTCGATCTCGATCGGACAGCTCGCATGGCACACCCGACAGAAGGTGGTCTCGGTGGTCGTGGCCATGTTTCGGTACCCCCAGGAACTTTCCGTACGGGCCGAAACTAACTCATGAGCTAGGTTCCGAACGCACTGGGTCCATGGGGTCCGGACAGCTCGACGACAGACGCAGGGGAAGGTACGGATGCAGGATCGGTGGATCACGGACTGGCCGGTGAGCGAGCGTTGGCCGCACTACACGCGCTCGAACGCCGGCGAGGTGCTGCCGACGCCGGCCAGCCCGCTCGGCCAGCAGTTCTGCTGGGACAAGGGCATCTGCCTCGGGTGGCGCGACGGCTACGTCCGGCAGGGCTCCTACTCCCTCGACGAGTTCGATCCCGTCCTGCCGGAGTCGAACGGGTTCTTCGGCGGCTACTTCTACATCAACCTCTCCAATGTCCGGATGCAGGGGGTCCGCAGCCCTGCGGTCACCGTCGAGCAGCTCGACCTCGCCTTCTTCGGTGATCACCCCGACGTCCCGCCGTACTCCGAACACCCGGCCGACGTGCGCGAGGACCTCGTCCCCGGGATCGGCGCTCATCTCGGCTGGGTGATGTCGACGACCGAGTGGCCCGAGATCGACGCCGAGCGGGCGGAGACGATCGCACTGCGGTCATCCCGGCCCGACGTGACCACGCTGTCCGACGTCGAACTCGTCGCCCGAGCACGAGCGCTCCAGCCTCGGCTGCAGAAACTGTTCGAGAGCCATTGCGTCGCGTCGAGCAGCTCGGGGATCGCCCCCGGCATCCTGTCCGCAGTCGGCGAGGCGGTCGGCGATCCGACGATCGCGATGAAGCTCCTGGCAGGTATGGGCGACGTCGACTCGGCCGATGCCAGCTACACGATGTGGGAGATGTCACGACTGGTCCGGGAGCCGTCGGAGCTGTCGGCGCAGTTCGACGAGGGCGTCGCGGGGTTGCTCGACCGGCTCCGAGCGTCCGACTCGGCAGATGTCGACGCGTACGTCGCGGCCTTCGAACGCTTCCTCGTCGATTTCGGATCGCGCGGGCCGAACGAGTGGGAGATCAGCGCCGACACGTGGGAGACAAAGCCGGAGATCGCGTTGGCGGCGATCGACCGGATCCGGCTCCAGTCCGACGACGAGTCGCCGCGCATCCGCAACCGCCGGCGGGCCGACGAGCGCGAGGCGCTGACCGTCGAGGTGCGGGCGAAGGTCGCGCCTCTCGGCGAGGAGCTGGCCGGGCAGTTCGAGGCAGCGCTCGTCGCGGCCAACCAGCTCGCGTTCCGAGAGCGCACCAAGACCAACATCATCCGCGTCGTGCACGAGGTGCGAATGGTCGTCAGGGAGTTGGGTCGCCGACACGCCGAGACCGGCGACATCGCCGATCCGATGCACGTCTTCATGCTGCTCGACGATGAGTTCGAACCGTTCGCCGCCGAACCAGCCTCGTTTCGCGACACGCTCGCCGAGCGGTATGGAACATGGCGTGAGCTGTGGGACCTCGAGCCGCCGTACTTCATCGTCGACGGGCAGGTGCCTCCACTCGGCGACTGGCCCGCGAAGGGCTCGAGCTCGGCGACCCCCGCCGCGGCCGGCGAAACCATCCAAGGCGTGCCGGGATGCGCGGGTTCGGTGACCGGCCGGGCGCGCGTCGTCGCCGATCCCGGCGACCCCAGGGGCCTGGAACCCGGAGACATCCTGGTCGCACCGTCGACCGATCCCGCCTGGACTCCGTTGTTCATGGCCGCCGGCGGCGTGGTCGTGAACGTCGGTGGCCAGATCAGCCACTCCGTGATCGTCAGCCGTGAACTCGGCCTGCCCTGCGTCGTGTCGGCCACCGATGCGACCCACCGCATCCCCGACGGCGCACTCGTCGAGGTGGACGGCGATACCGGTCGGGTCACAATCGTGGAGGTACCAGCATGACCCACACCTTCCGGTTCGGACTCCAGAGCTACTCGGCTTCGTCGCCGGACGACTGGCGCGATCAGGCCCGCCGGGCCGAGGCATCAGGCTTCTCGACGTTCAGCGTCGCCGACCACGTGATCGGCCCTGGCCCGGCGTTGACCGCGATGAGCCACCCGGTGCAAGACATCGCCGCCGTGCCGGCGATGGCGGTCGCAGCGGAGGCCACCGAGACGATCCGCATCGGATCGCGCGTCTTCTGCTGTGACTACCGTCAGCCGGTGATGTTCGCGAAGGAGCTGGCCACGCTCGACTTCTTCTCCGGCGGACGTCTCGAAATCGGCCTCGGAGCCGGTTGGCTGGCCGGTGAGTACGACGCGATTGGTGTGCCGTTCCAATCCGCCGGTATTCGAATCGACCGGATGGAGGAGACGATCGATCTGCTGCGGGCCCACTTCGCGGATGGCGAGCTCGACGTCACCGGTGATCACGTCCACGCGGTCGGCTTCGAGGGTGTCCCGAAGCCGCCGAACGGTCCGCCCCCGATCATGATCGGAGGGGGATCCAAGCGCGTGCTGGGTGTCGCCGGCCGTGAGGCCGACATCGTCAGCCTCAACTTCGACAACCGGTCGGGCAAGATCGGTCCGGCGGGAGTCGGCAGCAGCACCGCCGAGCTCACCGCGCAGAAGATCGAGTGGATCCGCGCGGGCGCGGGCGATCGGTTCGACGACCTCGAGATCGAGATCGGCGCGTACTTCACGTTCGTCACCGACGATCGCGACGCGATGCTCACCCGGATGGCACCGATGTTCGCGCTCGAACCGGAGCAGTTCGGCGAACACCCCCATGCGCTCGTCGGACCGGTCGATGCGATCTGCGACCAGCTTCGCGAACGGCGCGAGATGTACGGCATCAGCTACATCACCTTCGGGTCGAGTGTGATCGACGCCGTCGCCCCGATCGTCGAACGATTGGCCGGGACATGACCGGCAGAAAGGACATCCAGTGAAGGTCGGCATCAACCTCCCGTCGCAGTTCCCGTTCGGCAGCACCCAGCAGATGATGGAGGTGTACCAACAGGTCGGGTTCGACTCGTATTGGGCACCGGACCACATTCTGGGGGTGTTCCACCCGGGGCTGTGGAGCGAGATTCCGCTCTCCGATCTGGCCGCGGATCCCGACGCTTTCTACGACCCGTTCTGCTACGGCGCCGTCGTCGGCACGATGACCGACAAACCCTTTGGCATCTCGGTGACCGACTCCACCCGCCGCGGCGCCGCCGACCTGGCCCGCGCGGCACTGACGCTCAACGACCTCAATCCCGGCGGCTTCATCCTCGGCATCGGTTCCGGCGAGGCCGAGAGCCTGCTCCCGTTCGGGTACCCGTTCGACCGGCCGGTGTCGATCCTCGAGGACGTTCTCCGCGACCTTCGCTCGCTGCTCGACACGGGGCGGATGGCCGATGGCGGTCTCGGTCGGATGGGCCTTCCGCTCGAGGCCGAGGGCCGCGGCCGACCTCCGGTATGGGTGGCCGGGCACGGCCCGCGCATGCTGCGGCTGACCGGCCAGTACGGCGACGGATGGATCCCGGCTTGGTGGATGACGCCAGAGGAGTATGGCGAGAAGCGGCAGATCATCGCCGACCACGCCGCCGCCGCCGGCCGTCCTGCTCCGGAGAACTCGTTGTTGCCGTTCTGCCTGTTCTGCACGAGCAAGGACGCAGCCGCAGAGATGTTCGAGCGCGAACCGCTCGGCAAGCTCTTCGGACTGTTCGCCATGGGCCACATGTGGGAGCGGCACGGTCTCGAACACCCACTCGGCAACGACTCGAAGGGGTTCGTCGCTGTTGTCATCCACGGACTCGACGCGGACGAGCTGCGCGACATCGCCCCGACGATCCCGTTCGAGATGGTGTGCGAGGTCTTGTTCGTCGGCAACGCCGACGAGTTGGCCGGCCAATTCGAGGCCTACGCCCGGAACGGGCTGGAACATGTCGTGCTCGCCAACCTGACCGGCGTCGTCGGGGGGATGGACGAGATCATGGCGAGGGCGATGGATCTACCTGCGTTGCGCGCTGCGCTCGCCGACCTGTGAGGAGCAGAGAATGACCGACCTGAGCACGTTCAACCCGTTCGATCCGGCAACGCTGCAGTGCCCGTTCCCGCACTACGCGCAGATGCGCGACGAGCAACCGGTGTTGTACATCGAATCACTCGGCGTGTACCTCGTGACACGCCACGACCTCGTGCTGGGCATTCTGCGCGATGCACATACGTACTCGTCGCTCTTCGGCGGTGCGGGCATGCCGATGCCCGATGAGGACCGCCGCAGATTGTCCGAGGTCATCAAGGAGGGCTATCCGCGCGTGTCGACGATGTTGACCGCCGACATGCCCGAGCACACGAGGTATCGACGCCTCGTGTCGAAGGCGTTCACGCCGAAGGTCGTCGCGGAACTCGAACCGGAGATCCGGGCGATCACCACCCGACTGATCGACTCGTGGATCGATGACGGGCGCATCGAGTTCGTCAGTCAGTTCGGCGTCCCGCTGCCGGTCGAAGTGATCGCCAGGGCACTCAACGTGCCCGAGTCCCGGATGGCCGACTTCAAGCGCTGGTCCGATGACTCGATCGCCGGTATCGGCACGCAGATCTCGCTCGAGCGGCGGGTCGAAGCCGAGCGCGGGGTCAACGAATACCAGCGCTACTTCGCGGCGGAGTTCGAGCGCCGCAAGACCGAGCCCCAGGACGACCTGTTGACCGGTCTCCTCAATGCCCGCATCGACGACGACGACGCCGAGGTGGACGACAAGCGGCCGCTCGACATGCCCGAGATGCTGAGCATCGTCCAACAGCTCCTCGTGGCCGGGAACGAGACGACGACCAAGCTGCTGACCGAGATGGTGCGGCTGCTCGGCGAGCACCCGGACGAGTGGCGCAAGCTCCAAGCCGACCCCGGACGTGCGCCGGCCGTGGTCGAGGAAGGCCTGCGCCTGTCGACGCCGACCCAGGGCATGTGGCGGATCGCGACGAGGGAGCACGAGCTCGAGGGCGTCCGCATCCCGGAAGGGGCGCGACTGGTGATCGTGTTCGCGTCGGCCAATCGCGACGCCGAGCTCTACGACGACGCGGACGAGTTCCAGCCCGACCGCGACAACCTGCGTGACCACCTTGCGTTCGGTAAGGGCATCCACTTCTGTCTCGGCGCCAACCTCTCGCGGCTGGAGGGCAGGGTGGCGCTCGAGGAGCTCTCGCGCCGGCTCGAGTCGTTCACGCTCTCCGACACGAACGAATACACCTATTTCCCGAGCTTCATGTTGCGCGGACTCGAACGGCTCGATCTCGACATCGTTCCGGCGAGCAGCTGATGGCGGGGCAGCTCGCCGGCAAGGTCGCCGTCGTCACCGGGTCGAGCCGTGGCATCGGGCGGGGAACCGCGCTCGCGCTCGGCGAACAGGGCGCGACCGTGTACGTCACCGGGCGGAGCACCGGCGACGGCGAGCTGACGATCGACACGACCGCCCGGTTGGTCGACGAGGCCGGCGGCACGGGCATCGCGGTGCGAACCGACCACGGTGTCGACGCCGAGATCGCCGCGCTGTTCGACCGCGTGAAGGCCGTCCAGGGCAAGCTCGACATCCTCGTCAACAACGTCTACAAGATCCCCGACCCGCCGGCGTGGGGTGGGGGCTTCTGGGACCATCCGGTCTCGATCTGGGACGACCAGGTCGGCATCGGTCTGCGCGCACACTACGTAGCGTCGTGGCATGCGGCCCCTCTGTTGTTCGAAGCGGGGCCGGGCGGGTTCATCTGCAACGTGTCGTCACCCGGTGGCCAGAGTTATCACTTCAGCTCGTCGTACGGTGCCGGCAAGGCCGGCCTCGACCGCCTGAGTGCCGACATGGCGCTCGAACTCGAACCGAAGGGCATCGCCTGCGTCTCGCTCTACCCGGGGTCGGTCTCCACCGAGTTCATCGTCGAGTGGTCGGGCAAGCGGGGTACCGACATCGAGGGCGCCCAGACGCCGCTCGGGGTCGGCCGGACGGTTGCCGCGCTCGCCTCGGCAGCTGATCTGATGGACCGCTCGGGGACGATCCAATGGGTCGAGGATGTGGCCGAGGAGTTCGACATCGTCGACGAACACGGCCGTCGCCCAGCCGCCTACACCCGCCGCACCCGACCCCATTCTCCCGGTGAGATGTGAGACCTACAGGTGGTCTCACATCTCACCGTCAGGTGTTGCGTTCGCGGTAGTCCTCGAAGTCGCGATCTCGTTCGCTGAGCGCGGCCGACACACCGATCTCGCGGAACGAGGCGAGGTACTCGATCGACGGGGGTTGGTGGAACCCGAGCGCCTGGATGTCGGCGGTCGCCCGGATTCCGTCGCGGATCCCCATCGCTTCCATCGCCCGGTGCGCGGCTCGCTTGTTGAGCGCGAGCAGCTCGGGTGGGATCTTCGCGACGCGTTCGGCGACGGCAATGACCGCGTCGTCGAGCTCGTCGGCCGGGTAAGCCCGGTTCGCCATGCCGGCCTCGACGGCCTCGCGGCCGGACATCGCGTCGCCGGTCAGCAAGGCCTCCATCCCGCGGCGGAGGCCCATCAGCCACGTCTGCCACTGCATGTCGGGTGGCGACATCAGCCGCACGGGCGGATACCCGATCTGGGCGTCGTCGGCGACGTAGACGAGGTCGCAGGCCGCGGCGAGCTCGGTGCCTCCGGCGAGACAGTAGCCGTGCACCTGCCCGATGATCGGAGTCGGCATGTCCCACATCTCGAACCAGTTGCCGACGACGTGCCGGCTCCACCACCCGTCGGCGTGGGCGGTCGCCCGCTCGACGTCGTGGTTCACCGACCCGAGGTCGTAGCCGGCGCAGAAGGCGGGGCCGGCGCCGCGGATGAGGACGACCGACACCTCGCGGTCCCGGTCGGCGGCCCGCAGCGCGTCGAACAGTGCGCCCCGGAGAGAGTCGTTCAACGCGTTGCGCTTCGACGGCCGGTTCAACGTCAGCCGCCGAACCTTCGGTATCGGGTCGTCGACGAGGAGGACCGGTTCGTCCAGGTTGTCCGGATCAGCCATGAACGTGGAGCTTGTCACGGCCGCGACCCGGTCATCGCACCGGTGAGCGCTCCGGTGGTGGGGTCGCATGAATCCTCACCGGTCGGGGTGGGCCGGGTTGGTGGTGAGAGTTTCGGTGGTCACGCCGCGGGCCGGAACCCGATGCGCAGTTCCTGCAGCGCTCGCAGGAAATAGTTGGGCGCGATCGTCAGGTCGGTGTCGTCGACGAACCACATCTCGTCGATCCGCTCGACGAGCGCGGTGAACCCGAAGAGCAGCTCCCGCCTGGCGAGCGGCGCACCGAGGCAGAAGTGGGTGCCGAAGCCGAACGCGACATGCTTCTTCACATCGTCACGGTCGAGGTCGAAGCGGGCGGGAGCGTCGAAGGTGCGCTCGTCACGGTTGGCGGCCGGTACCCGATCAGGACGGTCTATCCCGCCGGGATCGTGACGCCGTGGAGCTCGACGTCGACCGCCGCCGTGCGCGTCAGCCGCTGGACCGGTGACTCCAGCCGGAGCGTCTCTTCGACGAGCGCCGGCAGGTACGTGTCCGGATCGCTCTTGAGCCGGTCCCACTGGTCGGGGTGTTCGATCAACAGGCGAACCCCGCCCGAGAGTGCGTTGGTCGTGGTCTCAGACCCGCCGACGAATGTGTCGGCCATCATCTCGGCGTGGAGCTCCTCGTCGGTGAGGCACCGCCCCCACTCCGGGACCGGAGTATTGACGAGGTCGGACAGCAGGGTGTCGTCCGGCTCGCGGCGGAGACGCTCGAAGATCGGCTGGAAGTAGTGCTGGGCCTCGATCTCCATCTCGGTCGACCAGACGATCTCGTCGGGTGTCTGCATGAGACCGAGCCGCTGCACCCAGGCGTCGGTCCACGCCTTGATCCGCCAGACGTCGTCTGGGTTGGCGCCCATCTGCACGCCGATGACGACCAGCGGGAGCGGCACCGCGAACTGGCGGACCCAGTCGCAGTCGCCGTCGTCGACGAAGTCGTCGATCAGTTCGTGCGCCAACCGGTGGATCTGTGGCTCGAGCTGCCTCAGTCGGTTCGGCCGAAAGGCGTGATCGAACATCCGCCGCATCTCGCGGTGCTCGGGGTCGTCGCGGCCGGCGAGCGTCGGGGCGGGCACCCATCCCTTCTCCTCGTAGAGTGCGAGGATCTCGGGCCTCACGCTCGAACGTCGATTCAATCGGCGCGAGCTGACGAACCGCTCGGTGTCGCCGAGCACCGCGCGCACGTCCTCGTGGCGGGTGATCGCGTAGCCCCTCAACCGCTCGTCGAACCAGACCGGGGCGTCGTCGCGCATCGTCCGGTATGCGTGGTATGGGCAGTCGTTGACCGCAGGGTCGAAGAAGTCGATGGCGTCCAACTGCATCGGTTCGTCCAACGCCGGCGGTTCGAGATCGGCCATGTCAGCTCCCGAAGTGCGCGCCCCGGCCGGCGACCATCGGGAGGTCGAGGAACGTCCTCACTCCCGGGCTGGACTCCATCAGGTAGGTAAGCGCATTGATCGCGTGAGCGCCGGTCGAGCCGAGGATGTTGCGGTTCCAGCCGTGGTCGAGCGACACCCGCATCGCCGGGTCGCCGATGATCGAGATCGACCAATCGCCTCGCGGCCAGTCGGGCGCGGCGTCGTCGTGCATCCTCCACACGGTCTCCTGACGGACGATGTCGCGCCCGCCGATCACCGCCGCCCATTCGAAACGTTGCCCGGCGATCGTGCCGGCCGCGACCGTGCCGGCCGCAGTGTCGAGGTCGGTTTCGGCGACCCAGGTCTCGAGGTGCGATGTCGTCTCGTCGGTCGGCACCCCGATCCCGTGGGCCACCATCTGTACCGCCTCGGTGAAGAGGCCGTCGAGCCAGCTCCGTTGGCGGACGCCGGCGGCCTCGTCCTCGTCCGGTGTCTTCGCGAAATTCATCATGTCGAACATGATCTCCGGTGAGGGATACCGGACGAAGCAGCTGACCTCCTGCACGTCGACGCGGTCGACCCGCAGCGACAGGCCGGTCATCAGCAACGGCAGCAGATCGCCGAACCAGCCCGGGTTGGCGCCGGTGCCGTGGAACACCGAATTGCCTACTTCGCAGGCCTCGGTCAGCGGGCCCATCACGCTCTCGCCGTAGACCTGCGGGTACATGTAGCCGACCGTGGTCACGACATGTTTGCCCGACGCGAGCAGGCGGGTGAAGTTATCGATGTCGGCACCGGGATCGTCGCCGTAGACCAGCGACGGCAGCGGCATGTGCAACACCGCGTCGGCGTCGAGCGCCTCGATCTCGTCGAGGTCATCTGTCGCGGCGATGCCCATCGGTTCGATGCCGGCGATCTCGCCGATGTCGCGTCCGACCTTGTCTGGATTGGTGACCATCAGGCCGACGAGTTCCATGTCGGGTCGGGCGGCGACGGTACGCATCGTCATCCGGCCGACGTTGCCGCTTCCCCATTGGACCACTCTGATCGACATGAACCGCATGGTAGTGAGCGCTACGATCCCGCTCGCTGGAGGGAACCGGGGGCCATGGGTGTACTGAACGGACAGATCGCAGTCGTCACCGGGGCGGCGCAGGGGATCGGCCGCGCATTCGCGTGCCGTCTCGCGCAGGAGGGGTGCCACGTCGTCGTCACCGACCTCCAGGATTCGGTGCTTCGCTTGGAGGGCGAGATCGGAGCGGCCGCGCACGTCGGTGACGTCGCCGACGCCGACCACGTGCGCAACGTCGTCGAGTCGACCGTTGCAGCGCGCGGAACGATCGACGTGCTGGTCAACAACGCCGGTACGTGCATCCCGTCGAGTGCCCTGAGCGGCTTCGACGAGGCCGAGGCGCAGTATGAGCTCGTCTTCGGTTCGAACACGAAGGGTGCGTTCCTCTTCGGCCGGGCGGTGGCGCCGGTCATGGTCGGCGGCGGCGGCGGCAACATCGTCAATGTCTCGACCGACCACGTGAAGCCATGCCCCGACTGCGACCGTCACCACGGCCACGGCCGGATGGACCTGTACAACGCGTCGAAATGGGCGCTCAACGGCCTGACCTTCGACTGGGCGAAGGGCCTCGCACGGCACCACGTGCGGGTCAACAACATCTGTATGGGCGCAACCGACACCTCGATGTTGCGGGGGTTCCTCCCCGGCGAACCCGACCCGGAGTACGCGGCGACGTGGATGCGGCCGGAGCAGACCGCACAGATCCTGGTCGAGCTCCTCGAGGAGGGCCCCGAAGGCCGCACCGCGAACAGCATCGGCCTCTACGCGGGCTACGACTGCGTCCTGCCGCCGCCCGAATAGGGATCACCAGCTGACGGGCAGCTCCCAACATGTGCGCATCTCGCCGAGACGAAGACTGCGCATCGTCGGTTCGGCATCGTCGCGAAGGCGGATCGCCGGGTGGGCGTCGAGCAGCGCGGCGGATGCACCGACGGCGACATCGCGGGTGATCGCATACAGCGATCGCCGACGCTCCTTCGGCATCGCCGGGTGTGGTGATGGTCGTCCGAGCCTGAATGTGATCCCTGACGCGAGTCCGTCGGCACGGTACTGACCGCGCGGCTCGCGCTGGCACAGATCCTTGCGCTCGACCGTGAAGAGGTCGGGATCGCCGAAGACCTGCGGGTCGCGGTTGGCGGCGGCCGCCGTGCAGTGCAGCAGACCACCCTCGGGGATGAGCCGGCCGAACCGTTCGACCTCGCGACGGGCGAAGCGATCGGCTCCGATGACCGGCGGGCTGTGGCGGAGTGTCTCGAGCCATGCGAGCTTGACGAGGCGGCTGTCGGCGCGCACGGCCTCCATCTCGTCCGGATGGGTGAGGAGCTGGAACCACATGTCGGCCAGACCGCCGTGCAGCGTCTCGTGGTCTGCTTCGAGCGATGTCGCGACGAGATCGGCGGCGGTGGCCGGGCCGTCGGCCAGGTCGAGCACGCGGCGGCGCTGACCAGATCGTCACCCGGATCTGCTCGGCGCGCCGCGAGAAGGGGTTCGAAGTAGGCGATCAGTTCCTCGATCGCGGCGAGACCGTCGCGCCGTGCCCGCGGATCCCAACCAGCACCTCGCTGCACCCGCCACGAGCGGGATACGAACTCACCAAGGTCGGCGGGTGGCAGGTCGAGCACGGCGCCCCAGAACTCGAGCGGGAATCGCGCCGGCCGAACTCGGTGCTGTCGAAGATTCGCGGGTCGACCAGCGGCCTGCCATCCCGGCCGTGACCCATGTCGACGGCCTCGCCGAGTGGCATCAGCGGGAATCGCTTCCGTCCCGCGCCGTCGTGGTCGTCGAGGTCGAGAACACTCCCGAACACCGCGTCGGCGGGGTTGGTCGCCGCTCGGGTCACCTCGGGGCCACCGCCTCGACCAGGCCCCACGCCTCGTCGTGGCTCTCGGGGTCGGGGTTGATCGTTCGCAGCACTATCGCACTGGCGCCGGCCCCGACGTGGTCGCGCATCGGGCGCTCGATGTCGTCGAGCGGTCCTCATGCGACGCAGGCGTCGATCAGCCGATCACTGCCTGCCCCGCTCCAATCGGACTCGTCGAATCCGAACCTGGCCCACTGTCGCTGGTACTCGGGCAACGGGAGGTAGATCGCGATCGCCGTGCGAGCGGCCGCAAGATCGACGGCGGCGTCGTCGCACAGGCCGCAGGGGAGTACCACGTTGAGCGCCTTGTCCGGCCCGAGCCCTGCAGATGCGGCACCACGTGTGCGGCGTCTCCGCACCGAGCGGCGCGAGGCAGTGTTGGTCATCTCGATGCGCACGCGCTGGGACGCGCTGCTCGACGATCACGACGAGATCCTGGCGGAGATCGAGGCGTACCGGGAGGGGGCGTCACTCACCTGGTTCCCGAGCCGCGGCAGCGCTCGATCGACGACTACCTGCGCTCGGTCGAGACGATGGCCGAGCTGTTGCGGCGGGGCGCCGTCGCGATCGCCGGCTGACCGCCGATCCGTTCGCCGCCCTCGTCGTCGGCCAGACTGGACCGAGGAGGGACCATGAGCGACAGAGAACAGGTGGACTACGAGGATCTGGCAGGGATGCAGCTCGATGACGAAGAGCTGTCCGAGCTGGTGTCAGGGGGCGGCGAGTGCATCTTCAACTGGACGACCCGTGATGGGTATCCGGTTGGGGTGGTCGTGGCGTACGTCTACCGCGACGGCAAGTTCTTCACGACCTGCGCCGACCGTCGAAAGCGGGTGCCTGCGCTGCGAGCCCGACCGCAGTCGGCGATCGTGATCAACCGCGACGGCCGCACGGCCACGTACAAAGGTGACTCGATCGTCTACGGCCACGGCGACGAGGGCTTCGACGAGCTGAAGGACTGGTTCTACCCGATCCTCTCGGGCGCCGCCGCCAATCCGGAGGACGAGTACCGCCAGGCATTCGTCAAGTTCCTCGACTCGCCGAACCGGGTGATCATCGAGACCGATGCTCGGCTCGTGGTCGGGTTCGACGCCGGCAAGTTCCGCGCCTTCACCAACGAGGCGATCGCCGCCGGTCACGAGGGATAGCCGAGGGTTAGCCGATGGCGCTCGACCCCGGTCCACTCCAGGTGATCCGGAACTTCCACTCGTCGAAGTCCGAGGTGCTCGCCGACATCGACCGGCTCGATCTGTGGCCGACGACCTACGTCTCCGAACGCATGGACGAGTTGCCGCTGCATTGGCACGACGTCGACAACTGCGGCTACGTGCTGGAGGGCCGCAGCTACGTGCTGAACGAACGCGCCGAGCGGATCCCGCTCGGTCCCGGCGACAAGCTCGTGCTGCCCGCCGGCGCCGTCCACGCCGAGGGCGAGGTCAGCGAACGTATGGTGTACATCGTCGGGATCTCGGTCGCCGCGAACCTGCTCGAAGCACTGACCTTCGGCGACTCCGCCACATCTCCGTTACACGTCGACTACGGCTGAGCGAGCCGGCTGCCGGGGGTACGGTGGGCATGTTCCGGCTCGATGTCGGCGAGCGTCACGGTGCTGACGCCGGACCGGCCGCACCGCTTCGCGACGGGGGCCTTCATCCGCGCCGACTGGCCCTCGATGACCGAGCTGCGCGATCGCATCGACGGCCGATCGCCGTCGAACGCCTCGACCCCTCGCGGCGGTCAGCTGGTCGAGAAGAGATCGCGGGCGCTCGGGTAGTCGGCCTTGCCGGTCATCGTGCGCGGCACCCGGTCGACGAACACGATGTCGCGTGGCAGTTTGAACGAGGCGAGGCGCAGGCGCGTCGCCTCCAGCACCGCGGCCGCGTCCGCCTCGGCGCCGGCTTCGAGCGAGGCGACGGCTGCTACACGTTGTCCGAACCGTTCGTCATCGATGCCGAACACGAGGCAGTCGAACACGGCCGGGTGCTCCTTCAGCGCCTCCTCGACCTCCTCGGGGTAGACCTTCTCGCCGCCGGTGTTGATGCACTGTGAGCTGCGTCCGAGGAGATGGATCGTGCCGTCGGCGTCGATCGTCGCGAGGTCGCCGGGGAACGACCGTCGCACCCCGTCGATCGTGCGAAACGTGCGGCGCGACTTCTCCTCGTCCTTGTAGTAGCCGATCGGCACGGAGCCGCTCGCCGCCACCATCCCGACCTTGCCGGAGCCGGGTTCGATCTCGCGGTCGTTCTCGTCGAACACCTTCGTGGTCGGCTGGGCCGAGAACGCAGCGGTGTCGGTCTCGACGCCCTTCATCGTCATGCTCATCGCCATCGCCCCCTCGGTCGAGCCCAGCGCGTCGAGCAGTGCCGTCGTCGGCATGAACTCGAGCAGGCCCTGCTTCACCTCGGTCGAGAACATCGCCCCGGACGAGATGATGAGTCCGAGCGAGCTCAGATCGGGCACGGAGTCGGTCTCGGCGAGCTCCTCGAGCCGACGGAGCATCGGGCGGCCGAACGCGTCGCCGACGATGATCAGCAACTTGACTCCCTCCCGCTCGATCGTGTGCACGATGTCGTCGGCATCGAAACTGCGCCTGCTCGACAGCACGGCGGTCGCGCCGTAGAGATGGGGAGCCATGAGCCCGAGCCAGACCCCGGTGCCGTGCATCAGCGGTGGACCGGACATCGCGACCATCGAATCGCCGGCTTCGACGAGTGCCTTCGCCGCTTGCGCGATGTCGCCCGGTTCCGCGATCGCTTCCAGGCCAACCAGCATCGGCATCGACGCGAGGAATTGCTGGCAGAAGTTCCCGATCTCGTACATCACGCCCTTCGGCATGCCCGTCGTGCCGCCGGTGTAGAGCATGTACGTGTCGGTGGCCGAGCGCTCGATGCGCGCCGCCGGTTCGTGGGCGGCGATGACGTCTTCGTACTCGGCGAACCCGTCGACCGGGTCGCCGTCGAGTACCTGGACGGCGAGTTTGAGCTTCGGCAGCCGGCCGCGAATCCGCTCGATACGGTCGCCCAGGCCGGCGTGGAACACGATGGCCTCGGCGTCGGCGTTGTCCAGCAGGTAGTACAACTCCTCGTCGAGGTAGCGGTAGTTGACGTTGACCGGCACCGCTCGGATCTTCAACGCCGCGAACTGCGTCTCGGCGTACTCGGGGCAGTTGTACATGAACATGGCGACTTTGGAGTCGGCGGTGAGGCCGGCGTCGAGAAACGCCTGGGCGAGACGCGAGGAGCGGTCCTCGTAGACGCGCCAGGACACGCGGCGGTCGCCCTGCACGATCGCATCGTGGTCGGGGACCGCGTCGGCGATCGATTCCCAGATGGTGGCGAAATGAGTCTCCATTGGCCTGGCAAGTTAGCCGAGCGCGGCGCCGAGGAACATTGCCGAAGCGTCGTTCGGTAATCTCGGATGGGATGGGGCACGACTCGAAAAGGGAGGTCCGAACGTTTCACGCGCTCCGCATCAAGGCCTTCGCCACCGTCGAGGTGGTGTCGGAGCTGACCGGTCTCGTGTGGTCGATCGCCTACGCGATGGTGCGGTGACCGGCGAGGTCGTCCTCGGTGATGGTCGATCCGGCTACGCGCGCAGCGGCCTGGATCTCGGGCTCGATCAGCGAGGCCGTGTCGAAGTAGTCGGCGGCGTACACGACGAGCCCGTCCTCTCGGCGACGGACGCTCGTGCCCCTCGTCATGAACACCCGGCTGCCGTCGGGCTGCACCGCCATCTGCTGCCACTCCTGCACCGATGTGTGTCCGTCATCGAGCCGCGGGCCGAGTGGCTCATACACGACGTCGCCGACCTTGCTCATCACGTTGGTGAGCCACGCCCGGATCGCCTCCCGCCCCCTGACCTCACCGACCAGTGGATCGTGGTAGACGGAGTCGGTCGGGTGGAACTCCTCCGCGATCTCGTCGAAGTCCAGCGAGCGAGCGCTGATCTCGGGCAGTCCGGCGTCGCGCTCCCACTCGGTGCGCGGCCAGTCGGGGATCGGCGCCGCCTCGATGCCGGCCTCGGGTGGTGGCGGCACGCGGAACGGCCCGGTGTCGTACACATCGCACGCCCACGTGATCCATCCCTCGCGGTACCGGCGAACGCTGACCCCGCGCGACAGCGGGATGCGATCGTCGCCCATGTTGGCGAACATCTGCCATTCGTCGAGTGAAGTGCCACCCAAACCGTCGTCGAAGAGCGCAGGGGGCGCCGTCGGGACGAACTCGATGAAGTCGATCCCCGCCATCGCCGGGAGGAGCCAGTTGCGAGTGGCGCGTTGCCCGTGGAAGTCCCCGAAGATCGCGTCGAAGTAGATCGACCCGTCCGGCGCGATCCAGTCGCACATCATCTGCAGCGCGACCGGCTGTCGGCCCTGCGCCTTGAACCGAGGGTCGCCCAGCGCGTCCACCATCCCGGCCGCATCGAGACCGGACGGCGTGGTCACCAGTCGGTCGAGGTCCGGTTCCACCCCCTCCATCTCAGCGATGTACGACTCGACGTACTCGTTGGCTGTCATCATCGCCACGTACACCTCCGTGCCACTCACCCCGACGGGCGCTGACGTTGCCCGCGTGAGCGCACCGTACCGTCGCCGGGTCAGCCGTCTGTCAACGGATCGTCGGGCCGACGCTCGCCGGTGCGGCTCGGCCTCGTCAGCTCCGGACGAGGCGGCCGGGTCGCGCGCCGGTGTCTTCGTCGTTCTCCCGGGTGACCTCGCCGTTGCAGATCGTCGCCAGGTAGCCGGACACCGGCTGCATCAGACGGGTTCCACCTGCCGGCAGATCGTGATGGGCGACCGGCGCCGACACGGTCAGGTTGG
>PVMS01055914.1_pt1 | contig 16428 bp, 16 predicted proteins | sample 1853461 | NCBI WGS metagenome assembly PVMS01 (sample SAMN08582032, study PRJNA380276) | Marine sediment metagenome, whole genome shotgun sequencing project. | isolation source: ocean sediment barecode stripped | collected 2017 | reverse complement strand
CGCGATATCATGGGTATTTCGGACGGCACAAAGTACGTTGGGATGACGCTCAATTTCGCCATCCCAGAACGCCAGCGCCTGACCGTTGGCCCGGTCGGAACCATGCCTTCGTCGGAATCATTCGGCAGCCGTCGCCCAGCAGATTACGACGGTTATAGGTCGGCTGGATGATACGGATACCAAACTGGTGCAACAGATCCAGCCGAGCAAGATCGGTTTCGAACGCGACACCGTCCTGCATTCCGTATATGAGTCCGGTGCGATTTTCGGTTTTTGCCCGCGCGATATCATGGGTATTTCGGACGGCACAAAGTACGTTGGGATGACGCTCAATTTCGCCATCCCAGAACGCCAGCGCCTTCATCACGCCTTCGAATGATTCCGACGAAGGCATGGTTCCGACCGGGCCAACGGTCAGGTGCGTTGCGGTCAGTCCGGAAGCCCTGATGTCATCGATCTGTGCAGCCGTCAGCGGCACTCCCCGTTCCGTCCCCAGGCCGCCGGGAAACCCCAGTCCATCGATAACGATCGCGTCGTCAAAGGACTTGCGTGAGGTTTTGGCGCTGAAAACGGTCAACGGCGCTGCGAGACCGACGCCCGAGGCAACGGTAAAAGACAGAAACTGGCGTCTGGTTACAGGCATGTTTTCCTCCCTCTCTTTCATGTTGCCTGACCGCTGCGACTTGCGCCAAACCGGCTCGCGACGAGGTGGAGCAGATTGTTCGTCGTCCAGTACAACACCATGCCTGCCGGAAACGTATAGAAAAGGACGAAAAACAACGCCGATAGAAAATAGAGTCTGCGTTTCTGGCTGGCGAGGAGTGCTGGTGTCAGATGCGGATCTTTATGCGCATGTGCTGCCAGCACGCTGAGTGAAGACATGATCAGCGGCAGTAAATTAAATTCGCTACCGAAAAACGGAATGTCTGCCGGCAGGGAAAATAGTGCATCCGGTCGTGACAGATCGCTTATCCACAGCCAGGGTATCTCGGCCAGCGCAATGTTCTCGCCCAGCATGGCAAAGGCCGCGATGAAGACCGGTATCTGTATCAGGTATCCAAACAGACTCTTCATCGTATAGAGCGGATGGACGCCTTGTCGCCGGTAGACGGCAAGTACGCGCTCGTGTCTTTCCTCGCCCTTGTAGCCTTCCTTTGCTTTCTCAAGCGCGGGCTGCAGACGCGAGTGGATTCTGTTGACCTGCGCCTGCCAGTTCTCCGCCAGCCGCGTCAGCGGATACATGAGGATTTTGACGACAACCGACAGCAGCATGATCGCCAGTCCGGCGTTACCGACGAGTGACAGGAGTGCGCTGAGAATGGCCATGAGCCCGTAGCACAGCGGTCTCAACCAGGCCCAGATGTGCGAAAACAAAAGCGCTGACAAACCATTGCCTGCAGCTCTCAGCTGATTGTTGGCCACCGGTCCCGAATAGAATTCAAGATCGAGACCTGTCGAGTCGTCTGTCCCGCTGATGAGAACCGCAGAGCGATCGCGATCGATGGTCACGACACCGCCGGCCGGGATTCGTCCGAGTATCGCCCAGAATCGACTGCGAACACCGGCCCAGCTGCTCGCCTGCAGCGTAGACTGACCCGCTGTTTCTTCGTCTGAAATTTGTTGTCCGTCGAACAGGATGGCGGGCCGGACTTTTGCGTAGCCACTGCTAAAACCGGGCATGGGCCGGGGCGCAAACTCCTCCCCGGTTGAAATGCGATAGGCGAGGGTAACGGGACTCCCGGCTGTCTCCCGGGTTTCGGCGTGGTAGCGAACAACATAACCGTCGTCCGGTATTTCGTAGCGTTGCAGGAGAAAACCGGCTGTCCCTGCAAGGCGGTTTCGAAATTCGACGATCGTGACTCCATCGGCTTGCCGTATCGCCGAACTGAGCAGAGGTCCGCCGGCGCTACGGCTAGCGCCAGTGGCTTCGAAGAAAAACGGACCGCGGAGCTTGTCGGCGTCTTCCGGAGAGAAAAAAATAGTTTTGAGGACGGCGTCTGCCGGCTGCGTGTCACAGGCAGGGTCACACGATTGCCAGGAAACCGGGCGACCGTCGAATGGGCTGAACCCGATCCTTACCGAGTTGCCCGCGACTACGATGGTTTGTCTATCGGTCATCGCCTGCGAATGCTCTGGATAAACAGCAGCGAACGTCACGCCTAGCGCCAGTACGAGACTGGCGATTCGAAACCTGGAGGTCGGGTGCATCGTCACGGACCGGTTCACCCGTCGGTTTCACGAGGCACAAGGCGGGCCGCGAGATCGACAATCGCATCCGCGGCAGCTTCGCTGCTGTGACCGAAGTTGAAGACCCAGTCCTGTCGCAGCCGGTTGACGTCGATTTGAAACGTCTGTGGTTGGGCCAATAGGCGGCGGATTGTTGCCGGTGCATCCGACAAACAATCGGGAGACAACAACGCGCCTATCTTTGTCCGCACCATGATCTCGAATGGTTCGATCCCAAGATCGGGCCAGGAATCGTTGCGTGTCTTGGGTGGCAGATCGATGTAAAGAACAGGTTTCTCCAGACCCAGGCCGTAGTCCATACCCGCACCGGACCAGTCCGTGATCATGAGGTCGGAGTCGAACAGGGAGTCGTCTTCCGCCATGCGATCGACAAACCGGAAGTGTTCATGGTCGGAGAATCGATCGAGAATCCTGTCGACCACATCGGGTGTCACGATGTGGGTCTGGTAGTGAGGGCGAAGCGTCACTTTGAATCCCGCGTCAAGCAAGACCCGGACAAGCGCCTCGCCGCAGGTATTGAGAATCGTCTGCTCACCCCAGGATGGGGCCAGCAACACGTGGACTGGTTCTTTCACACCATGTTGCGGTTTCTTTTCTTGCCGGGCGAAGAGTTGTTCGAGACGGTGGTAGCCGTGCGCGACAAGATGCTTGGGCTTCAGATCCGCAAGTTCCTCGCGACGTTGGATCTCCTTCAACTGGTGGGGACCCGCGCACAGAATGCTGTCGTAGTGATCATAGGAATTTTCGAAATCCGCCATGTGCGCGCTGATCAGGGAATGAAACATGAACACATAATGGACGGGATGTATCGAGCGCTTGATATGGAAATTATCGAGATCGACCATCGTCAGGATAAGGATGTCAGCCTTGAGAAACTGAAAAAACAAGATTCGCAGCAGACCGCCGCCGATGCAGAATCCATGCAGCAGCGGAGTTCAGCCAGCCAGACCCGGCTCCTCAGGAGCCGAGCTCACATAGCAGACGGTTGCGCCGCAGCGCCCGGTCAGTTCTTTGATAACGGGTTCGAAGTGATGCCAGTCCTGGCCGCTTTCTGAGTAAAAAACGATCCGGCGTTTTTTTGCCGGGAGCTTTCGGAAGCCCCTGTAATTCTTGAAGAATTTCAGGCTCCGGATCATCGGGCCTCCGCCGGCCCCCTAAAGGGAGTCACCACTGGGCGTTTCTTTCTTCTCGCCCTCTGCAGGCTGGGCCTGCCTGGTAGCTTGCCTGCCTGTCAGCAGGCGCTTGATTTTGTACCAGTAGGTTTTGATCGCGAGCGCGGCGGTCGCGAAAAGACCGATTATCGCCGACAGAATCATGCTGCCGGTTCCGGGATCGAGATAAGCCGAGGCCACCGGCGCGTAGCCGACGAGGCTGGCGCATAGCGCGATTATTGATGGTCTGCATTTTTTCATGGCTGTGAATTCTTTACGCAGCGTTCATGATGAAGGGTATCGTGTTCGTCGCTCGACAAGGGCCGGGTTGATTGGTCTGCAATCCACGCGTAAGGCGCAAGCTTCACCGCCCGGAATCCTTACCGCCGGGAACACCGTCTTTCTTCCTGATCGCTGGATAGACACGTGCCTGGGCGGCCGCCAGCTGAGTATCGTCGTCAATTTCGGCCCATAACAGATCATCTACGAGTACGCAGCGCAGGGGATGTTTCCGCGCCGCCGACGCCAGCCCGTCGACTTCATATTCCAGCATGGGGTTCTTGTGCAAGCGGGGCAGGGAGTACTTCATCAGTGCCGAGAAAAAATTCATTGAAATCCGGGTAATTCCCACCAGTTCTCCTGCTGCCTGCCCATCAAGATGCGACCTGTCCTTAGACATATCGCAAAGCAGGCCGCCACTGGACGCGACCCAGACTTCGTCGCCCGCACCTGTCGGGCCGGAGATGAGAAGGCCTCCGCGACCATTCGCCTGCAAGGTCTCCAGCGCCCGCTGCTCGTAGATCAGATCCGACTCCAGCAGCAGAAAATCTTCCGTCAGGTCGGCGCGGGCGCAGGCCAGCGAATAGAGACTTCCCGATTTGGCAAAAACAGGATTGTGTACGGTATGCACAAACCCGGGGTAGCTGTCCGCCAGCGCCTCATAGCGATCGCGCATATAGCCGGTGACGACCACCACGCGCTCAATCCCCGCCGCCTCCAGCCGCATGATAGATTCTTCCACAATCGGGCGCCCGCCCAGCTGCAAAAAACCTTTCGGCATCAGCTTGCCGGTTTCGCCAAGACGGGTGCCCATTCCCGCAGCCAGGATAATCGCCGTTTTTACGCGCCCCGTCATGCCTCTCGTCATGCCACCGGGCCCCCGACATGCCTTGACAGCGCCTGCGTGAGACGCAACATATCGCCGTCGTCGATTTCACCCATGCAGGAAATTCTGAAAACATCGGAACCCAGCGAGCCCTGGCCTGCATAGATCACGATGTCTTCCTCTTTCAAGGCGTCATGCAAGCGCTTGTAGTCCGCACCGGGCGGCAGATGGTAGGCAGTCAGGACACAGGATGTGTCACTGGCCGGCAGCAGGGGGGCGACACCGGCATTTTTCAGAACTGCCGCGACTTCCCCGCTGCGCGCACGATACTCCGATCGCCGCGCTTTCCAGCCGCCGGATTGCTTTAGTTCATCGAGCGCCGCCCGTAAGGCAAATACCGAGTGTACGGCCGGTGTAAAGGGAGAGAAACCGGTCTCTTGCTGCATCCCGTAGTACTTGTACAGATCCAGGTAGACGCTGTTGGCCTGGCTGGTTTTATCTTCCATCAGCTTGCGCCGGACAAGAACGAACGATATCCCGGGGGCCCCGTGCAGGCACTTGTTCGCCGTGCCGGCGAGCGCTGCCAGGTTCCATTCGTCAAAGCGGATATCTTCAGCACCAAAACTGCTGACCGCATCGAGCAGCAGCTGTCGATCGAGACTTTGACACAGACGGCCAAGTGCGGCGATGTCATTGAGACGCCCCGTCGTGGTCTCATGTTGCACGGACACGACGTGCGTAACCCGGTCGTCCTGCCCGAGGTGATTTTCAACCCCTTGCAGGTCGAGTGGCTCCAGCCAGGATCCTTTCATCAGGGAGAATGGTTTGCCCTGCGCTTCAAGCATCTCCGCCATACGCTCACCGTAGACGCCGTTGGCGACAACCAGTGTGCTTGTCAACCTTGGTGCCAGGCTGGCCAGCATGGCCTCGACTGAACATGTGCCGGAGCCGCTGATCATGACGGCGCCATAGTCGTCATAGTCGTACACCGACTCGAGCCCTGCGAGTACCTCGCGTGTCAGTCGGGCGAATTCGGCTTCACGGTGACAACAATCGCCGTTTGCCAGCGCCTTCCTGACACCCTCGCTAAGCGTGACCGGTCCGGGGTTAAGAAGCAGTTGACGACTCACCACCGACCTCCATAAATCTGCGCAAGCGGGCCGCAACGTCCTGTGGAGAAATATCCGGGCGCGGCAGATCATCCGGCACGCCAGGCTCAACCGGAAGGCGAACAAATACGGGTCCTGAGGGCGGCGAGCCTAGTAGCTGTGCAAGCTCAGCGGGGTCATCCACCGTCATCGAAGTCGGATAACCGCAGGCAGCGGCGATGGCACAGAGGTCAATGCAAGGGGACGCCGTAGCCTGCCCCCCCGTTGACTCGTGGAGGCCGTTGTCCACAACCAGATGGACCAGGTTTGTCGGGCGACAGACTCCGATGCTTGTCAGCGCACCGAGACGCATGATTAGCGCGCCGTCGCCGTCGATAACGATCACCCGTCTGTCCGGTCGCACCAGCGCCAGGCCCAGACCCAGACTGGAGGCGCAACCCATCGAACCCACCATATAGAAGTTCGAAGGCTTGTCCTGCAGGGCGAAGAGTTCGCGACCGGTGTAACCGGTAGTTGCCACCAGCACGTCATCAGGGCCGGCGGATTCCAGCACTGCGGCGAGCACATCATGGCGACTGGCTGTACCTTCCAGCGCTCGACCGAATTGCTGTTGCCATGGCCGCGCGCGCGGCGTTGATTCGAGTGCCCGGGGTTCGACGGACCCCTTTCGCATCAGCAGCGCATAGGGTCGTCGTTCGCGACGCATGTGCCCATCGACCCGATCGAGCACAGCGGCGATCTGGTGCGCCGACTCGGGAAAGTACTCCCAGGGTATTCCGATAAGATCGAGCATATCCCCCGTTATTCGACCCATCAATTCGTGCTGGGGTTCGTCGGGGTCGCCCTGAGGATCACCTCTCAGGGTGACGATCAGCAGGATGGGAATTCTGCAGGTGTGGGTCAGCGATGTCAGCGGATTGACCGCGTTGCCCAGACCCGAGTTCTGGAACATCGCTACCGACCGGAACCCGGCCAGCTCCGCCCCCGCGGCGATTGCAATCGCGTCGCCCTCGTTTGCTGCGGGAACATAGTGCGTTTCGGAGTCGTCAATCGCGTAGTTTATGAAAGGTTTCAAGAACGAGCAGGGTACGCCGGCGTAGAGTCCGATACCGGCTTTTTTTGCCTGCTCGACAAACAGTTCGGCCGCAATCATCAGGCAAACTTGCTGGCCGAAACCACGTCATCCAGCGTGTCTACGTCCAGCCAGTGGCCGGTCGTATAGATCACACGCACGTTCTCGCCCTGGCGGACCAGCTCCGCCAGCAAGTGGTGTAGTTTGGCTTTCTCATTTCCCGCTGTCGCGATCATTGACGCGACGGCCTGTCGCAATCGGGGTAGCGCGATCGCCGACACCCGAAGAAACCCCATCCATTCTCCCTGTACGGAATCCGGCGCCAGATCTTCACCCGCTGCTTGCAGAAGCACGCGGTGATAAAAGGCCGACCGGCTATGCGGCTCAGAACAACTCACGTAGTCGGCGGCGCGATGCCTGTTGACGGATTCCTGCCAGTCTGTATCGACGGCGATGACGAAGTCTTCGTCTTTGACTTCCAGAATCTGCAGGATGTACCGGTTGAACAACACGTCACCGTATGAGATCACCAGCGCCTGGCTGTCGTCGTCGATGGCATTCAGGCCCACAGAAAGCGAAACCAGTTCGCCGGTGGTCGCGTGCTCATCGTTATCCGCATAGGTGAGTCCCGGCAGGTTCACCTGGTCCTTGCGGTAGCCGCGCACGACGAGAATCTCCCTGACACCGGCAGCCCGGTAGGCATCGACGATATGACCCAGCATCGGCCGGCCCGCGACCTCGACCATTGTCTTCGGCACGTCCTCGGTCAACGAGGCCAGTGCGCCACCTCGCGATGCGGCCAGCACCAGCGCACGCGCTGCCGATCGCTTTTTGGGAAGATAGCGGTGTTCCGCCTCTTTGAGTTCACTGATTCCCTGCAGCCTGAAGATCTCGCTGACCGGGACAATGTGATCCTCAAGCACCAGCAATTGCTGCGACTGGTGCAGGTGTCGGGCTGTCTCCTGCATCGCCTGCACCGCAGAACGCAACATATGGTTGGCCCAGATCACGATAGAACAACCAGCGTCGCGAAATACGTCCGTCGGTGTCGCGTAGTACTTGGTCGGGACGATAAGCACCGGGCAGCGGTCTCCCCATCGCGTCATGAACTCCAGTATCTCGTCCGCTACGGCCAGCGCGCTATGAATCAAAATGCCATCCGCCCCGGCTTCGTGATAAGCGCCAGCCCGTCTTATCGCCTCATCCATCCCCCAGCCCGCAATCAGAGCCTCGATACGGGCGATGACGCTGAAATCCTCGTCCGACTGGGCATCCTTGCCTGCCTTGATCTTGCCGCAGAACTCGTCGATATCGGCCAGTTGTTGCCTGGAACCTTCAATAAAGCTGTTCGCTTTTGGAAAGAGCTTGTCTTCTATACAAACGGCAGCGACTTCCCGCTGTTCCAGCTTTCTTACCAGCCGCCGCATATTGTTGAAATTGCCGTAACCGGTGTCGCCATCGAGCATGATCGGGATGGATGTGGCCTCCGCCATGAACTCGACCGTCTCGAGGACCTGGGTCCAGCTCGCTTCATTGCTGTCCCGAACACCAAACTGCGCGGATATGGACAGACCGCTTGCCCACAACCCCTTGAAACCAGCTTCCTCGCCGATATGGGCGCTGATGCCATTGTGAGCTTCGAGCAGAAACTCAGTATCGCCGGAATACAGCAATTGTCTGAACTGCTGACACCTGTCTGGCTGCATTTCGGGCTCAGTGTCCATATTCATTTCTTTTACCATGGGGTTCTGGATCGTCTGCCGCAGATCGCTATCTACCGGATGTATTTGTTGTGGCTATGTGCCAGGCATCGCCGCCGCGTCCGCTGTGGGTCAGACCCTGAACCGGTAGTCTTTGTCAGGTAGCCGTTCGATATCCGGCGGGTAACTTGCACGCTTGTCTGCATAGTACTGTTTGCGGTGGTCTCCCTGCGACGCCTTGTTATAGGTGAAATAGGCGACACGGCGTGGTTTGTCTGTCGTGTTCCGGGCTGAGCGGTGTGGAGCGTAGGAGTCGAAAAACACTGCGTCTCCCGGATCGGTGACAATCTGCTCATAGCTGTTTTCCGATAGCGCCGAATCGGTCAGCGGCGTCCAAGCCTGTCCTATCAGCCCCTCCCGGTGGCAACCCGGGGCGAACTCCAGGCACCCGTTTTCAATGGTGCCTGCATCGATCGACAACATGGCGGTAAGGTGCAGGTCGGCATAGGTATCCCATCCCGCCTGAACATCCTGATGGGCTTCAAAGCCACCACCGCCCGCCATCTTGAAGTTGATCTTGTCTTTGAACAGCACTGCGGGTTCACCGAAAATCTGGGCGACGGCACCCATCATTTCCGGACTCTCCATGAGAGCATGCAAGCCCTGGTGGAAGGAGGTCAGATCTTCCGCCCGATTCAATAGCCGGTCATCAGGTAGCGACCCCTTGTGCTCGAAGTACAGCATGTATTTGCCCGGAATTTCGGGCCACGACGCGATCTCGCTGGCCCACTCCTGAATCTCGCTCATGCGCTCCCTGTCCAGCAGGCCGCGCACCAGCACGAACCCCTTTTCCCTGCAGGCCTCAACCTGCTCTCTGTCGAGCGGTCCCACATGCGTCGAGTCGATAGCGTCGGACATTCCTGGCCCCCTGAGCCGATGTAGCATTCACATTCTATAGCACAGTTCAGAATGCCCTGCGGTTCGGGGCCGCGGTTGCGAAATATTTGCTGATCAAAAGTAGGTTGCTGACCTCGGTACCGGCTTGCCAGCTCCCTTGACAGACAATGCCCTGACCGCGAGAATTCCGCGTTCTCCGCGACCCGATCGGGTCGCGTGCGTGGCGATGTAGCTCAGCTGGTTAGAGCACGGGACTCATAATCTCGGGGTCGGTGGTTCAAGTCCACCCATCGCCACCATTTTCACCCAGAATAATTCAGAGGTTCCCTAGTCAAGCGGGAAGGTGGTCGCGCCTTCTTCGCTATCCGCATCGCTATCCGTGTCGGGCGTCGTCTCTTTGTCAGTATCAGGCTTGACCGTTGCGGATCCGCTGTTGCCAGGCACCGGACCCTTGTTCAGCTTGGTGAACTTCGATCCTTCCAGCGTCAGGTTGTACATCAGTCCCTTGTTTCCGAATACGAATCCGATTATCGGATCCCGGATATTGTTCGAATCCAGTGATCCACCGACACCGATTTCGATTAGGGCAACCGAACCGTCTACGCCGGCCTCCCAACCCATGCTGGACCTGAACGAATCCAGCGCCTGCTGCTGCATAAAGGCTACAACAATGGTCTTGGTTTGCGCGCCGATCTGGAATCCAAAGGATGCGCCGGCCGTGTTGTAGTAGTCGACGGTGGTGCCATTGACCCTCAGTGCGCCTTCGCCATACTCGCCGCCGAGCACAAAGCCGGCTTTGAACACGCTTGGAAAGACCAGCACGCCCTTGGCGCTGGCGAGAAAGGTATCCGCGCCCTTGATCTTGGCTCGGAACTGTTCGAGAGCCGCGTCAACTTTTATTTCGAGTTCCTGTGCCGATGCCGCCGCAGCCTGCTGTGGTTGCGCGCTGATCAGCACTGCCACCAAGGCAGTAGCCAGGGCCTGGAAAGCTTGCGATTTGTTTCGTTTCAAGAGATTTCCCACCTGTTCCGACCGTTATCTGACGGAGTCTGGAACTAACGCACCAGCTTGGTAAATTTCGACCCTTCGAGGCTCAGATTAAACATCAGCCCCTCGTTGGCGAATATAAAGCCGACGATTGGGTCGCTCATCTTGACCGTATCGAGCGAAGCGCCTGCGCCCCATTCGACCAACGCGACTGAACCATCGACACCTGCTTTCCATCCGCTGCTGGCGCGAAAGTTGTCAAGTGCCGCCTGTTCCAGGAATACGATGATAACGGTTCTCTTTTGCAAACCAAGCTGCAGACCGATCGAGCCTGAGGCGCTGCTGTAATAGTCAACTGTCTTGCCATCGATCCTGAGAGCGCCCTCGCCGTATTCTCCACCAATCACGACCCCGCCCTTGTATATCTCGGGGAACACGAGCACACCTTTGGCCTTCTCCAGGAAGGCCTCGCCACCCTTGACATCCTTTTTGAAGGCCTCCAGTGCGGCGGTGGTCTCTATTTCGATCTGTTCCGATGAGTCGGCGACAGCTTGGGTCGGCGATATCAGGATAGACAGCGCGATCAGAGTCAGGCTGGACAGCGGAAAATGTCTTGGCAGCATCAATGAAATCCTTGGTTTCGATCCCGTGGCGGGACATCGTAGCCGCGAACAGTAACGCCTGAACCTGCCTGCTTCAAGACATCCGCTTAGCTCCTGCCTCAACCCGTAACGCATACGGGGTTAGAATTGCGCGTCCCTCAAACCAGCGGACGTCGCGTACCATTCCATGGCCTGTCTTTTCGTCGAACAACTCTGTGTTATTGATTGCGCGTGGCTGCACGCAGCAGACGGGTTGCGCGGCGACAGCTGGATAGTGGATATCGAGCTGGAAGGAGGTCTCGACGAACAAGGCATGGTGTTCGATTTTGGCCTGGTAAAACCGCTGATCAAGAAAGTCATCGACGACAGGATCGATCACCGGCTGCTGGTGCCATTGCGCTCCACTGGCTTGCGCTTCGAAGCAATTGGGGATGAGGTCCGTATCGATTTCAACTACGGAAATGCCCGGCTTTATCACCGATCCCCCGCAGAGGCCCTCTGTACCCTGGATGTCGCCGAGGTTTCGATCATGGCGGTCGAGGAACGACTGGTCGCAGAGATAGAGGCGGTGATGCCTGCCAACGTGACGGGAGTCCGGGTCAGTCTCCGTGAGGAGGACATCGCGGGCCCGTCATACCGCTACGCGCATGGCCTCAGGCAGCATGAGGGTAACTGCCAGCGCATTGCACACGGGCACCGGTCGCGGATCGAGGTTTTTCGCGACGGACAAAGGAGTGAGGCAAGCGAACGGTGGCTTTCGGAGCGCTGGCGAGACATCTATATCGGTTGCACGAAGGATGTTCGCGAGGAAACGACGCTTGCGGGACAACCTTGCTACCATTTCGCCTATGGCGCGCCGCAGGGAGAATTCGAACTGATTCTCGAAAAGAAGCGCTGCGAGCTGATGGAGACAGAGTCTACCGTCGAATGTATTGCGGCGTATGTGGCAGAATTGCTAAAAATAAGAGATTCTTCAGCCAGTTATCAGGTTCGCGCCTACGAAGGGGTGCGTAAAGGGGCAATCGCTGAAACCTGACCGGCGACCGATGCGAGGAGAGATGCATGGACCCAACTAATCAGCAACTCGGACAGACAGCGACGGTTCGGCGCGCAATCGACGAATTTCTGGCGTTGGAGAGCGCCGGTGGCATCCTGCTCGTTATCGCCGCGGCGCTGGCTCTCGTTCTTGCGAACTCGCCGCTCAGCGGCTTGTACCAGTCCCTGTTCGATACCCGTGTCGCGGTCATTGTGGGTGGCCTGGAACTCGACAAGTCATTACTGCACTGGATCAACGACGGTTTCATGGCCATCTTCTTTCTTCTCGTCGGGCTCGAGATCAAGAGAGAAGTTCTTGAGGGCGAGTTGTCCAGCCGCGATCAGATTGTGCTGCCGGCCGTCGCCGCGGTTGGCGGTCTTGTCGTCCCCGCCGTCATCTATCTCACAATCGTCGGTGCAGATGAAGCGGCCAGGAACGGATGGGCGATACCTACGGCGACCGATATCGCCTTCGCGCTGGGCGTCCTCGCCCTGCTTGGATCGAGGGTTCCCCTGGCGCTAAAGGTATTTGTGACGGCGGTCGCCATCATCGACGACATAGCAGCCATTGTGGTGATCGCGATTTTCTATTCCGATGACTTATCGACGACAGCGCTGTTATTGGCGAGTCTGGCTTTTGCCGTCATGCTCATCCTCAATTACAAGCGTGTCACCCACATCGCGGCGTACATTATCGTTGGTACTTTCATGTGGGTATTCATGATCAAGTCGGGTGTCCACGCAACGCTGGCCGGCGTTTTGACCGCTGTTTGTATTCCCCTGAGGACGACGACCGAGGCGGAAGAGTCGCCGGCTCGCCATCTCGAGCATTACCTGCACCCATGGGTCGCCTACGGCATCCTGCCGTTGTTTGCCTTCGCCAATGCCGGCGTGTCATTCGAAGGCATGCAGGCCAAGGATTTCTATGGCCCGGTACCGATGGGCATCGCGCTCGGTTTGTTTGTTGGCAAGCAGGTAGGCATCTTCATCCCCACCTGGCTGATGGTTGTGTCGGGTCTCGCAAAAAGGCCGGCGGGTACCAACTGGCTGCAGATTTATGGCGCGTCGGTTGTTTGCGGGATCGGCTTTACGATGAGTCTGTTTATCGGTGGCCTGGCGTTCGAAGCGGGTGATTTCTACTACGCGGCAGCGGTACGCATGGGGGTCATGGAAGCCTCTCTGGCAGCGGCTTTGTGGGGATATTTTGTGCTGCGCTACGCCGGAAAAACGCCGGATCAACAGCCCGGGGCTTGAAAGCCGGGCCTGCCAACGCCATTCATAGGGACTCCATCATGTCGCGGGGATTGAGATGAGTCGTGTTTTTCTATTCCTGGGCACCAACATCGCCATCCTTGTCGTCCTGAGCATCACCATGCGCCTGTTCGGTTTCCAGGGCGTACTCGATGAGCAGGGCGTCAATCTCGATCTGAACTCCTTACTCGTTTTCTCCGCCGTGATCGGATTCGGCGGGTCGTTGATCTCGCTCGCGATATCGAAATGGTCGGCCAAGCGCATGACCGGAGCACAGGTGATCGCGCAACCGAAGAACGATGTGGAGTCCTGGCTCTTCAGCACAGTCAAGCGCTATTCAGACCAGGCGGGAATCCGTATGCCCGAAGTTGCGATCTACGACTCGCCGGATATCAATGCCTTTGCGACAGGAGCGACTCGCAATTCGTCGATGGTCGCCGTCAGTACCGGATTGTTGACAAGCATGGCGAGGGAGGAGGCGGAGGCCGTAATCGGTCATGAGATCAGCCATGTGGCTAACGGCGACATGGTGACCATGACCCTGATCCAGGGTGTGCTGAATACGTTTGTGATCTTCTTGTCGCGGGTCGTCGGCTTCTTCGTCGATCGGGTGATATTCAAAACCCAAAGAGGCTTCGGACCCGGCTATTTCATCACCAGCATCGTGGCGCAGATCCTGCTTGGTATCCTGGCGAGCATGGTCGTTATGGCGTTCTCGAGGCATCGGGAATTCAGGGCGGATGCCGGTGGCGCCAGCCTGGCGGGCAGAGCCAGCATGATCGCGGCGCTGGAGCGTCTGGGCAGTCAGACGCCAGCGGAATTACCCGCGCAGATGAATGGCCTGGGGATTTCGGGCGGGGTCGGCCAGGGTCTCAAACGACTGTTCATGTCGCATCCCCCCCTTGCGGAGAGAATCGAGGCCCTCAGAAACAGTGACCTTCGCTAGGAAGAAACGCCGAATACGTCGGTCGGGAGCAATCTCAATCATCCCGTCCCCGAAGAATTCTTCAATCGCCGTTTTCTATCACTTTGCCGGGCGTGAAGACCAGTGGATGTGTACGATCTTCCACTCATCCCCTCGTTTTTCCAACATGATGGTCTCGGTACCGGCAAGGTCGATTTTCTGGTCCTGATACATTCCCCGGGTGCGTGACTCTGTCACAATCAGGGCAAAATCTTCCGACTGGTAGTCTCTTTGTTGCGTCACTGTTGTCGACATTTCCTGCAGGAAGGCCATGTCGGCGGGCATATGGTGGCTTTCGTATTCGTCGCGCGAACGTTCCGCCCCTCCGCTTTCAAAAATGAGTACATCCGGGGCCAGCAAGGTCATGACCGTCTTTTTGTCACCCGATGAAAGCGCCGTGCGAAACGCGTTCACAGCCGCCGCGGACTCACTATCCGGCACAGAAGCCTTGTTGTCGCCATGTGAGTCGCCGTCCGGATGATCGTGCGTGTTCTCACCCGTCTCTTTTGACGGATCGCTGGATTGGTCGTGTTCATGGTCTCCCGCAGAGTGCTCGTGGTCCCCGTCGGAGTGGCCGGATTCTTCCGGCTGCGAGTCTTCGTCGTGACCGCCATTTTCGTGGCTGTGGCTGTGACCCGGTCCTTGGGATTCGGGCAAGGCCATGACACCCAGCCCGTGACGGTAGACAAGTTCGCCACCTTTGAAGGCGGTCGTCACTAACAGTCCCCCCGCGATCAGCAGAATAACCATCATGACGGCGTCTGGCTGCGATTTGCCTCGCCTTCGCAGCCAGGTCCAGACCCCGATAAGTGCGAAAACGGTCGCCGTAAGCAATGCCCAGTTTCTGTGGTTGGTCATGGCGGTGTGAGACGGTGTGTCGTGATCGACTGAGTAGTAGGCGCCCAGCCCCGTCGCAACGGTCACTACGACAAAGGCGAGGCCCAGGCAAAATTCCATTGCGCTGCCGAGAGACAGCTTGCGCGCCAGGAGGCGTTTCCGGCCAGCATCGTCACCATAAACAGCAGTACTGAGACCATCAGCAGCGCAACGGTGAAATGGACGAAGACGGGGTGCCAGTTGGGAATCATTTCAAGCACTTCGAATCTCGCGGTTTTCTGATCGTGTGAGTCGACGGACTAACGCTATCAGCCCGGCGGCGGCAATGTGGTCGTTGCGACATCAATTCGCGACGGCTGTCCGGGGACGGTCCACGCGAAAACCAGGCCGTCACCACCCTTCCTCATCTGGGGGAATCCGGAGCTGCGGGCGCCGGATACCTCGGCCACAAGATGAGACGGACCGACACCGCGATCCGAATCTACCCGAGTGTATTTGATTTGGGCCACATCCTGGTCTTTCGTTGCCATCCAACTTGCCACAGCGGAGCCGTCATCGAGCAATACGACACCGACGCGGCCAAGGACCCGGCCACTGTCGATATCTATCGGATCGCCAAAAGAGACCCCGCCATCACTCGAGAATGCGACGCGAACCGTCGGCCGGTCCCGGGCCGCGGTAAACCAGGCCACGACCACGTTGTTGCCCGCCGCCTCGATCGCAGGACCGTTGACCGGGCAGGCGGCAATTTGCCAGTTATCTTCCGCGACCGGCACCGGATTGCTCCAGCTGCCGTCGCGACGAGTCGTGACATAGATATCGCGGACTTCGTCCCTGGTGCGATCGCGATAGACGATCACCGGCCCGTTCTCCGTCACCGCGGCACCGGTCTGGCAACAATCGCACGTCAGTTCGTCCAACAGCGATTCCCCGACGATCGCGCCGCTCATGTCCAGCTGCCCGTAGCGAAGCGTCATACCGCCGCCATGGCCATGGTCAGCATAGGTGAACTCGCCAGCCTCCGCCATGTTGCGGCCATCCAGCCAGACGGCGCCGATCTCCTCTCCGACCGGGAACAGGGTGACGAATCCATGCTCGGTGGCGGTCCCGTCCGTGTGGGGTGTCAGCTTCTCGCTCCAGGTCTTGCCGCCGTCGCTTGAAACAGCCATGGCAACGTCGTAGGCATAAGCGGCACCGGGCCGTTTCGCGAGCCAGTGAGCCACAGCCCGCTTCCCGCCCAGCCGCACGACGGACGGGAAATCGGCCCAGTTGACGAACCAATTGCCGCCCTGGACCACCGTGGACGGCGTCGACCAGCCGTCATCCTGTGAAATCGAAAAAAGCAGTGAGTGGTCGCCATCGTCTCCGGGCTCCACCCAGCTGAGCCAGATTTCACCATCAGGTGCCGCCGAAAGCCTCGGAAGACTGGCCCCTTCAGAGGCCGGGGAGGGGAGCATTCGCACCGCCGGAT
>PVMS01017024.1_pt1 | contig 16429 bp, 12 predicted proteins | sample 1853461 | NCBI WGS metagenome assembly PVMS01 (sample SAMN08582032, study PRJNA380276) | Marine sediment metagenome, whole genome shotgun sequencing project. | isolation source: ocean sediment barecode stripped | collected 2017 | reverse complement strand
TCGCCTGCAGGGCGTGGATGGCCGTGGTGTCATAAATTTTTGCGGTGGTATCAGATTGATCCACGAGCATGCAAATTTCGGTACAACCGAGGATGATGCCATCGACTTTCTGGCCCATTAAGCCGTCGATAATCTGCAGACATGCCTGTTTTGATGCCGGTTTTACCTCGCCGAGACATAGCTCCTGGTAAATGATGTTATGGACTGTTTCTCTTTCACTGGCCCCCGGTACGATAACATCGATACCGTGCCGCTGGCTAAGCCGGCCTTTATAAAAATCTTGTTCCATGGTGAACGCGGTGCCAAGCAGGCCGATGCGAGAAACCTGGTCCTGTTTGAGAATGTTCGCGGTGGCATCGGTGATATGCAGTAAAGGGATGTTGACAGATTGCTCGACAGGTTGCGCTACCTTATGCATGGTATTGGCACAAATCAGAAAGAAATCGGCGCCACCGGATTCGAGTGATTGGGCGGCGCGAGACAGGATGCCGGCGGCGGCGTCCCAGTCGCCGGCATGTTGTAGCTTTTCTATCGCGGCAAAATCGACACTATTAAGTAATATCTGGGCTGAATGCAGTCCACCCAGGCGTTGGCGTACCGCTTCATTTATCCTACGATAGTAGTACTCGGTGCTTACCCAGCTCATGCCGCCGATGAGCCCGATTGTTTTCATCTTAAGGTTTCGCGTTGTTCGTTTTTCCAGGCCAGCTTAAGTTTTTTGCGTTGCCTGTTCATTTCACAAACGGCAGAACCAATATGGGGTTCGCCACGACATTTGGCTAGCTGCACCTGTTTTTCACGTTCACGGAAGCGCGCTCTTTCGCGGTCCGTTTTCCGATCGTAACAGGCGGGACAACTGATACCCTGCTGGTACTTGTGGCTTTGTTTGTCGATATCGGTAATTGGCAATCGGCAGGCGTGGCATTGATCATAACACCCTTTTTCGAGGGCATGCGTCACGCTGACTCGATTGTCGAATACGAAGCACTCACCCTGCCATAACGACTTCGATTCTGGCACTACCTCGAGGTATTTCAAAATGCCACCCTGCAAGTGATAAACCTCATCGAAACCCTGCTGTTTAAGAAATGCAGTTGATTTCTCGCAGCGTATGCCACCAGTACAGAACATCGCGATTTTCCGGTGCCTGGCAGGATCGAGCCTGTCGGTGACATACTGTGGAAATTCACGGAAGGATTCGGTATTGGGCAGGATGGCAGATTTAAAGGTACCGATCGCAGTCTCGTAAGCATTGCGGGTATCGACCAGCGTGACCTCGGGATCGGCGATCAGCGAATTCCAGTCCTCGGGTTTAACGTAGGTGCCCACGACTCGATTGGGATCTATGCCCTCGACGCCCATGGTGACGATCTCTTTCTTTAATTTTACCCGTGAGCGATAAAATGGCATTTCATCATCGTAACAAAACTTGCAGCTCAGCTCCCGCAGGCGATGGTCTGAGCGAATCCAGTCGAGCAGCAGGTCTATAGCAACCTGGCTGCCGGCGATGGTGCCATTGATGCCTTCCTGGGCAAGCAAAAGTGTCCCCTTAACATGATTTTTTAGCATCATGTTTAACAGGGGCTGGCGTAACTCGCGATAGTTATCAAGCGCAACGAAGTGATAAAGTGCCGCGACGACGATTTTTGACATACGGTGACCTGATTCCGGAGCGTAAATCCAGTGCCTGGATAAATGAGGCGCTATTCTAACCTAAAATTATTTTTTCGCTAGTTTCCGCTACGGTTGGTTTTATTGACTACTTTGATAGATTGGCCGGAGAATTCGATCTTGTCACCCGCGGCAATTTTTTTGCGTTTTTTTGTTTCCACTTCACCGTTAACACTGACCTGGCCATCGGCAATCACCTGTTTGGCCATGCCGCCGCTATCGGTTAAGCCTTCAAACTTGAGGATTTTGTACAGTTCTACAAATTCCGACTCGAGTTCCGCGATAATGCCCGACGCGTTATTTTCGTCAATAGTTTTAACTGGTCCTGAATTCATAACAGTCTTATGTTTTATTCCGTCGCCGAATTGTAACCCTTAATGATAACAATTCGATTAGAGATAAGAGAGAATAGGCGAATAACCAGGCAACAGGTTTATTATGATCCAGTGGTACCCCGGCCACATGTACAAGGCCAAAAAGGAATTTCAAAAAATACTGCCCCAGGCTGACCTCGTCATCGAGGTCCTCGATGCGCGCATCCCTTTTAGTAGCCAAAATCCTTTGTTGGCTAAATTACGAAAAGACAAGCCGTGTATCAAGCTGTTAAACAAAAGCGACCTTGCCGATGCGGCGGTGGTTTCAGACTGGCAAAAACAACTGGAACAGGATGGTTCGGTCAGGACCCTGAGTTGTAGCCACGATGATGGCCTGATTAAACAACTGCCGAAACTGTGCCGCTCCATGATCCCGGCTCGAAAAAATCGCTCCACCATGATTTATGCCCTGATTGCAGGTATACCCAACGTCGGCAAATCGACATTGATCAACAAGCTGGCGGGCCGCCACATCGCCAAAGCCGGTAATGAGGCGGCGATGACGCGAATGCAGCAACGCATAGAAATTTCCGATGAATTAACCCTGATCGATACACCCGGCATGTTATGGCCCAAAATTGAAAACGAATGTAGTGGCTACCGACTAGCGGCAACCGGTGCCATTCGTGACACGGCGTTTGATTTGCAGGATGTCGCCAGTTTTATTGCCGATTTTTTAAGGCAGCATTATGCTGCAATCACGCTCGAGCGATTCGCGCTGGAGTCTATGCCAGATACTGAAATAGAGCTTATCGAGGCGATCGCGAAAGCGCGTGGTTGCATCAAATCAGGTGGGGTGATCGACTTTGAGAAAGTGTCTCGCCTGTTGATAGCCGAGCTGCGCGGTGGTGCGTTCGGTGGTGTGTGCCTGGAGACTCCGGCGATGGTGACCCGGGAGCTTGCACAACTTGAAATTATCAAGGCACGGGACGCGGCAAAAAAAGCCGCTAGAAAAGCATCCAGACAACGATAGTCTTTAACCATCCTGGTGAATATACGACGCGCTAACTTGCGCCGATTCAGCGCGGGGTCTATAGTAATGCCTCCTCAACGGGGTGCCGATACCGGCTGAGAGGTGTGCAACGCCAACCCGATGAACCTGATCCAGTTAGCACTGGCGTAGGGATGTGAGCGAGTCTGCTACTGATTTCCCCCATCCCTCAATGAGGGTGTCGTAAAAAGTCGTCTTGCGTCCCCTGGCTGCGTTGAAAATGTGCTCGAAGACCCCAAACAGCTACGCTGGGGCCAGCTTTGCTCATTTACTGCGTGTAAACTGCGCTTCTGCGCGCATTTTCGCCATGCCAGGGAACACAATCCAACCTTTTACGACACCCTAAAAATGGATGGAGGTTATCATGTCCAAACTTATTAAAATAATCGGTGTGGCGCTGCTGAGCACAGCATTTTCGGTTCCTGGCCTGACGGCTAAACCAGTACTCACCGTGTATACCTACGATTCTTTTACCAGTGAATGGGGCCCTGGTCCGCAGGTGAAGCGCGCATTTGAAAAAAACTGTGCCTGTATATTGAAACTGGTGGGTCTTGAAGACGGGGTTTCGTTGCTGACCCGACTCAAACTGGAAGGCAAAAACACCAGCGCCGACCTGGTACTGGGAATCGATACCAATCTCACCGCAGAAGCGCGCGCCACCGGTCTTTTCCAGGCTCACGGCCTGCAGCTGCAAAACTCGACCCTGCCGCAAAGCTGGAGTGACGATGTGTTTCTTCCCTATGACTACGGTTACTTCGCTTTTGTGTATAACCGGGAACAGCTTAGCAATCCGCCTGGTAGCCTGCGCGAGCTAGTCGAAAATACGCAGGCGCCACAAATTTTAATTCAGGACCCGCGCACCAGCACACCGGGACTGGGATTGTTGTTGTGGATAAAGAAAGTCTATGGCGATGAAGCCGATCAGGCCTGGGCAAAAATTTCCAGCCGAATTGTCACCGTCACCAAAGGCTGGAGTGAAGCATATGGCCTTTTTCTCAAAGGCGAAGCGCCCATGGTGCTGAGTTATACCACTTCACCGGCATATCACATCATCGCCGAACAGGATAATCGTTTCGCCGCCGCCAGATTTTCTGAAGGACATTACCAGCAAATTGAAGTAGCGGGTCTGGTGGCTTCGAGCGACCAGCCAGCGTTAGGGCGGCAGTTTCTGTCGTTCATGATGGGGCCTGAATTCCAGAGTATCATTCCGACCACTAACTGGATGTACCCGGTTTCACTGGAACGCTCTAAACTGCCGCCTGCTTTCAATCAGTTGATCGACCCAACACCGGTGCTGTTGTTCCGTGATACTGAAATCGCAAAAAATCGCAGGCGCTGGGTCGACGAGTGGCTTGAAGTGATGGCGCACTGAGCCCGGTTTCTGAAGGCCCAAAGGTGATAGCCCATGTTGCCCTCTAAAACCGCATATCCCGTTCTGGTCGTGCTGGCATTGTTGGTACTGGCACCGATGCTGGGCCTGATCAGTGTTAGTGGACTGGCTGGTGCCGATACCCCTGTCAGCGAGTTGTGGCAAAGCCGGTATATTCGTAGAGTGCTGCAATTCAGTTTGTGGCAGGCCAGCCTGTCGACGCTGTTAAGTACCGGTTTTGCATTGTTGGTGGCGCGCGCGTTTGCCCATCGAGGCGAGTTCCGCTTACGCGCACTGCTGCTCAAGTTATTCGGCCTGCCCCTGGTGGTACCCGCAGTCGTGGCGGTAATGGGCGTGGTGTCGGTGTATGGCAGTAACGGCTGGATTCCGCTTGGACGATCGCTCTACGGATTGAATGGCATTTTACTCGCCCATGTGTTTTTTAACCTGCCGCTGGCGGTACGCCTGTTATTGCCCGTGTGGCAGTCGATACCCGCCCATCACTGGCAAATGAGCGATGCGCTGGGTTTGAGTGCGTGGCAACAATGGAAATACCTCGAATGGCCGGCATTGCGAGAAAGCCTGCCCGGCATCGCGTTGTTGGTATTCATGTTGTGTTTGACCAGTTTCGCCGTGGTTCTGACCCTCGGCGGCGGTCCCCGGAGTACGACTCTCGAAGTCGCCATATACCAGGCATTACGATTTGATTTCGACCCCCCGCGGGCGGTCATCCTGGCGCTATTACAACTAACGCTTTGCATGCTCATTGCCTGGATCAGTATGCGATTTCAGCGCCTGCCCGATGTCGAAATTACTATTTCAAACTCGACACTGAGAAAAAATACCGGGCGCCGATTGATCGATACAGTTGTCATTGGCATTGCCGCCGTGTTTGTCAGCATGCCCCTGTTGGCCATGTTTGTCGATGCGGCCAAAGGCCCCCTACTGCAGGTATTCAGCAATAGGCTAACCTGGTTGTCGGCTGGCTATTCGCTGATGATAGGGCTGAGTGCGGCGGGTCTCTCTATAGCCGCAGCCTGGGCCTTACTGGATACCAGCACCGACCTCGCGCTTGCCAGGCAACCCCGGCGTGCCAATCTTATCGAGCTGGCCGGCTCGATTGTTTACGTTGTCCCGCCGCTGGTGATCGGTACCGGGCTGTTTGTTTTAATGCTGCCCTGGCTCAATGTATTCGAATGGACTTTTCCAGTCGTGATCCTGGTTAACGCGATGATGGGGTTGCCATTTGTAATCCGTTGCCTGGGGCCGCCGATGCGCCAGAGTAAAATGCGTTACAACCACTTGTGCGAGAGTCTCGCGCTGTCCGGCTGGAATCGGTTCAAATTTGTCGGCTGGCCATTGTTGCGCAAACCACTGGGTCTGTCGGCAGCATTGGTCTGTGCCCTGGCAATGGGTGATCTTGGGGTTATCGCGTTGTTTGGCAGCGCCGATACCTCAACCTTGCCGTTGTTACTGTATCGGCAGCTATCCGCTTACCTGATACCGCAAGCTGCAGTAACCGCTGGTTTTTTACTGGGTTTTTGCCTGTTGGTGTTCTGGCTGCTAGAGACCGGCATCGGAGGGAAATCCCGTGTTGAAAATTGATGCGCTGGCCTTTAGTTACGCGAGCAAAGACCGGCAAACCGAACCCATGTTGTTCGATCTGCAGGCGAAGGCAGGTGAAATACTAAGTTTAATTGGTCCCAGCGGATCCGGTAAAAGCACGTTGTTGGGATTGATTGCCGGATTTAATACGGCGGCCAGTGGAAAGATTCTGGTCGATACCAGGGAGATACAACACCTGAGACCTGCCGAACGGCCGGTTACGATCGTGTTTCAGGAGCATAACCTGTTTCCACATCTCGATGTATTTACCAATATCGCCCTCGGCATCAATCCCTCTTTGAAACTGAACCAGGCGCAGCAGTCTAAGATTGTTCAGGCGCTCGATAAACTGGGAATCGCTGAACTAGAAAAAGCCATGCCTGGCGAATTATCCGGGGGCCAGAAGCAACGGGTCGCTATAGCACGGGCGTTGGTGCGCGAGCACGGTATTTTGTTGCTTGACGAACCGTTTGCGGCACTAGGGCCGGCGTTACGTAAGGAAATGATCGAATTACTAAAATCGATAGTCAAGGCCCAGCACATGGTAGCGCTGCTGGTGAGCCATCAACCCGCCGATGCATTGCAGGCTTCCGAGACGATAGCCTTTATCTGCGAAGGGCGTGTGATAGCTCAGCAACCCACTCGAAAATTACTGAATGAATCGAAACTTCCCGAAGTAAATGAGTATTTAGGGAATCTCTAGGCAACTTGTGAAACCTTCGATGCTTGACTTTGACCCTATTTTCAAACGTATCCCTCAGTTACGTGGAATGAATAGTAGAGATTTCCAGATCCGGTTGTTACCGGGCTACACCAATCAGAATTTTCATTTGAAAAATAACCGGGATGACTGGGTCTTACGTATTCCAAAACAGGAGACTAATCAGTACATCAACCGGCAATTCGAAGCCCACAATGCCACTGTTGCGGCTGGCCTCGATATAGCTCCCCACTGTGTCTGGCGAGATGACAGTGGTTTAAGTTTGAGTCTGACCTTAAAAAATACTCGACCTATGGCTCCAACCGACTGGCACGATGAATCAATTGTCGGGGAATTGATAAAACTACTCAAACAACTACATGGGAGTGGATGTAGGTTTCACGGACAGGTCGATTTAGCCGGCTTGTTGAGTCGATACTACGCCCTCGTGTCGGCGCATCAGCAGGAAGGTATAAAAAACATCTATGCACAAGCACAGATTAAACTGGAAACCCTGTCAGACGACGACACCGAATCAGTGCCATCGCATAACGATCTGGTGCTGGAGAATATTTTGATCGGTGATACTGGTCGGATATGGATTATCGACTGGGAATACGCCTCGATGGCTTCGCCCTGGTGGGACCTGGCGACGCTGTGTAATGCTTCTGAACTAGGCCGCGATGAGTCTGCCCACCTGTTGGCAATTTACCAGGGCGAAGTATCAAAAACTGCGCAACAGCTATTGGCCGACTATCGCTACGTATTGCAGGTTCTATCGATTTGCTGGTTGGCCGCATTTACAGAAATCCCAATTGGTCGGCAGATTGAAAAATTTTCCAGTCATGCGTGAACCCACATGATCGACTGCGGGCCCTGATATAATTTACCGATGTTAATGCATTCAACCAGTCTTTATCTTGCGGCTGTTCTGATCTGGGGTTCAACCTGGTTCGCGATCAAGTTTCAACTTGGTGTAGTCGAGGCTGAAATCTCACTGATTTATCGATTCGCAATGGCGTCGATTATCCTGCTGTTATTTTGCCTGGTGTACAAACGAAATCTTAGATATACGCTCGCGCAACATTTTTTTATTGCTTTGCAGGGCCTGTTCCTGTTTTCCACTAACTACCTTATCTTTTACTGGGCTACCGGCCTGTTGACATCGGGTATCGTTGCCTTGCTGTTTTCGACCGTGATTCTGATGAATATCGTCAATGGCGCATTGTTTCTGAGTCAGCCAGTTAAAACACGGGTTGTGGTAGGTGCACTGTTTGGCATTGGCGGTATCGCTTCAATATTCTGGTCCGAGGTTGCAAGCGTAGGAAGTCATGCGGATAGCTGGAAGGGGCTATGGATGTGCCTGATTGCAACCTTTCTTGCATCAATGGGTAATATCCTGTCAGCACGCAATCAGATGCACAATCTGCCGGTGGTACAAACCAATGCCTGGGGAATGGCCTACGGCGCAATTTTCATGCTCGTGTATGCGTTGTTTCAGGGGACAGCTTTCAACTACGATCCAGCGATTAGCTACAGCGTATCCCTGGTTTACCTGAGTGTGTTTGGGTCGATCCTCGCTTTTGGCAGTTATCTCACCCTGATAGGCCGCATCGGTACCGATAAAGCTGCATATGCTGCTGTGCTATTCCCAGTGATCGCGCTTCTTCTGTCAACCCTGTTCGAAGACTACCAGTGGACCTCGGCAGCCATTTTCGGTTTTGGCCTGGTCCTGTTTGGAAATTACCTGGTTTTGAGAAAACCAACTCGCAGTTCAGCTGCGGTTGCATAGCGGCAGGAGCATGCAATATGCGACTTAAACAGGTTTTCCGCCCGACATAATATCCTCGTAGATGCGTAGAGTCTCGGCAGACGGTTCGACACCGAGCCTGGCGCTCAAGGTATTGCTGCAACGAGTGAAAATTTCAATTCCTTCCGCCTTGCGACCCAGTTGCTGATAATAAAGCATGAGCTGTCGATAAATACCCTCGGCAAGATCTTCGGCGTCAAGGCAAGCCTGCAAAAACGTGATAGCTTCTTCCTGCTGTTGGCCGTGTTTGAGTGATTCAGCAACTTCACAGGCGAAGCGCACGAACCGGCTCTTCCATTGATCCCGGGCATTAATGGCCCAGGCCGAATCCTCGTCACCCATAAATTGACCTTGGTATAGTGCTAAAGCATCGTTTGCGAGTGGCAGCAGCTGGGGTGACGAAGTTTGTAGCCCGGCATTGTTCAAACAGTTGGTTACCGCACCAACTGCCCGATCGAAGGCCCAGATATCGACCCAGAAATAATTTTCATTCAATGTCAGTTTGCCGTCATGGAACAGGACTGCATGATCGTCGCCTAGCAGCTTGCGCAGGCGGTGAAGCGTGGTATTGAAGGAGCGATGCGAGTAGTCAGCGTCTATATTCGGCCACAACACGTCGGTAATGCGCTCGACCCCGACGCCCCGGCCGCCAAGCGCAAGGGCAACTTTTAACAGCTCTATCGGACGCCCCCGGGGCTTGTCTCTGGCCGCTTCGGCGTCCAGTTGTAGTTCGAACTGCCCCAGGGTCTGAATGCGTACCTTCCAGGGCCATTCGGATAGATGCCATGGTGGATCGTCCGGGGTCAGACTGCGCCGAATGATCCACTGCCGTACGTATTCGACTTCAATGCCATTTTCCAGCGCGATGACTGCCAGGGCCGCCAATTCGCGCGGTTGCCAGCCAATGATGTGGTTGAAGTTGTGCTCACGGCCCACCCCCAGGGCATATTTGAGCGCACGTAACCCGGAGGTTTTGCGGCCATGGTTCATTGCAATCTGCGCGTAGACCAGGAAGGTCATGAATTCCAGCAGGTGATTGGGGATAGTTTTAGCGTTCTTGCGAATTTGCTTTAATAGATTCACACCTTTGCGCTCATCGTTGCAGGCGAACAGTGTTTGCGCGAGGGCGAGCTGGATCATGACCTTAAAAAACGGCGCACCGACCTCATTGACTACCCGTAGTGCGGCGCGTTGATGGTGGTAGGCATCGAGCAGGTTATTTTTCAGCTTTGCCAGCCAGGCCAGGCAGTAACTATGTAGACAGGAATCAAATCGACGAGCGAGCATCGCATGGCTATCAATTTGTGCCAGCAATTCCTCGGCCAGGTCCAGGTCTCCGACGCCGAGCGCACTGACGACGCCATTGATCAGGCTGCTATTTTTCCAGGTGTGGATTCCACGTGATAAAGCGATGTCCACCGCATCACGAACAGCGTCCATACAAAGCTCGTGTTCACCGGTGAGCATGTAGTGCATCGACTCGATATATCGAAGCGTGGCCAATGTGATGGGTGAGACGTCCGGGGCGCTTGCCACAGTTCGAACAGTGTCTATGATCTCGAGCGCCGTGGAAAAACGACCAGTCCAGCCGATAGTGGGCGCCAGGGCTATGGCGCCCCGAAGCTTTATCGAGGGATCGGTTGTGGTATAGATAATGGCGTAAACGCGCTCGGCCCATTTTTCGATGTCAGGGTGAAAAGGCTGACGAAACCCCATTGACTGGTACACACCGAAGGTGACACTGGCGCCATATTTTGCACTGGGGAAGTCCGGGTACAATACCAGTAATTGTTCTACCTCGGTGATCCAGGAATCCAGCAAAGTCAGGTCGTCAAGCTCGTAAAGGATGTTATCCATGATACCTGCGCAGGCTCCGAACATGCCGTCGACATCCGGGTCAGCCTGATCGCGGAACATTCGGTAAGCCTGTTCATAAAGCCGCCGGCTCTCGCGTAGTGTGAATACAGACTTGCATGAGGCGAGCCAGTAAACCAGCCAGGGATCCCGCTCCAGCATGTCTTTCGGAAGCTCCTCGAGCCATTGTTCCAGTGTTTCACCACGACCCTGTTCCTGCATGGTTGCCGCATGCTCTCGGATCAGGCGCGCCAGCTCGTCCCATTCACTATTTTTAATACACAGGTGTGTCGCATCTTCGATGTTACCGGCCTGCTCGAGTAAAGCCGCCGCGCGGTTGTCTAGCAGGACACGCTCCTTTTTCGAAAGTGCCTGTTGTGCCCGGTTTAACAGAAAGTCGCGTAACAGGGGATGGTATTGATAGACAATTTCATCACCCGCGCGATTGGCACTGATCAGATAATCGTGGCTACTGAGGAATTCGAGTATCATCGCCGTTTCCTCGTAGCTGTAGTCGGACAACTGCGTGGCCATGCTTGCGGTAACCTGGGGTAGCATTGCGGTGTGCAGCAGGAAGTCCTGATGGCTGTCATCGAGGGTGCGGAATATTTCACCGGCGAGGTAGTCGAATACCAGGTGCGGGGTGAAATTTTCCGGAATCTCGACCGGCGTGCCTTCTCGACGCATGGCCTCGAGCATCAACACCAGGCCCGCCGCCCAACCCTGTGTTCTTTCATAGAGCTGTTGTTTGTCAAGGTCGCTAAATTCATAATCGCGCAATTCGATAATAGCGTCCGATTCTTCACGTGTTAGCTGAAGATCATTCCAGCCCAGCAGTAACATTTTACGATTGGCCGTAAACCGTGCGGTGAAAGCGGGCGGATCGGTACGGCTGATGAAAATGACACAACCATGATCTGGAACTTCGTCCAGGGCACATTGCATCACTTCATGTAATCGTGACTGCGCAGCAACTTCATGGTAATTGTCGAATACCATCACAAACGGTGCATCCAGATTACTGTATATTTCCCGGAAATACCCACGACTAAATACGGCAAGATCGCTCAGGTATTCAGGCGTGAAGGCAGGAAGGTGAAATGATAGATCGCGTTTCGGGGTCAAGACTGCCTGATGCAAATAGTGGAAGCAGGTAGCGACGTCGGAGTCACCCTGGTCTAATTGATACCAGATAGTATCTTTCGAAAAAGTTTCTATATATTGTCCCACCAGGGTCGTTTTACCTGCACCGGGAGGGCCGGTTACCCAGACAATGGAGTTTTCACGGCCCTTGTCCAGCAACATATGCAATCGACTACGAGACACCAGGTCGGGCAGCTGGGGACGGCTGAATTTAGCAAGTCTTGGGGATGCCTGTTTCATCAGTTACTTACCATACTTGATAATCAGGATCATTCAACCCGAACAAAGAGTTAGACGAAGAAAAATCAACCGTTTCATTTCTGTTTCCGGCCAGGTTTAAGCAAGACTCGCGGTTAGTTGACTCGTGGTGTTTTCAAATTCCGCTGTTGACCGACCGGCATGAATCAGTTCCGGGCAATACATATTAGCGCTACAGGATGTACTGGTGTTAGACAGTAACAGGATCGAACTGGCAACCTCCAGAAATCCACGATCGCCTGTGCTGATAGGACAGGTATCCTTGCCCATATCGTCGTAGGCTATCTTGTTTAGTTTAAGACCGACAGGTTCCAATACCTGTTTCGCCAGGTCATTATCAGTAGTCGCCAGTTCTCTGGCAGAAAATGCCCAGTCCCAGATCGTATTGAATCTCGAGTTCAGACTGAGTTGATACACCTGGAAAAGCACAATGGCTACCTTTCGCTTATCTATTTGTTCATGCTTGTATCCACGCTCCAGGAGAATCTGCCGCAAGGGTGGAATGGTAGTGTTGTTGCTATGAAAACCCCTGTCTATTTCGGCAGGGGTTAATACACAAGCCACCTGACCCGGCCAGACGATACCTTCCGGCGCTTTACCCTGAAGCAGGCTGCTATCGAGATTTTGCGTGTTGGCGCAGCCGTTGACCGCGATAATGAAATCAATAGTGGGTAAAGGTTTGTACGATCTCGCTGAGTTGGTAGTCGTGTGGTTAGAATTTTTCATGCTTCCCCCTAATGCCCCGGCTGGTATGACTCTGCTAATGCAGTCAAATATAAAGTCTTCCAGCACCAATTCAGATGAACTTGTTAGTTCTAATCTTAAGGCGCAAGTCGTTACAACTGGCTTACAAGCCACTTACAACCGGGTTACAGCTTTTACTGCCCGGGGGAAATTTTTTAAGAGATATTTTTGTAACTAAAGTGTAAGCCGACTGTAAGGTGACTGTAGGCATCACGGTACTAGTATTCGGACATCGTCACTGTCCGAGGAACTACGATGTCATTACAAAAAATAAGCGTTAGATCATCAGGAAAAATCACAATTCTAATCCCGATGATGCTGATAGGCATCCTGCTCGCTGGTTGCGGGTCCTATGCCCCAACCGTAGAACCCCTGACCCTGTTAGAGGGGCGGGCTCAGCCTGTGTTTAAAGCCGAATCCACAATAGATGATGAATTCGAAAAACCTGCAGGTAACGCGCAGACAATCGAACTCTCACGTTCAATGGCTACTGTGTCGAGTGGAGCAGTCCTGCTTACCAAATCGGTGATAGTCGACCCAATCGTTCGGCCGGTGTCTACCATCAATGCGCTTGCCTCACTGTCGTTTAAATCTGTGGGCGGATTTATTAAACGAAGCGCCACCAGTTTAATAAGTTTTCCATTGATGGAGAAGCAGCCTGTCCCGGCGCTTAGTAATACACCAGCCATGGATCTGGAGGAGTGGGAGCGAGACCTGGACGAAATTGTCGGAACGCAATCATCTCTGGGGACAATCCAGTTTCTGGTAGATGGAGATGAATACTTCCCCCGACTAATAGAAACCTTCGCTGCCGCCGAAAAATCAATCGATATGCGGACCTACATCTATGACAATGATGATGTTGGCGTGCAAATTGCCGACATTCTCAAAAAGAAATCCGAGCAGTTAGATGTGCGAATACTGGTGGATGGACTGGGCGATTTATTTGCCACCAATCTCGATTCCGAGACCATGCCGGTTGACTTCGAACTCCCTGGTTCGATAGTCAACTATCTGAAAAAGGAATCGAGTGTTCTTGTACGTAAACAAAGTAATCCGTGGTTCACAGGTGATCACGTAAAAACTACCATTATCGACCAGGAACTGGCCTTCGTCGGTGGTATGAACATCGGCCGTGAGTATCGTTACGACTGGCACGACCTGATGATGGAGGTTAAGGGGCCGATTATTAGCCAGCTACAATTTGAATTCGACAAGGCCTGGGGAAAATCCAGTTTTATGGGCGACCTTGCCTGGCTAAGCCGCAATCTTCGAGGTATCAATGCTGATATTGCTGATCAAGGTTATCCAGTCAGGGTGTTATCAACCGGTCTTTACGATTCACAGATTTATCGGGCGCAACTGGAAGCTATTCGCCGGGCGCAAGATTATATCTATATAGAAAATGCCTACTTTTCAGATGACAGCGTGCTTTACGAACTGGTGCGAGCCCGCCGTCGAGGTGTTGATGTACGGGTAATAATTGCCTCCAGTGCTGATAGTGGTGTGATGAATTTGAGCAACCAGGTGACCATTAACCGGATGCTGCGTAATGGTATCCGGGTGTATTCTTACCCCGGCATGACGCATGTTAAGGCCGCGGTGTATGACGGTTGGGCATGCCTGGGATCGGCTAATTTTGATAAATTGAGCCTGCAAATCAACCGGGAAATAAATCTCGGCACCTCGCATCCGGAAACCGTCAATCGCCTGTTGAATCGAGTATTCCTTCCGGATTTCGCTGCCTCGACCGAGTTATTCGAGTCTATGCCGGTGGGCTGGACCCACTATCTCGCCGAGTTCATCTCGGACGAGGCGCTCTAGCCTAACGGATCGCCCAGCAGATTCGATACCCCGGGCACTCGGTCGAGCGCCCACTTCAGCTGCTTGCGCATCGATTCGCTTAGTGCTGCGGGGGCGATAAAATTGGAACGAGTATTCCTTCCGGATTTCGCTGCCTCGACCGAGTTATTCGAGTCTATGCCAGTGGGCTGGACCCACTATCTCGCCGAGTTCATCTCGGACGAGGCGCTCTAGCCTAACGGATCACCGAGCAGATTCGATACCCCGGGCACTCGGTCGAGCGCCCACTTCAGCTGCTTGCGCATCGATTCGCTTAGTGCTGCGGGGGCGATAAAATTGGAAGGAGATATGCCGTTTTCAATATCTGTCAACTGCTGTTGCAGGATGATGTTGAAAATAATACGATGCGCCTCGTCAAGGTTTTCATAAACACTGTCCATTGTATCCTGTAACTCGCAGGCGGCGCGCAACCGGCCGGGGGTTGAATGCTTATCAATCCGGTGCTGAATGGCGAGAATCCTGGCGCAAGAGAAGATTGGCAAGATACCGCCCATTTTCAAATCCATCCGCCCTGTCTTCGAGCTTAAAGCGACCGAACAGCCCTAGCGGTACCCGGTCCTTACAGGCATTGACCGACATCAATTTCAAAAACGCCGTGCTCTGCGAGCCGAGTTCGAAGGCAAAATCGATGGTTTGTTTAGCCAGCTCAAAATCACCGTGTACGCAGACGGCATCAAAAAAGATATCACACTTCATAATATCCTTTGGTGTTTGCCGTCTAATCCACGTATTTATCGTCTCTTGCCAGTGTTCCACCGAATGGCGCCAGTCGGCGTTACTCGCCATGATATTGCCGTCGCAGTAGGGAACCCCGGCGATGTCCAGGCTATCGGAGACGCGCCTGCCGAGATCGGCAAACCATTGATCTGCATCACTATCGGGGTCGCCACTGGCATATACGATCGCGTTGTCCTGATCCATAGCCAGCATGCTTTCGCCGCGTCCACCGGAGCCTAGCACCAGCATTGCATACGCGCAGGGAGCCGGCCCCAGTCCCTGTTCGAGCATCTCGGCCTCTGCGAGCTTGCAGGCCTGTCGTGTCAATGCACACAGTTCGTGTGATATCACCGCTGCGATGTCACGTGCGTCCACATCTTCGCTCATCAAACCACTGGCAACCATCGCAATCTGACCCCACACTTCGGCCATCGTTTCGGCGTCTTCGGCTGCGTCGATATCGTCGTCCAGTGATATGGCATCGTCTGCGCGCTGGCGCAGCAGGTCGCGCGCCGACAGCGCTCCAACAATGCGGCCATTCGAATCGTGTACACCCAGGTGGCGGAAGCGCTTCCGTCTCATGCGCGCAATGGCACGATAAACGAAGGCATCGGCGGACAGGCTATGCAGAGGATACTGGGCAATATGCGCCGCCGGGGATTCGAGCGCCTGGTCACCCCGCTGACTGATGTGGCGCAATAAATCTCGCTCGGTAACAATACCGGTGTGCGGGTGGTCGGCATCGGCTTCGACGAATACTGCACTGATCTCGTTTTCAATCAATGTGTTTAATACCTGTCGCAGACTTAGCCCCGATTTGACCAGTATCGCCGGGCTGTGCATGAGCTCGTGCAGGCGGTGCCGGTAGGGAAAGGAGTCAATACGCGTCAGTGCAGTCAGCGACGATTTCTCGCTCGAAGATGGCCGGTGTAGTTCATGCCACCCGAGACTGACTTCTTTGGCGGCGGTCATGGTGAATTGTCTGCAGGCGTTTTCAGCTTCGGCGAGTGTGCGTATGCCGCGTTCGCGTAAGTGCGGAATCAGCGCCAGAAAAATTTTGGCGGTCGAAGTCGCATCGCCTAACGCACTGTGTCGGTCGTGTATTTCAACACCGAGCCAGGCTGCTATGGTATCGAGCGAATAGTCCGGCAAATTGAGGGCAACAATATTGACCAGATAACGCACGTCCAGCGTGCGGGGCGCACTCCATTCGAGTCCAGCGAGTTGATGCTCACGTTTGAACATGGCGAGATCGAAGCCGCTGGCGTAACCGATCATTACCGAATTACCACGCCATCGATCGTATTCGGTATTTATCGCAACGAATGAC
>PVMS01062687.1_pt1 | contig 16431 bp, 14 predicted proteins | sample 1853461 | NCBI WGS metagenome assembly PVMS01 (sample SAMN08582032, study PRJNA380276) | Marine sediment metagenome, whole genome shotgun sequencing project. | isolation source: ocean sediment barecode stripped | collected 2017 | reverse complement strand
TCGGGGCCGCCCCTGCTCGCATCTGGCCCCTCCACGCTTCTGATCTCGTCCTGGTTCACCAGCGTGTCGCGCTACCGATCTCATCTTCGGGCATAGGATATTGCCATCCGGATTCTCTTGATTCTTCTGAGACCCCAGGGTTTCAAACGAAAAGAAAGGAAACTGCGCATACGGCGGACCAGCAAGCGACGTTCCTGATCCTCAGGCGTCGATACTCAAAATTCCACGTCGGGCTGGCCCTCCCACCAGCGCACTTGCTTCAACAGGGCGAATGAGTGCGAGACCTGCGTTCTCTCGCATTCGAACCACCAGCCCAGCACCTAGGCTGCGGGATGGAGTGGTCTCTGCGTCTGCGGTCCGTTGACGCAGCGTTGATCCATCAGATTCATGCAAACAGGGGCGAGTGCCCAGCTACCGATGACGTGTCGCTCTACCTACTGCCTGCTCCCTTCAGCTCCTGCTGACGTCGCTCTCTGCGGCCGCAGGGTCTTGCGTTACAGAAGTGTTTCTCCAATCCTGCTTAGCTTCCCAAGGCGCCTTCTTCCTCACATTACGAGGCGAGGTAGAGCGCCGCCACGCTGAAGATGGCTAGCATGCCACCCGACCCTTCCAACAGCCAGGCCAAGATCAAGCCCGCGCACGCCGACAGAAAAAAGAAGAAAGCAAGCGGTGCCAGCGCCGTGTCAGATGCCGGGTTGGGCCAGTCTCCTTGGACGACGGCGAGCGTGGCCATCACGATCACTCCGAGGCTCGTGACTCTGGCCGCCCACCGAACAGCAAACGCCGACAGTCCGGCCGGGTTCACGCCTTGGTTTGCACCGCGTAGTCGGCCAAGAGCGCGGCTCGAGCCAGCGCCTCTTCACGGGAGTTCCCCCAACCGGTTGCATGGGGACCGACGAGCTCTTCTTCTCGTACCGACCAGATGGCGACCTCGTAGGGTGGCTCCACCTGCCAGGGGTTTGTTACCGGGATCCAACCCTTGTCATCGACCAGATGGAGCCAGAGCTCAGCGGCGGCTCTCGGGTCGGAGGCGTACGCTCTTGCCGTTAGATCGAACTCCTGTGCAATAGCCGCCTTGAGGTCGGGGACGCTCAGCAGGTCGGGGGTTCTGTGATGGATACTCATGATCGCACCTCTATTCAGGTTCCGAGCTGCTTCCTGGCCGGCACGAGGCCCGCCTTTGGCCGCATGCCGGCTCTCTGACTCAAAGCTACGGGCAGGAAGGTGACGAGTCTGTCCGGCAGGCCTCGGCTGCTCGTGTGGTGGGATTCCTGCCCAAGCGACACGTGACGGCCATCTGGCGTCAGTGCCGGCCTGTGCGCCCCGTAGCGGGCCGTTTCTCCTGCGACTATACCCGAGCATATACGCGCGAGCGATGTTGGGACACTGCGACGAGGCCCAAGCTCCTGCAGCAGGTGCGGAGCGGCTGCCCCACAGAGATGCCCCTGCATGGCACCCACGCGGCACGCGATTCCAGCGTCCAATATCTCCACACTAGCTGTGGAGGAATCCAACACGAGGGCGTAGAGGCTCTGTACATGGGCTCCGTATCCATTCTCCACAGACGCCCTGGAGTTGCTGTCGAGATCTTCGACACTTCCGCTGCCCGATAGGGACCCACCTTCCTACCAGGCTACATCCCTAAGATGTGACTCCGTTGTCGGTTAGATCCGATGCGCAACTTTCAACACTCCGTGGCATCACCATTGCCTTACATGGAGGCGGATAGCTGACATGGAGGTGGTCATGCTGGGAGTACTTTTTGGCCTACTGGTCGTTACCTCGCTCACGGTTTACTACGTTTTGGTCGAGCGCCCGCGACAGCGTGCCCTTGAGCTCGAGGGCCCACATCCGGTACCGCTCCCGTTGGCGGATATCATCGGGAACCTGCCCGAGGGTGTCTTCCTCCACCCGACGCTCACTTGGGGCCGTTTGCGTCCGAATGGTGACGTCGATCTCGGAATCCATCCTCTGCTGCTCGGTCTCGTGGGCGAGTCGAGAGAGATCCGTCCACGCGGTGAGCCCGGAAGACTCGAGAAGGGCGATCCGATCGCGGACATCGTCGTCGGCGATCGAGAGCTGACCGTTCGCTCGCCTACCAGCGGGCGGATGGTCGCGACCAATCCCCGAGTTACCGGCGACGCGAGCTGGTGGGGAGCGACATGGGATGATGGCAGTTGGGTATGCCGAGTCAGGCCCGACCGGCTGTCCGCCGAGATTGGGAGCTGGTTGATCTCCGATCAGGCGGTGGAGTGGACGAGGCGGAGGTATGGAGACATCCGCGACTGTATCCTCGGCCAAGCCTTTCGCGGCACACCGGAGCTGATGATGGCCGACGGAGGAGAGATCCCGATCGGAATCCTGACACAGCTCGACGGTGAGGCCTGGCAACAGTTCGAGAAGGACTTCTTGGGCTCTGCCTCATGAGCCGGAGCGGCCCTCAGCGAGTGGGTGGGGTCGTTCGGCTAACAGATCGCCGGGGGGGTCATGGATAGAAGAACCGCTGTCAAGACGCTCTGCGTCGCGAGTGGCTCGGCCCTCGTAGGCAGAAGGCTCGTAGCCCAGGAGATCGAGAGGCCCGGCGACGGTAGCGAGCCGATGGCCGTCCTGGTTGACACCACGATGTGCGCGGGCTGCCGGGCGTGCGAGGTCGCGTGCGCCGAGGCCAACGGCCTTCCGGAGCCTCCCGACGAGGTCGACTTCAGTGAAGAGCGGAACATGTCGCCGACTCAGTGGAGCGTCATTAACCGCTACGACACGGACGAGGGCAAGGTCTTCGTCAAGAGGCAATGCATGCACTGCCTCCGGCCGGCTTGCGCCTCGGCGTGCCTGACCAAGGCCATGCAGAAGACGCCCGAAGGACCAGTCGTGTGGCGGGAGGACAAGTGCATGGGATGCCGCTTTTGCATGATCTCCTGTCCGTTCGACGTGCCGAAGTTCGAGTTCGACAGCGCCAATCCCCGCATCCTCAAGTGCGGGATGTGCTGGGAGCGGCTCGAGGAGGGCGAGGTGCCGGCCTGCGTGAAGAGCTGCCCGTTCAAAGCGATCACCTTCGGCCCCCGGTCGGAGATGATCGAGGAGGCACGCCGGCGCATCTATGAGAAGCCCGACCGGTACGTGCACCACATCTACGGCGAGCACGAGGTGGGCGGGACCTCCTGGCTCTATCTCGCCTCGGTCCCCTTCGAGCAGCTGGGCTTCCGGATGGACCTGGGGACAACGCCGTATCCGGATCTTACGCGCGGGTTCCTGTACGCAGTTCCGTTCGTCCTTACAGTGGTTCCGCCCTTCCTGCTGGCCCTGAGCAGGGCCTCAAAGAACGGGGACTCGGTCGAGCCGGCCGAGCCGGAGGAATAATCATGGAGAGCAAGGCGTTGGCGGAGAGCGGAGCGAAGGGCCTCGGCGCTTCGGCCCTGCTCGGGGAGATCGGTCGCTTCGCCCGGTTCATGCTGAGCGAGCTCAAGCCAAAGGGGCGGCTTCTCACCCCCTTCAACGTGATCAGCGGTGCCATTGTTCTGCTCACGATCGGCCTGCTGGTGATCCGGTTCACGCAGGGCCTGGGAGCTATCACGAACCTCTCTCAGGACAGCCCTTGGGGTCTGTGGATCGGCTTCGACGTGGTCACAGGTGTGGCGTTCGCGGGCGGGGCCTATGTGATCAGCTTCATCGTCTATGTCATGAACCAGGAGAAGTACCGGCCGATCGCGCGGGTCACCATCCTGAACGGCTTCCTGGCGTACGTGTTCTATGCCGGCGCTTTGCTGCTCGACCTCGGCCGGCCCTGGAATGTCGTGAACCCGATCATCGGAAACTCATTTGGCGTCAGCTCGGTGATGTTCCTCGTCGCCTGGCACTTTCTTCTCTATATGTTGGCCGAGTTCGTCGAGTTCTCGCCGACGATCGCCGAGTGGGCCGGCTGGCCCCGGCTACGGAAGCGTCTCCACGCGCTCACGCTGGGGGCCGTGGTCTTCGGCATCGCCCTGTCGCTCCTCCACCAGTCCGGCCTCGGCGCCCTGTTCCTGATGGCCCGAGACAAGGTGCATCCGCTCTGGTACTCCGAGTTCATCCCGATCCTCTTCCTTGTCTCGAGCATCTTCGCGGGCCTCTCGATGGTGATCTTCGAGGGCACCATCTCCCACAAGGTATTCCACGACCGGGTCGGCGAGCGGCTGAAGCGGACGTATCCGGATATCCTGACCGGGCTGGCGAGGATCTGTGCGGGCACGATGTTCGTGTACCTCTTCCTCCAGCTTCTCGTCTTCGTGCACGGGAGGCGCTGGGCCTACATGGATACAGGGTGGGGCGCGTGGTATCTGTTGGAGCTTGCGGGTTTCGTCGCCCTGCCGATCTTCCTCTTCCTGCACGGCCACAGCCACGGAAGACTCGATATGATTCGAGTCGCCGCGATCCTGACCATCCTGGGAATCATCCTCAACCGTCTGAACGTCTCGGTCATCGCCTACAGATGGTACGCCGCGGTGCCTTACGTGCCGAGCTGGCAAGAGATTGTGGTGACGCTCGGGGTAATCTCGGCCGAGATCTGGGTCTTCCGTTGGGTCGTGAATCGTATGCCGGTTTTGGACCGCGCGTTCTCCACTCGGAAGCGCGAAACACCGTTCGGGCCGGAGGCCGCAGTGGCAGTGCCGGCCACGAAGTGAGGTCAAACCATGGAGAGCATCGTAGATCCGTTCGCAACGAAGGGTTTCGAGTACTTGATCGCCGTCGCCTTTCTTCTGCTTCTCGTCGGATTCTGGAAGCTGCTGAGCCGGCCGGCCGGGCTGGCGCTGCGTCCAGTCGGCCGACTCGTCTCCGCTGCGGCATTCAGGCCCGCGCCGGAAGGGTGGTTTGCCCTGCGTGACGGACACTTCTTCCACCAGGGGCATTCGTGGGCAGCGCCGGAGGAGGCGGACATCGTCAGGGTCGGAATGGATGACTTCGCCCAGAAGCTCCTCGGCGAGCCGAGCTCGATCGACCTCCCGCCTGTCGGAACAAAGCTGCATCAGGGCGAGCGCGGCTGGAGGGTGAAGGTCGATTCCGGCTCGGTCTCCATGCTCTCTCCCGTCGATGGGGAGGTCCTGGCCGTGAATCCGGAGGTCAGCGATCAGCCGGAGCTGGTGACGCGCGCCCCTTACGACGACGGCTGGCTGATGAAGGTGCGCGTCGGCGACCCCGGGGCGTTCCGCAAGAACCTCCTTTCCGGGCGGATGGCGATGGCGTGGATGGAGGACACGAAGGAGCGCCTCCGGACCTTCTCGTCCGTCACGCTCGGTGTGCTGCTGCCGGACGGCGGTGTGCCCGTGCAGGGCTTCGCACGAGCCCTTTCGCCGGACAACTGGGTCGAGCTCGCCGAAGAATTTCTGCTGAGCAAGTAGCAATGAAGCGCCCGGCTTCGATCAACCGCAAGCAAGGGGAGCCACCCTGCATCTGGGTATTGGCGGGCGTGTTGAATTACCGCCTGTGCGACCGTTCCTACGAGTGCGAGGGTTGTGAGCTGTTTCACGCGCTGGCCGGTGGCGGCATTCATGCCGGCCGCAGCGCCGATACGCCGGGATCTTGGCCAGGCCTCGACGCCGCACACCCCGGTACGCCCGCCGGCTCCGTTTCGTGGACCGAGGAGCAGGTGACGTCCCATCTCTATCATGTGCTCGGAGACTGCCAGCTGTACCTGGATCGGCACTACCGGCCGCCGCACTTCTGGCTGCTGGACGAGGGGGAGGGTGAGGTGCGGGTGGGACTCGCCAGTCACGTACTCCGCATCCTCAGCCCCATCGACGAAATCGTCACCCCCGGCGTCGGACTTCACCTGAAGCGCGATCAACCCTGTGGTTGGATCACCCGTAATGGCGTGGCGATCTCTCTCTCTATGCCGATAACCGGCGTCGTGTGCGCGGTGAACGACATCTCCTTCGCCCTTGGAGAGGCCCGGCCGGATTCCGGCGACCCCTGGCTCTTCCGAGTCGAGTCCAGCGAACCCCTGTCTGGAGTTGAGGGTCTCCTTCGTGGCGAAGAGATGCTGCTCTGGTATCTGGACAGCATCCGGACGCTGAAGCGATATCTGCGTGAGGCGGTGTCCTCTCCCACCCATGAGATGTTGGGTCCGGTCATGGCCGACGGTGGTGTGCGAGAGCCCTATCTGGAGGAGGTCCTCGGACGGACGCGATTCGAGAGACTACTGGAGGAGATCGCCTGAACCTGAGGCCGATCGTCAGCAGGCCTCCGGCTGCGTCCAGGTGCGGTTCGTGGTACCATTAGTAGGAACTCGAATCACGGCAAGAGGCCCGCGAGGTCGCAGATGGCTGATCGGCCAACGCTAGCTTCCATAAGCTCTTCGCTGAGCTTCCGGCTCTTCTTCATCCTCCTCCTGACGATCCTGGGCGTCTTCCTGATCTATAGCACCCTCACGATCCGCCACGAGCATCGCATGACCGAGGACCTCGTCAAGGCGGAGGCCTACAGAGCGAGCGACTTCATCCGGCAGAGTCTGCAGTCCTGCATGATGGAGAACGATCGAAGTTGCGTACGGCGCAACATCGCACTTCTCGGCAATGAGCCCGGTGTCCATGTAATCCGGATCTACAACAAGGAAGGGGAGATCACCTTCTCAAGTCTGGAGGGTGAGGTCCACTCGCGCGTCGATGAACAGGCGGAGCCCTGTCGAGCCTGCCACGCGACTGAAGAACCCCTGTTGCATGTGCCGACGGATGAGCTCGCGCGCATATCCGTGGCGAAGGACGAGCACGGGCACCGGCTTCTCAGGGTTCTCAATCCGATTCGGAGTACCACCGGCTGTTCCGACAACTGCCATGCTCACACCGCCGACCAATCCGTCCTTGGCGTGCTTGACGTTCAGCTGTCCATGGCGGCGGTGGACGATGCGATCACGGCTGCGTCGAGGCGGAGCGCTGCGTTGGCTGCCGGTCTCATCTTCCTCGCTACGCTGCTGACCGCGGGCATTGTGTACTGGGCCGTTTACCTTCCCACCCGAAAGCTTCGGGCGGGCACCGAGGCGTTGGCTGCCGGCAATCTGGACGTGCAGATCGATCTCGACCGTTCCGACGAGCTCGGCCAGTTGGCCAGCTCCTTCAACCTGATGGCGCGCAACCTGAGATCCGCCTACGAGGAGCTCAGAGGCTGGTCCGAGACGCTGGAGGAGCGTGTCAGCGAGAAGACTGCGGCACTCGAAGAGGTCAACCGCCAGATCATCCAGGTAGAGAAGTCGGCTTCCCTCGGAAAGATGGCAGCGACCGTGGCGCACGAGCTCAACAACCCGCTGTCCGGCATCGTCACCTACGCCAAGCTGCTTGCGCGCAAGGTGACCAGGCAGCTTCCGGAAGGGCCCGAGAAAGACAAGATCATAGAAGATTTGGATTTGATCCGCGCGGAGTCGATGCGCTGTGGCCAGATCGTGCGCGACCTCCTCACGTACGCTCGCGCGGGGTCACAAGAGCTCGAACCGGCGCATCTCCACGCGCTCATAGAGCGTGCCCTCAAGCTGACGGCGCATCACATGGAGCTTGGCCATGTGACGGTGGAGGTGAAGCTCGAGCTCGCCGATGACAGGGTCGTGTGCGATGGGGACCAGATCATCCAGGCCCTGCTCGCGCTTGTCATCAACGCCGCCGAGGCGATGCCGGAGGGCGGCCAGCTGACCGTCAGCACTCGCGAGGCGCCGGATGATCCCACGCTCGCGGAGTTGATCGTCAGCGACACCGGCGTTGGCATTCCGGGTGAGATCCAGGAGCGGATCTTCGATCCCTTCTTCAGCACGAAGGCCGATACCAAGGGCGTCGGCCTCGGCCTCGCTGTGGTGTATGGAATCGTCAAGCGTCACGGTGGAACGATCGGCGTCGAATCTGCTCCCGGAAGCGGCGCCACCTTCACGATCGACATCCCGCGAAAACCGTCAGCCGCAATGTAATTGAGAGAAGCAGGACCGACACGAGTGATTGGGTAGCATGAAGAAAAAGAAGAAGATCCTGATCGTGGACGATGAGCTGTCCGTAAGGGCCTCGCTCGAGGAGTGGTTCCTGGAAGACGGCTTCGAGGTCGAGACAGCCGAGGACGGCGAAGCAGCCCTGCGCGTGATGCACGCCGCCGGGCCGTTCGACGTCTTCGTGATCGACATCAGGATGCCTGGGATGGACGGCATCACCCTGCAGAAGCGGGTGCACGAGGTCGATAAGGACGCGACCGTCATTATTCTGACCGCCTTCGCATCTGTCGACACGGCCGTCGAAGCGCTGAAGATGGGCGCATTCGATTACATCACGAAGCCCGTAGACCCGGACGACCTGTCGAACGCGGTGCGGAACGCTCTGAGGCAGAGGGAGCTGAGCGACGAGAACATTCGCCTTCGGGACAAGGTCACGGAGCTCAGTCTCTCGTCACCGATCATCGGCGAGAGCTCGAAGATGCGTCAGGTCATGGAGATGATCGATGCAGTGGCGGAGACGGACGCGACGGTGGTCATACGTGGCGAGAGTGGAACGGGGAAGGAGCTCATCGCCCGCGCCATACATGCTCAGAGCCCGCGGCGGTTCTTTCCGATTGTCGCCCTGAACTGCGGATCGATCCCCGACACTCTCCTGGAAAGCGAGCTCTTTGGGCACGAGAAAGGAGCGTTTACCGGTGCCCAGTATCGTCGCAAGGGTAGGTTGGAGCTCGCGAACGGCGGCACCTTGTTCCTGGACGAGATCGGCGATATTCCGGCGCAGATGCAGATCGACCTGCTCCGCGTCCTGGAGACGAAGACATTCATGCGGCTCGGTGGCCATCAGGAGATCACCTCGGACTTTCGTCTCGTGTGTGCGACCAACCAGGACCTGGAAGGCCTGGTGAAGGAAGGTGCGTTCCGGGAAGACCTGTACTATCGGGTAAACGTGTTCACGATCGACGTGCCCCCGCTGCGTGAGCGGCCCGAGGACATACCGCTGCTCGCGAAGTTCTTCGTGGAAAAGTACGCTCGCGCGATGGCCAAGCCGGTCAAGGAGATCACTGCCGAGGCGGAGGCCGTTCTTCTCGACTACGACTGGCCGGGCAACGTGCGTGAACTCGAGAACGCGATCGAGCGCGCCCTCGTGATCGGCAAGGACCGCGACCTGAAGCTGGCAGATCTCCCGCTGCGGGTGGAGCGGGACGCGAAGAGGCCGAGTGCGCTGGCTTTGGCGGCCGTCGAGGAGTCTCACATCCGGAGGGTGCTGCGAGAAAGAGGAGGCAACGTCACCCATGCCGCCAAGACGCTGGACATCGACCGCGGTACTCTATACAACAAGATGAAACGCTATGGCATCGAGCGTGAGTAGTGACCAGTGTGATCTATGTCGCGTTCCTGAACGGCTACGTGCCTCCGGGTGGAGACAAACTGGCTCCGCGACTGGCCGAATCGCTTCCCTCCCAGCTTGAACAGCTTCCCGTAACCTTCGACCTTTCGGCCTACTACGCTCCGGAAAGAGGCCAGTACAACGCCACGTTGATCCTGGCACACCTGCTTCGCCACCTCCCCGAGGCCGACGCCAAGATCGTCGGCCTGACGAACGTCGATCTCTTCGTTCCGGTCCTAACGTTCGTTTTCGGACAGGCGCAGCTGAACGGCCCGGGCGCTGTCGTATCGACGTACCGCCTTCGAAACGAGTACTACGGCCTTCCCTCTAGCGAGTCCCTCCTTTACGAGCGAACGGTGAAGGAGATCGTCCACGAGCTTGGGCATACTCTTGGCCTCGTCCACTGCCAGGACTACGCGTGCGTGATGCATGCTTCGACCTATGTGGAAGAGGTCGATCTCAAGGAGGCACGCTTCTGCTCAGCCTGCTCGGCAGAGCTGAGCGGCTGAGCTCAACCGGCTGAGCAGGCTGTTTGGCCGGGGACGGGGGGGCTGTTGCCGCTGGTCAAACGAGGGTTTCAAAGTCGACTTGCGCGCCCGTCGCAGGTCCTCCCGAGGGTGGAGCAATCAAGTGGAACTGTGACACTAAGGAGTTGGAAGGCGATCCCCCGGACCTGTTGAACGGACCCACCGGTTCTGGCTGCGCCAGCAGTGCGCGGAGAGCCCCTCGGATTAGAAGTCACGAAGGGATCGGAGGGAAATATGAGCGATCCACGGCAACCGCTTGCCGGGCTGCGCATCGTTTTTCTCGGCAAAGGCGGTTCGGCCAAGAGTACCGCACTGGTGCTTGTTGCCGAGGCCTTACGGCGCCACGAATACGAAGTCTGCGTGCTGGATGTTAGCGGCGGCTGAGAATTGCACACTTGGCGTCGCGGTTGAGGCCAATGCGACTCCGCCATGGTTGTACCTAGCTCGGTTCGCTGCAACACACCCCTATCCGGTAACGTCAAATGCGATGGCCTGTTGTACCCAAACAGGCGTGGTCTTGTCCCGGTTCATGGCCGGGCTGAACTCCATCTCGTGGCCGACGCCGACAGCCACCTCGTCCATGGCTGGGTAACCGCTCGATTGCTGCACCTGAACCTTCCGGACCTCGCCCTCACGGTCGATGAAGATCCAGAGGATGACGCGGCCTTCAACCCGTGCCTCGCGCAGTGCCGCTGGGTAGTCCCGGCTCAAGAGCTTCCGGATCTCGGCCGGGTTCAGCAGCCTCGGCGGCGTGTCATAGGGAATGAACCTGGGTCGTGCGTCCTCATCATGCGCCGGTGCTGCTACCGGAGCGGGGGGCGGCGCCAGGTTCTCCGCCGGGTTCGCCTCGAACGTGGTCGGAGCGATTGTGACTTCCTCTGCCACTTCTGAAGTTGCCACCTTCGGAGTAGCAGGACGTGCAATCATCTCCGGGGGAGGCGGAACGTGAACCTCGGGAGGCAGCTGAATCGCTGTGATATCATCTCGTCCCGTCGCAAGCGCGGCAGAGTTAAACTTCGGGAACAGAGTGAAAACGCCGAAATGCAGCGCGACCGACAGAATCAGCGCAATGGCAACCCAATCCGTCCAGTGCCTTTCGAACGCTTCATTCGCGTCCTCTTGTACTGGCTGTTTCTGCGTAGCCATTTTTCTCTCACGTTCGTCATATATGTTCAAACCATGACGCTTGAGCAGGCTGGCGCCACGACTTTAGATACCCCACCAGCTAATCAGTGTCGCATTGCGCTTCTTTTCGTTCCGGCCCTTCGAACTTGAGGAATAGACGTCGAACTCCGGTCTCACGCTCGACGTTCCGTGCGCGCGTGAGGCTCGTGTCTCCGACCTGCTGTGCCGCGATCTCTCGAAGGCCTCGAGCCGCACGCCGAGCGAACTTTGGCCGCTAGCTGGCGATCCTCGCGCCGGCGCCGTCACCTACCTGCGCCGTCTGCCGCGATCTCAGCTTGAGGCTGATCCTGGCGTTAAGGAGTTGCCCTTCCTCGTCTCTCACCTACTCGAACCCGATGTCTTCGAAGATGTCCAGCCCCGTGAGCAGCTTCTTGGCGAAGTGTTCCAGGAAACGGACGCTGGTCTCGAAAAAGGTATCGGCGTTCGCTGCGTGAACCTTGGCGTCAGCGGTCAGCTGCTTGACCTCTGCTACCGATTGGCGAAACAGACGTTAGCCAAGCAGGCCGGCGATCAGTGCGCCCATCGGCACGGCCTTCATCTACAGTTGGACACCGATGCGTGGGGCCATGAACGAGAGGAGGGAACATGGAGAGGTGATCGGCACATGCCGATCCAGTCAGTCCTCTAATTAGCTGACACGACTTTACTTACAGCAATGGAGCCGACCGGGATCGGGCGAAGCAGGCGAGGGAGCGGAGCGGACGCAGCCTCACCGGTGACCTCCTGCTTGCAAAGCTTCTGCGGTAACCCCCGATTTCCGCACCATATGCGAACTTTAGCGGGAAGGTCCGCATGGGGTGCGGATCTTTCTCTCCATTTCCGCACCTGATACGGAGGTGAACCTGGAGAGGAAACATGGAGAGGCGACGCCGGCGGGCCGCCCCTGCCTGCACCTGGCCCCTCCACGCTCCTGCTCTCGTCATCGTGCAGTTCTGAAGCGAGTGGGCCGCGCAGGCTGAGAGAAAGTTCCCCACGGTATGTCACAAGCATTTCCCGACAAGACAAGTCTGGTACTAGCGGGCTAGTCTAAGAATGGAAACGTGTGTGCCTTTGAAAAGCACCGGTACACACTCGGTTCTGGCGCAAGACCCGCATCCCATCGCGATCCGCTGCGGCGTGCCTGCACTGTGGCCGCCAGCGGGCGTGGCTCTCGGTGCGCACGGCAGATCGGCCGGACCCGCGATGCTCGAGGACCGCAACGACAATAGGCGACGACCGCTTGGGATCGAGAGAAAGCCGGGGCGACCTGGAGCTCAAGAGCCCCGATTCGAGTTGGAGAGAGGGACCACGCCGCGGTGCCTGGCTGCTCGCGTGTTGCCTTTTCGCAGCATGTGGGGGGGGTGGACGAGGCTGCACGCCCTGTGCCGTCGCAGACGACGACCCCGAGCCCGTCGTCGCCCGAGGAGGGCCTTCATTTCCGAGACGTTGCCTGGCAGGCGGGGATCGACTTCGTGCACTCCATCGGAGATGATGAGCTGAGCAACCTCGTGGAGAGCTCGGGCGGAGGCGCCGCCTTCCTGGACTTCGATCGGGACGCCCACCTGGACCTCTACGTCACCAACGGCGCCTTCATCGACGGATTCAGCGGAGGGCAGCGGCCCAAGGCCCCATACACGAACCGTCTCTACCGGAATCGTGGAGACGGAACGTTCGAGGACGTCACCAGTCGCGCGCGGGTGGGGGACACCGGGTACGGGATGGGTGTCGTGGTCGGCGACTACGACAACGACGGCTACCCGGACATCTACGTCAGCAACTACGGCCCCAACGTCCTCTATCACAACGAGGGAGATGGGACCTTCTCCGATGTGACCGATAGGGCGGGCGTCGGGGGCGACGGCTGCAGCGTGGGCGCCGCGTGGCAGGATTACGACAACGACGGCCTACTGGATCTCTACGTCGGCAACTACGTTGAGTTCGATCCGGACTACGACCTCTACTACGCCCCGGACGGCTACCCCGGCCCTCTCGCCTATCCCGGGCAGCCCGATGTCCTCTATCGCAATCTCGGCGACGGCGAGTTCGAAGATGTCACGGAGCGTTTGGGGATCCTTCGTCCCGACGGGCGGGCGATGGGTGTGGGTGCCGCCGATTACGACGCCGACGGCTACATCGACATCTTCGTCGCCAACGACGTGATGCCCAACTACCTGTTCCACAACGTGGAGGGCCGGCGGTTCGAGGAGGTGGCCCTGGCCTTGGGCGTCGCCTATGGCCGGAATGGGGAGGCCACATCGAGCATGGCCGTGGACTTCGCCGACTTCGACGGCGACGGCCTGATCGACATGTACGTCTCGGACATGGCGTACAGCACGCTGTTCCGCAACGAGGGCAACGCGTTCCGGGACGTGACGTACGCGGCTGGCGTGGCATCTCCCGCCGGCCAGTTCGTCGGCTGGTCCGCGAGCTTCTTCGACTACGACAACGACGGCGACCTGGACCTGTTCCAGGTGAACGGCGAGATCGACCACCTCTTCGGCCAGGAAGATCAGCTGTTCGAGAATCTGGGCGGGGGGGAGTTTCGCGATGTGTCTCTGGAGCGCGGGCGCTACTTCCAGCAGGAGCTCGTGGGGCGAGGCGGCGCCTTCGGCGATTACGACAACGACGGGGACGTCGACGTCTTCATCGTCAACCTGAACGGCCGTCCGGTCCTCCTCCGCAACGAAGGCGGCAACCTCCAGAACTGGCTCCAGCTGGAACTCGTCGGGGGATCGAGCAACCGGGATGCGATCGGCGCCCGGGTGACCCTCCTCGCCGGCGGGCGTACGCAGGTGGCGCAGAGGAAGAGCTCGACCGGCTACCTGTCGCAGGGCGACCACCGGCTGCACTTCGGCCTCGGTGACGCCGAGACGGTCGACCGGATCGAGATCGTTTGGCCCTCCGGGACGCTGCAGACGCTGGAGAACGTGCCGTCGCGGCAGGTGCTACGGGTGGTGGAGCCGGGGGCGTGAGAGTCGGCAGGCGCCGCGGGCGCGTACTCGTCGCCGGCGCGGTCATCGCGTCCCTGGGCGTCGCCAGCATGTTGGTCCTGAGGGTGGGCGGGAAGCCGGCGGCGGGGCTGGTCGTGTTCACGCAGGTGCCGGCGGGCGCGGCTAGTACGCCCGGCGGGAACGGCGCCGCGCAGCGCTATCCCGCTGGGAGCCGAATCGTCTCGTTCGATCCTCTCGAGCCCGACGGAAGCGTCCGCGTGCTGACGAAGGACTTCCATTCGGCCCGTGCGCCCGCCTTCTCTCCCGACGGCAAGCGGATGGCGTTCTCGGGTCAGCGGCGGGAAGGCGGTCCGTGGCGGATCTGGGAGATGGAGCTCAAGCGTGGCCGGACGAAACCGATCACCCGGGACGAGGGGTCGACCGATCCGGCGTACCTGGCCGACGGAAGCATCGTGTTCAGCGCGCCCGCCGCCGACCCTACGACGGAGGCACGCCACGCGCTCTACACGGCGGGTCCCGCGGGCGCTGATCCGATGCGCGTCACCTTTCACCCGGGTCTCGATTTCGCGCCGACTGTCCTTCGGGACGGGCGCCTGCTGTTCGTTACCCGGGAATCCCCCGCCTCGCCCGTCTCCCGGCTCTTCACGATGCGCTCCGATGGCACAATGATGGAGCTGTTCTACGAGAGCCTAGGCGGCGGGCGGCAGAGCGGGCGAGCCTGGGAGACGCCTGATAACCGGGTCGTATTCGTCGAGTCGGCCGACTCGGACGCGCCCGACGGACATCTGATCATCATCTCCGAGCACCGGCCGCTGCACTCACGGATCGACCTCGGCTCCGGCATCGGGGGAGCGTTCCATTCCGTCTTCCCGCTCTCGTCGGACGAGTACCTCGTGTCGTACCGTCCTCCCGGCGGTGATCGATACGACCTGTACGCCTTCGAGCCGATCGGGGGTCGGCTCGAGCCGATCCTCGATCCCGATCCGGGCTACGACGCGGTAGAGCCGGTAGTGGCGGTCGCGCGTCCCGCTCCGAAGAGCTTCGTGAGCGTGGTCGACCTCCAGAGAGACACCGGTGAGCTCTACTGCTTGGACGCGGATCTCTCCGATCTGCCGGTGGATCGCCCGCCCGGATCGTCCACCTCGAGCACGTCGCTGAGGATCCGCTCGGCCACGGGCACGCTGGGCGAGGTGCCGCTCGAGGAGGACGGCTCCTTCTACGTCGAGGTTCCAGCCGACACGCCCGTGCAGCTGGAGACCCTGGACGCGGCGGGCCGGGTGGTGAGGGGGCCTTCCGCCTGGATCTGGGTGCGACCGAACGAGCGCCGGGGCTGCATCGGCTGCCACGAGGATCGAGAGCTGGCGCCGGAGAACCGAGTGCCGCTCGCCGTCGAGAGGCCCCCGGTGCCCCTGTCCGCGGTGGCCTCCCCGGCTGCGGGAGGTGGCACCCATGGATCCGACGGGGTGGAGCGGTGAGCGCGGAGCGGCGCCGGCGATGGGCGCTGGTGGGCGGGCCGGTGTTCCTCGCCTTCCTGTTCGTCGCCGACACCGGGCACCGCCACTCGACCGAACACGTCCGACGCATCTCCGGAAACGCGTCGGCGAGCCTGAACTGCGTGCCCTGCCACGTGCTGTCGAAGCAGAACGGTCCGCTCGCCCGCCTGTTGCACCGGCAGTACCTGTCGCCGCTCGACATCGCGGTGGCGGAGGACGGAAGGTGGCTCTACGTGACCGCCGAGGAGAGCGACGTCCTACTCGCCGTGGATCTCCGTGAGAAGCGGGTGGCAAGCTCGATTCCGGTGGGGAGCCGACCCCATAGCGTCGTCGTGAGCCGTGACGGCAACACGGCCTACGTGAGCAACCGCTGGTCGAATTCGGTCTCGATCGTCGACCTGGCGGCCGGCGAGGTGACCGGCGAGCTCCCGGTTGGCACTGGACCATCGGGGCTGGCTCTGACGCCGGATGGGTCCACGCTGTACGTGGCGAACACCGTCTCGAACGACATCTCGGTGGTCGATCTGGCGAGCGGTCGAGAGCGCAAGCGGCTGTCGGCGGGTAACGGTCCTTATGCGGTGTCGCTCGCTCCGGATGGCGAGGCGGTGTACGTGACCAACCGGCTCTCCAGCCAGCTCGCCTTCCGCGAGCCGCCGGTCACTGAGCTGACCGTCGTCGATGCGCGCTCGGAGCGGGTGGCGCAGCGGCTCGCGTTTCACTCGGCGCACCTCATCGAGGGCATCGACTTCACGCCGTCGGGCGACTGGGCGGTGGTGACGCTCGTGCGACCGAAAAATCTCCTCCCGGCCACGCAGGTGGGGAGAGGCTGGATGCTCACCTTCGGTCTGGGCATCGTCGATCGCAAGCAGGACGGGAGGGTCATCCAGCTGCCCCTGGACGACGTCAACGCGTTCTACGCCGACCCGTACGACGTCGTGGTCACGCCGGACGGCCGGCGAGCTTTCGTGAGCCACTC
>PVMS01152052.1_pt1 | contig 16434 bp, 8 predicted proteins | sample 1853461 | NCBI WGS metagenome assembly PVMS01 (sample SAMN08582032, study PRJNA380276) | Marine sediment metagenome, whole genome shotgun sequencing project. | isolation source: ocean sediment barecode stripped | collected 2017 | reverse complement strand
CAGAAATTGGCGGTGCACCGGATGAATGATTGCAAGCGCTTGCGGTGGCAAGAATAAATACTCCCAGGACGGTGTTTACCGACCAGTGCCGCTCATTAAGCGCAATCATCTATTGGCTTCCCAGCTGATATTGGTCTTTGAATCGCGAACTATTATCAATTATTTATGTGTCCGCTTCGCCCCAAAGGAGCCTTTCTATTATTGTTCAAATGCTGCGCGGTGTGTCTCGTATCTCACATAATACAAAGACTCCGAGGCGAACCGAGCTACCAATTCGACCACTGCAGGCCATAGGACCAGTCGCAACAGTTACCTTGTTAGTGCGACAGATGTTTGTACAGGTCGAGTAATGATTAGAGAGTAACCGCAGCTACTTGCGTACCTTGGCGCGGCCCTATTCTGCTGATGCCCTGTCCATTTTAGAAATCGCAAGGCGATGCTATGCTGCGCTTAATACGAGCTCCGAAAATAATGATTCGCTCCCTTCAGAAATCGAATTGTCAATGATTTTAGGGAAACAGTCGCTGGGTAAACGCTTGGTGGTTTAGAAGATTGCATGGTCAGCTATGAACGTTTGTTTGAAGATTCCGGTGTACTGGTAAATTGCTGCTCAGTGCGGTCCGACCTGGCCCAATATCTCACTCGCGAAGAAACCGACTCGATGCCAAATTGTACGCATGCAGTGCGAAACCGGGCAGCGGCCGCAAGACTTGCAGCGAGAAATCTGCTGTCAGGAGCAGGCTTTCCGGAATGGAATATGCCACGCAAGCCGGGCAATGCGCCTGATTGGCCTGTCGGGTGGACCGGTTCGATAGCGCATTCGCATGATTATGCCGCTGCCGCCATCGCCCGATGCGACAAGATTGCGGGAGTTGGTGTAGATGTCGAGCCTGCAGAGCCCCTCCCTGTAGAACTCAGGGACACCGTAATCGTTCCCGGCGACATGACCGGTTCTTACCGGGATGATATTTCTGGTCGAATTCTGTTCTGCGCCAAAGAAGCGAGCTACAAGGCCGTGTATCCCACCGACAGCCGTTTCCTTGAATTTAACGATGTGATAGTCGATCTCGGCGCGGGCGTTGCGAGGACCTGTTATGGCAGACAACTAGAACTTTTAGTACACGTCGATCATCGCATCGTCGTTCTGGCACAACTTACAGCGCCCAACGATTAGGCTTGACTCGAAATCAATTCCTAAACAGGTGCCGCATCAGGAAATGAACGCTCAGCCCAGTCGGCAATGCCGGCAATAGCCTGGCGCCGGTGCATCGAAAGTGAAAATAAATGGGTCGCATCCGGGTAATGCAGTTCCGACACAAGTGCCGCGGACTGCGGATTATCAATTGCCGTAATCAACTGTGACGGATAAACGTAGTCATTGCCGGCCCAGCCAGAGAAAATCGCAAGAATACGGGTTCCGCGATTGATTAGCCGGTCATACCGATCCAGCATTTCGCGACGGGTGCCCCAATTCCGCAAACCACCGATTTCTCCTCCTGGTTTTTCTTGTCCGCTGGTAGTTGTTTGCAAACGTTTGAACCAGCTCTGTACAGACAAAATCTTCGGGCCGTATCGTTTAATGTAATAACGTATAGTTTTCGGCGCAAAACCATCGAACATGAACAGGCCGGCCAGGTCATCGATTTCGAGCCCGGCCTGAAGCGCGTCGTCTGCGCCTGAGCATAGGCCGCCTATTACAAATTTTTGCACCCCCGTTTCTTCGCTCAGTTTCCTGCATGCTGCAGAGAGATTGGCTACATTCGCATCGGCCAGCGAGACTCCCGGCAGCGCATCGCTATCTCCCTTGCCCGCTAAATCCAGTCTGATTGATGGGAACCCAGATGTCGCAATACGTCGGGCAATGTCAACGTACAAGCGAAATGGCCCCACCCGGTGCAAAAGTCCAGAGTTTAGGAAAATGAATCCAGTGTTTTTCAGATTTGCTTGCGGGCAAGTCAATATCCCGAAGAGGCCTGACTGGGGATCTACATCGAGCGGTTTTTCGATAATGCCTGATTCGACAACGTCGTGGTCCCGAGCTATTGGCATCGGACTATTCATTATGGAGCTGCCTGCATCGCATCGACAATCTGGCTCACAGCTTCATGAGCGTAAATTCTTTTCAGACTCGGAGACACCCACTCTGTTTCGGACTGCACCTCGATCGTTTGCGCCGTACTTTTGTCTCGCCACTCCACGTCACACCGCGCTGCGAACTCAGCCAACGCATGACTGACAGAAGTTCGCGACAAACCAGTACCAAGGTAATCGTCCATTGTGTGGCGTGTAATTTCCTCGGCCGTCAACGTGGAATGCTCTTCCAATACCGCCGCATTGGTTTCCTCCAATTGGTCGGCATAGTCTCGATGGTCCGGGATCGCGTCCCAGCAAATATAGCGGTCCGCCGTATCCTGCCAGGGAAGGCCTAACGAAGCACCGAATCGCAGTGTGATCAGCGATGTTCCCGTGCAACCGCTCAGCTGTCGAACCTCTGTCATGGCGTCACCGATTTCGGAACTCCAGGTATTGAACAAGTCACGAGGAAACTCACCCAGGCTATCGCCCGTTCCGGAGTAGTCAAAACGGAGTACGTCGTAACCCTTGCCCGACAGTTCGACGGCTATCCGTCTGATTGCGTAATGGCATCGGTAATACTCATGAAACAGTGGCGCACAGATCACTACGCCGTGGTTGCGCCGGTTCCCGGTAGCAGGATGGTACATGCCAAAAAGGTGACTGCGGCATCCAAAGTAGAGGCTTTCCACGTGCTTCACGTCTTGCCCTCAACTGTTTGCACATCATTATCCGGCTGGATACGGCATTCTGGCAGCCCACCCGTTATTGCTGCATTGACCCTAATGATAGCCAGCGTCTTATTCCGAATCGAAAGAAGAGTGATAATAATCAACGCACGTATGCCTTCGTAGTGACACTCGTCACAGTACCGTTATTACCGAATCAGGCCGCTGCGAATCCTGATTGCGAAGTTAATAAGGTAAGCAGCACGTAAGAGCGAAAACGACGGCGGCAGAAATTCATACCAGAGAGCAAATTCGGATCAATGCCACTGAAAACAGTGCACATCGGGAGCGCCACGCACGTCACATTTTTGGTTGCGATGCCGATCACTCCGCCGTTTCAGCTGTCTGGGTATCATCAAATGTGTGGTTCTGCTGTTTCACGCGAGCGGCAACCCCAGTTCGCTTTCCGGGTTACGCAAAAGGGTGTGACATAATTCGAGTGCTTTATTAACTAACCGCCTTAACAGTATGGTTATTAACAAAAATAGTGAATTTGGCAGATATTCGTTAGGCTACCGAGTAGAAGAATCAATAATAAAAGACGGTGTTACAGCGAGACCCTCAGGAACAAGACTGACAATAACCTGGGGTGTCCAACCGCCATGTTGCACCAGCAAACAGCGGTCAGATCAGGTCGGGGCCGAAATAACCTGGTGCCACGATTTTGGCAGCCAAACAGGGCGCAGCTGGTAACCGAATCAGTATTGCGCGATTTCTATGCCGGGCTGGATAGATGTGATCGACCGGTAATGTGAACCCAACTGCAAGGATGGCAGTAAAGCATGAATGCAAGAATGGAACCGCTACGAACAGCAAGTTTTGACGACGGCCAGCTGGTCCACGAAGTATTTGAGTGCCAGGCAGAACTTAGTCCGAACGCCACGGCAATCTCGTTCCTTGAGCAGCAGATTAGTTACGGCGAATTGAACCGGCGTAGCAACCAGTTAGCTCATGCTCTCCTGGACTGCGGATTACTGATCAATCAGCCCGTAGCCATTATGTTGGAAGATGGTCCGCAACAGATAATTTCTCTCCTCGGCGTGATCAAAGCGGGCGGCGCCATCGTTTGCCTGGATCCGGAGCACCCGCCAGCCCGTATGCGCCTTGTGATGGAGCAGGCTTGCCCGCCAATTGTAATCAGCGATAACGCCTGCCTGCAACGATGCCGGGAATCAGTAAAAGTGCCGGATTCGTCGTTGCTGGGAATTTTGCTGCTTGAGCCTGACACCCTAAAATTTATTCAACCTGACAGTGACCAGGAAGCCGCTTCTTTGCCCTATGTGGATGCTCTGCCGAGTTTCAATCCTGGTCTGAGCCTCGATCCTCTTGATCCGGTCTATATCGTGTATACATCCGGCTCGACCGGGCTGCCGAAGGGTATCGTCCAGTCCCATCGTAGCTTCTGCCAGTTTATCGAGTGGCAAAGCAACCAGTTTGGAATTCGCGCTCCCCAGCGGCTTGTGCAGTGGGCATCGATTTCGTATGACGCCGGTTATCGGCAGATTTTCGGATCGCTGTGTTTTGGTGCAACTCTGTGCATGGCACCATCGTCTATACGCTACAACCCACAGGCGTTCGTCACCTGGTTGAATACAGCACGTGTTTCCATTCTCAATGTTGTGCCGAGTTTTTGCAGCGAAATTGTCAAAGCCATAGATGCAAACGATTTTGGCGACGGCGGGTGGCCTCTCCCTCATCTGGAGCAGATGCTGCTTACAGGTGAGGCGCTTTCGGCGAGTCTGGCTCGAAAATGGCTGGCCCTGTTTCCGGCGCCGACAAAACTTTTTAATCTTTACGGTCCTTCGGAATGTATTCTCGCCACCTGTTTTGCCGTTGAACATGTGACTGCTGATCAGGCGTCCGTTTCCATAGGCAAGGCGATCGCGGGACGGGAAATCCTGATACTTGACGAAAATCAGGCGCCTTGTCCTGGCGATGTCACCGGCGAAATCTATATTCGCAGTGATTATCTGACCCTCGGATATCTTGGTTGCCAGTCCGAGACGGACAGCAAGTTTATCCAGAACCCTTGCCACAACGACTATCCGGATCCGGTTTACCGGACCGGCGACCTCGGCAGATGGGCGCTGGATGGGCAGGTAGAATTCGCAGGTCGAAAAGACTCGCAGGTCAAACTAAGGGGTATGCGTGTTGAACTTGGCGAGATTGAGGCAGCACTACAGAGTGTGAAGGAAATAGACACCTGCGCCGTCGTCGTGCACACGGCCTTGCACAAGCGAAAAAACCTCATAGCCAAAGACCGGGATTCAAGGAAGAACGTGGAAGCGGATGAACAACAGGTTCTGATCGCCTACTTCACCACGACGGATGATCTATGCAGCGCTGATTTGCAGCAGATTCTTGCCGAGCGACTGCCATCCCACATGATTCCACAACGATTCATCACGTTAAGCGAGATGCCGGTTAATGCCAACCGAAAGCTTGATCGGATCGCACTTGAAAGTCTTGACTACAAACGTCTGCAGCATGAAAAGAAGTACGTCGCACCGCGCAATGCGAATGAACTGGCAATTGCAGAAATCTGGTCAGAAGTTCTTGGTATTGATCGGATCGGTGTTGACGACAGCTTCTTCGAGTTGGGTGGTGATTCGCTGCTCGCGATGCAGGTATTGAATCGAATTCGACGAAACATCTCCGCTAATCTTTCATTTCGTGATCTCCTGGAAAGTCAAAATGTCGGCGAACTTGCAAAACTGGTCGACGACAAACCAATACTGGCAGTACCAGCGAAGGTCGAAGCGGCATTACCGGAACACCAGGTAGACATTCCGCTGACACTGGCTCAACAAGGCATCTGGTTTCTGTGGCGTCTCGAACCCGACAGTCCCTATTACACTGGCCAAGGGACGCTGCAATTGCGCGGGGAACTCGATTTAGCCTTACTGCAACAGGCTTGGTCTGCCCTCCTCGAGCGCCACCAAATCCTGCGAGTAAAGTTTGAGACCAGAGATGGGCAACCGGTGCAAACTTTTGATGATGCGCCCGTAACCCCATTGAGCTGCACCGATCTGACGCATGTTCCTGCCGATGAGCAATGGCGCGAAATTGAGAAGGTAGCAGCGAAGAAAACCGAAAATTCCCTCAACCTCGAGCGCGATCAACTCTTCCATGGACAACTTTTCAAACTGTCTGAAGATGAACACCAACTGATGCTGAGTTTTCACGAGATCGTACTCGATCTTTGGGGCCTGTCGATTCTCGTCAAGGATTTGACTTCGCTGTACCACCAGTCGGTCGAAGGGGGAATAGCGTCACTTTCTCCTGGAAACATGACGTTTCGCGAATACGCACTATGGGAACATCGGAATATCAGGCGAGATACCTTGCAACAGCAGGAAGCCTATTGGCGAGAGCAATTAGACGGTGAGCTGCCAGTACTGCAGCTGCCAACTGACCGGCCTCGCCCGACGGTCCCCAGCTACAAGGGTGCATCGCACAGTATAGTGCTAAGTGCCGAAGAATCACGAAAAATACGACAGATCTCAAGTGATCATGATGCAACGCTGTTTATGACATTGCTGGGTGCATTCAATATTCTGTTGCGTGCCTACTCTGGTCAGGACGACATCGTTGTCGGGGCGCCGATTGCCAATCGTACAAACGAGGGCGTGGAAGATTTGGCAGGATTCTTTCTTAATATGCTGCCGTTGCGAACTCGCATTGACAACGATCCGCGCTTTACCGATTTATTGAGCAACGTTCGAGAAACGGTTACCGGTGCGATCTGCAATGCGGAGTATCCATTTATGTGGATGTTGGATGCTGCGGATGTAAAACGGCACTTGAGTGTCACTCCGGTTTTTCAGGTGATGTTCAATATGCTCAATTTGCCGCAAGCGTCATCGCACGCCGGTGATCTCGAGATTACGTACAACGAAATTGACACACCGTATATCAAATACGACCTTTGTTTATATGCGCAGGAACACGACAATCAGATATACCTTGAACTATCGTATCTCACCGACCTCTTCGATGAATCGACGATCAGCAGGTTACTGGAAAACTACCGGGTCCTGCTGAACAGTCTTGTTGCAAATCCTGAATTGCCAGTTTCCAAACTCACGCTCCTGAGCGATTCGGAAAGGGACGCTCTCGTAAAAGGATCGAACGAGTCCCATCGTGATTATCAAAACGAACTGTGTATCCATCAATTGTTCGAACGCCAGGTCGAGAAAACGCCGTGTTCCGTAGCCTTCGTTTGCAGTGAAGGCCATATCACTTATTCTGAGTTAAACAAACGCAGCAACCAGTTGGCCCGTCACCTGCAAGCACTGGGGGTGGAGCGAGATACGCGTGTGGCGATCTGCCTGGAACGCGGGCTGGAAATGATGGTTGGTTTACTCGCCGTAATGAAGGCTGGCGGCGTCTATGTTGCATTGGACCCTGACTACCCGCAACTCAGGCTTACAGATATCCTGGCGGACACAGGTGCCAATGTTTTGTTGTTGCAGGAACCGACTGATTGTTTTGCAGATTACGTCGGTACCAAGGTCTACATCGATTCAGACTGGAAGCAAATCGACACCAGGGAAGTCAATAATCTTGACTGCGTAAGCGATACAACAGATCTTCTGAATATCGTCTACACATCTTCGACAACCGGTTCGCCGAAGGGCGTTCTGATTAATATGGATGCTGTGCTGAACCGGCTTCTCTGGATGTGGGAAGCTTACCCATTCGAACCAGACAGCGTCGCGCTTTTGCAAAAATCATACTCCCTCGTTGCTGCGACCTGGGAATGCTTTGGCGCTCTCCTTAAAGGTTTTCCGACAGTAATCGTGACACGCCGGGAGCTCATGGACCCGTCCGTGCTGTGGCGCGTTTTGGTTACAAACAAAGTGACACACCTGCTGGCATCTCCCGCCGTCATCGAAGGCGTCCTGACCGAAGCAGAAGCACACCCCGGCCAGTGGGAGTCCCTCCGTCTGGCGACCACGAGCGCAGAGCCTATAGCGCCGGCAATGGTCAAGCGTTGGCAAGCGGTATTTTCCGATACGCCGCTGCTAAATTTGTATGGCTCCACGGAATGTTCGTCGAACGCAACTCATTACGACACACAGCGATTATCGGAACTCGATAGTCGCGTTCCCATCGGCACACCGTTACCAAATACGCGTGCTTATATTCTCGATAAGAATCTCGATCTTCGCCCGATGGGCGCGGTCGGCGAGCTGTGTATTTCGGGTGCGTGTATCGCCCGTGGTTATCTGAATAACCCGGATCTTACTGAGCAACAATTTGTTCGGGATCCGTTCAGCAGCCAGGAAGATGCACGACTCTATAAGACAGGTGATCTGGCCAGGTACCGAACGGACGGATCAATAGAGTTGCTGGGTCGCGCCGACAGGCAGGTGAACATTCGCGGTTTTCGAATCGAACTGAACGACATCGAGTACGCTTTGCAACAGCACGAGTGCGTACAGAAATGTGCCGTAATACTTAGAGAGCCCGAACCGGGTGATTCGCGCCTGGCCGCCTATATAGTAGTCAATGACGACGTTTCAAATGATGCATTGCGGACCTTCCTGAAAGAACGGGTGCCTGACTACATGGTACCCGCAGATTTTGTTTTTCTGACATCTCTGCCGCTTACAGCCGCGGGCAAGATCGATAGTCGCGCCTTGCCGGAACCGGACAATTCAAGACCCCAATTGGAGATGGCCTTTGTCGCCCCGAGTGGCCCTACAGAAACGGCCGTTGCCGGAATCTGGGTGAAATTACTGGATGTAGCTTTGATTGGCGTGGATGACGATTTCTTCGCCCTTGGTGGGCATTCACTTCTCGCTGCCACGATGCTGTCTCGGGTAAGAGACCTCACGGGCGTCGAAGTTCCTTTACGGGTGTTATTTGAGAATCCATCTATTGATGGGTTGGTCACATACATCGAGACCTGCAAATACATTAACTGCGATGCCGCGAATGATTCGCCGCTGCAGGATCGCGAGGAGATAGTACTTTGAGTACCGCCACATTCATGATGGAACTGCGAAAACTTGGCATGCAGCTGAAAGTTGATAGCGACAAACTTGTCTGCGATGCACCGAAAGGAGTATTGACACCTGAGTTGCGAGCAGAATTGGCATCACGGAAGTCTGAATTTATTGCATTTCTGCGATCTGCAGAAACTGCAGCGGCGAACGATTCGCAACAGATCAAAACTGCACCTCGCGACGGACACCCACCGCTCTCGTTCGCTCAGGAGCGCCTCTGGTATCTCAACGAGCTGGAACCAGACACTGCCACCTATAACCTTCCCTCGGCCATTAAGCTGAGTGGCAAGCTTCAAATCGATACATTGAGGCAAGCTCTCAATGAGATCATTGGTCGACACGAAATTCTGCGAACAAGATTTGCAGTCGAGGCGGAGAGGCCGGTCCAGGTTATCGAGCCAGTTGTCGAGCTCAATTTGGCTGCGGTCGATCTTTCTCATCTGCCTGCCACTGAAAAAGAAACTGAGCTCAGGGCGCAACTGCAGACGGCCGCACGGGAACCTTTTGACCTGTCGGCAGGCCCGCTGGTAAGGACTGTGTGCTTTCGCCTGGATGAATCTGAGCATGTGTTGTTTTTTATGGCGCATCACAGCGTTTTCGATGGTTCGTCCACGGGCTTACTTTTAGGCGAGCTCGCCACTATTTACGATGCGTTTGCCGCCGGTGAGGATTCGCCACTGGCAGACGTTCCGGTTCAATATGCCGACTACGCGATTTGGCAGCGGGCTCAGCTAACTGATGGCGAGCTCGATCGCTTGCGCACGTATTGGCGAGGGCAATTATGCGGCGATTTACCCATCTTGCAGATGCCGACCGATCATGCCCGGCCGCCAAGACAAAGCTACAGGGGATCTACTGAGTCAATTGAACTGCCCGCAACACTGGCTGGGTCGCTGACCGAGCTGGGCCGCAAGGATGGTGCAACGCTGTTTATGGTTCTGCTCGCAGCCTTCAATGTTCTCTTACACCGTTATACGAGTCAGGAAGAATTCGTTATTGGTACGCCGATAAACGGACGTAATCGAACGGAGGTAGAGTCTGCCATCGGTTTCTTTGTCAATACGCTGGCGTTACGAACTGATCTCTCAGGTCAACCGAGTTTCCGAGAACTTCTGGAACGAGTTAAGCAAACCTGTCTTGGCGCTTACAGCCACCAGGAACTGCCCTTCGAGAGGCTGGTGCAAGAACTGGACATCAAGCGAGATTTAAGTCGCACGCCGCTGTTTCAGACAATGTTCGCGTATCAGGATACGACGAATCGAGACATTCAGTCGAAGGACCTGACTTTAACCGCCATGCGCGTCGACACTGAGATGTCACGGACCGATTTCAGCTGTTGGGTGACACAAACTGACACTGGTCTTTCGGTAGCGTTGGAATATTGTACTGATCTGTTTGAGCATTCAACGATTGTGCAACTGATGCGGCATTATGAAAATCTGTTGCGGGAAATTGTTGCTGATCAGGAACGGCCGATTGGTACGTTGCCTATGCTGTCTGCAGACGAACGCGAACGTCTTTTGCTTGAGTGGAACGCAACTGAAACGCCCTACCCTGAGCAAACGCGCTTGCATGAGTTATTCGAAGCGCAATCAGTGCGCTCACCAGATGCAGTAGCGGTTATTTGCGAAGATAGAGAATTAAGTTACAACGAACTGAACCAGCGTGCGAATCAGGTTGCTCACCATCTTCGAAAAACAGGTGTCGAGACGGGAACACTTGTTGGTATTTGCGTGGATCGTTCTGTCGAAATGCTCGTCGGATTATTGGCGATTCTAAAGGCCGGTGGCGCCTTTGTACCGCTCGATCCTGATTTTCCTGAGGAACGGCTTAGTTACATGCTTGCAGATGCAGAAATTCCTGTCCTGCTGACTCGTAAGTCGTTGCTGGATAACTTGCCCAGCCATCAGGCCAATATCGTGTGTGTCGATGGTGTACAGCCTGTTCTGGCCAGTCAAAGTAATGAAAATCTACAAACAACTGCTGCTGCGGATGACCTTGCCTATGTCATCTACACATCGGGATCGACCGGAAAGCCGAAGGGGGTTCAAGTGCCCCATAATTGCGTGGTTAATTTCCTGACCAGCATGCGCGATAAGCCCGGCATGACCGCGTCGGACCGGCTGTTGGCCGTGACGACACTATCCTTTGATATAGCGACGCTCGAGTTGTTCCTGCCGCTCACGGTAGGGGCGACGGTTGTAATTGCCAGTCGCGATATCGCTTCCGACGGTGCCAGGCTGCTGGACACGATGCAGACTGCGGGAATCACGGTCATGCAGGCGACGCCTGCGACCTGGCAAATATTGATCGATGCGGGTTGGAGCGCGTCATTGCCCATCAAGGTCCTTTGCGGGGGTGAGGCGATGCTGCCGGAACTGGCTGCAGAGCTACGAATGCGCAGTGAATCTGTGTGGAATCTCTACGGCCCAACGGAGACCACAATTTGGTCGACCTATGCGCAGATTAGTGATCCGGACGGGCCGGTACTCATTGGTGGTCCGATCGCCAATACACAGGTCTATGTTCTGGACGGACACATGCACCCTGTTCCAGTCGGCGTTTCTGGCGAGCTCTACATTGGCGGCGTTGGCGTAACGCGCGGATATGTTGGCCAGCCTGAACTAACCGCAGAAAGATTTCTCGAGGATAACTTTGCGAATTGCGGCGGTCAGTTATACCGGACTGGCGATCTGGCGCGCTGGCGCTCAAACGGGTCGCTAGAGCACCTCGGGCGGATCGACAGCCAGGTCAAGGTACGCGGTTTCCGGATCGAGCTTGGTGAGATCGAGTCGGTGTTAAGCGAGCACTCGACTGTTGACCGGGTAGCCGTCAACGTTTGGAATGCTGCCGCGGGAGATCAGCGACTCGTTGCTTATCTCGTCATTTCGCAAGGCGACTCGCTGGATGCGATCGGGCTGCGCAAACATCTGAGTACCAGGCTTCCCAACTATATGTTGCCGCAACACTATCTGCAGCTGGAGGAGCTACCACTAACGCCAAACGGCAAGATTGATCGAAAACAGCTACCGGCGCCATCCGGACTGGTCGAGTGTAGTACCCGGGAGCCGCCAGTCACAACCGCTGAAAAGCTCGTTGCGGACATTTGGTCAAACCTCCTGGGACTTGATCAGATTGGTCGCCACGACAACTTCTTCGATGTGGGCGGCCATTCTTTGCTTGCTGTCAGAGCAGTACTCGATCTGGAAAAATCAACCGGCACACGAATCGAGCTCCGACACATCTTGCTTGAGGATTTGTTTCAGATTGCCCAGCGTGTTCAAACATTACCCGCTGAAAATGAAAAGCAGAAACATAGCAAGAATGGCGGGTTTTTCCGCCAATTGCTGCGCTGGTCGGGGTGGGGTTAATTGGTAGGTCGAGTTTCGAATGATGAATTTGAGTCGAGTGACAGCGTACGTGCAGGTAGCACGTAACATCGCAAGAAAACAGCGCACCAGTACAGTCTGGATATTGTTCAGGCTGCGATATTGTTGGCACCGGTATGGCTTTGCTTACCGGGATTTCATCCAGTTCAGGTTTTACTCCCTGCCGTTGTCAGCCCCCAAAGCCTATATTAAGAAACGAGAACTAGAATCGTTGCAGGCATTAGTTAACCCTGAAGAAGCCAGAGATGTAGTCGATGACAAGCTGAAATTTTTCCAAAGATGCCAGCAGCTTGGTTTGCCTACACCCACAATTTTAGGCCTGGTCGACAGTGCTCAGCCCAACCACTCCAGTGACGGGATTCCGCTTATTCGTACACCTGAGCATCTATTGCAAATAGTCAGGCTCGGTGGCGAGGGAAAGTACCTGTTCAAACCGGCACGAGGCTTTCTAGGTGCAGGCATCAAGCGTATTGAACTAAAAGACGACAGGCTAATTGACGATAGCGGAGAAGAGATTGCGATCAAAGAATTCCTCGACAGCATTCTGGAACAGCGGTCCCTGTTTATTTTGCAGAAGTACCTCTTGCCACACTCGGAACTGCGTCCAATTATGCCCGGCGGTAATTTAGGCACAGCTCGCATTCTCACTATAATTACAGGCGGGGAAGCTCGCGTTTTCCGGGCACATTTTAAAATTCCAACCGGTGACAATGCTGCTGACAACTTTAATTCCGGCCAAACCGGGAATCTGATTGCTCAGGTTGATTTGGACTCTGGTCGTCTTCTTAAATCGTTCGGGCCCGATCCAAAACATTCCGGTTTGGTCGACGAGATATTATTCCATCCAGATAACGGTGAGTCATTGCGGGGATTCAAGATTCCCTGTTGGCAGGAATTGCTGGCAACTGCATTGAACGGTGCGAGAGTATTTAGCGACCTTGGTACGATCGGCTGGGACATTGCGCTAACTGAAGAAGGCCCCTGTTTAATTGAGGGCAATGGACGCTATGGATGCGAACAGGCCGTAGTGCAGCGAGGGCAGAAGGCTGAATTCGAACGCCTTTTTAACGAACGGCCGCGATGATTAAGGCGGCTTTCCTTAGTCCGTAAGAATGACCAATCTACGGAACGCTAATACAGCAGGAAAACTAAATAATATGACGGATCGAAGCGATTATTCGAAATTTGGACATGCGCACCAGGAAGAGAAATCCCCTTCATGAATCGAGAAAAGCTCACACTGCACGTTAAGCGCCATGGGCTTATTCCAACGGCGTTCGTTTTCACGCTCAATGCCCTGCGCTCGATCCGCATGCCGCAAACCGACGAATTCAACCCAGACAGCTAGGCTACATCGGGTACGTGAGGATCGGCCGGAGGTTCCTCTGCTATGCTTCCCCGGGCTGCAAACGTGCCGGAGTCTCTCTAGTCTCGATCTCTAACTAAAGGTTCTTTTGTCATGAAGCAGGTGCCGAAGCAGGTGCCGGTCTCCACTTAATTTACGTATTTGGTGCCGAAGCAGGTGCCGGTCTCCACTTACATTTGCGTATTTGATTGTCGGTCTGGGTGGAGAGATCCTAGTTTTGGTCAATAAAGGTAGGTTTGCGTCAGTCGGTCCCATTTTCGGGTTTCGAGTTGGCATTTGCACGACGCCTGCTGGTTTTACTAAAGGTAGGTTTGCACCGATCGGTGAAACTTTTGGGGTTGCGAGCTGGCAATAGCGCAATCCCACTTGGTATTACTAAAGGTAGGTTTGCACCGGTCAGTCGCACTTTTGGGTTTCGAGCTGACATTGGCGCTGCGCCGGTTGGCAGTACTGAAGGTAGGTTTGCGCCGACCTGCGGTGCCCGCGTTCGGGATAAGAGGCAAACCTGGTGCCCGGAGCCGGAATCGAACCGGCACGCCATTTCTGGCAACGGATTTTAAGTTCTAAGTTTGCGCAAATCCAGGCAATTCCCGACAAACGGAGACTAATTAGATCAAGCAGTACGTTGTCTAGAGTCGTCTATTCTTGTCTAATCTTGAGTACACCGTGGGACAAATTTGGGACAAGACTTTAATCTGAGACGAAAACCCGAAAGGTACCATCTGGAGTATTCGGACGAAGGTGCATACTGAGGCCCGATTCTCTACACAAAAAAAGCAATAAATATCGGATACGTTTTTTCTTTTTTGTGTAGCAATTCGCACGAAATCTGCGCGCAAGCGGCGTTTTCAAAACCCCAGACCACTCACTGCCAAAACTGACAAAGCCCCAATGTCCGCTTTGGAGCGGAAGGGGAAAATTGACGGGTAAATACGATTAAGGTTCTGTCGCAACCTCAGCTGATGAGTTATCTCACAGCCTCGGCCAATAGCGGTCAATCAATAATCCACAAATCGCGAACAAAGAGTGGTTCGTTCTTAAGCGTAACAATTCCGGAATTTAGGTCCGCACAAAAAAAGGCCCGGCACAAAATCGTGCCGGGCCTGAATTGTTGCTGGTCCTGCGCCGTCTGAGTGCAACTAGAGCGTATTCAGGAAGGCAATTAGCAGATCTTTATCCTTCTGCTTAAGGCCCTCATAGGCATCTACCGCGTTATTGGCCTCGCTTCCCTCGCCAGCATGCACCAGGATTGCCTCTTCGACTGAAGCAGCTCGTCCATCATGCATGTAACCAGCCACCACGAATCTCAGCCCCCATAGAGGTTCCGTGCGCCATTCGTTTGGCGTCGCATCACCTTTACATCCTTCAGCGAGATCATTCCCCATATCATGAAGCAGTAAGTCGGAGTATGGCTTGATGACCTTGTGATTCAGCGCGTCGTGTTCGCTGGCGCCGGTCGTCAATTGCACTGTATGGCAATCTGCACAGCCAGTCTGCCTGAAGATTCGTGAGCCCTGGTTCCGGTCTTTCTTGGACATCGCACCAGGGTTCTGCTCCGGTGGTGCAAGGAAACGTACATAGGCGTTCAGAAGGTCCATATCAGGCTTTTCAACTTCCTCATCGGGAAATCCATCGGCGAGAGTGACCCACATTAGTCCTTGTCCATGCGGTAAAGTTGGGTCGGAGACGTCATAACCGGTAACAAGGCGACCGTCCTCATTGAACTTTGGAGTCGTTACGCCTTGCTCATTCTGGAATGCCCCGGCGTTAAACTCATCGAGATGTGGATCCGCTGACTTGCGTCTGAATTTGCCCGCATGCAATTCACCGTCCTGGTCAGTTACCCAATGAATGCGACCGGAAATCCCATCCCCGTTGCTGTCATCCGGATCTTCCAGGGTAGAAAGCTTCTGGTCGGTAATTGCGTCGAGCAGGCCAAGTCCGAATAAGTCATTTGTAGTTCGGTCATCAAGCGGCCCGACCGGTATGCCATCTTTGCTCAGAATCGGTACGTATTCGCCATTAAAGGGTGCGAAGACATCCGGGATCGGATTCCTGACGGGAGTACCGGGCTCCTGAGCAAGTTTGCCAGTTGGGCCGAAGAACCCGAATGATGGCAGCGCCAGGGTGTTGGATTGAAAGCCTGGTCCGCCTCGATCCTCCAAATGATCACAGGTCCCGGTAACTTCATCATACGCAGTCGCCTGGTTCGCACGAAACGCATTGTGGCCACCACCATCCTTTGTAGTATTAACCGCCCCTGACGGATCGGTCGCCATGCCATGACAGCCGACACAGCTGTTCGGACCAAACGAATTCCGCATAGGCCCTCCGCCATCAAAGATGGGTTTGCTAGGATCGAATCCTCCTTGCGTCGGTCCGAATTGTCGTTCGAATATCACCAGTCCGGCTTCGAAATCTGCAAGCTCTTCGGCCGTCAAATCAGTAAACGGATCGCTGAGTGTATCGAAGCCCGGATCGTCCTGGGCAAAGGCGGAGCCTGCGCCAATTAACATCATTAGAGAAACGATGCATCCGCCGGCAATTTTCTTTTCTAATTTATTGGTCTTTTTTTATTTTCCCGTTGCACCAACTTAACTGGCCCTAACAGGAAAACCACGACATGAAATCGTGCGCCACCGTCATGTTATCTACAGTGGCAGGCGAGACATTACCATTTCAGATTCACAGCTAACGTTTCACGCAGTGAGGCAATACCGACCCAATTCGTCGCTTGCAAGAGCCCGTTTTCTTATTTTAGGACCGCTGTTTGACGTAATCCTATCGTCAAATATTAAGTTAACACGTTGCAACTCATGAGCGGCTTTGATCTAACATAACGTCCGTTTCGGACTTCCCCTCGT
>PVMS01098675.1_pt1 | contig 16438 bp, 13 predicted proteins | sample 1853461 | NCBI WGS metagenome assembly PVMS01 (sample SAMN08582032, study PRJNA380276) | Marine sediment metagenome, whole genome shotgun sequencing project. | isolation source: ocean sediment barecode stripped | collected 2017 | reverse complement strand
TGCATTTGTAATTCCAGATTCCCCGAAAATGTATGCTGATGTATTTGTTCCAATAAATAAAACTAAGCATACATTTTCGGGGAATCTGGAATTACAAATGCAAAATTTGTATTGATTTGAATTACCCCAACAAACTCAGATTTTGCACGTTTGAGAACTTTTGTTATTTCACCTTCAAATCGCCCTCGTTTCTTTCTTTTAAAAACATATAATTCTACCTCATCACCATCAAGGGCTCTATTCATATTATTTGAGGCAATAAATATATCTTCTTCAAAATCTTCGCATAATACATATCCTGTTTGTCTTGCATTAACTTCTATAATTCCTGTATGATATTCTGTGCTAATTACAGCTTTGAATTTTCCTCTATTAACTTCTTCAATTTCTTGTTTTGCCTTTAAACGTCGGAGTGTTTTAATGATCTGATTTCTACTACTTGCATCATTAACACCAAGTTTGGCAGCTATTTGTTTATAGTTAAACGATTGGTTTCTATCTTTTTTTAAAATACTTAGAATTGTATTGGTAAGGTTAGAAATCCCTTTATTGGATTTCTTTTTTTTATTTCTTATCATTTATTATTTGTAATCATATTCATTTCCTATGAAAAATAGGAATCATCAAAATTTTAAATTTAATACTAGGTGAAGATGGTGTATTAAATTTCAGCAAAGCTAACACTTAATTATTTAATAGTATTTCCTAATTGTTAATTTTTAAAAATTGAGTTATCCTATCGCTAATTTTTTAGTAGCTTTTACTTTATCAGCTCACAAGTCAACATAGTAAAGTTCTAATGAAAACTATTACTACTTTTATCTTCATCTATTTTTGAATGAGCACTAATAAACAATGGAAACAAAAAATAACAATTAAAAGGTTATAAACATTTATCAAGATATTATAATACTTTCTTTTAAAATTTAAAAAATAAATGATGATGATGATAGGGTGTTAATTAGTAGTATAACTTTTGTATGAAATATTTTGAATTTAAGTTGTCTTCAATTTATATTATGAAATTAACAAGATATTTTATATTAAAACACCTATTAAACCTATAAAACTAAAAACGATTAACAACGGTTGATAAGGTTTTTGAACCGTTAAAATTTAATAAAAATATTCTTATTTCTTGTTTATAAACCACTAACAGTATTTAATAATAATTCAATAGATTTCAATAAATTTATTTGGTTATTAAAATTGAATTTTTACTTGAAAATATTTTAGATAACATAAAAATTTAGTTATAAAAAGTAACAGATAGATATTAACACTTAATTAAAAAGGATGCTAACAATAATATTTTACTAGAACATAATTTTGTAATTTTAAAATGTGAAAAATTAAAGGCTTAAAATGAAAATAGCAATAGGAAATGATCATGCAGGAACCGAGTATAAATACAAGATCGTTAAATATCTGGAGTCTAAAGAAATAATTGTCATTGATTATGGAACAGATTCTTATGAAAGTGTAGATTATCCGGATTTTGTTCACCCTGTTGCTGATGATATTGAAAACAAGAATGTTGATTTCGGAATTATAATTTGTGGAAGTGGAAACGGCGCAAATATGACAGCCAATAAACACCAAGGCGTACGTTCAGCGTTGTGCTGGAACAAGGAAATTACCGCCTTGGCAAGACAGCATAATAACGCTAACATTTTAAGTATTCCAGCGCGTTTCACGGCTTTACCTCAAGCCATGGAAATGATTGATACTTTTTTAAATACAGCTTTTGAAGGCGGACGACACGAGGAACGCGTAAAAAAAATTCCTGCGAACTGTTAAATGAGTCATTCACACTCTCATAACCACTCTCATAATCATGATCTAAAAGGAAGAAATCTCCTTATTTCCATATTCTTAAATATAGTTATTACTTCAGCACAGGTTATTGGTGGATTTATCTCTGGAAGTTTAGCGTTATTGAGTGATGCATTACATAACTTGTCTGATGTAATTTCCCTTATCATTAGTTATATCGCTACAGTTCTATCTAAGAAAAGTCCTTCATTAAAAAAAACATTTGGATATAAACGCGCTGAAATTCTTGCTGCTTTTGTAAATGCAGCCTCACTAGTTGTTATCGCTATTTTCTTAATAATTGAAGCAGCTGAACGACTCCAAAACCCACAAGAAATAAAATCAAACCTTGTTATTTGGTTAGCGCTATTAGGTATTGCCTTCAATGGATTTAGTGTTTTGCTTCTTAAACGAGATGCAGATAGAAATATGAACATGAAAAGCGCATATCTGCATCTATTTACCGATATGTTAGCTAGTATAGCAGTTTTAATTGGTGGATTACTAATGAAGTTTTATGAATTATATTGGGTTGACAGTGCTTTAACAGTTGCTATTGCATTGTATTTGATTTTTATGGGCTATGGCTTATTAAAACAATCCTATAAAGTATTAATGCTCTTCACACCTGATGATATTCAAATCAAAGCCATAGTAAATGAAATACAACAATTAACATTAGTAAAAAACGTGCATCATATACATCTATGGCAGCTTAATGAACAAGAAACGCATCTTGAAGCACATGTTGATTTTGAAAAGGACATAACCATTTCAGAATTTGATGATATTTTGCATAAGATTGAAGACTTATTATTTCATAAATTTCAAATTAATCATATAAACATTCAGCCTGAATACGGCAAATGTGATGAAAAAGATGTTATCGTACAAGATTAAATATGTTAGACATAAAGGTTAAATATTTCAGTGAGTTAAGTATTTATGATTTACATGACATGTTACAGTTGCGAAGTGAAGTATTCGTAGTAGAGCAAGACTGTGTCTATCAGGACGTGGACGGCAAAGATATAAAAGCACTACACGTTTTAGGGTTTAAAAACAATAAGCTAGTCGCCTATACCAGAGGGTTTAAACCAGGTGATTATTTTGAAGTTGCATGCATTGGCAGAGTAGTTGTAGCAAAAGACGAAAGAGCGCATAAGTTTGGTTATGATATCATGTTGGCATCAATTAAAGCTGTTGAAGACTATTTTAATACGACTACGATAAAAGTGTCAGCTCAAACATATTTAAAGCAATTTTATAATAATTTAGGATTTAAAGAAGTTGGAGATGAATTTCTTGAAGATGGTATACCTCATGTGGAAATGGATAAGAACTAATGCTTTTTAGCTATGTACGTAATTTGAATTTCAACTCTTCTATCAAATTTTTGATCACCACCAAGGGGATACTTTCTACGAAGGCCAACATATTTCATGCGTTTTTTTTCCACACCTTTTCGTATTAAATAATTATAAATAAATTTTGCTCTAGCCACAGATAAATTACGCTTATTGGTTTTTCTATCTACAGCATCGTATGTATCATGTGTACAACAAACATGACCTTGAACAGTAAAATACACATCTGTTCTTTCAACCAGAATAGCGGCAATTTCTTTTAAAGTTTCAATAGATTCTGGAACGATCATGCTGTATCCGGTTTTAAAATATAAATTTTTCAATCGAATTTTATCCCCGGCATTTAATTCACCTTTTAAAATTGTTTGTGTTGTAGGTATTTCAAGAGAATCCTTTCCAATTGTAAGCTGTTTGGTTCCAACATGAATATCTACTCTTCTATTAGTCCGCCTTGAATATTCAAGATTCCGCCTTTCTATTGAATCAAGAGCCACCTCTCCTTTACCGTCCAAAATTGTAATTAATTCTGCCGAGAACTCATTATTGGTAAAGTGCCATTTCACCATATTTGCGCGTTTTTTCGACAACCATAAATTATAGGGATCTGTCCCCCGATCATCACAATAACCGTAAATGGTGATTTTATCAATGTTTACACTATCTAATTTTGAAAGAAAAAAGGCGAATTTTTGTACTTCAGTTGAATTAACGACGTATTTGTCAGTATCAAAGTACACCTTGTGCGTAAATTCTTGAGAAAAAGAACACGTACAAACAAGAAGCATAAAGTAGATCAGGCGTAACATATTAAAAATGTTAATCGACAATAAATATAAACTTTATTTTTTAAAGGGCTTTAAAACTAGTGCTTTACGGCCTCAAATAAGATTGATATTTTGTAAGGTTGGCAAGGATTTCAGAGGCTTTTTTAACTTCTAAATTATTAGCAAGATAATATTCATGTAATCCTTCTCTATAGAAATAACGCTTTATAATCTCGTTTTCTAAAAGGGCTTTTAATTGTGATTTATTTTCGTCGACAGCCTTATTCTTGTAAGAATTAAGCTGATTAATTAATGCATTGTAACTTTGAGACAAATCATCATCTAAATTTTCTTCCTTGGCAACTTTTAACGCCTTATCCAGTGCCTTTTCGGTTTTTGTTTCAAAAGCAAAATTCTTATCTTTTAGAAATGACTTAAAATCATTGTAATCAGCATCGCTGAATTTAAACATTTTAGAATCGGTAATCTTGTTTTTATAATAATACTTGGTCGCATAATCAAAAATATAATCATCGGCAACAATAGCCTTGGTTATGGTTGAAAGTTTTGACTCAGCAATATCGATATCTGGCTGAACACCTCCACCATCAAAAACTGAACGCCCATTTTTGGTTTTAAACTCGTTGTAATTTTCTTGTTTAACTCTTACCGCATTGCCTTTCTCATCTCTATTCCAATAATCTAAAGCTTGAATACATCTTCCCGAAGGTGTATAGTACCTTGAAATAGTTACTTTTAATTGAGTTCCAGAAGTTAATTCCTTTGGTCGTTGAACCAGTCCTTTTCCAAAGCTTCTAGTTCCAATTACAACAGCCCGATCAAGATCCTGTAGTGACCCGGATACAATTTCGCTTGCTGAAGCGCTTCCGCCATCTATCAAAATAACTAGGGGGATTTCCGCATCAAGAGGATTTTTTTGAGTAAAGTATGTCTTGTTATATTTTTTAACCTTAGATTTTGTAGTTACTACTAGTTGATTTTTTGGCACAAATAAGTTTACAATCAAAATAGCTTCACGCAACAATCCGCCGGGATTTCCTCTTAGGTCAAGTATCAATTTTTCTGCGCCTTCGGCCTTAAGTTCCTTCAACGCATTTGATGTTTCTAAAGAGGCAGTGGAAGTAAACTTTGCTAAAGCAATATACCCTGTTTTATCATCAACCATTCTAAACAAAGGCACTGCTTTAACCTCAACCGACTGTCTTGTGATAGTTGCCGTATTGGTCTTGCCTTGTCTAATATAGGTTACGGTTACTTTACTACCCGGTGCACCACGGAGTAAATCACCAGCATTGTCCTTAAAATCAGCAACTACCAAAGATTCGACTTTAATAATTTCATCACCAGCTTTTAAACCAGCTTCATCGGCCGGATAATCTTTATAAGGCTCTACAATAACCAATTTATCCTTAAGCGTTTTAACGCTCGCTCCTATTCCGGTAAAATCACCAGTATTATTAATTCTAGCAGCTTCAACGTCTTGCTCATTCATAAAAACCGTGTATGGATCTAGATCTTTTAGCATGTTTTTAATAGCCGTATTCATTAAATCACCTGGATTTGTTTCGTCAACATAGTTCATGTTGAGTTCTTTAAACATGGTTGTAAAGATTTCTATTTGTTTGGCAATTTCAAAAAAATCGTTTTGAAAAGCTGTTCCGGTTAAAAATATGGTTAAAGCTAGTATGGGAATTAAAATTTTCTTTTTCATAGTTATTAAGTTTTACTCTGAGACGTCATTTACGAACTGTTTAAGCAATTTCTTCATGGTATTATCCACCTGATCAAAATCTGGCATATCTTTCCCAAGGTACAAAATCATCAACGCATATTGTGTTGTAATGTTGTTAAAACACATGTTTTTGTTTAACCTATATGCCTCTCGCATTAAGCGTTTAATGCGATTTCTATCAACCGCCATTTTAAAATTACGCTTGCTTACAGAAACCCCTGCCTTCACCGCAACAGTGTCGTTAAAAATAAAAGACTTATAAACAAGCCTCAATGGAAAAACTGAGAGAGTATTGCCTTCTTCAAATAATTTGTCTATTTGGATTTTGCTTTTTAGTCTTTCGTTGCTGGAAAAAGTTGCCTTCATGTATAGTACAAAAATAGAAATTACACCAAAGCCTGCATGATAAATATCATTTTTTAGTTGTTTTTCTCTCTGTAACTTGAAATTCAATAAATTTTTTATTTATCAAATTATGGGAGAATTAAATATAATTAAGCTAAGTAAAAAAAAAGATAAAGCAAATTATATACATCAACTATTAAAGGATATAGACACACTGGACATAATGATTCAGGATGGTTTAATCGAAAAATCACCAATTAGGATTGGAGTAGAGCAGGAGTTCTGTTTACTTGACAATGAGTTTTGTCCTAGTCATAATGCTCTAGAGGTGTTAAAATCAATTAATGATAATAACTTCACAACAGAAATTGGAAATTTCAACCTTGAAATAAATTTAGATCCTTATGAACTTAAAGATGATTGTTTTTCAAAATTGGCAAATCAATTAAAATTACAATTAAGAAAGGCTCAAGATTCGGCTAAACTTCACGAGACTAGAATTTTGATAACAGGAATTTTACCAACCCTTTCACTTAAGCATATTGCCCTTGAAAACATGACAAAAGTTGAGCGTTATTTTGTGCTTAATGAAGCGATTCGAGAATCAAGAAAAGAAAATTTTGAAATTCACATCAAAGGCGTTGATGAATTAAACTTATTACATGATACGGTTTTGTTAGAAGGATGCAACACAAGTTTTCAAATGCATTTACAAATAGATCCAGACGAATTTACCGAAAGCTACAATTGGGCACAGGCCATATCAGGACCAATACTGAGTGCTTGTACAAATTCTCCTTTGTTGTTTGGAAAAGAGCTATGGAGTGAAACAAGAATAGCTTTATTTACTCAAAGCATAGACACAAGGGCAAATTCGTTTTTATTAAATGAAAAACAATCAAGAGTTGGTTTTGGAGCTGAATGGACCTCGGGCTCGGCAACAGATATATTTAAGGACAATGTTTCAAGATTTAGAAGCCTTATTACATCAAAATATTTAGGAGATAGTGTAGACATGTTAGAACAAGGTGAAATCCCAAAACTTAAGGCGCTAAATCTTCATAATGGCACGGTGTATCGATGGAATAGGCCTTGCTATGGCACAGGAGAGGGGAAGCCTAATTTACGAATTGAGAATAGATATATTCCGTCAGGACCAACAATTTCAGATGAAATTGCTAATATGATGTTATGGGTTGGAGTTATGGTTGGTAGGCCCAAACAATATGATAACATTCATTTAAAGATGAATTTTAACGATGCTAAATCCAATTTTTTTGGTGCTGCTAGATATGGCTTGGCATCGCAATTCTATTGGAACAATAAACAGATCACCAGTCAAAGGCTAATTTTGGATGAATTGATACCAATGGCATATAGAGGCCTTGATAAAATGGGTGTATCACCTAAGGACACCGAATACTATTTAACCATAATCGAGAACAGAGTAAATTCGAATACAGGATCGCAGTGGATGACAACAAGCTACAGAAATTTACTAATCAACATGAAACCCTATGAAGCACTTCAAACATTAACAGCGTATATGTATGAAAAACAAATGAAAGATTTTCCAGTTTCGACGTGGAATATATTAAGAGAACATACGCCAGCATTATTTATGGAAAAGAGAAAAGTAAATCATTTAATGAGCACCAAAATTTTCTCTGTTGACGAAAACGATAGCGTTGAATTGGTTTTAAAAATAATGCAATGGAAAAAAATTCATCATATGCCGGTTATTAATAGTGAAAAGGAATTGGTTGGGCTTTTAACGTGGAATGATATCGCTCAGTTTATGCAGGATACTGAAAAACAAAAAGAGGCCGTAAGTAAAATTATGATAAAAAAAATTATTACAATCGATCAATTTGAAGATTTGATTAATGCTGAGAAATTAATGAATCAAAACAATATTGATTGCCTTCCAGTGGTTCATGAAAACAAGCTTATCGGAATAATTACATCGAAAGACCTCTTATAAAATGGTAAAAGTTTATAGTAAAACCCTTAACGAAACTATCACAGTTGAACGCTTTATTGGGAAAATTGAAAATAATCAAAATGGCCCAACAGCAGTTTTTTTTCGGAGGGATTCATGGCAATGAAGCAGCTGGTATATTTGCCTTAAAGAAGGTTTTTGAAAAAATTAACCAACAAGATGTTAATGGTTCTTTTTTCGGAATTACCGGAAACCTTAAAGCTCTAAAAAAAGGAAAAAGGTTTATCAATACTGATTTGAACAGAATTTGGACTGAAGAAAACCTACACCTAATAAAACATTCGGCCATTTTAAATATTGAAGAACAGGAACAATATGAGATTTATGAGATTTTAAGAGAAATAATCAAATCAAACAAACCACCTTATTATTTTATTGATCTTCACACAACTTCGGGTAATACATTACCGTTTATAACTATTAATGACGCTCTAATTAACAGAAAGTTCTCAAAGCAATTTCCTGTTCCAGTAGTTCTTGGTATTGAAGAATATTTAAACGGACCCCTGCTTAGTTATATCAATACTCTTGGTTATGTTTCATTGGGCTTTGAATCAGGACAGCACGAAAAAAAAGATGCCATTACAAATAGTATTGCATTTATATACTTATCACTTGTTGCAGCAGGAATCCTTAAAAAAGAAAATGTCACTGAATATCAATATTATTTTAATGAGCTTAAACTATATGCCAGAAACATTAATGATATGTTTGAGGTCATTTATTTATACCAATTAACAAACGGAGAAAATTTTAAGATGCAGCCTAATTTTGAATCTTTTCAAAATATTGATAAAGGAACATTACTTGCTCAAAGAAATGGTGAATCCATTATTTCTCAACAAAACGCAAGGATTTTTATGCCACTTTACCAAGATAAGGGCAAAGAAGGCTTTTTTTTAATAAAAAAAATTAACCCTTTTTTCTTAAGACTATCTGTTGTGCTCAGGAGAATTAAAGCAGACAACTTATTGGTTTTCCTTCCCGGAATATCATGGCAGAATAAGAACAAAAGCACTATTCTTGTGAATTTGAAGATAGCGCGCTATTTAGCAAAGTCAATTTTTCATTTATTAGGATACCGTAACAAACAGATAGATGAAACGCACTTGCGGCTGTATAACAGAGAACGTGTTTCTAAATTAGACTTGTATAAAAATTTGAAGTGGTATAAAAACAATGCATCATATTGAGAGGATTTCCGTTTAAACTTAAAAGAAAGGCTACATTTTATTGTTTTCTTTGTTGATATCTGCCATCAGATGTTTGGGATCAATTTCAACAGATTTTACATCTTTATTGGCCTCAAAGGTATAGATAGGATAGGCCCAGGCCCAATCACTTAACAGTGTTGCCGGAGTCGGTTTTTCTCCCCTCATCATTCTAAGAGGAATATAAAAATCTTCAATCGTATCGTCCGAATAAGTAACGCTTACATCTATAGGCATTGGCATCATTCCAATGCGCCCTAATGAAATGGTTTTTCCTTCGACTGCTAAAACGGCATAATCAATAGTATTAGTAGTTTGAGTCCAATCTGTCAAATACCAATCCAACTCCAAACCAGAAGTTTTTTCGGCAACCCGATTGAAATCATTAGGTGTTGGATGCTTAAAGCTCCATTCATTAAAATAATTCTTTAAAGTTTTTCTTAGATTTTCTTCACCAATAATATATCCTAGCTGAGCTAAAAATATAGCCCCTTTATTATAGGCAGAATAAGCAAAATTAAAGCGGTATCGATCGGCATGTGTAGTCTGAGGCTGTTCTACACCCGATTTCACAAGTTTATAGTAACTTTCATAGGAGGCTCCGGATGGGTTAGTTTGACGTTTTTTCAAAATCTCATTTAGAGCAGTATTACTTATGTAATCCGTAAACCCCTCATCCATCCATTCGTGCTTTGCTTCATTCGTAGCAAGCACAAAATGAAACCAGGAATGGGCTATTTCATGAGCTGTTGTTCCAACGAGGCTTCCAAATGATCTTTCTGCTGTGATTAGAGTACTCATTGGATATTCCATCCCATTGTCCCCTCCTTGAACAATCGAGTATTGTTTGTATGGATATGCTCCTAAATTCTCATTGTAATACTGCATAAGTTGAACCGCTAATGGCTGAAATTTTTGCCAATTGTCACTTATCTCATCCCTAAGGGATTTTTTATAAAAGAAATGCATCATTGGCCCATTCGGCACCTGCATCTTATCATGTGTATAGTCAGGGTCTGCGGCCCATGCAAAATCATGTACATTCGGTGCTTTAAAATGCCATGTCAATGTGTTCCCTTTAGTTTTTTTGACGTCCGTTGTTTCATAGCCATAACCTATCTCGTTAGGGTTTTGTAAATAACCGGAGCCCCCAATGATATAATCTTTATCGATGGTGATTTTCACATCAAAATCTCCCCAAACACCGTGAAATTCCCTGCCGATATATGGATCAGCATGCCACCCTTCAAAATCGTATTCCGCTAATTTCGGATACCACTGTGTCATAGATAAGGCGATACCACCTTTATTATTTCTACCAGAACGACGAACTTGTACAGGAACTTGGGCATCAAAAATCATTTCAAAGGTTACTTTTTCTTCAGGCTGAATGGGTTTTTCTAAATCAACTTCCAACACGGTTCCTACCGTTTCATAAACAATCTCAACCCCGTTTTGTTTAAGCGAATGGACTTTAATATATCCAATTTCATGAGGCTGTAATTTAACTATTCGATCTGAAATGCGAGGATCTGGATCGGCAATACTACGAGCCCGCACATCCATTTCGCTTCCAGGCTGAAAGGCGTTAAAGTATAAATGGTAAAAAACACGATTTAAAACATCCGGAGAATTATTGGTGTATACGAGGGTTTGTTTGCCCTTATACTGATATGATTTTACGTCCATATCAATTTCCATTTTATAATCGACATGTTGTTGCCAATAATAATCTGATTTCGGTGAAATTGAAGAGGTTTGGGCAATTATTTCATTAGTGATCGCACAAGAAAAAATAAAAACAACAACTAGCACATGTATTAAAACCTTCTTCATTTAAAAGCATATTTTATCTTACTTGTTCGCCATTTTTGATGCCATAATTAACGCATTATAAGCATTCACTATTTTCCCTGATTTAGTTAAGGATTCAAAGGGCCTAACATCAGCAGCATCACCACCAACAACAACATTTGTCTTTACTGGCAGACCAGAATCTATTATTATTTTTTTTACCTGAGCTGCTGTTAACTTGGGATATTGTGAACGAATTAATGCGGCAACACCAGCAACGGCGGGAGCGGCCATTGAAGTCCCGGGTTGAGTTTCATATTCATTTTCCGGAAATGTTGAGTAGATTGCCGAACCAGGGGCGAACACATCAACATTGTATTTACCATAATTTGAATAACCCGCAACCATTCCAGAGCCATATTTAGGAGTTAAAGCACCAACTGAAATAAAAGTATTTGAAACTTCGGTACCGTTACCAATAGCATCATTTGGATAAACTCTTTTTTTATCAAGATCAATCCCCTCATTTCCTGCTGCATTAACAATAAGCACATCCTTTTGCCCGGCATAAGAAATAGCGTCATCCACCCAATCGCTATGTGGTGAGTAATATTTTCCAAAACTTGTATTAATAATCTTTGCACCATTATCTACAGCATATCGGATTGCAAGTGCAATATCTTTATCGTATTCATCGCCATTTGGAACTGCACGAATTGACATTATTTTGACATTATTTGCAACACCATTCGCGCCTTTACCATTATCACGCTTAGCTGCAATAATTCCGGCAACATGAGTACCATGGCTTTCGCTTTTCTTGATAGGTTTTACTTTATTATTGCCATAGATCTTTTTTGTAAAGTCATCAGGTTCATCACCTTTTTTGCGTCCTTTAAAATCTTTATTAAAATGAAAATTTAATCGCTCCGTGTAATATTCAATACCCTCCTTAAGTTCTTTTTTGGTTTCAGTTATTGAGCCAATCCCAAAGCTATATGTCTGTTTTATTATGTCTATATGCTTTAATAAGACTTGGTCTTCAGTTTTGATGGCGTTAACCTCTTCCCTAGTATAACTAGCTTTATTAAGATATTTTGCAATAGCCTCATCAGACGCCTTTACTTGCTCAAATAATTGTTCATAACGCGTTTTATTATTTAATGCTTGATTGTACTCCTTCTCAAGCTCAGCCTGTGCCTCGGCATACCTTGGATGACCCGTGTTTCCACTCGCCAATAACCGAACATATTCTAATTGTTCGTCATAAGTATCGCCTAAAAAATTCCATCCATGAATATCGTCAACGAAACCATTGTTATCGTCATCTTTTCCATTATTGGCTATTTCACCTTTGTTCTTCCAAATCACACCATCCAGATCTTCATGGTCGATATCAATTCCAGAATCAATTATAGCCACGATGGTTGTTGTGCCTTTTCTACCTTTTATTATTTCGGCATAAGCTTTATCTATGCTCATACCCGGAATGGTGTCTTTTACTAAATCTAAATGTCCCCAAGATTTCTTTTCTTTTTCAGTAAGATCGGAAACTTTTAATGGTGTATTATCAATATTTTCAACTGGAGTGGTCAATATTTCTGCGGTACCCCCACAGCTTAAAATGATTAATAGGATACAAGTTGTCAATAAAGATGGTTTGATAAATTTCATAATATTGGGTTTAATTAAAAATTTCTTTACAAGTATGGTGTTCTTTTAGTCGAACACCTTTTTCAGTATGTTGGACAGTTATAATTTCATTATGAGCATCATGTTCTAATAATAAGTAATAATTCTGATCAGCAGCAGCGTTTAAAAAGTTTTCTTTTTCATCAAGAGACAACAGTGGCCTTGTGTCATATCCCATTACAAAAGGCACAGGCAAATGCCCTGCCGTGGGCAGTAGATCTGCCACAAAACAAATAGTATTTCCTTTGTAATTGATCATAGGGATCATTTGCTTGTCTGTGTGCCCGTTTGCAAAAAAAATGTCAAAACCCAAATCGGAATCCTTTAAAACATCATTTTCAGGAACTGCTATAAATTTGAGCTGTCCACATTCTTGCATTGGTAAAATATTTTCTTTTAAGAACGACGCTTTTTCTCTTTTATTAGGCTGGGTTGCCCATTTCCAATGATCTTCATTGCTCCAAAAGTACGCGTTTTTGAATGCAGCTTCATAACCTGATCGATCAGCATTCCATTTAATGCTTCCTCCACAATGATCAAAATGCAAGTGGGTCATAAACACATCTGTTATATCATCAGGTTGAAAACCAAATTGAGCTAAGGATTTTTCAATAGAATCATTTCCCCAAAGGTAGTAATAACTATAAAATTTTTCACTCTGTTTGTTTCCCATTCCGCTATCAATAAGGATTAATCGTTCACCATCTTCAATTAACAAACAACGTGCCGAAATATCAATCATATTATTATTGTCCGCAGGATTTGTACGCTGCCATAACGACTTTGGAACAACGCCAAACATAGCACCGCCGTCAAGCTTAAAATTTCCGGCATTTATAGGATATAATTGCATAATTTTTTTTGAGCGTTACAAATTAAGAAAAAGTGCATAATAACTAAGAAAAGTTTTGAACTTATTATGATTTTATGAGTTATAAAAAAAAGCCTATTTTCGATTAAAATAATTAAATTGAAAAAATTAGAACGCATTCTTTCATTAACCTCTGTAATAGCTATAAGTATAGGGGGTATGTTAGGAGGTGGTATTTTTGTGCTTCCAGGCCTAGCCGCAGCAAAAACCGGCTCATCTGTTTGGCTCGCTTATTTATTGGCAGCAGTTTGTATTTTGCCGGCTGCCTTATCAAAATCAGAGCTTGCTACTGCAATGCCTTCTTCTGGTGGTACATATGTTTATATTGAGCGTGTTTTTGGGCCTATTTTTGGAACAATTTCTGGTATAGGTCTGTGGTTATCACTTCTGTTAAAAAGCTCTTTCGCCTTGGTTGGATTTGGTGCTTACCTTGCAATTCTAATTAAAATTGATACCGGATTTACGAAATATATTGCTCTTTTTTTTCTATTAATAATAATGTTGTTAAATATTTTCGGTGTTAAAAAAGTTGGGAAGGTTCAAATTGTTATTGTTTCCATCAGCCTTATAACACTAGGATTAATTTTAGCCTTTGGATTACCAAACGTAAACCCGGAACTATTAGACCCTTTTTTAATTGACGGAAACTATGGATTGATATCAACGGTGGCCTTTGTTTATATTTCTTATGCGGGGGTTACTAAAATAGCCGCGATTGCAGGAGAAATTAAGAATCCAAGCAGGAACCTACCCATTGCCATAATACTTTCGTTGGTGATTATCACAACTATTTATGTATTTGTAGCATTTACTTTAGTAGGGAATATCCCTTTAGATACATTAAAAACAGATATTAGACCAATTTATACGGTGTCAAAAATTTTAGGAGGAGAATATATTGGATATATAGTTGCAGCCGTTGGTGTAGTCACTTTAATCTCAATGGCAAATTCTGGAGTTTTAGCATCTTCTAGATTTCCTTTTGCGATGGCAATTGACAAACTATTGCCCAATTTCATGGGCAAAATTCATTCGAAATACCTGACACCTGTGGTAACAATTATCATGACATGCGTTGTAATGGCTTTAACCATCATATTTTTGGATATAGTTAAAATCGCGAAACTAGCAAGCGCATTTGCAGTCATGATGTTTATTTTGGTAAACGCAAGTGTTATTATTTTGAGAGAAACAGGAACGCAATGGTATAACCCTCCGTATCGCTCTCCATTGTATCCATTTATACAGTTGTTTGGGATTATTAGTGGAATTATCCTTCTTATCTTTTTAGGGCTTATGCCCTTAATAGCAATTTTAAGTATTGCTGTTTTAGGAATTTTAATTTATTTAAAATTCGGCAAGAAATCTGCACGATCAGGCGTATTAAGAAAGTATGGACATAGGCCTGCCCTATATTTATTATATAAAAAGAAAAACAGAGAAAAGAAAGCAACCGAAAACCTCCTAAACCTTGAAACAGATTTCTTAAATGCCAAATTAGCTGAAGATGCAGGGGTTGTTGTTCCATTATTAGGCAACGAAACATCTCCAGAAATGTTAGTAGAAATTGGCGCGGCTTTAAACACTAGAGATAAATTTCAAGTCGCTAATATCATTGAGGTTCCAAACCAAACAGTTTTAGAAGCCATGAATGATGAAAATCCCAAAATAAATTCTTTAGCCAGGCGATTTTCAAGATTAGCAAAATCTAAAGATATTAATATAGATTTTGAGTCTATCGTTACTCATGATATTTCAAGGACAATAGATGAATTAAGTAATCAAACCAATTGTGATTGGTTAGTATTTGGCTGGAACGGAAGGGCCCGAAGTGGCATTCTTATTTATAATCCGATAGGTTGGTTAGTAGCTAATATAAACTCAAATTTCGCACTATTCAAAGATAACGGTGTTCGATATATAAGTAAGGTACTCATTGCCTTACGTCCGGGAAGAAATGATCAAAAATTTATTGAAGTGGCCGACAGAATTAGTCAATTTTATAAGGCCTCGTTTACATTATTACGAGTTGTACCAGAAGATATTTCTGACGACGAATTGGAAGATTTAAAAGAAACATCAGAACGATTATTACAATCTTCAATAGCTAGATGCAAAGTCATTATCTTAAAAGCGAATGATTCTATTGAAGCAATTTCTAATAAATCAGCCTATTATGATTTGCTCATTCTTGGCACACCCCAAAAAGACAATTGGATCAGTGTATTAATTGGCAAGGGAAGGGATAAATTTGCCGAAAAATCAGCTTGCTCTGTTTTAAGACTAACAATGAAAGATAACTGATCGATAAGTTTATGGGATTCTTCTTAACTTTACTTTAAAATATTGACTTAATGTTAGAATTAGCAGGAATTGTAATACTTGGCATATTAGCACAATGGGTAGCGTGGAAATTAAAAATTCCGGCAATTTTACCATTAATATTAATTGGCTTGCTTGTTGGGCCAGTAGCTTCAGAATTTTTATCTGACGATGGCACAAAATGGATTCAACCTATTTATAAGGATGGAAAAGGATTATTTCCAGACGAAAGCCTATTTTATTTTGTATCTCTCGCTATTAGCATTATTCTTTTTGAAGGCGGACTGACATTAAAAATGAGCGAAATAAAAAATGTAGGTCCTGTAATTACCAAACTTATTACCCTTGGATCAATTGTTACTTTTTTTAGTGGAGCACTGGCTGCACATTATTTGTTTAGTTTAAGTTGGGAAATATCATTTCTTTTTTCTGCATTAATAATTGTAACGGGACCAACCGTAATCACGCCGATCTTAAGAAATATTCCGTTGAAAAAAGATGT
>PVMS01064754.1_pt1 | contig 16438 bp, 16 predicted proteins | sample 1853461 | NCBI WGS metagenome assembly PVMS01 (sample SAMN08582032, study PRJNA380276) | Marine sediment metagenome, whole genome shotgun sequencing project. | isolation source: ocean sediment barecode stripped | collected 2017 | reverse complement strand
TCAGCCATTCCAGCCGCATCGGCATCATTCACAACATGAACTTTACATCCAGTTGCGCTTGAAAAGAGCTTATCCAGATCCTTATCAATCCAGCTCACATGTAAACCTGAGGCACTGTCACTGCAGGCAGATAAAAACATGATCACCCAGGTGCTTATCAATCTCGTAAAGAATTCCATGCAGGCTCTGGAGGGCAGGGGGGCAAAGCAGATCAGCCTCAATGCTTTTAAAGAATCGGGCGTGCTAATCATTCAGGCCAGCGATAACGGACAGGGAATCCACAGGGCCACGTTGAATGATGTATTTATCCCCTTCTTCTCCACAAGGAAAGAGGGCTCCGGGATCGGGCTAACCTATTCCAGGGAGGTGATGTTGTTGCACGGCGGCAGCATACAAGTAAGCTCTGTTCCGGAAAGGCGAACTACATTTGAACTGGTCTTTCGGGATTAATTTCTTGTTTCCAGCTTATTATAGTATTTGCTGACCATGGCTGCACCTACAATTCCAGCTTCGTTCATAAGTTTGGCTGGGACCACTTTGGCTTTGGTGGTGAGGTGATGGAAGAATTTATCTCCCTTTTTACTGGCTCCACCCCCGATGATGATGCGATCGGGCCATACCAGTTCCTCCATCCTGAGCAAGTATTCATTAAATCGCTTGGCCCAGGTGTCCCAGTCCAATTTGTCTTTTTTTCTTGCTGCATCTGTGGCATATAGCTCGGCATCGGCCCCATGCAGAAGGATGTGTCCCATCTCCAGGTTGGGAACCAATTTGCCATTGGAGAAGATTACGGTTCCCAGTCCGGTCCCTACAGTAACAAGCAACAGCGTGCCTTTCTTACCATTGCCTGCCCCGAATTTTACTTCAGCCATTCCAGCCGCATCGGCATCATTCACAACATGAACTTTACATCCAGTTGCGTTTGAAAAGAGCTTATTCAGATCCTTATCAATCCAGCTTTTGTCTACGTTGGCCGCTGTGCGTGCGATGCCCTGCTGTATAACTCCGGGAAATCCGGCTCCAATGGGACCTTCCCATTTAAAGTGCTTGGTGATCTTGCCTACTACTTCTGCAACAGCTTCAGGAGTAGCGGGTTGGGGTGTAGGAATGCGATATCGTTCTGTGAGTAATTTCCCCTTTTTTGTATCAACAATGGCTCCTTTGACACCGGAACCTCCAATATCGATACCCAGTATTTTTTCTAGTTTCATTTACCTCGAATTAATGTGTCATGAAAGTTTCTGTAACAGGTTTAAAATTAATAAGTTTTCTGATCCATGTGAAATAAATACTTTAAAAATGGGTGGCCGGGTTATTATTTCTTAACTTAGGGTAACACTAAGCATTGATCTAGAGATAATTATTATGGATAATTCCCCGGTATATCACTGGAATGAGAAGAACATACTCGTAGTCGAAGATGACGAGTCAAGTGCCTTTCTGTTGGGAGAGATCCTTAAGGGAACTGGTGCAAACATAAAATATAGCACTGACGGAGAAGGAGCCATTGAGTTTATTCGGCAAAATCCGGATACAGATCTGATTCTGATGGATATTCACCTACCCGAGAAGGACGGATTTACAGCGACCCGTGAGATAAAATCTTTTGCAGGGGGTGTGGTGGTCATAGCTCAAACTGCTTATGCCCTCTCACAAAACTACCAGGAGGCCAGAGATGCCGGATGCGATGATTTTATTACCAAACCACTGAGTCCGGGATATTTGCTGGACCGCATGAACGATTTTCTTTCCTGATTACTCAAAAACAGCTTTGTATTTTATATTGGACTCTACAGCAACTTTGCTGAAGAGATCTTTGCGATACTTATTCTCCAAATAGAGGCTGGTTTGATCCAGGTAGTGGGGAGATGCTGGCACGCCCGATGCACCGGTTGGAATAATGGAGAGAGAGAGGTCCCAATCTGCCGTATGAAAGATGTGTCTTTCCGAAGCTCCATGGTTTGCTATAAATGAGTGTCCCAGAGGGTAGCTGTAAGGACAGACTGTATGAGAGGCGCCTCCGATTGAATAGGGTCCCCTGTTAACTTTAAAAAGTTTATCCACAATATCTACATTTCCCATGGGATGCATAAGTGCAAACTCATGAAGATCCCCCCATTGCCACAGGGAAGGATCACTTCCATACTGTGAAGTGAGGGTATCTACTGTTTGTTTAAAAGCAAGCTTAATATTATCCTGGAAAGATTCCAGTTTATCTTTGGTAAGCACATTGTCACACCAGCCCGAACTGCCTGTGATTCTGATCCGATTGATCAGATTCTTGGCGATGATGTTATTCCGTATCATAAGCGGATAATTTTCATCACCCAGTTCATCGTGGAACAGTGCTCTGTTAAGCTCGAGCCAAAAGATCTCGAAAATAAGTGCAGCCGAGGAGGAGGCTGCCATCTGGTGGTCCCAGGAGGCCAGAATTTGTTGAGCCTGAAAGTAGGTCCCTTCCATTTTATCTCCCAGGGCGTCCAGGTAGACAGGTGTCATTAATTTGGCAAAGGCCGAAGTCTGATCCCTTAACATCCGTGTAAAATCATCGGTCCCCAGTTTCTCTTTCTCTTCCAGCATCTCCCTGATCCTGCCAATGCGATAGGGCAAGCTGAACCATGATCCGATATAATATGGGTAGTTCTCATCCACAGTCTTATTGTTGGCACTTGATACATAGCCACATTCCGGATTGTAAGTGTAAGGTAGTTCTTCAAACGGTACCTGTCCAAGCCAGTCGTAAAGGGAAGTATCTCCAGGATAGACCAGTATGCCTCCTTCACGTCGGATGGGTACCCCTGCAGAAGTCTGCAGACCAATGTTTCCATCTCTGTCGGCATAGACGATATTCTGACTGACAGAGTTAAAGGTCTTCACCGCATCTCTGAAGTCGCTCCAGTTGGCTGCCCGGTTCAGATGAAACACCGATCTTAGTTCATTGCTGTATTCATTGCCCTGCCACCTGGCAGAAATAACCTTATCCGTTACCCCCCGGAACTGGCTTACCACCGGACCCCGGTGGGTAAACCTGTTGGTTCTGATTGTTGGTTCATCCTCACCTTTCTTTTGGATCTCTTCCTCCACAATTATCATATCGGTCCATTCACCGTCCAGCAGGTATTGGTTGCTATCTGCCGGATTGATGGTTTCCAGGTAGAAATCCAGATCATCTACAGCCACATTGGTCATCCCCCACGCAATATCCTCATTGTGTCCGGCAATGATAAAAGGCGCTCCCGGCAGAGCTACGCCCGTTACGTGGAGTTCTCCGTCCACTACCTGGTGCATCTGGTACCATACGCCTGGTGCCATAAGTCCCAGGTGCATATCGTTGGCCAAAATGGGCATTCCGGTTTTACTCTTTTCTCCGGATACTGCCCAGTTGTTTGAAGCTTCAAAAACCTGAAGACCCAGCTCCTCTATGATTTGAATGGCATCTGTTACATGGGATTGCAATTCCAGGTCCCTTCGTGAGCTCATAAATTCCGGAAAAACAGGAATCCTCTGGTAGTCCATATCAGGAAGTAGCTCCATGAAAAGAGAATCTGAAACTACTTGCTGTAATTTGAAAAGCGCCATATCGGTATTCCAGCCCGATGAAAGGTCCCACGCCATATATCCAATTAAGTTGGCAGTGTGTATGGGTTCCCAGGGATCAGGCTTATACCCAAGCATTGCAAATTCGAAAGGGAGCTTTTTTTGATGCTGATCTATGTATTGATTGACCCCATCTGAGAAGGCTTCAAGGGCCGTCAATATTTCAGGACTGGTGTTGGCAAGGACAAGTTTTGATTTTCCAGGGAAATCCAGTGCCCTGAAAAGCTGGTCGGCATTTACCAGGCTGGGATCAAGTACCTCGGATAACCTGCCCTGGGTAATCCTCCTCATAAGATCCATTTGCCATAAACGGTCCTGAGCCATCACATAACCTACCGTGCGATAGAGGTCTTCTTCATTGCTGGCATAAATTTGCGGAATGCCCAGTGAATCGCGAATTACGGTGACCGGGAACTCCAGGTTCTCCAGGTCAACATCCCTATTGTAATCCGGTACTGCCCGGGTTTTCAGGTGGTTGAGGAAAACAACTCCAACTGCAAGAACTACAAAAATCAGAATAAGAATAAGGGTAATAATTCTTTTAAATGATTTCATTGCGGGGATACGGTTTATGAAGAGGGTTTAAGATGCGCTCTGAGGCGAATCGGTTGGTGATCGCTATTTTGAAAATCCACATCGATGGTCTCTACCTTTTCAAGCTCTACATTGGGGGACAAGAGGTAGTAGTCTATAACAGTGGTCAGGGAGGTGGACCGGTTATAGGGTGTTTCAACACGTCGGTTCGTGGGTAGTTCGGGGTCATAGGCCCAGGTCCATTCAGGCCCAAGGTAATCCTTATCCACATAGGTGAGATTGACTGTGTCAAACTGATGGGTGGGGAGTTCCGGTGCAAAACCATAGGGAGTCTGGTTCCAGTCCCCTCCAACAATCACGTAGTTTCCTTTTTTGTATTCGGATCGAAGAAATACCCTGAAAAATGACATTTGCTCGGTCCTGAGGGAACCATCGTCATAAGCAGAATTGTGGGTATTTACAATGAGCAACTCTTTCCCATTGTTCAAGCCAAAGCGGTTTACAAGAAAACATCTGTCGAGCATAAATAGTTTCATAGGCCAGGAAAAATTCCCTGGAAAGCTGTGACGCTCAACGCTTAGGGGACTGTATTTTGCCAGGGTCATTAATCCGGACTCCACTTTGCCCATGGGTTCATTCAGAGGGATGGGAACAAAAGCCACATTGTAGTTTTTTCCAAAACTGTAGTGATAATCACCAAACAAATCCTTAATGATTTCATATTCATTGATGTGATAGCTTCTTTTGGAATTTTTATCCACCTCCTGAAGCAGGATAAAATCGTAGCCCACATAGTCGGAGAGCGTATTGGAAATACCTGCTAGATTCTGCTGAACGCCCTCTTCCGTGGGACGCATCATGACTCCGCCATCATAGAAAAAATCCATGGAGGCATCCAGACCGGCGTAGCCAATGTTCCAGACTAACAGATCAAGGCTCATGGTGTCAGCTAACTGGTCTGAGGGATTGCTATTTACGTAAGAGGTTACTTTATCGGGCCGATAATCATCCACAGTGGAGAATACCAGAAAAAGCAGGAAAGCTCCCACCAGGATAAGCAAAAGATAAAGAAAGGGGCGAATAATCCTCATTCAGATAGGGTTGACATTTTAAATGTACATAATAATCCTAAATTCTTCAGGTTGGTCATCTAGAAATATTTCATAAATTACCCCCCGCAAAACCTCTACCCCATGAAAAATCGACTGCTTTCCATCTGTTTACTATCGATCATTTCAATTAATCTGTTGGCTCAGGAAGCCGAAGAACTTGCCCCTCTGAAGCAGGACAAGGTAAAAACGGGATTTAACCTGGGTGGAGTTCCCGTGGTGGCCTATGATTCGGATATAGGCTTTAAATACGGGGCCCTGGTGAACCTCTACTGGTATGGAGATGGTTCGCGGTATCCACAATACGATCATTCTCTCTATGTAGAGTGGTCGAGGACCACCAAAGGCAACGGCATTAACCAGATCACCTATGAAACAGATAAACTGATACCTGGAATCAGGGCCCTGTTTGAAGCCAGTTACCTCACTGAAAAGGCACTTGATTTTTACGGATTTAATGGATACCAGGCTGTGTATGACCTTGATTTTGAGAAGGAGGGATACGATTCCGAAGGGTACGCCAACAGGCTCTATTACAGGCATTCCAGACAATTATTAAGGCTTAAGGCCGATTTTCAGGGAGATATCACCGGTCCGAACTTTCGCTGGCTGGGAGGAATCGCCTATTATGGGAACTCCATTGATTCGGTGGACATTGATGGTTTAAATGAAGGCAAGAGTGAGGATTTGCTTTCACACAACTCCCTCTACGGGAACTATGTGGAGTGGGGAATGATTAAAGGTGACCAGGCCAAAGGTGGAAACCATACAATTCTCAAAGGGGGCCTTATTTATGACACCAGAGACAATGAACCCAATCCCTTTACAGGAGTCTGGTCCGAAATGCAACTACACTATGCTCCCTCATTTATGAGCAATACGGATTATGGCTATTTGCGTCTGATCCTTACACATAGGCAATATTTTACACTGATTCCCGAATGGATGAATCTGGCCTACAGAGTATCTTATCAGGGCAATATTGCAGGAGAGGTGCCTTTTTACATGATGCCCTTTATGTTTCAGACCGCACCCAAGCTTACCAGGGATGGAGTGGGAGGTTCAAAAACAGTTCGTGGCGTCAGGCGTAACCGGATTGTAGGGGATGGATTTGTCTTTGGAAACTTTGAATTGAGAGGGAAAATACTGAAAACCACCCTTTTCAAGCAGAATTTCTATATATCACTATCTGCATTTGCTGATGCTGGAATGGTAGTCCAGAAATATAATTTTGATTATTCGGGAATGCCTGATGAATTGCCAGCTGACCTGCCGGATCAGATCATTGATCTGGAAGCCAAAGAGGTTCCTCACTTAGGTTTTGGCGGAGGGATTCACTTTGCTCTGAATCAAAATTTTATAGTCACAGTTGATTATGGAATGGCAGCAAAAAAAGCAGACGGGGATACAGGATTATACATCAACCTGAATTACCTGTTTTAATCAGCTATTCTTGGGATCCACTTCTTTGTAGAATGTATCGACGAATTGGAGCATATAATTGTGTCTTTCCAATCCCATCTCCTTACCGGTTTTGGTATTCATCAGATCCTTCAGCTTGAAAAGCTTCTCATAGAAATGATTGATGGTGGGAGCATCCGATTTGTGATATGCCTTTGAATTTCCGTATTCCTGAAGAGGAATAGATGGATCATGAATGGGACGATTCTTATAACCTCCATAGTTAAATGCTCTGGCAATTCCGATAGCTCCCAGGGCATCCAGCCTGTCGGCATCCTGAACTATCCTGAATTCAATGCTGTTGATGCGATTTTGTGGAAATCCGCCCTTATAGGAGATATACTTAATGATGGTTTGTACATGCTCGGCTGTTTCGCGCTTTACCCCCAGAGTGCTCAGAAAGTTAAAGGCCAGCTGACTCCCCAGATCCGCATCTCCCCCGTTAAATTTTGCATCAGAAATATCATGTAGCAATGCTGCCAGTTCTATGGTGAGCAGATCCCCTTCACCCTCCCGATTCCTGATGTGTTTTGACATGTTCCACACCCTTTCGATGTGATACCAGTTGTGCCCACCTTCTGCATCAGCGAGCACATCCTTCACAAAAACAATCGTCTTTTCAATCAATTTCTCAGCTTCCATCCACTATCCTACTAACCCATTAACCCACTAACCCATTAACCCACTAACGTTCGCGAAGCGAACATATTAACTGTTTAGCGTAGCTAAACTATCCCAGCAAACCCCATAAAAGCAAGGGCCATCAAACCGGCTACAATAAATGCAATGGGAACGCCCTTTAAGCGAGCTGGTACATTAAGCAGGTCCAGTTGTTCGCGGATTCCCGAGAAGGTAATCAGGGCCAGGCCAAAACCCAGGGCATTTCCTATGGCGAAAACCGTACTCTCCAGCAAATTGAAGTCTTTTTGAACGGCCAGAACTGCCACACCCAGAACAGCGCAATTGGTAGTGATCAGAGGTAGAAAAATCCCCAGTGCCTGGTAAAGCGGGGGACTGATCTTTTTCAGGATGATTTCCACCAGTTGGACCAGGGATGCGATGACCAGTATAAAAGTGATGGTTTGCATGTAAGCTAGTCCAAGAGGAACCAGTACCGAACTGTAGATGAGATAGGTGACCAGGGTGGCAATGACCATCACAAAAGTAACTGCACCGGTCATTCCGATGGCGGTCTCTACCTTGCTGGAGACTCCGATAAAAGGGCAGATTCCAAGGAACTGGTTAAGAACAATATTGCTGACAAATACAGCGGCTATAATAATTATAATATATTCCATAATCAGCTGGTCTTTTCTTTGAGCATGTTGGCTAATACAATCAGGTATCCCAGTGCAATAAATGCGCCCGGAGGCAGGATAAACAGAAGCAAACCGTCCCCACTTATAAGCTTCAGTCCAAAGAAGGCACCACTTCCCAATAGCTCCCTCACCGCTCCAAGTACCGTAAGCGCCATGGTAAATCCGAGTCCCATTCCGGCCCCATCCACCAGGGAGGTCCATATGGTGTTTTTAGAAGCAAAGGCTTCTGCTCTTCCCAGTACCAGGCAGTTTACCACAATCAGGGGTATAAAGAGACCCAGCGCATCGAATAGAGAAGGTACATATCCCTTCATAACCAATTCCACCACTGTAACAAATGTGGCGATGATCACAATAAACGCAGGGATCCTTACCTTGTCGGGGATCATATTTTTCACAAGTGAAACCACCAGGTTGGACATAACCAGTACAAAGGTTGTGGCCAGTCCCATTCCAAGTCCGTTGATGGCCGAGGTGGTCACCCCCAGTGTGGGACACAATCCAAGGAACAGTGCAAAGACTGCGTTCTCTTTGATAAATCCTTTGCTAAAATTCTTCCACTGATTCATATCCTTATTTTAGTTGTTCATATGCATCGTATGCTCTCTGTACGGCTTCGCAATAGGCCCGGGAGGTAATGGTGGAGGCGGTGATGGCATCCACATCGCCCCGGTCTTTCCTGACCGCCAGGTTGAAGCTGTCGGGATGTTTTCCCATAAACTGAACACTGAAATCTGATTTCTTCTTCTCCATTTTGTCTCCCAATCCCGGTGTCTCGGCATGTTTAACCACTGCGATATCGATGATGGAACCATCGGCAGTAAATCCTACCATCAGCTTAATCTCCCCACTGAAACCTTTGTTGGTAAAGGTCTCCACTGCAGTGCCCAAAATTTCATCCCCTTTTCTGGCGGTGTAAAAATAGAGGGTATCACCATCCACAGCCACCTTCTTCACTTCCCGAGAGGGCTCATTATCGAAACCTGGCACGACCACCTGTATGGCATCATTTTTCTTTTTCAGTTCGGCCAGCCGGATGGGTTCTTTGGTCAGGGCATACACCGATCCCAGAAGCCCGGCTGCCACCAGGGTTACCACAAAAAGCGTGGCGACCATGCTTACGAAAGTAGATTCTTTTTTAGCCACGGGATACCTCCTTTCCAAATCGTTTGGGTTTTACAAATTTGTTGATCAAGGGAGTGAACCCATTGAATATGAGGATGGCAAATTGCACACCTTCGGGGTAGGCGCCAAAGATCCTTATGAGTATTGTTACGATCCCAATTCCTATGCCATAGATAATCATCCCTTTTTGGGTCATGGGTGAGGTTACATAATCGGTGGCCATGTATATGGCACCCAGCATGAGTCCCCCGGAAAGCAGGTGGAATAAAGGATCGGCAAAGCGATCGGGATTGGCCAGCCAGAGGATTCCTGAAAATACAAAAACAGTTCCCAGGATGGAGAGGGGAATGTGCCAGGATATAATTTTCTTGTACATCAAATAGAACATGCCAATCAGTAAAGCCAGTGCTGAGACTTCCCCGGCTGAGCCCATCATTTTTCCAATAAACAGATTCAGGTAGGAGGGAACCTCCGGCATAAGTTCACCCACAGTTTTGCTTGCAAGCCCTTCTTTCATCAATCCCAGGGGCGTAGGCCCTGTGATTGCATCTGTATAGGACATCCATTGTCCGGCTTCGGGCCACGCGGTCATGGCTACAGGGAAGGAGATAAAGAGGAATACCCTCCCAACAATTGCCGGATTAAAAATATTATTACCCAATCCGCCAAATGTCAACTTTCCGATACCTACAGCTGCCAGGGCACCGATCATCACCATCCAGAAGGGCATGTTTGTTGGAAGGCAGAAGGCCAGCAGCAAACCGGTTAGCAAGGCTGAACCATCCAGGTGGGTGGGCTTTACCTTCATCATATATTTCTGGATCAGGTATTCGAACAGGATACAGGAGGCGATCGACACCGAAGTGACTATAACCATTCCCATTCCAAAGTAGAATACCGAGACTCCCAGTGCAGGCAACAATGATATAATCACCCCATACATGAGCTTAGGGACCGATCCCGAAGAGTAGACATGAGGTGAAGGTGATACAATGAATTTATTCATCTCTATAGCTTATTTCTTTTAGACCGCTTTTCGCGCTCTTATAATTTTTCCGAGTTCGGCTTTTCCAAGCCTGATGTAATCCAGCAGTGGGCGGGAGGAGGGACAGGTGTAACTGCAGCTTCCACATTCGATACAATCCATCACTTTCTCATTTTCCAAGCGCTCATAAAGTCCTTTTTCGGCTAATGTCATGAGAAGGTATGGCTCCAGTCCCATGGGACATACGGTCAAACATTTGCTGCATCGGATGCAGGGGAGGACCTCTTTCCTTTTGGCCTCTGCGTCATCTATAAGAAGAATGCCCGATGAGCCTTTTACCACTGGGACATCAAGGCTCGACAGAGCTTTCCCCATCATGGGACCCCCGTTAATGACTTTGCCCACCTGTTCGGGCAACCCACCTGCTTTCTCCACCAGATAAGAGACCGGAGTCCCAATCCTAACCCTGAAGTTCGAGGGTTTTGCCAGCGATTTTCCGGTCACCGTAACCACCCTTTCGATAAGAGGCTTGTTTCTCATTACGGCTTCATAGGCTGCAAGTGCCGTACCCACATTAAATACAACCACACCCACATCGATGGGCAATCCACCTGAGGGGACCTCACGGTTGAGCAGGGCCTCTACCAGCTGCTTTTCTCCTCCCTGGGGGTATTGTACCTTTAGTCCCTGTATCACCACAGGACTTCCCTCAGCCGCTTTTTTCATATTCTCAATGGCTCCGGGTTTGTTATTCTCAATGCCCAGAATGGCTTTTTCTACGCCAAGGCCTTTCATCAAAACCTGGATCCCTGAGATTATCTCCTCCGCCTGTGCTGTCATCAATGCCTCATCGGCAGTGAGGTAAGGCTCGCACTCCACTCCATTGACTATCAGGAACTCGGCTTTTTTCCCCTTGGGTGTCATAAGCTTCACATGACTGGGAAATGTAGCTCCTCCCAAACCGACGATTCCTGCTTCCAGAATCTTTTTCCGGATATCCTCTGCAGTAAGCGCGGTATTCCTGACCAGGTCATCGGAGCGGTCTATAAACTCCTCCCATTGATCTCCTTCCACCTGAATCTGTACGGCCATTCTCCTGTAACCCGAACTATCGGGAAACTTATCCACCTTTAAAACCTTTCCGGAGACTGAGGAGTGTATATTGGTGGAAACAAATCCTTCTGATTGGGCAATGAGTTGGCCCACCTTGACCTGGTCTCCCCGGTTAACCAGCACTTTGGCCGGAGCTCCCAGGTGCTGAGAGGCAGGGATGATCACCACTTCGGGCGGATCCAGTACTTCAATGGCAGCACCTGAAGAAAGTTTAAGGTCCGGGGGATGTACACCACCCCTTGAAAATGTTTTAAGACTCATTGATCAACTATTTAGTTTCTGCTTCTACAACTTCTTCTTTAGCTGGTTTTCGGGGCGGAAAATGTATCTCCAGAATGGCACTTGTGGGACACTCCACCACACATTTGCGACACAATTTACATTTGTCAGAATCGATAAATGCCAGGTTGTTATTCATGGTGATGGCATCATAAGGACATACTTTGAAGCACTTGGAACATCCGATACAGGCTACACTGCAATTCTTTTTAGCCACAGCCCCTTTCTCCTCATTGATACAGCTTACAAATATTTTCCGATCCTTCTTATTCTTTTTACGAAGCTCGATGATATCCCTGGGACAGGCCTCCACACAGGCTCCACAGGCAGTACAATTATCGTCAACCACCACAGGGAGTTCGGTAAGCGGATCCATATGGATGGCATCGAAATTGCATACCACCACGCAATCTCCACAACCCAGACATCCGTGAGGGCATCCTCCCTCGCCAGTGTAGAGGCTATGAGCGATGGCGCAGGTAGGCGCTCCATCGTATACATTGGTTCTGGGCCTGAATTCGGGAGCCCCATTGCACCTGATAACAGCAACCCGGGGTGCCTGTTCGATGGCCTCTTTGCCTAATATGGAGGCCGCCTTTGCCATGGTATCATTGCCTCCAACCGGACAAAACAGGTCGTCCCAGGATTCTGTTTTAACCAGTGTTTCGGCAAAATTCCGACAGCCTGGAAATCCACATCCGCCACAATTGGCAGCTGGTAAGGCTTCCTCTACCTGGTCGATCCGGGGATCTTCGAATACCTTGAATTTCTGCGCCACAAAATAGAGGATAATGGAAGCGGCGGCGCCAATAGCAACCAGGGTGAGTATGGTAAATAGAATGATCTGGCTCATTGCACGGTGTTGGTTTTCTTAATACTGAATGTAAATGTAGACTCGATGCGTTTGCGGAAAAGATAGAGGAGCAAATAGTAAGGGAGGATGGATAGCAAAGCAAGACTACCCGCCTTAAGTTCGCTCACACCAATTAATATAAGAAGGATCAATACGGCCATCAGTAGTAAAAAGGGGTAGAAGTAGCCCAGTGCCACCGCTTTAAACCCAAGACGCCTGGCAACCTGCACATGAACCTGCTCACCGGTTTTATAGCTTGCTCCCGAAAGGGCGACATCCAGAAATTTCTCTTCCTGGTCGGCAGCACCACATACCCCTTTCGCATGACAGGCAGAACATGCAGATTCACTATTAATCTTTACATGCGCCACATCTCCTTCAATGCGATCAACGATTCCTAAGTGGTCAATTAAATTATGGTCGGACATGTTAGCTATTTAGTCCAAAACAGGTACAAAATTATCCATGTAGAGCGAATCTCAGTTGTTGAATATCATATTAATCCAAATTCGGGGCAATTTATTCTGGATTTAAATTACCAGTGGGCTTAGAAAATAACTCCCAGCATCACATAAAAGTTCTGGTTGGTGACCTTAACTCCTTCGCTATCCTGGAGCAGGTTGGTGAGTCCTGACTGATAATAGAGTCCCAACTGAACATTCATAGCCTCCATACCTATCCCATAGGTCAGACCCAATTCGTTTCTGTTATAGGCTTCTTCATAGTCTAATGAAGCCCCCCCCTGTGACCCTCCGAAATGATAACTGTAGTATCCTCCCACTTGCACATAGGCCCTTGCAAATCCTTCGTCAGGTGTGGCCATCAGGAGGTTAAGCGGAGTGGTGATTGAGCTTGTGCGGATATTCCCTTCCAGGGATTGACTTCCTTTGGTTTCATAAAGCAACTCGGGCTGGATTATCAAAAGGCGGGTGAGCTGTATGTTCCCAAAAACTCCGGCTTCAAAGGCCACGATGGTTTTTCCACGGTAAGCTTCATCCTTGAAATTATGGTAACCAGTACCCATATTTACCCTGACCCCCGATCTGAATTTTTTTGTTCTGGCCACCAGGTCCGCATCCTCGTCTAAGGCTGGCAGATCAGAAATGGTGGGGACTGTGGAAAGGTGTAAGGTGGCAGAACTTACAAAATCGGCCACTTTTGCCATTCCCTCATAATCCAGTTTTGATGCCGTATCTCCGGGTTTATGGTAGGGAGATTCGAGGCCTGTATAGGCATGGATGGCCGGGATTCCAATATTTCCAAAGGGTGCTGTATCGGTTCGCTGCCCCACCGATTTATTGGCCTTGGTCACTGTGATTCCGTACTCTCCAGCCAGTTCACCAATCACATGCTCATAATCAGTTAGCATCTTAACGCCTACCATATCAAGTCCCCTATGGGTGTTGTACATACCCACCATATCGAGACTAAACATAAGTTTGATCTGGTGTGGAGGGATGATGGAGTTTTCCACAAACCAGGTGGAGCCAATGAGCCCACTCTCTTCCCCATCGAAGGCCACAATAACCACACTTCGGCCCAGGGAGGCCTGATTATCTGCCATGTTCCTGCCTATTTCAATGATAGCGGCACTGCCCGAGGCATTGTCATCTGCCCCGTTGTAGACTACGGTATCGCCTTGGCTGATTTTCCAGCCCAGGTGGTCAAAATGGGCTCCAAGTACAATGAATTCTTCTTTTAGCAGTGGATCATTTCCCGGGATTATCCCTGCCACATTAACCCCCGGGATATTCAGGATCCCTTCCCGGTGGCTAAAGGGATGGAGATATTTGCCATGGAGGGGCGCAATGCCTGCTTCCTCCATCTGTTGAGCTATATACTCAGCAGCCAGTTTGCCCTGTGGCGTTCCAAAACCCCTGCCCAGAAGCGTATCTGAAGCAAGTGTGTTTACATGTTTTTCAAGAAAAGAAGACGGGGTGTTGAATTGACCCATTACCTGGAAGGTCATTGTCAGAGCCACAAGGAGAAAAAGTGTTGTTTTATGCATGATTATATAGAGTTTCAGGAATAGAGCGGGCAAATGTAATTAATTAGGTTGTGTTTTCCTGACTTACTGGTTATATTGTGGACGGAAAAGAAAGTCATAGAATTCGCCTTCAGGGCTCGTTCTAAAATAGATCGAAATGTAATGTAACCTGGTATGGGAAAACCCCTTGCATCCCTGCTTACTACCTTATTGCTGTTGGTGAGTCTCCTGAGTTTTGGACAGATCCACACGGCGGTCTCACACCCGGTGGTAGAGGTTATTGATCAGGAAGTTCATATTTTTTATGACATTATCAATAGTGGTCCCAACCATAGATTTAATATATCTGTTCTTATTACAGACACCCGGGGCCGGGAGCTAATCAGCAGGTCCTTATCCGGTGATGTGGGAGATAATATTAGTGGCGGCGACAAGAAGCATATTGTATGGAACCTGGAGGAGGATCAGGTTACCCTCGATGGTCCTATTGATGTGCAGATTCTCGTAGAAGCCCTTTCCTCTGCAATTCCAGGGAGTTCAATCCAAATACAGGGTCAAAATGATTTAAAGGAATCCGATTCTCTGGCAGGTGTGGATGCATTGTCAAAAAACGAACTTTTGGGAGCTGCAGGTTCACCTGTGAAGCCAAAAACTTACACCCGGACCAGTCTGGTGTTCAAATCACTTATTTTCCCCGGATGGGGACTTACAAATTTAAAGAAGAAGCCTCACTGGACCAAAGGCCTTGCTGCATATGGTTGTGTTGCAGGCTCGGTCTACCTGAATCGCCAGGCAGTGAATACTTATGCGCAGATTGACCTCTTTCAAGATTATCAGGACAAGGATGATCTCTATCAGAAAGCCATAAAACAGGACAACATCTCTGAAGTGCTTGCTATTACAGCAGCAGGTATCTGGGTGTTTGATTTTGTCTGGACCCTGGTAGGCACTTCTGAATTAAAGGCAAAAAATAAAAACAGCCCTGGGCCAGGGCTTTCATTAATCACAGATATTGATCCTTTTACCTATGCGCCGATGGTTGGAATACATATTAGTTTTTAGCTGTTTGCTACTAAGCCTATCCTGTGTGAGGTTTGAGCCTCAGGGATTTCTTTTTGTTAACACCGACTCTGTCTATATGGATATGGGCCATAAAGCCATCTATGAGTTGGAAGGAACCATCCTGAATATCGGTGAGGAGGATATCAAAGAGCATGGATTCTGCTGGGCTGAAACCTCGCGGCCAAATACCTGGGATAGTTCTACGGAATTGGGTCCCACTAGCACAAGGGGATCCTTCACCAGCATCATTGAGGGGGTTGAGGCCCATACCACCTATTATGTCAGAGCCTATGTGACCACAAATGAAGGAATATTGTACGGAAATGAAAAATCCTTCACCGCTTCAGTCCGTGCCATACCCACCATCCAAACCCTTGATCTCATTCACATTAACCTCAATTCTGCTGTTTGTGGTGGAGATGTACTTTTGGAGGGTGCATCCACTGTTACAAAACGAGGAGTTTGCTGGAGTACAGAAGAGTTACCCACTGTTTCGGATCGGGTGGCAGAAGAGGGAGAGGGGCAAGGGGTTTTCAGAGTTCCCATGGAGGAGTTAACGTTAAATACAATCTACTTTGTACGGGCATTTGCCACAAATTCTGAAGGCACAACCTATGGAGATGAGGTCTCCTTTAAAACCTGGGACGAGGGAGAATTTGGCGATTATGAAGGAAATGTATACCCATCGGTGGTCATTGGAGAGCAGACCTGGATGAAGAAAAATCTGAGAGTTACCCACTATGCCGATGGAAGACCCATCCCCGAAGTTTTGGCTGACTGGCTGGAATTACCGGCCGGTACCAGAGCCTATTGCTGGCCGAATAATGACTCCACCTACGCCGATCCTTATGGGGCCCTCTACACATGGAGTGCAGCCATGGATGGCGCCGGGAGCAACGATTCCAATCCGGGTGAGGTGCAGGGAGTTTGTCCGGATGGGTGGCACATGCCCAGCGACCAGGGGTGGAAGGAGATGGAGCTCTTCATTGGAATGGATCCTGCAGAGGTTGACTC
>PVMS01006121.1_pt1 | contig 16438 bp, 16 predicted proteins | sample 1853461 | NCBI WGS metagenome assembly PVMS01 (sample SAMN08582032, study PRJNA380276) | Marine sediment metagenome, whole genome shotgun sequencing project. | isolation source: ocean sediment barecode stripped | collected 2017 | reverse complement strand
GTCTTACCGATCTAGAGGAAGCCCTGCTTGGCACCGACCCCAACAATGATGATACCGACGGTGATTGGCTAAGAGATGGCCTCGAAGTCAACATCTACGGCACGGATCCTCTCCACAGGGATACGGACAGGGACGGGATAAATGACTTCGTAGAACTTGCCTCCAAGGGTACAGATCCGCTGAATCCCGATACGGATGGTGGCGGTACCAATGACGGCGACGAAGTCGCCAATGGCACCGATCCCTTCGATCCGTCGCATGACTGATATAGACGGCTTGCGCCATATCCGCCAATTACGGCATAGTCAATAAAGATGGCACAACCTGGAAGAGTTACTATAAATATGAATTGGAACTCAACAAGGACGTTGTCCCTTATAGTGGCCATTCTACTGGCCTTGTCTGCCGCGCAAGTGGCTTCAGGTGCGGACTCAGGCGCTGCATCATGTGACATCTCGCTCGCACAGGAGAGTCAATATCAACTCAAGCCTATTCCGGGCCATTACGTTTCGATGAACCGGCTTGATACCGAATCAGACCTGGCAAAGGCTATCCGACCAGGAATAACAGGGTTACAAATACGTTATCGCTGGAGGGATCTGGAACCAGAGCCGGACACCTACGATTTCGTAAAAATTGCAGCCGATCTTGATATCGCGGGTTCAAACAGCGCTCAACTCGTCGTCTTTATCGAAGATAAATCCTTTAATGAGGAAATCCCTACCCCACCATACTTGCAAGAGAAATTTACCTTAGCCAATAGAGCCGGCGGCTATACCGCCATGCGTTGGGACCCCTATGTCATAGAAAGAATGAATAAATTAGTTGCAGAAATAGGCCTCATTTTTGATTGCCACCCTAGTTTCGAAGGTGTTGCATTTCAGGAAAGCGCACTTAGTCTTGAAGACCGTGTTCTGGATGCAAATGGATATACTGCTGAAAAATATAGAGATGCGCTGATCAACGTACTGCAATCTGCTGCCGCCAGTCTGCCACGATCACAGGTATTCTGGTACATGAACTTCCTGCCACGCAAACAGCGCTATATTGCTGACATAGCAAGTGTTGTTGCGGAGTCTGGTGTAGCTATGGGCGGCCCAGACATATTGCCTGACAATCATGCATTGAAAAAAAATACCTATCCGTTCTACACACAATTCACCGGCAAAATGACGCTATTCAACTCTATGCAGTACAACAGTTTCGCGCATCCTAAAGCAACATCTTTATTTTCTGGCAACAAATACTGGACTATGGAAGAACTGTTTGTATTCGCTCGGGATGAATTACACGTTAACTACATTTTCTGGAACCACAAAACCTGGCGCCGACCAAAAGATTCATTTGACTGGACAGATGCGATTCCAGTCATCAGCGAGAACCCCGTATTCAACCAAAAAATGAATTGAATGCACTATGTAACTCCTTGGTGATTTCGCTCCTGAGGTAAATTATGAAGATATGCATGGATAAATGTATAAACTAACGGTTTATCAATAATTTCTATGTTTGGATAAAAAATAATGAAGCCACGATCCATCCAACAAATTCTGTCGATTCTACTTACCGCTATTGTGTTAAATCTCGGTAGCAATAGTGTATTTTCAGCGACATCTCTACTCTTGCCCGGAGACGTAGTAAAGATCTCTGTTTATGGTCATTCGGATCTGGATACTGAAGCGCGCATTGCTGCGAATGGAGCGATCACATTCCCTCTTCTTGGCGAGGTGTATATAGGCGAACTGACCACCATTGAAGCAGAAAATATAATTGCCAGCTCACTTGGAAAAGGTGGCTTTGTAAAAAACGCGCTAGTCAATATTTTTGTTGATCGTAGTGATTCGTTTGGTAGCAGCGTAACGGTACTGGGTCAGGTTGTTCGATCCGGCCAATATGCATTGCAGGAAAATTCGGGCGGCGGCGTACGAAGCCTGGTTGATCTGCTCGCCATTGCCGGTGGAATAAGCAAAGATTCAGCAGATCATCTGTTCCTGATCAGACAGGATGGAGACAAACAAGAAAAAATACGTGTTGATCTTGTGCAGCTGTTGAGGAATGGTGATATTCAGGCTAATTTGCCACTGATTGATGGCGATATCATCCTTGTTCCGGAGATGGATGTATTCTACATATATGGCGAGGTCAAAAAGCCTGGTCGTTATAAACTGGAACGTAACATGACTATTATGCAAGCCTTATCCGTAGCAAGCGGCATCACCGATCAGGGTAGTGAAAAAAACATTATTCTGAACCGCAGAAGCCAAAATGGCCTGGAAAGTCTGAATTCGAAGTTGAGCGATGAGCTGTTACCCAATGACGTCATTTACTTCAAAGGTAGTTTCTTCTGAAGACTGGCATATCAAGTAACTTGGAAAAAAAACCAGTTATGAATCTCAAACAATTTTTAGTGATCATCAAGTCACGTTTCAGGCTCATCCTGTTTACGTTGTTAATCACAATACTCACGGCGGCGGTGCTGACCGGCCTTCAACAAAATCGCTATGTTGCGACTACATCGCTGGTGCTAAGCTTTGAGGATGATAATCCATTTGAAAGAGCAGGAATTCCTGCGCGGCTCTCTTCAAATTTTATTGCTACCCAGTTGGACATCATCCGCAGCAGGAAAGTCGCGCTTAAAGTTGTTGAGATACTTAAGATGGATGAAACCCCACAATCCATAAGATCATATCAGCGCAACAGCACAAACGATATTTCCATACGTAACTGGCTGGCACTATCCTTGATGCCCAATCTAATCATCGAACCCTTGCGCGACAGTCGAGTCGTCAATATCAGTTACAGGTCTTCTGATCCATTACGATCCGCCGAACTAGCGGACGCATTTGCACAGGCTTATATAGAGATCACTCTGGAACTCAATATGGAGCCTGCGCGTCGACATGCCGAGTGGTTTGACGACCAACTTAAAGTTCTGCGAAAGCGACTTGATGGAGCTCATTCAAGGCTGACAACCTTCCAGCAGGAAAAGGGCATCGTCGCATTGGATGAAAGACTGGGAACAGAATCAAGCAGACTCAATGATATATCCAAGCGCCTGGTAAAGGCCCAGGATGAAACTTATGACGTAACATCACGCCAGTTAGGCCGGAATCATCCGGAATACCGCCGCGCTATCGAGCGAGAGCAATCGTTGAGCAACTCACTCGAGATGCAGAAGCAACAAATTCTTAAACTTAAAAATCAGCGTGATGAATTGGACGCGTTAGCCAGAGAAGTTGAAGCAGAGCAACAAACTTATGAAGCGACATTAAAAAATTACTATGAAACCCTGATGGAAAGTCAATTCAACCAGACTAATATCAGCGTACTAAGTCCCGCAATACCGCCTCAAGCACCCAGTAGCCCTAATGTAACGCTGAATATGCTTAGCGCCATATTCCTGGGTTTACTCTTGGGCCTGGGTTTGGCTGTTTCAACGGAAATGCTAAACCGCAGGATACGAACAACCGAAGATGTCAATGAGTTCCTTGGTAGCAAGGTATTAGCTACTGTTTGAGCATAACTGCCAATATCTTGAGCAAACTATATGCACACAGTTGACGTAACAAAGCCGGAGGCAGATGCAACCATTGACCAGGGTTCAGACACCTTGCTTGGGCGTGTTTTCGTTGATCAGGGAATAATTGAAGAAGAAGATATCGAAATCATCGTAAAACACGCCAAACAGCAGCGCCTGCGGTTCGGTGAAGCCGCAAGAGAACTCCAGCTAATCTCCAAGGAGGACCTTGAGCGCGCGATGGCGAAGCAATTCAACTACCCTTTTCTTGCTGAAGGTGAGGGTGGGTATCCGGCCGAACTGGTCGCAGCATTCAGACCATTTTCAAAAAAAGGTCAGGCACTACATGAGTTGAGAGCACGTCTACTGCGACACTGGAATTCTGACGAGCACCAATCGCTGGCTGTAGTCGGTTCTAGCGCGCATCAAGGCTGTAGTTATATTGCAGCAAACCTTGCGATTATATTTTCACAACTGGGTCAGCGTACTCTACTGGTAGACGCAGATATGCTGAATGCGCATTTACATAAACTTTTTCATATCAAAAACAATGTTGGTCTATCAGCTGTGCTGGCAGGACGAACATCAATTAATTTCGTTGTAAAGAAGTTACCGCTTTTCCGTAATCTTTCAATTGTATCTGCTGGCGCTCCACCTCCAAACGCCACTGAATTACTAGGACGAAAAGAACTCAAAAATATAATGTCGGAACTCCACGAACAATTTGAGATGGTCATAATTGACACGCCACCACTGAAATCTAATAGTGGTGCAGAAATAATCGCACAAGCATGCTGCAGTTCCATTGTAGTCTTGCGCAAGAATTTCACATTCATTGAAGAGGCCAAAATACTCGTAGATGTGTTGCGCGAGAATAGATCTGATATTATCGGTACGGTAATGACAAATTTTTGAGTTTTGCTTCTGCCACGCGAATAGCAGCACAAAACTGTTCGAGCTTTAGCTGTCAAATTGCCGGGCGAATCGTACTCTTCAGGGGTGAAAAGTACTATGTCACGAATAGACCCAACACCAGCCACTACGTTATTCTCGAATTACACCGATCTGCGCCTATACTTGTTCGTAATTGTGGGCATGCGGTGGCTCTGTACGACAACCTTCTTATCTTTTGCTTGCAGCACATACGATATAAACCGCATTGCCCATGCTCCTCAGATCCTGCTCATCCTGACTTGTGCATTCAGGAAAGACCGTCCCAAAGCGAATGTAGCGGCAGATGTGATCGAACTGCTTACTAAATGTTGCAGAAGAATCTGCCCAAATATTCAATTTCAGACATTAGTCACACTTTTGCAATTTACAGCAGCTTCTTTGACACAATTATGTACTGTAGTCGTTCAATTGTATGATTTAGTCTGTATATTTATCACTCGCCAGTACAATCATAATAACGAGATGGCGCGGACCATACCCAAACCATTACAAACAAGTTTCGACCACTTTCAATCGATTGCAGGTTCCAATTCAGGACACATCCAGACCTAAGACGCACATGCCTTTATCAGACCAGAAAATTATTTTTATTACGGGCGCATCGAGGTCTGGAACAACCTTATTAAGTTTTATTTTGCGTAATCACAGTCAAGTCTTCGGTTTAAAAGAACTACACTATTTCGGTGATAGCTGGGATCCACGCAAGGCAGATCAGAAAATGAACGAACGGCAAATGATCTCTGCTGTAGCAAATATATATAAGTGCCAGGAACAAGGGGTTCTTGCTGCCAAAAATACTCGCACTTACCGTGAACGCGCCCAGGCACTAATTAATTCGCTTGATCAGATCAATCGTGAACCAGCTAATCTGTTCATGGCAGCCGTATCGCAACTTTGCGAAGCCGAAGGAAAATCTATCCCTTGTGAGCAAACACCCAGAAACATTTTTTATGCTGAAGAACTACTTAAAACCTACCCTGATGCAAGAGTAATTCATATTATGCGTGATCCAAGGGCAGTCATGGCATCACAAAAGAATCGCTGGAAACGTCGCAGTCTGGCAACTGATAAAAAAGGGTTCTCACGCTACCAGTCAGTCAGAGTATGGATTAATTATCATCCGTTTACAGTTGCGCGTATGTGGTTAAAGGCTACTCAGCAAGCCATGCGCATGGTCAGTCACTCTCGTTTTACATTAGTTCGATTCGAGGATCTACTTCAGGAACCCGAAAAAACAGTTATGTTTCTTTGTGACAAGTTGGGCTTACAGTTTGAAAAACCTATGCTTGAAGTTGGGCAAGTTAATTCCTCCTATCAATCATCCATTGGTGGCGCGAGAAAGGGATTGCACACCGATGCAATCGACAAGTGGCGTAGGATTCTCTCACCAGGGGAAATAGCAGCTGCAACCCGGATCTGCTATTCCTTAATGCCTGAACACGGTTACAAGCAACCGGATAAAATCGAAGATCATGGTCACAGAGAATTCTTCAATTATATTACTTACCCGCTTCACCTGGCCGGAGTACTCGTTATAAATCCACGACGTGCCTGGCTTCAGGCTCGTGCCTTGATGAGTCCTGGAAGTAAAAACAATCAGAATGCAGGTCCGCCAAACCGTGATCTTGAGGGTAACCAGTCCGATGCTGCCAGGAAGGCATAAGCATGACCAACCTTGAGCCACATACGGAACAAACCAGTCAGGACATAACAGTAAGAGCAGATATCGACCGCGGCAAAATCTCCAGTGAGCCCCTGTATACCGATGTAATCGGTTATCGATTTTATGATTGCAGTTTAGAGGCCGCAACCGAGCTGTTAATCCATGCTGCGAATACCGGGCTTAAACGTGAGGTGTATTTTGTCAATGCACATTGCGTAAATGTTGCAGCCCTGAACAGCTCCTATGCTGCACTACTTGAGGATGCCACATTATTATTTGCTGATGGTGCAGGCATGGCATTGGCAGCTCGTATGTGGGGCACTCGCCTACACAATAATGTAAACGGTACAGATCTTTTCCCACTTTTATGCGAGCAAGCAGCGCATTCAAATACACCCATTGCATTATTGGGCGCAAGTCATGGTGTTGCTCTAGCGTGTGCTGAAAACATACAAAAAAAGTATCCTGGACTGCAAATAGTTCGAGTTAATCACGGGTTCCTGAATGCTGATGAGGATATCGAAGAAATCGAGCATCTGAACATGAGCGGTGCGCGTATTCTATTTGTAGCTAAGGGCGTTCCCATGCAGGAGCTCTGGATCCAGAAAAATGCAAATAGACTGAAAATACCCGTAATCCTTGGCGTGGGTGCGCTGTTTGATTTCTACTCTGGCTCGATTCACAGAGCGCCGGTGTTAGTACGTAAACTTCGATTGGAGTGGTTATTTCGCTTGCTGACGCAACCTCAACGCATGTTCCGTCGATATGTCATTGGGAACCCCAGGTTTGTTCTACGTGTGCTCAGAATGAGTATTACCCGATCTCATTAATAGATGAGATTAACTGAGCAATTCTTCATGGACAATTGAATGCAAACTAAAGAAATACGTTTAGCGAATTTTGTGATCGCCGGCACCGAAAAGGCCGGCACAACTTCTGTTTTTGTTTACCTAAGCGAACACCCTGATGTATGCGCTTCATCCAAAAAAGAAACTGATTTTTTTCGTGGTGAGTTTACTGGTGACTCAATACAGGACCAACTTAACTACTCCAGATACTTTAGCGAGGTCGACAAAGAATGCTCCGTAATAATGGAGGCATCGCCTGGTTATCTTGGTGAGGCAGAATTAGTTGCACCACGAATGCATGCCATGATACCGGATGCAAAAATTCTATTCATTCTTCGAGATCCTATTGACAGACTCCATTCATCCTACAATTTCCATATAGGCAAGTTGAACATTCCGGAAGATATATCGTTTCCTGACTATGTACAGCGCTGCCTCGCATACGAAAGTGGTGCTGCCAGCGCTACTGAATTAGGAATTGATGAATGGTACCTGAAGGTGATGCGTTTCGGACGATATGCTGAATTTTTGACTCTCTACCGTGATATATACCCCGATACCAGTATCAAGGTTTTATTTTTTGAGTTTTTGAAAGAAGATACCGTTGGCTTCATGGCCGAACTGAGCAAATTTCTTGAAATACGCCCAGATTTCTGGAAGGACTATGAGTTTCTAAAGAGCAATGTCACCTTTTTCGGGCGTAATAAACTGCTGCACAGGGCGGCGATTTGGGGCAATACCTTTACTGAGCCACTCCTCAGAAAAAGACCAAATTTAAAGCACCGCCTGGTGAATTTCTATAAGGCAATTAACCAGGCGCATGACGGATACGACCCTATGCCTGAATCGATACGGGAGAATCTCTTGCGTTATTATCAACCGAGTGTAGATGCACTACCTAAGCTCCTGGGATGCAGTATCCCCGAGTCCTGGAATTGCGCGCACAAATCGTAGGTTACGGTGAACTGAGCTGTGCATGCAGAAATGAACAACTTGGCAGATGAACAAAAAGTAACCTTCCTGGTCGGAGCCGGACGCTCAGGCACCACACTTTTATATAAACTTCTCTGTTTACACCCTGGTATCGCATATATCAGCAACTATGAAAACAAGTTCAAATGGTTTCCGGACGGACTGGCCGCAGGACTGATCTCCAATCGGATAGATGCAAAAGTAAATGCATGGTTCAACAAGCGCGGCAACGCCTATTTCATCAATCGGCCCTTGGCTAAAAAGGTTTTTCCGACGCCTCATGAAGGAGAATCTGTCTATGCATCATGCGGAATGCCCTTGCGATATTGGCCTGGACACTATCCTAATGAAGCCATGCAAGAAGGCCTGCGCACTCGATTCATGAAAATTCAGACAGGCGCCAAGGCGCAGATATTTCTATCAAAACGCACAGCGAACAATCGCCGTATTACACAGTTGCAGTCCATATTCCCGAATGCACAGTATATTCACCTTATCAGGGATGGTCGCGAGGTAGCCCATTCTCTGTCACGCGTAGAATGGTGGAATAATCATACCGTCTGGTGGGATGGCCGCACAGCTTTGCAAATGGAGCGAGCAGGAGAAGATCGGCTGACTATTTGTGCTAAAAACTGGGCTTATGAAATGAGAGAGCTCCGCAAACAACTTGCTACTATAAATAACGAACGAATTCTTGAACTTCGTTTCGAAAACTTACTTAGTAATCCAATCGATATACTGAAGTCGATACTCAATTTTCTTGGATTAACGATGACAACTGATTTTTGTGATGCTGTTGACTCACTCGAGTTATCGCACCGATTACCCGCATGGACCGATCGATGGACTACTGCTGATCTGGCATGCGTGTTACAAGAGCAACAATTAATATTGAGAGAACTCGGCTACATAAACCAGGAACATCAACTGGCGCCATGAAACCAACTTATATAGGCATAGGTGCACAAAAATGTGCCTCTACATGGTTGCACAGAATATTGGCTGAGCATCCTGATGTCGCTATTCCTGAGAAAAAGGAAATTGATTATTTTTCCTATCACTATGACCATGGTTATCAATGGTACGAATCTCAATTCGATCCCAGTGATGCGCAAACTGTGCTTGGTGAAATGTCGCCTTCGTATTTTTGTGCGTCAGAAGTACCTGAACGGATCTATAAGTACCTCCCTAATACTAAATTTTTTCTTGCTTTACGTGACCCTATACAACGTGCACTTTCTAATCATCGTCACGAAATCAGAGTTGGCCATATAACTGGCTCTGATCTGAGTTTTGAGGCAGGACTACTTAACAATCCCATGTATATTGAACAGGGACGCTATGCAACGTATCTAAAGCGGTGGCTTGAGTTTTTTCCAGTTGATCAATTTCATATAGTGTTAATAGAGGATATTAAATCAGATCCTTTAGCTGTCGCGAAAAATATGTACAGCTTTTTGGGGGTGAACGAGACATACCATCCGACTGGTCTAAAGAACAAATTTAATCCAAGTTACGTCAACCGCTCACGTGAGTTGACCGGGATTAAAGATGTGATCTACAACAAAACCCGCGCAAGAGGACTAAGCTGGGCTTGGAATCTGGCTTCAAAGCTCGGCCTGAAGGCGATATACCGCAGCATCAATACAACCTCAAGCGATGCAGCGATTCCCGAACCGGAACAACAAACACTTGATATGCTCCGACAGGTGTTTGAGCCCGAAGTCCTTGAACTCGAAGCAATCATACACAGGCCGCTGGACGTATGGCTGAAGTAATCAATAAGACCCGCCTGAGCAGTGCCTGGCCGGACACCGGTCGCACGGTAGCTGTCTATGTTGCCGCTGCTCTTATCAGCATACTAGCTGGCGTGATAAGCACCAGCGGCCGGCCAGGCATCATCGCAATATTTATAGGCCTGATGGCCGGCATTGCAGTGATTTCATCGCGTAAAGCCCTCTTGTGGTTCGTAATAATTGGCGGATTAGTTGTCGTAGGCACAACACAACTTTATCTGCCTGGCTCAAAGTACATACGCTATATCGTACCGCTAGCAACCTATGTACTGATTTTCCACTGGGCCATGGACTATATGGGCAAGCGTACTGAATTGAATTCCCCTTCATTTCCTGCACCAGTTAAGTGGGCAATCAGCTTTATCGTGCTAGCACTCATATCAACAATCATAAACAGGAGTGATGCCGGCGTCGCCTTCATGGGGCTTAAAGGTTACTTTCAAATGTGGGCGTTATTTTTTGGTCTTGTGTTTGTAAGATGGCGACCAGAGATCATTGACTCTATACCCAAAGGAATTTTACTCATCGCATTTCTGCAGTTGCCGTTTGTGTTACACCAATATTTTGTACTGGTGCCAAAACGAATCGGCATAGGGTCCGGAGTTGTTGCGGTCGATGTTGTGGCCGGAACATTCGGCGCCACTGTCTATGGTGGAGGAGCCAATGCAGTTCTGGCCGCATTTATGATGATAGTCGTAGCCTGCCTGGTAGCTCTCTGGAAAAACGGGGTGTTATCTACGGTTAAAACCGCAGGCATGTCATTACTATTTCTGGCGCCAGTATTTGTAAATGAAGCAAAAATAGCCATCATTTATTTGCCTTTGATATTCGTAGTTATCTTCTACCAAGAGATTCTGAAAAAACCCTTAAAATTCCTGATTTCCGGCATAGCTATGATGGGGATACTAGCGGCACTAATGACAGCCCTTACTCTTGCACAACCATCCGGAAAACTGCGTACGTGGACGGATTTAGTCAATTTTACAATTGAACGTCAGACGGCCAGCACGAGTGAAAGGCGCGGTCAGTTTAGCGAATTGAGTCGAATTACCTCTTTGACGTTTTGGGGAAAAGAGCATATTTCGGCCAACCCGGCGCATATTCTTATAGGCCATGGCCCAGGCTCTTCACGAGTACAGGCTGGTGGTATGGACTTGGCCAGCACGTTAGCAGAACAGCGCTATAACGGATTACAAATTGGATACACGGCTTTTTCGGCTTTACTTTGGGATACAGGAATCCTTGGCTTAGCCATCGTATTAGGGCTATTTATTTCTGCGTTCCGCACGGCAAATTGGCTTAGCCACTATTATCGTCACAAGGATGCATTCAAAGCCGGCTTGTTTGATGGATTGCGTGCGGGTATCGCAGTTCTAATACTCAGCCTGGTCCACAAGGATTATTTCGCCTTCCATTTTCCCTACCAGACACTCGTCATGCTCATCATCGGATTCCTGGTCGTTTCCCGCCTCCAGATCTCGCGAGCAGCCAACTAGTTTCTGATCACCGTGACTGATCAACCCTACCGCATAGCGCGATTCCGGAAAGCCCTTGTACATTTTATCGGCGGTCGTGCTGCTCAAGCCTTTGCACGGGCGGCGCTACTACTGGTTCTTGTTCGGTTGCTTGAAGTAGCAGATTACGGTGTTTACATGCTGATTATTGGCTTATCTGAAACCCTCCTTCAGGTTGCTTCCTTCGGGATACTGCCGGTAGGCCAACGCTACTTGCCGCAAATGCTGACAACGTTGCCTATAAAGAAACTATATGCATTTGTAGCGCTTTTGGCTTCCACTCAAATTGCCATCCTGTGTCTTATAGCGTTGACGCTAGCTAAATATTGGCACCTGATAACACCTTATATGAGTTTTACCGCAGAACAAACTGCAGCAACGCAGTTGGCGGTTTGGCTCTTTCTGCTTATACCGGCATTTCGCTTCTCGGCAGAGATGCTGGATGCGTTGTTAGAACAGGGGAAGGCTCAAATTGCCAGGGCGCTAATGCCGACAGCACGCGTGGCAGGAATTTGTGTATTACTGATTACCGGAATCGACATCAGCTTAACGAATATTTTCATTATTGATATTACGGTCACAGCGTTTTGTCTGCTGCTTGCCTGGGGCTTTTTGCGCAAGGGCCTCGGTACTCTGCATTCTGCAGAGGCTCAAGGAACGATCCCCATTCGAGAGATGTTGCGTTTTGCCTGGCACATGGCTGTAGTAGGCCTGATGGGGGCAACAGCATCACCAGGCGCCCTGCGACTGGTTCTTGCTAATGTCCTGGGCATTGTCGAAAGCGGCGTGTTTGCATTCCTCCAGAGTTTACAACGACTAATAGGCCGCTATTTGCCCGGCACCTTGCTTAGAGGACTGATACGGCCGGTTCTGATTGCACGTGCGTTTAGTACAGGTGGTATGGCGATTATCGAGGCCGGGTCCGGATTGCTTTTGAAGAGCAATCTAATAATTGTGGCTGCTGGTACGGTCGCAATTGCAGTAGCTGGCGACGAATTCGTCGTGTGGATTAGCGGTGGAAAATTCACCGAGGCCGGGCTAACACTCTTGCTGATGTTCATCGCATTGGCAGTAACTTCACAGCGTGCTGTTATAGAAATGGTGATGCAGATTACGGGACACACAGCAGTACTTCGAGCAACGTCACTGATTTCGCCAGTTGCTCTTCTGGCTGTCTGGATGTTTGCTGATCGTGGGCTGAACACCGCTGTTGTAATCATCGCTTTTTCAGCCGCGCTGGCAAACTGGATAGCAATAGCCATGCTCACAAAATCCACGGGGGGATTTCAGGTTGATTGGCGAGGGATATTAGCGATAGTGATCCCGGCAACTGTCGTTATAGCGACCACTTTGCCATTAAAATCTTTACTAAATCCGTTTCTAACCGTCATCCTTGCCATATCCGCTTTTATTCTTCTTATATGGCTAACGAAGCCATATAAGAATGAGGAAATGGCAATCGTTGAACGCGGTTTAGGACAATATGCTGCACGTCTGATACGAGGGTTTTCTTCGTAGTGGACACCCCAGGTACACCTATACTTCATCTTGTTAACGGCGAATACTACGCGGGAGCTGAACGTGTTCAGGACTTACTGGCCTTGCAGCTACCTGATCTTGGCTTTGAGGTTGAATTTGCCTGCCTGAAAGACGGTATTTTTGCAGACAAACGTCAATCCAAGGATGCCACGCTTACCATTTCCCTATGCACTCCAGGCTTGATCTTGGACTTGCCTACAAGTTGTCTCGTTTGATCAGACTAAAGAGGCACCAGCTTATTCATACCCATACTCCTCGGACGGCATTGATTGGACAGCTTGCATCACGAATTACCTCAGTGCCTATGATCCATCATGTACACAGCCCATCCAACAGGGATACCGAAGAGGGCTGGCGCAACCTGCGTAATAGCATAGTTGAAAAACTGAGCCTGCAACGAGCAAGTAAACTCATACCTGTTTCAAACAGTCTCAAAAAGTATCTGCTGGACAAGGGATACGCAGATAATCGAATTCGCACTGTATGCAATGGAGTTCCGATACTTGATAAAACCAGAAAACAGTACGTTGTTGGCGAAGAACTGGTTATCGGCACGGTTGCCTTGTTTCGCCCACGCAAGGGTATAGAAGAGCTTCTGCAAGCACTCGCTGAAATGCTACTAGCAGGCCATAAGATAAAATTACTTGCGGTGGGCCCGTTTGAGACGCCGGAATATCAGGATTCCGTAATGCAACTTGTATCTGAACTCGACCTCGATCAACAAGTAACATGGACCGGGTTTACTTCAGATGTAATTGCAGAATTTCGTCACATGCATCTGTTTGTGCTGCCGAGTCTATTTGGTGAAGGCATGCCAATGGTGGTGTTAGAGGCTATGGCCGCTTCATTGCCGGTAATCAGTACTCGTGTGGAAGGCATACCGGAAGTAGTGCGCGATGGGCAGGATGGCCTGCTAGTCGAGCCTGGCAGTGTACCGGAACTGGCTGCCGCTTTATTAAGGGTCGTAATTGGCGAGGTCAGCACAAATGCCATGGGCGACAGTGGCCAGCAAAGGCAACGCGAATCTTTTTCAGATAGGGCTATGGCAGAAGGAGTTGCAGCTGTTTACCAGGAAGTGCTGACGCCATGATGAGTGCCTATAAAAATCCAGAACCCGTTTTCATAGTAGGCATGAATGGCTCAGGAACCACCATGTTGCTCGACAATCTTGGGCGCCACCCCGCGTTGTACGCTTTTCCAAAAGAAACACGGCTTATACCCTACCTTATTGCGCACCAGGAGAGTTTTGGTGATCTGCATAATGACGACAATTTTAAAATATTGTGGATTGAAGTACTTGGTCTACACGTTTTTCAACAAGTTAATAATAATACCGATGTGCCACTACCACAGAATTGGAAAGACTTCCCCCGAAGTCTGGCTGCAGTACTGGATGGCGCATTTACTTATTTTTCCCGACAATCTGGCAAGCTGCGGTGGTGTGAAAAGACACCTCAACACGTGCAACATATAAAGTCGATTGCCGAATTATTCTCACATGCCAAATTTATACATATAATTCGCGACGGTCGGGATTGTGCTGCATCACTCAATCGCAGGTGGCGACGAACACCAGAGCTGACTGTATACCGCTGGAAAAATATTGTGGCCAACGGTAGTCATCAGGGCTTGCAGCTGGGCAATGAACGTTATCTGGAAGTCCGCTATGAAGATCTTACAATGAGTCCTGAAAAGTGGCTTCGACAAATTTGCAATTTTCTGAATATGCCGTTTGACACGGCCGTGTTGGAGTCAGCACAACCGTATATGCAGACAGATAAATCAGGCGGTAAGAGTCTGCAGCCAAACTCCGGGCAATGGGAAAGTTACTTTGCACCGAAGATAAGACGAAAGCTTGAAAAAATTAGCGGAAACACGTTGGCGAAATTCGGCTATAACACGAATTATCCAAACTCGAGCGATGATATTTCGTCTCTCAAGCGTCGTTACTGGTCAGCTAAAGATGCTTTTGTTCAATATTTTCGTGAGATCATGCTAAAACTAACCGGGCGAATTAACAGGCCTTGGCATGTGATACTGTCAAAACCCTTCATAGCCTTCAAACAACGTGGGCGTAACAAATACTAGTTCTGAGTCCAGACACTAAATCGTAAACAAATGATTATGACGCAACTACCAGTTCTTAAAGTTTCTGTCGTGATTAAAGCTCTGAATGAGGAAGCGCGAGTGGCGGCTGCCATCCAGTCTGCACTGACGGCCGTAGAACGCGTTGGAGGCGAAGTCATACTCGCGGATAGCTGCTCAACTGACAGAACCATTGAGATAGCCCGTCAATATCCGGTGACGATCGTCCAGTTGAAAAATCCTGACGAGCGCCGATGTGGGGTCGGGCCACAATTGGGATACCAAGTAGCAAGGGGCGAATTTGTCTACATTCTGGATGCTGATATGGAACTCGACCCCGATTTTCTGCCGGTCGCACTTACAGCAATGGAGAAGCATCCGCGTCTGGCAGGTGTGGCAGGATTGATAGATGAACAAAGTGAAGCCAGTTATCAATTTCGTGGCCGCAAGAGAAGAAAACGCGAAAGTGTGGCGGGCACTCCCCAATGGCTCGATATGGGCGGTCTTTATCGGAGCTCTGCTCTACAGGAAGTGGGCTATTTTTCCAACAGGAATCTGCACGCCTACGAAGAAATGGAACTCGGTTTACGCCTTAGCCACACTGGCTGGACACTGCAGCGCTTGCCGGTACGTAATGTACTGCACTATGGCTATGACTCAGGCAACTGGTCATTGTTGGCTAAGCGGTGGCGAAGCAGATATCTCGATGGCGCGGGAGAACTGCTGCGAGCTGCGGTTGGGAAATCCTATTTTCGCGAAGTTGCCATTTCACAGAAGCATTTGTTCGTCGGTTTGGGTATCTGGACCGGCTTAATCGTTGGGATACTTTTGCTGCCCGGAATACCGTGGCTACTAGCGGCCACTTTGTTCATTATGCTAATTCTGATAGCCATCCGCGCTCGACGCATTGGCAGTTTTTCTGATGCGTTATTTGGGCAGCTGGTGTGGCAGGTTACATCGGTTGCAACGCTTCGTGGCTTTCTTAGGAAACCTGTTGACCCCCATATACCAATTGAACAAAATATTCTTGCTTTGGGTGAGGCCGGGCATTCCCTGGATTAACAAATGCCCCTGGTGCTGCAATAAATTGAATGCGGCCCCTCATATTTCTGATGGGCCGCATATCGTGCTTATATTCAGCGCCCTGATATTTGACAAGGCTCCAGAAACACTATCTATGGATTACACATAGGTAAATCTGAAAGATTAAATGACGACGGTGCAGGTTCCCGACCTGCACCAACCAAGGCAGATGCGCCAGCAGATGATGCCCTGACATGCCAGCAATCTGAGTCACAGTCTTTCCATATGAACACTGCACCATCAACACTACTGTTGATGACAGGTGCACCACAGTCTCCTGACGGGGGTGGAGGTGGCGGCTGAATAACGCTGTTGGTTGTGACTAAGGCAGCGGTATACAGCTAAGGCATTGGTAGGAGCAGCTTTAGCCACGACTGTCAGACATGCCGGGTCTGATGGATGCTATGCCTACGGGTGACACCTACCTGTTTCACAGTCCTCCTGTGTAGCCATATTAAAGGGTGCTG
>PVMS01159712.1_pt1 | contig 16449 bp, 9 predicted proteins | sample 1853461 | NCBI WGS metagenome assembly PVMS01 (sample SAMN08582032, study PRJNA380276) | Marine sediment metagenome, whole genome shotgun sequencing project. | isolation source: ocean sediment barecode stripped | collected 2017 | reverse complement strand
ATGTTATGCATTTATTATTTATTATGCAGTTAGTGGATATAAAGCTGTGCCGGGCGAGTTGGAAAAGGTAGAAGCGTAACTTTTTAATCAGGGGATGACTTGAAGTCACCCCCTGAATTGATTTCAAAGTTTCGGCCTTTTAGGCCCGTCATAAGGTTTGGCACCTAAATTTTTATCCCCGTTGGATTTTACAGATATTAATTCCGGGTCATTCGTTGTAGGAGCTTCAATTAAATTATGGTATCTGCCAAGCCAGTAGTCCAGGATAAAACTGTTGGGTTCCTGTACTAAATTACCATTGTTACCGCCATCCAATACCATCACATATCTGCTGTTACGAGTTACCTTAATTTCTCTTGGTGTCATTGCCTTTGATCCGTTTTCATAAGCTCTGTAACCATTTGGAGTATCGAGATCAGCACGATAGGAATTTGTATAATTATAACCTATACAATCCAGTTGCCATTCTCTCATGTGTTTCAACGATTGCTCCTGCTCACAATCATTACCCGTAATTGCACCATAAGTATAATTATACCTTGGAACCTGTTCCAGTCTCTTTACTTCCCAGGTACGGGCAAGACTCCTTAGATAAGCCGATCTGTCTACCGGGTCATCCGTATAACGCAATAAAGTATAGTACGATCTAAAAGCTAAATTATCATCCCATGGGGCAATATCTGCAGGAGGGAAAACATTTTTTTGTCGGATCGTATTGGTGCGATAACCCCACTTTATCAATTGCTGATACGCTTCTTCAAATTTCTTGTCTCCTGACAAGGCGAATGCAGTTTTCATAAAGGTGAGCACTTCTAATCCATTGACACCTCTGTCCATATAACCATATGGCCTTAACAGATATTCAGGATTCCATCTACCCCAACGCGTGGGTTTACCGTCCATACCTATTAAGGTAAAGTTATTCTCCATGATATAAGCAGCAATTTTCACCAAGTGCTCTTTAGCTAATACTTTTTCTTTTCCTTTAGCAACCAGATCATGGAAGATTGAAACCGCAAAAAAATGTGCTATTATCTCATCACTTGAAGTATCTCCTTTCCAATACCAATCTCCTTCGGAAGCTTTATGCCATTTTGCAGGAAGTCCGCCAGATCCATGTTGGGCCAATTCATCCTGATCACCTGATTCTGACCATATTCCCCGCGCTACATATCCATCAATTGGAGTAATCTTTTCCATCCAAAGCATGGCTTTAAAAGATTCAACAGCTTCCTCTCTTGCTTTTTTATCTCCTGTTACGGCATATTTAAAACTCATCGCTGCAAGAAATGGTGCTGTATGTCCGCCATCATTGTCACTGATTTCCCGTATCCATTCTCCGTTTTTGTTATAGAGTGTATGAATAAATCCCATCCTTTTATGTCCCCATTCTTCCATGTGCTTTTCATAGTAATCTACCTTTTTCCGTAGGGTATATTCCTCATATTTTATTATTCCAACTCCTTTATCAGTAGCAATATAAACTGCATTATCTCCAACCGCTATTCCGTTTACATTATCGCCAGGTAGCCAATGATCTGCGGCAAAATAGTGCCAGTCATTTTCAAGTTTACGGATCACTCCTTTGGTAGTACCTATCCATACATCCTCATCAAATCCTTTTTCAAGACAGGTTGTATTTTCATAGGGAAGACCATCCTTACCCTCCAATACAAACAGAGATGCTGCCCTTAAAACGCCTAATCCTCGATCAGTGGTTATGTACAGTTTACTTCCCAGGCTTAACATATCTCGTGTGACTTTAGAAGGTAATCTTCCCCAATCGATAAAATCAGTATCCACAATATCTCCGCTTAACAAAACCAATCTACCCGGACGTAATATATACAAAGTACCATCATAGGATTGTATTCTTTGAATTGGTCCGATCCGAACAGGGTCAGCATGTAATTGGGTCCCATCCTCCATTAACATGGTTATATCGCTGGAATTATACCCTGTTTCTGGTTTAATGTCAACGAATTTACCATTGATCAATTTGTAAATACCTTCTTTTGTAGCCGCATGAAGAACTTTGAGATGCATACAAACATCCACGTATTCTTTATTGTCAATTAAATTCCATTGATCGTTATTAAATTGATAGATTCCATCTTTGGCAAGAGCCCACAGGGTACTCTTAATAGAAATCAATCTTTTAACATCAGAAGGTGTACTCCCCACTGGCTGAAATTCATCATTATCAAGTTTATTTATTTTGCCGTTTATCAAGGCAAAACAGGTTTCATTAAAAAGCGCGATATCCTGAACCGGATATTCAGTTTTAATTTTTTTTGCAACCTCTTGCAAGTAAATATCATCTTTCACGGGTTTCCAGAAACGTTCGGCTGGCTCATAAAGCTTCTGTCCAAATATCAGGGAATTTGCACATAGAAACAGGAAAAATACAACAACGGTTGATAAATTATTTGTCTTCATTCGAAAAGTATTTAATTATTTTTTTGTCATTGATGGAGCTACACTTTCAAGTCCCCAGTTTTTATTTGGTTGAGGCCCCATTTTAAAAACCAGGGTCCCTCCATTCATGATCTCTTCATGAGAGATCCAGACTCTGTTAAAATCTTTACCATTCAATGTAGCCGATTGGATGTATTTATTTTCCTTTGAATTTTCCTCTGTTTCAATCGTAAAATTTTTGTCATTTTCCAATTGAATAGTTGCCTCTTCAAAGATGGGACTACCTATAGAATAAATTGTGTCTCCCGGTGCAACTGGATATATACCCATGGCACTCAGAACATACCAGGAAGAAAGTGACCCCATATCTTCGTTCCCGCAAATTCCTCCTGGTCCATTTCTATACATTTCTTTCGTTACTTGCCTGGCTCTCAGTTGTGTTTTCCAGGGTTGACCTGCGAAATTATATAAGTATGCAACATGATGTGATGGCTGATTTCCCTGAACATATTGGCCTATTGTTCCTACCACACCTACATATTTAGGTGGAGTAATAATAGGACTCATTTCAAAAAAGGTGTCCAGTTTGTTTGTAAAATTTTCTTCACTGCCAAAAAGATCGATCAGGCCTTGTACATCATGTTGAACAGACCAAATATATTGCCATGCATTGGATTCAGTATAATGACGATTTGGTCTCCTGCCAACTAGCAAAGGGTCAAAATATTTATAATAGCTGTGCTCTCCTACTGTTACAATTTCCTGTTCACGTCCGTTTAATTCTTCCAACCAGCTACCGTCATATTTTTTAGGACGCATGAATTGAGTCTTATCATCCCAAACATTTTTATAATTAAAAGCTCTTTTTATAAACAGTTCGTAATCTTTTTCTTTTCCAAGTTCTTTTGCCAATTGAGCAATACACCAATCATCATAAGCCAGCTCTAAAGTATTTGGAACAGCTTCGGTAACTTTATCAATTGGAGCATAGCCCACTTTTAAATAATATTCCAGACCTGAACGACCCATATCCTCAGGTATAGGTGATTTTGGCTTTTCAAGAGCTTTTTTACGCATCGCCTGATATAAGAATTCAACATCAAAATCGCGATAGCCTTTTAAATAAGCATCTACAATAATCGGAATCAAATGATCACCTACCATGGCTTCTCCGTAAACATTTAAAAAATGTTGAGCCGGCAACCATCCAAAATTTTCTATTTTGGCCTGGATAGATTTGACATAATTATTTACGTGCTCCGGAGCGATCAGGGTCATCAAAGGGTGTTGTGTTCGGTAGGTATCCCAGGCAGAGAATGAACCATAGAAATCATAGTCTTTTGCAACATGAATATTTCCGTCTGAGCCAAAATATTTTCCATCTACATCCTGTGAAATATATTGAGCGAGAAGAGAATGATATAGAGCCGAGTAAAAAATTTCCTTTTGATCAATATCACTGGATTTTATTTTGATCTTTGATAACTCTTTGTTCCAAATGGATGAAGCATTATTCTTTACCTTGTCAAAATCCCAATCCGGAATTTCCTGATGGAGATTTTTTCTCGCGCCTTCAATACTAGTGTACGAGATTCCAACTTTTATAAGGATTTGCTCCTCTTCTTTTGTATGGTATTGCACAAAAGCTCCTATTTTGTTACCGGCTTCTGCGTTTTTATATGTAAAAATGCTGCCATCCGATTCCGGTGTCTTATAACTTGCATCAAATGTTCCATAATATAAAAAAGGTTTACTGAATTCGGCCACGAAATACACTTTGCCCAATCCCGCACCTTTTGTACCTTCTATACGATTGTTGTTTATAATTTTCAGACTGGATTGTTCTCCTTTCGTCATGTCTCCGATTTGATGGCCAACATCTAGAATAATTCTGGCATTCTCAGTTTTTGGAAATGTATATCGGTGAAATCCTGCCCTTTTTGTGGAGGTCAATTCAACATTGACATTGTAATCTTTCAACAATACAGAATAGTACCCCGGTGAGGCAGTTTCATCAGCATGATCAAATCTTGAACGGTATCCTTTGTCTGGATTATCCAGTGGGCCCGGAACAATTTTTAGCTTTTTACCAACGGTAGGCATCAATAATATTTCTCCTCCGTTTACCATTCCAACACCGCTCCAGTGCGTATGACTAAATCCCATAATGGAACTTTCCTGATAAATGTAGCCTGCAGCATAGGTCCACCCTTCAGTATAAATATCAGGGCTTAAATGTACCAAGGCATTTGGAAGACTGGCTCCGGGAAAAGTGTGACCAAAAAAATCAGTTCCTAAGAAAGGGTTAACAAACTTTGTTAAATCCTCTGAATTATTTGATTTACTAGCTTGTGATTGATCGGGTTTATTGCATCCAATAAATGAGATCACAAGGCTGATAAAAATAAATTTAAAGAAATATTTCATGATATATTAGCTTAAAATACAAACTTATAATTATTAAAATAAATGGCAGGTTAATATATGATGTATATTGAATAATATAACGGAAAGGAGTTGGATATAATGACTCACATTTTACATGAAATATTGTAATGTGTAGTGATTTGAACTTAGGAATATGTCATTTGAATTGAATATAAATAAGTACAATAAAAATGCATTGTTTTATTTATATTTATAAATATTATAAATTCGAAAAAAGTCATTCTTTTTATTGGCTTATTAAAGATGTAAATTTAACCTTATGAATAAAACGAAATTGATTAGGTCCTTATTCCTTTTCGGATGTGCCATTGTACTTACTTCTTTTCATCTCCCACCCGATAATATTGGAGATTTTAAGTTATTACCCATCCCTCAACATTTTGAGATTACAGGTGTAAGTAATTTAAAATATGAAAATGTTCGAAGTTATTATTCGCATGAAAGGATTGATCTGCCAAAAGTTGGAAAATTGTTGAAGACGATCAAACCTGTAATAGAGCCATCAAAAGCACAAATAATTTATGGAATTGACCCTTCTGTGGATTTGCCTCAGGAGGGTTATGCTCTTGAGATCTCAAAAAATAAAATAAACATCACAGCCAAAGATAAGGCAGGTCTGCTTTATGCATTTATGACACTTGAACAGATTTTGGAAGATGCAAAGGAGCAAAATGTTTATTTGCCATTGTGCAGCATTAATGATTTTCCATTACTTTCATATAGAGCAATACATCTGGATGTTAAGCATCATTTAGAAAAGACTGAATATTACTACAAGTTATTGGATAAATTAGCAAAATATAAGGTCAATGCCATTCTTGTTGAGATGGAAGACAAGTTAAAGTACAAGCGTCAACCTGAAATTGGATCAGCTGATGCACTAAGTATAGAGGAATGGAAAAATATCAGCAATTATGCGGCAGAAAGAAATATTGAAATAAGTCCTTTGATTCAGGGTCTGGGGCATGTCTCTTTTATTTTGAAGCATGACAAATACAAAGATTTACGCGATGACCCCAACAGTGATTGGGCTTTTAATCCTCTGGACCCGAAAACCTATGAGGTACAATTCGATCTGTATCTCGACGCAATAGAGGCTACCCCGCATGGAAAATATTTGCATATTGGGGGAGACGAAGTACATACTACAGGTCGTAATAGTGGCAAGTCGGCTTTAGAATTACAATTGATCTGGTTAAATAAGGTAAGTAAGTTCGCGGAAGAACATGGTCGCATTCCCGTATTTTGGGATGATATGCCATTAAAGCAAGCTGGAGTTTATAAAGCTATGTTTGATACCGATTTAACGGAAGTGGAGGTAGATAAATTATGGGAAAAGAACGAACACAAATTAGTGGAGTTTTTGGATCTGTTTCCGAAAAATTGTATTTATATGAGGTGGAATTACAGTTCTCCGGAGGCCATAGGAAATGGTAAGGCTATGGAATGGTTTCGGAAAAATGGTATGCAGGTTATGGGAGCAACTGCCGGCCAAACCAGATGGGTTTTAATGCCTCAAAATGAAAGTAATATGGATAATATTAAAACTTTCGCTGTGAGCTCTATAGACAATGGTCTCAATGGATTACTATTGACCTTATGGGATGATGATTCTCCTCATTTTGAACTTTACAATCGGGGAATTGTTGCTTTCGCAGAATATACCTGGTCAGGTGAGAAAAGAATTAAAAGCGAGATCAAATCAGCCTACCGACAAAGAGAATTTTCAAGTACTTTATCAGATGCCGACTTCGCTTTTATTGACCAGTTGGAAGAACCTGTGGCTTTTTGGAAAAATGCTTTTTTAATTGGGAATAAACGCAATTATTTAAAAAAAATGAATAACCCTGTTCAAGAAGGTCTTATCGATTTACCGGATAAAAATAAAAAAGGATCATGGACAGAAGAATATGCAAAACGACTCGACCAAGCTGCATTAGTTAAGCAAGAATGTGAAACTATTCGTAAAAAGATCACTAAAATGAAATCACAGGCTATTCGCAATAATTTTACTCTGGAAGTTTATGAGCAGGTAAATGAGATGGTACTTTTTACGGCAAATGCGCTCTTAACCCTAAAAGATTATGACACAGCACATAATAAACAAGAAGAATTAGAAGCTCTTGATCAAATAAGGAAGTTCTCTAAAAAATTCAAGAATCTAAGACTGAATCTAGAAACCGTGTACGGAAAATCGCGAATACTGATGAAGCCAGATGATTTTATCCTTGATCAGGATCATCACGCTCATTTGGCAAATCAAACCATTTCATTTGATTGGCAATTTTACGCTGAGATGTTATTTTTAGAAAAAGTAAAGAATAATTTATAGTATTCACCAGGTGACTTCAAGTCACTCGGTGAATTAGGTTAATAAACAATGCAAATTGTATAAAATAAAGGAAATAAACTGAATGCAATTACACTTATATTTGTGAGGAATGACGCCCGATGGCTATTGGGATAAAAATTTTTAGTACGATGCAAAATAAAATTAATAAATCTATCCTATTTTTTTTAATGATAACTTATTTTAGTTTTTCATTAATAGCGCAGGAGCAAAGCCTAAAAACTTCTTTTATTTTTCCATTTCAGGAATTGCATGTTCACAGCAGTTCTATTATTGAATTACCTAATGGTGATATGATGGCTTGTTGGTTTGAAGGTTCCGGTGAGCGCAATGCAAACGACGTTCAGGTTAAAGGAGCAAGATTGAAAAAAGGAAGAACAGAATGGAGTACACCCTTTTTGATGGCAGATACTCCGGGGCAACCTGATTGTAACCCCGTACTATTTGTAGATAATAATAATAAATTGATTTTATATTGGGTGGTTGTTCAGGCTAATCAATGGGAAAATTCATTATTGAAATATAGATCCTCAACAGATTATTCAAAAAAAGGGGCTCCAAATTGGGATTGGCAGGATGTTATTTTATTAAAACCGGGAGAAGAATTTGCTAAAACCATTGAAGATAGTTTTCGTTCAATGAAGTCGCGTGATCTGGCATGGGCAGAATATGCACCCCGTTATGAAACGATGGTATATGATGCAGCAAAGGATAAAAAGAAAAGAGAAACGGGATGGATGACCAGAATACATCCTGTAATCTTACCAAGTGGCAGAATACTTTTGCCATTATATTCTGACGGATTTAATTTATCACTCATAGCTATTTCTGATGACGAAGGTGAATCCTGGACTCCTAGTTTACCGATCGTTGGATATGGAAATATACAACCTGCTATTGTTCAGAAAAAAGATGGCTCCCTGGTTGCTTTTATGAGGGATAATGGAGATTCTCCCGGTAAAATTTTAATTAGCACTTCAATAGATGATGGTTATTCCTGGACGGCTGCAGAAAAATCTGATATTCCAAATCCCGGGACAAGTGTTGACGCAATTAAATTGAAGAATGGTAACTGGGTGATGGTATATAATGATTTAGAATCGGATAGGTACAGTGTAGCGGTAAGCCTGTCAGATGATGAAGGAAAAACATGGAAATGGACAAAACGTTTGGAAAGAGACGATAGTAAAAAAGGATCTTTTTCTTACCCATCTGTTATCCAAACCAATGATGGTTTGATTCATGCTTCGTATTCTTATCGCATAGGGGAGGATAAAAAAACCATTAAAGTCGTTACCTTCAGTTCGGAATGGGTGAAAGAATAAATGTAAATGAATTTTATAGTGTTTTAAAATCGAATGCCTGGTGATACTTCTACCTTACGTTTGAATTTTTAAAAGAAAATAGTTTAATTTAGATATTTGAAAATCAAAGATATATAATTAACTTAATCCATCTCCAATGAAAAATTTATCCCGTAGATCCTTTTTGAAATCATCTTCTGCTGCAACAGTGGGAGCAATGATAATTCCTAACCTATTGAGCTTTTCTCCTAACAACAGATTAAATTTTGCAGTTATTGGTGTTGGTGGTCGGGGACATGCAAATTGGAGCAAAGTTCCCGGTGAGAACATTGTTGCGATGTGTGATGTTGATAACCAGCGTGCAGCCGAGGGGTTTAAAGCCTACCCGAATGCAAGGAAATATAAGGATTTCAGAAAAATGTTTGATGAAATGTCCAATCAGATCGATGCGGTGATCATTTCAACTCCCGATCACACCCATTTTCCTGCTACCATGGCTGCGATGCAATTAGGCAAGCATGTGTATGTTGAAAAGCCTTTGGCACACAATATTTGGGAATTACGCACTTTAAAAAAAGCCGCTAAGTACTATGGGGTTATTTCTCAAATGGGAAATCAGGGACATACAACAAACGGTATTCGATTAATAAAAGAGTGGTATGATGCCGATGTCCTGGGGCAAGTGGCAGAAGTTCACGCTTGGCGAGGGAGTAAAATAACTTTTAAGCCGGGTGGATATTTTACTAAACCGAGTAGTTTTCCACCTCCTGCCAACAAAGTACCCGATTATCTCGATTGGGATCTTTGGTTGGGTCCTGCAGCCGATCGTCCTTTTAATACGGCCTATGCTCCTAAATCCTGGAGAGGCTTTTATGATTTCGGAAACGGAATGTTAGGCGACTGGGCATGTCATACATTGGATGGACCATTTTGGTCGTTGGATCTTGGTATGCCAAAAACGGTGGAAGGAATTGTACCCGATCCTGTTCCGGATCACAGTTTTATGCCGGCAGAGTCTGTTGTTAAGTATAAATTTGCCGCACGTGGCAATAAAGTTCCTGTGACATTGACATGGCATGAGGACGGGAAAAAACCTAAAATCAGGAAGGAATGGGGTATTGATGAATTACCTGATTCGGGCATGATAATGATCGGTGAAAAGAAAACCTTGATCACCGGTGGCAGGCCAAACGATCCAAAACTGATTGTTTCCGATGAGGAATGGAAGGAGTTTTTAAAGAATGCTCCGGATAAAACAATTAAAAGAATTGGAGAAGAAAAACCGGTACAGGAATGGCTGGATGCTATTAAGAACAATACACTTCCAGGATCTAATTTTGACTATGCAGCCAGTTTGACCGAAATGGCGCTTATTGGAGTTATGGCACAAAGATTTGCTTCCCGTCTTGAATATGATGCTAAAAATATGAAAGTTACCAATCGACCTGATCTGGATGCATATATTAAAGAACCTGTCAGGAAAGGTTGGTCCTACGGAGAAGGTCTTTGGAAATAAAAAAATAAAATTCAGAATGTGTTAATGGGATAATGAGCTAATGAGATAATGAGATAATGATGGAATGACTGATGGCCCGGATAGCCATTGGGATTGGGGAGATAATATAATAATGAGTTAATAGGTTTAATTAATAATGGTATCTCTAAGAAATATTCTGCAAATCAAAATCTTAATTTTACTTCCACTCGTTTTATTTATACAATGCCAATCCAATGAAAATGTTGAGGAGTTTTCATGGCCCGAAGTAAAATCGGTTTATAAACCCGGTACCTATTGGTGGTGGATGGGCAGTGCCGTGGATAAAAAAAATCTAACCTATAACCTCAAAAATCTGGCAGATGTTGGGATTGGAAATGTTCATATTATTCCAATTTACGGAGTAAAAGGAGAGGAAGATAAATATATTGATTTTCTAAGTCCAAACTGGATGGATATGCTTGAGTTTACGGTTGCAGAAGCAAACAAAATGGGGATGAATGTAGATATGAGCACTACTACTGGATGGCCATTTGGTGGTTCTCATATAGATCTAGAGAATGCCGCGTCTAAATTCGATTTTGAAAAAATATCTATTTCTGAATATGAAAATATTGCTAAACAGGTAGATAAAAGGTTTTTAAAAACTGTTATTGCATTTTCTAACGACAATAGAAATATCCGGCTCACCGATAAAATATCCAATGAGGGTGTTTTGAATTGGACGGCACCATCTGGGCAATGGGATATTTATTTTACTTATAAAAAAGGCACAGGCCAAATGGTAAAAAGGGCTGCGCCGGGAAATGTTGGTCTGGTATTGGACCCTTTTTCGTCCAAGGGGCTGGATTACTATTTGGAAAGGTATGATAAGGCTTTTGCCCAGAAGCCGGAAATAAATCTCCGAGCCCAATATCATGATTCTTATGAATATTACAATGCTACCTGGACGAATGACTTCTTTGATCGATTTGAACAAAAGAACAACTATGATCTTAGGAATTACCTGCCTAATCTTTTGGATTCTGCTAAATTGAATTCCTATATAAAAGCAGACTATAGACGAACTCTTGCGGACTTTCATTTAGATTATATTGAACAATGGAGCAACTGGTCGCATCAAAAAGGATGGATAACAAGGAATCAGGCACATGGAGCGCCGGGAAATTTGTTGGATCTCTATGCAGCTTCAGATATTCCTGAAACAGAAACCTTTGGATCCAGGAAATTTAAAATCCCCGGAATTCGATATGTTGCGGAGAATAATTCAACAAGTGAACCACCAAACCCATTGATATTAAAATTTGCATCTTCTGCAGCACATGTAACCGGTAAAAATCTGGTTGCAGCAGAAACCGGTACCTGGTTACGCGAACATTATAAATCGTCGTTATCACAGGTCAAACCTGAAATTGATGAGCTTTTCTTTAGTGGAATTAATCATGTTTTTTATCATGGAAATGCTTATTCGCCAAAAGAAGCAGAATGGCCCGGTTGGATGTTTTATGCCTCTACTCACTTTGAAAAAGAGAATGCCTTCTGGCAGGATTTTTCTCAACTGAATAGCTATGTTACACGATGTCAATCGATATTGCAATCCGGGAAACCGGCGAATGATATACTTTTATATTGGCCGGTAGAAGATGTTTATCACGCCTATCCGGATCTTTTGATCAAAACAATGAATGTTCATGACATTGGTTGGTTTGAAAATTCAAATTTTGGAAAATTAGCGGCTTACCTTGATGACAAAGGTTACAGTTATGACTATATATCCGATAAACAGTTGTTAGATGTCAGCTATGAAAATGAAGGTTTAGTTACCAATAAGAACAGGTATAAAACTATTCTGATACCAAAGACAGACCATATTCCTTTAGAAACATGGAAACAGCTTCTAAATTTGGCCGAGCGAGGGGCGACGATCATATTTCAGGATAATTTACCAAATGATGTTTCAGGATTTTACCATCTGGAAGAAAGAAGATCAGAGCTGGAAAAATCGATATCACAACTAAGTTTTAAAACAAACAAGGAGAACGAAAACAGCAAAGTTGAGATTGGAAAAGGCTATTTCCTGAAGGCTAAAGACATTGACCCAGCGCTGCATTTAACCAATTCCAAAGAAGAGAAAATTGTTGAACAAGGTGTAAACTATATCAGACGATCACACGAAAAGGGCTACTACTATTTCTTTACTAACCTTTCCGGAAAAATTTTGGATGCATGGATTCCCTTGAGCATCAATTTAGAAACCGCCGTTATTATGGATCCAAGAGCTGATAACAGAACAGGAAAAGCACGCGTTAAACAAAGCAATGAAAATTCGGAAGTCTACCTACAATTACAACCTGGGGAATCCTGTATTTTAAAAACATATGACAATAGAAAAATTGATGGACCTGGATGGGTATATACAGAACCAACAATGAAATCAATTGAACTCGATGGGGATTGGCAAGTCGATTTTATCGAGGGAGCTCCAAAATTACCGAGGTCATTTACAACTGATAAACTAAGGTCATGGACAACCCATATAGATACGGTAGCAAAAAGTTTTGCGGGAACTGCCAGATATACACTTAAATTTGAACTGCCCGAAGTTGATGCGGAAAGCTGGCTGCTGGATTTGGGTAAGGTCTGTGAAAGTGCAAAAATTGAACTCAATGGACAGGAAGTAGGAACTCTCTGGAGTTTTCCATTCGAAATTCCTGTTGGAAAATATCTAAAGAAAGGAGAAAATATACTCGAGGTATCAGTCACTAATCTCTCTGCAAATCGTCTTCGTGACCTGGATAAAAGAAAAGTAAAATGGGAAAACTTTTTCTTTGTTAATATATTTTACAAACAATTCGATGCATCTCAATGGCCACTTATGGAGTCTGGTTTGCTCGGTCCGGTAACTTTGATCCCGTTAAAAATAAAATCTTTTGAGAACAATTAAAATTTAATATGAGCGCATTATTAGGAGTGTTATTACATGCCATAGGAGGATTTTCGGCTGGAAGCTTTTATATTCCTTTTAAAATTGTAAAAAAATGGTCCTGGGAAAGTGCTTGGATGATCTTAGGAATTGCGGCTTGGTTGGTCTCACCAATTGTTATAGCCTATTTCACCGTACCAAATTTATGGGATGTTTTGGCTTCCGCCGATAGCGAAACAAAAATGTGGACCTATTTTTTTGGTGCACTTTGGGGAATCGGGGGTCTGACCTTTGGATTGGCCTTGCGCTATCTTGGAATTTCACTTGGTGTGACCATGGCCTTAGGATTTACTGCAGCTTTTGGTACATTAATACCTCCAATTTACGAAGGAAAATTCATGACACTGATCCAAACAAAGGTTGGGATGGTTACTTTTATTGGAATTATTTTAGCTTTGGTTGGAATCGTAATTGCAGGTAAAGCGGGAATGATGAAAGAGGATGATCTGGTCGAAGATCAGAAACAAGAAGCAGTGGAAGAGTTCGATCTGTGGAAAGGAATTGTTGTTGCCGTTATATCGGGAATTTTAAGCGCCAGTTTTGCTTTCGGCTTAGCAGCTGGTAAACCCATAGCCAATATCGCTTTGGAAAAAGGAACACAATCTCTTTTTATGAATAATGCTGTATTGGTTTGGATCTTATGGGGAGGCCTTACAACGAATTTGATATATACTGTTTTTCTAAATATTAAAAACAAATCGTATAAAGATTATAATGATACAACAAGTCCTTTGACAAAAAATTACTTTTGGGCGGCTCTGGGAGGAGTAACCTGGTATTTGCAATTCTTTTTTTACGGAATGGGTACCACTTATCTGGGTGAAAAGTACGAATTTGCAAGTTGGTCCATCCACATGGGGTTTATTATTTTGTTCAGCAATTTATGGGGCCTTTATTTTAAAGAATGGCAAGGGGTGCATAAAAAAACAATATTCACTTTGCTCTTGGGCCTAACAGTAATTATTCTGGCCATACTGGTTATTGGACTGGCCAATACTTTTATTGGATAAACAGTAGTTTAAACTGAATAGTCTTGAAATGTTGACCGGTTTTTTGCTAATTCTTTCAATTTTAATTTCTCACAGATTATCAGATCTATGATTAACGACAACAAAATCAGCGGTATCAGCGTGAAATTATAAACTTAGCCAAGAGTAAAATTAACTCTTAACAAATTTGTAATATTTCCATATTTAGCAGTTGCGCCAATTTTTCCAATTTAGAGCCAATATGTCCTAAGCCCACAGCACAATGATGCGCCGGTCCGCTTTTATTCCTTGTTTCTACAAATTTTCTCGCACCAATAGAGAATTTATATCTGCTGTTGGTGTTGCCAATTTCTAATATTGAACCTTCAACAGACTCCCCTTGTGCATACACAAGTTTTAATTTGCCCGCATCACTTTCTGCTACAGATAAAAGAGTTACAGGCCCGTGTTTTACCGACATCTCCACAGATAGTCCTTTGCCCACTTTTCCGTGATATACCTTCAGAGGTTTTACCTTGGTTTTACCTTCGGAAATTTTTATATGCCCGGGTCCATCATGTCCCATAAGAACAACATCATCCTCAAAATCTATAGCATAGTATTCAGTAAATGAGCCACCAGCTCCGAAGCTATCCATTATCTTCATAGCCTGAACATTTTTTATTTCCTACTCTCCGGCAACCGGAACTCCTTTTTGGGTTAACAATGAATTTCCTAAAATAATAGAGTTGATAGTTTCTTCATTTGCTTCGCTACCGGTACCCATATAATAATATGCCATAGAACCGAGATTGTATTTGTTAACCAGCATATCTAAGGCTACTGAAGTTTTAGCCGACCTTCTCAGTTCCTCCTCAGAACAATCCTTTTGAACATCAAAAGTTTCATAAAATAATTCAACTCTTTTATCAATTTCCTTATTGGGAACCTGTGCCCTAAGCATGGATAATTCATCTACTTCAAGAATTTCAAAATGATTCCCAAAATGAGCAATTTGGTTGGTGATATCTGTATAAATATCCAACATCCCACTGTAATAATGCCCCATTAATCCCACTCTGTTATGTGACATGATCTTCATTACTTTTGCTGCGGCTATCCATTCTACTATCTCTTTCCAAACAAAATCTTCCTTCAAATAGCCAGTAACCTGATAAAAATTGATCCCGATACGTCGAAAAACATTCGCTATTTCGGGAACGGGGCAGGCAGAACAAAACTCTAACCATTTCCCTGTCATTAAAGTCCTGTCGTTTAGCTTATTGAAGTTTTCATAATCAATTGCTTTGTCCGGTGCCAGATTTAGAATTATGACCGGTACTTTTGCCCTTTGTACTACCGGCAATACCGTATGGGATAAGGCGTAGGTTGTTGCGTAAATAAAAATAATATCAACATCAGACCTTTTAAATTCATGGCCTGCATCGATGGCTTTCTCTGAGGTATCGATCATCCCCAGATTTACCACATTTATATTATGTTTATTTAGCTTTGTTGCCACAAATTCAATATGATTTAGCAAATTATCCAGCAATCCATCAAATTGACCCCAATAGGTGTCCAATCCAATTCCGAATAAGCCAACACTTAATTTATTGTTCGATCTGTTTTTCATTAAAGGGTATTTTTTTGAAATTTAGTTTCAATGAACTTTAATTGGTTTATGATTTGCTCCGTTTCACCTTCAAACAGGGTCATCGGATTGATATAAAGACGCCCAAGATCAACAATTGTAAAGATCGATGGAGTTCCGTCCTTAAGAGATTTTGATATTTGTTCTAATGTTAGATCAGCGCTTTTTAGCTTAATTTCAGCGCGTGCCATTGGTTGTCCCGCCTCATTAGGATAAGTACGAAAGATATCAAAGAGTTTACTGCTATTAGAAAATTCAATTAAATTTTTTATTTGATCTTCTGCCCATGTATTACGTTTATTATGATCCATGGTCACATATTGCTCAACTGCGGAAAGGAGTCCAACAATTTCTTCCCTACCCGTTTTAAGCATTCTTCCTATACCGTAATTGAAAAAATTGATTTCAATAAATGTTGATAAGAAATCTTTTTTACCAACGATAAGGCCGGATGACTGTGGTCCTCTCAAATCCTTGCCACCACTGAATAATACTGCAGTAACACCCTTTTGGGTTATTTTCCAAAGATTCACAACCGGAGGTACTTGTGCCGCAGCATCAACAATCACGGGAATACCATTTTCATTTGCCACCTTTATTGTGGTTTCAAGATCAAGCCCGCCTTCGGCGATCCAACCTCCCCGATTGGAATACATAAAAAATATACCGGCTGTTTTTTCATTGATCGCATTTTTCAGATCATCGGCTGTGGACATGTGCATCGTATTTGGATAGCCAACTTCTTTTAACTTTACACCAAGCTGTCTGATGCTCCAGTCATAAGGATTTCTGTGCGCAGCGAACATTATAATTTCGTATTCCCCGATTT
>PVMS01122338.1_pt1 | contig 16449 bp, 10 predicted proteins | sample 1853461 | NCBI WGS metagenome assembly PVMS01 (sample SAMN08582032, study PRJNA380276) | Marine sediment metagenome, whole genome shotgun sequencing project. | isolation source: ocean sediment barecode stripped | collected 2017 | reverse complement strand
TTCCATATCACTTGCGGCATTCCATAATGCCCACTCATTGTATGAGAAAAATTTGAACTTTTTTACTTCATTTGAAGTATTCGTTAATGTCACTTTTTGAATTTCTGCCCACGTATTTAAAGGAACAAAGAATAGTACTTCGGCACTAATTCCGTTTTTTTCTCCTTTAATTTTTGTATAGTTCATTCCGTGGCGACACTCGTAATTGTCTAGCTCGGTTTTTGAAGGTTTCCATCCCGGATTCCAAACCGTATCACCATCTTTGATATAGAAATAACGTCCGCCATCATCCATAGGAACGTTATTATATCTGTAACGATTCAATCTGCGGAATTTTGCATCTTTATAAAAAGAGTAGCCTCCGGCAGTATTCGATATTAATGAAAAGAAATCCTTATTTCCTAAATAATTAATCCATGGAAATGGGGTTGCAGGACTAGTAATTACGTATTCTCTGTTATGGTCGTCAAAATGTCCGTATTTCATTTTATTTTTATTTATCAATATTATTTTTATCAGTCAATTTTATTATGCACCCAATTCTTTTCTTCTTCTATTATTTAATTCTATGGTGATTTCATCCATTTTATTTTGATCTAAAGGATAAAGCGTCATAAATCCAGCAGTTATTATGGCAATGATAGCAGGAATCCAACTCATTAGCATAATGATACCGGGTATTGATCCTTTAATTGCAACAATATCTTGTCCATCGTAATGAAAATAAGCTAAAACAAATCCTATGATAGCACCAGCTAAACCTCCTCCAAATTTAGTAGCAAAAGAACCTGCAGAATAAACTAAACCTGTTGCTCTACGCCCATTTTTAAACTCAGACCAATCTGCTGCATCACCTAACATTACAAAGAATAATGTTGGGAATATTGCGGCACCAAATTCCGAGATGATACCCAAGGAAAATATTCCGATAATATCTCCGGGACCGCAAAAAACTAATAATGCATTTACAACTCCAGAGAAAATTAATGCATAAATAAAAAGTCTTTTTTTACCAAATCTTTTGCTTAAAGGTGCTGTTGCCATAGCTCCTAAAATGGAAGCAAAAGTTAATCCTACCATAAAAGAACCGGCAAGTAATTGGTTGTTTAAATAATGTGTAAAATAAATGACTATAATACCTTGCTTGGTAGAATTATAAATGTTGAATAACAACCCGACCACCAACAATACTAACCAAGGTTTATTGGCAATTAAGTCTTTAAAATCTTGTTTTAAGTTAGTCTTCTGATTTTTAGGCGGTTCTACCCTTTCTTTGGTGCTAAAGAAGGTAATAAACATAAAAATCACTAAGAAAATAGACATTAAATAGATAGAATTACTATATCCTTTCTTTTGATTGATAAGTGAAAAGCTATCCTCTACCAAACCTTCTTCTCCTGTAACTATAAAAGAATATTCTTTATTTGCTTCAAGTCTAAAGCTTTTTCGCGGAGTTGGAGTGTCGGCTTTTTGTTTTTCACCTGTCCAGGTAAATTGCGCGATTCCATTTTGGGTATTAATTTCGGCATTTTCTACATCAACGGTCGATACCACTGTTACCTTATATTTATCGGCATCTAAATTAGACACCTGAATTGAAGGATCAACACTTCCAAAATAAACAACTAAAAATAATAATGCTCCCTGAACGATCATTCCTCCGGTAAAAGCACCAACCATTCTGTAAGAACCTATACCTTCACGAACTTTATCATCTCCTGTCATAACCGCCATTAATGCACCATAAGGAACGTTGTTAGCCGTATAAATAAGCGTAAATAAAATATAGGTTGCATAGGCGTAAATAATTTTTCCTGAATTCGAAAAATCAGGAGCTGTAAAAAGTAACGATAAAATAACGCCTAATGGTAGAGCAGTCCATAAAATCCAAGGACGAAATTTACCATATTTAGACTTTGTTCTATCTCCAATAACTCCCATGACTACATCGCTAATTCCGTCACTAAATCTTGCAACAAGAAAAAGTAATCCAACTGCCGCAGGGTTTAAACCAAAAACATCGGTATAAAAAATAAATAAAAATGTGGCAACACCTCTCCATGCAATATTTGCAGCACCATCACCCAGCGCATAGCCAATTTTTTCTTTTAATGATATTTTTTGGTTTTCCATTATGTTTTAAGTTATGTATACTAGTTTTTTAATTGTAAAGTCAACCTGATACAACTAAAATGTTATTCTTTCTTTTTTAACTTATCTGTTTTCACAGAAAAAAAGTATTCAACTTTCCAATTTGAACGAATTGACATTATTTATGCAGTTTTTTTGCATTTAATTTGAAAGATCAGTTAGCTCAACCAAGCCTTTTTTAAGGTTGTACAAAACAACGCTTTTTCCCCATTATTAAGGTTTATTAATATTTTATTCTTTATATACCCGTTCAATGACAACATCAGTCATTGCTCTCATTTCTTCTAAACTCATGTCGTCTTTAAATTCGATCTGTAATTCTTTTATCTTTTTCTTAAGGGTTGCTGTTATTTCTTCAAAGCCCGATTTACCGTACAGGTTATTCATTTCGTGTTTATCGTTTTCAAGGTCATAAAGCTCCCACTCATCCATACTATAATAAAAATGAATCAGTTTATAGCGGTCTGTTCTCACTCCATAATGAGGTTGAACCATATGCCATTTAGGGTATTCATAATAGTGATAATAGACCGCATCCCGTGTAGTTACTTCAATATTTTCATTGAATTGATCTTTAAAACTTGTGCCTTGCATGTCTTCAGGAACTTCAATACCTGCCATATCTAACAAGGTAGGGGCAAAATCAATATTCAATAATAAGTTTTCGTTGACAGTATTTGGCTTTATCAAACCAGGGTAGCTAATCATAAATGGCATTTTAAAAGATTCTTCATACATCCATCTTTTATCGAACCATCCGTGTTCTCCTAAATAAAATCCTTGATCTGAGGTATACACGATGATGGTGTTTTCCAACAAGTCATTTTCTTTTAAATAATCTAACATTTGTCCAACGGCTTTGTCAACACCAGCTACACAGCGTAAATAATCTTTTATATAGGTTTGATATTTCCAGTTTTTAAGAGCCTCTCCTTGCAAGGTGTCGTTCGGAGTCCAAAATTCTCCATCATTTCCATAAATGTAATAGTCGTTTTCTTCTCTTTTTGAAAGCATTTCTTTTGGTGGAATTTTTAAATCTCTTCTATTCATATGATTTTCAATCTCCATCCATTGCACTGCTGCTGCTTTTCTACCCTCGTAATTATCATTAAAATTTTCAGGATGTGGTAAATCTCCATCGGTAAATAAATCTTTAAATTCATCTGCTGGTTCCCATGGTCTGTGAGGTGCTTTAAACTGATACATCAGCATAAATGGTTTTTCTTTATCTCTCCCATCATTTAACCATTTTAATGCATCGTGTGCCACCTGAGCTGTAGAATGTCTTTTTGTTTCCGTGATAGTATCTTTTCCATTTACCATAAATACAGGGTTAAAATACGTCCCTTGACCTCCCCAGTTAATCATTACTTTTGAGTAGTCAAATCCAGTAGGTGCAGTACCTAAGTGCCATTTCCCTATAACAGCAGTTTGATATCCTGCTTTTTGAAATAGTTTTGGAAATGTTTGTTGGTTACCGTCAAAGTCACCACCCTTTTCATTTTTAAAGAAACCATTTACATGACTATATTTTCCTGTTAAAATAGCTGAACGGCTTGGTCCACAAATGGAGTTCGTGTTAAAAGTGTTACGCATTATCACACCACTATTCGCTATTTTATCAATATTAGGTGTTGGAGCAATATCAGATAACCAATCATTATAGGCACTTACGGCACTTACGGCATGATCATCAGACATTATGAATACAATATTGGGTCTCTTTTTGATCTCTGAAATTTCCTTAGTTCTATTTTGGGCACAGCTTGCTAGAATTAGCATACTGACTATAAAGAGCGCTATATTCAATTTCATTTTAGTTTTCATATATTCAATTTTTGAGTTCGGATTTGTAATATTTCTCAATTCTATTATTAAGAATCGAGCTTAAACTATCCACTTTATTTTGATAAGATTCTTCAACGGCCAGGTTTCTATTTTCATCAGGATCAATAGTATGGTCATAGAGCATTTTATCTATACTTTTTCCATTTTTTTTCCATTCGGTATAAAAATAATTATCGGTAATCAATGTTTCCCCATTATGCCAACGTGTCCAGGCAGTATTATTAACTATTTTTGAAGGGTTTTGAAGTGCATTAACTAATGAAATACCTTGAACATGAGCAGGGGTAGGTATATTTGCTAATTCGCACAACGTGGGATATAAATCGACCAATTCAGCGATCGAATTGGTACGCTTATTTTTCTGATAACCTGGAGCGCTAATAATTAAGGGTACACGTAAAGCAACTTCAAAATTGCTGTGTTTTGCCCATAATCCGTGTTCAGACAAACTCCAACCATGATCACCTGTGATAACTATAATAGTGTTTTCACGCAGATCCAATTCGTCTAGTGTTTTTAATACTTTCCCTATTTGAGCATCAATAAAACTGACACTGGCATAGTACCCATGAATCAATTTTTTAGCAATATTTTCTGGTACAGGGCCTTTTTTTGGAATGCCTTTATAATAACGTAACTCACCCCATTTATGATTTGCAATTTCTGGAGCAGATTTGGGAAAAATTGAGTTTTCGGGTAAGTTTATTTCATCTGCACTATATAAGTCCCAGTATTTCTTAGGAGCATTAAATGGTAAATGTGGTTTAACAAACCCTGCTGCTAAGAAAAAAGGTTTCCCTGAAGCTTTTAGTTTTTTTAAATCAGCAATTGTTTTATTTGCAGTTTTGCCGTCAAAATAGGCTTCATCAAGTACATCAGGACTTTCATATGGATACCCATGTTCTCCATTTTTTTCCAAGGTCATATTTTCATCTGAAATATAATCGCGCCATCCAATTTTTGGTACTCTTTCCGGCCACCATTCTTCATTCCAGCTACCTTTAGCATCTCCGGGATGATGTAATATCTTACTATTACTTATTGTATAATATCCATTTAATTTAAATTGCTTTGCAAACGTAGGAACATTGGGCATATCTTCATCAATACGTGCTCCATAATCTAAAAACCTGGTACTTGTAGGTCGTACACCTGTTAATAAACTTGCTCTTGAAGCTCCACAAACAGGAACATTGCAATAAGCCCTGTTAAAGGTAATTCCTTCTTTCGCTAAGCTTTCAATATGTGGTGTAATCATTTGATCCTGACCATAAATACTTAGTTCAGGTCTCAAATCATCTACCATAATGAATACCACATTTTTTTTGGTAGTATTTTCTTTGGAGTCCGTCTTTTTTAAATTACCACATGTTATAAATACAGATGTAATTACAATGCATAGGACTAAAATTATTAAAATATATAGCTTCTTGGATTTCATTAGTTTTGTATGTTTATTCTATGTTTAACTTCTTATATGGTTTAAGCCTGCAAATTGATTCATTTGATGTGCTTTTTCCTTTAGAGGCCATTCTACTCAATTAATCATCAACTCTTTTTCGGTAGGTTGTAAGACGTCCAAATACAGCACATTGGAATTGTCTAAGTGCTTTTCGGTTTCTAGCCCACAAGAAAAGACACTCCATAAAATTAAACCGAATACCATGGTCTAAATTTTTTCATTTTTTTAAACGAACCTCCTTACTTACCGCAATCTTCCAATGTTTTTTTAATTGCAAAATAGGCTGGTTTTGGATTATTGTTTTCGTCATAAATATAACGATGAGCATTTTTTGAATCACCAGCATCGGTTATCCCCCAAAGATTGAAGGTAACCACTCCTGATTCTCTTTTTTGTAATACCGTTTTCAATATTGCTGAATAAGCTTCCGCTTGTTTTTCATAGTTCTCCAGAGTATTGTCCCCTGTTTTTAAGTGATAATCAAATTCTGTGATATGAAAATCCAGGTTATTTTCATGGGCCCAATCAATCAATTCTGCTAAATATTCCAGATTTTCAGGGTCATCAACTACTCTTGAGTTCTCTTTTAAATGCCCTTGCCAACCTAATCCATCAACTCTATATCCCTTTTCTCTTAAATAAAGAATTGTTTTTTTTACGTTTTCCCACATAACGGGTTCCATTCCACCATGTTGGTTGTAAATCTGACTAATATTTGGAGCATATTTATTAGCAATTTCAAATGCTTTGGTAATATAGAGTGGTACACCGTAGTTGTCATATCCCATTTTTACCCAGGGATTTTCCCATGCTTCCACGCCTGGTTTATCTTTAAACCATTCTCCGTTACGTTCAATTGTTTCATTAACCACATCCATCCATTTAATGGTTTCTATAGTGTTAATTTTTTCGCAAAGAGCTGTCATATATTCAGTCATGTTTTCATCCAGTTCCTGAGCGGTACGGGTGTCGGTTTTTGCCCATCTGGAGGCTTGGGGGCTTATTGGCGAATGCAATCTTAGATCAATATTGTGTTTTTCACCAAAAAAAATGAAATTATCAACTCTATCCCATTTCCACACATTTGGTTCAGGGTGAATGTAACTTTGTTTGGCAAAATTTCTTGAAGTAGAGTAGGTAAAATCTTTTAAAAAGAGGTTTTCAGTATTTGTTCCTAAATCTGCATACCCCAAAGTAGCGCCGATAAACACATTATTTGATGGGTAATTTTCTTCCAAAATAGCTTTAATACTTTGAGTAGATTGTGAATCGTCCAAGTCCTCTTCGGTTTCTTGTGCACAAGAAAAGGTAGTACATAAAATTAAACCTAATGCTATGGATTTTAATTTTATAAATTTCATTTTTTAATTATTCTTGTTTTAATTCTATCGGCTCGATATTATCCTCTATAGCTTTTTTAATGGCATGGTAAGCTGGTTTAGCCTTTCCTTTAGTGTCAAACATAAAAAGATGTCTTTTCGCATGCTGACCTCTTCCATCAACCATTCCCCATGTGTTATAGGTAACTACACCTGAGTGCCTTTTTGAGAGTAAAACTTTTAGAATATTAGAATAGGCTGTTGCTTGTACATCCAATGCTTCTTTAGAATTATTTCCATCCCAAATTTTATAATCTATCTCAGTAACGTGGAAATCTAACTTATTGGAATGCGCCCAGTCAATAAGGCCTGATAAATAATCCAAGCTTTCTTTGTCAAGTGCTAATGCAACATCACTTCTTAAATGTGCTTGCCATCCGATGCCATCAATTCGATATCCTTTTTCTTTTAAATAAAGTATTGTTTTTTTAACCTTTTCCCACATTTCAGGTTCCATGCCTCCATGTTGGTTATAAACCTGGCTAATATTTGGAGCATACTTATTTGCTATTTCAAATGCCTGAGATATATATTTTGGAACGTTTGATTCATCGTACCCCATTTTCACCCATGGATTTTCCCATTTATCGACTCCTGGTTTATCTTTAAACCAATCTCCACTTCGAGCTACAGTTTCATTAACAACATCCATCCATTTCACGGCCTTACTATTATTATATCTTAAGCAAAGTGCCATCATATATTCAGACATATTTTTTTCCAACTCTTCTGCTTTACGGTTATCCCCTTTTGCCCATTTAGATGCCTGAGGACTAATTGGCCCATGGATCCGAACGGTTATATTGTTCTTCTCAGCAAAATCTATATAATCATCAATTTGTGACCAATCCCATACGTTGGGTTTTGGATGTACACGAGATTGTTTCGCACAGTTTTCAGGAGTTGTATAAGTGAATTCTTTTAAAAATAATCTTTCAACATTGGTTCCCAATTGAGAATGATTTAATGTTGCTCCTATAAAAACCGAATCTGTCGAGAAATTATTCTTTAGAAGACCTTTGATACTTTCTTTAGATGATTTCTTTTTTTTAGTCGGTTTATTATTTGATTCTTGTGCATTAAAAAACTCTTTGGAATAGCTTATCAATTTATCCTGAACCATTTTATATTTTGCATTTCCAAAATGATTGGTTGTTTCTAACGGATCGTTAACATAATCGTACAATTCCTGGGCTACAATATCACTCGAATTGATAGGGTCAGTACTTTTTTTCTTATCAACCCAAACGGTATATCTGTAATTATCTGTTCTAAAACTATAACCGGTAACTTTTCCTTTATGCCATTGGCTTACAGCATAATCTTTCACTGAATTAGTTGATTCATTCATTAGCGGCAATAAACTTTCGCCATCCAAATTCTTAGGTGTTTCTAATCCTGAAAGTTCGCACAGGGTAGGAAAAATATCTAAAAATTCAGTAGGAGAGCTAATTTTTATTGATTTTTTGCTGTTTGGCGTATAAATCATTAATGGAGACCTTGTAGCCTGCTCAAAATTGGTGTGCTTGTTCCACAAGCTGTGATCACCCAAATGCCATCCGTGATCTCCCCAGACTACTATTATCGTATTTTTATCTAAACCTTTTTGTTTTAGTTTATCTAATATTTTACCAATCTGCGTATCAACAAAACTCACACAAGCATAATAACCATGTATCAATTCTCTTTGAACATTTTCATCTACCTGTAACAGGTCCTCATCATTAAGTTGATATTCAATATCCGGGTTGATATAACTTTGTAATTCTCCCGATTTATGGTATGCTAAATCCGTTCCATTCTTAGATTTTTTTTGATATGGAGCCAATGTTATTTTATTGCTATCATATAAATCCCAGTATTTTTTTGGTGCAACAAAAGGTAAATGAGGCCTTTTAAATCCTACTGCCAAAAAGAAAGGTTTTGAGCTATCTTTGCTCACGTCATCTAATAAAGTTAAAGCATGTTGTGCAATTGCACCATCAGTATAAGCTTCATCAGGCACGTCACTCACTTCAAATGGAGGTTTGTATCTGTCGGTTATGTACTTATTCGTGTTTTTTACACCTTTTCTTTTAGCTTCTTCGGTTAGTTCGGCAATCTTTGCTTTAATTTCAGGGTTTTGGTAATAACCCAACGCCGGACTACCATATTCCTTTGGATAGGGAATTTGAAATTCTCTTATATACGGAATACTCCAGGAAGGTTTATCTAAAAATTTATCTACGCATCGTGGATCATAGATTTTACCGGTCCCTGCCGTTATATAACCTTGTTCTTTAAAATATTGAGGAATGGTTAAAATATCAGGATTTATATCCCTCATTTTAGTTTTTAAGTCTCTCACTTTCGTATAATCAGGTCTTTTCCCTGTCAGTAAACTTGCTCTTGAAGGACCACAAACAGCTTGTTGTGTATGATTGTTTAAAAATACGGTTGCATTTTCAGCTAATTTATCCAAAATTGGTGTAACAGCAAAAGCATCTCCATAACTCCCTAAAGTGGGTTTTAAATCGTCAATTGCGATAAATAAAATATTTGGTTTTTAAGGTTCTTGTGAAGTAACATTTACCAAACAAGTAAAAGCTATAAACAAGCAAAAATATTGTTTAATTTTCATGAATTACGATTATTATTATAAGAAAATCTTATTGATAAATCTAAAAAAGCTTTTGACTAAATCAAGCTTTAAAAGAGGTTGTTATAATCCTATAACAACCTCTGAATTTTATATAATTTACTGCTCTTCAGCAGCAAATGCTGCCGCATATTGTGCATTACAATAGTCTATAATATACTGTCCATTTTGTGGAGTACTAGTTCCAATGAACCAAGCCAATTTTAAAGTGGTACCAGTAATTGAACTCAAATCAACACTGATATTATTTACAGCGCTGGGAACTCTGGAAGACCAAGTGGGTGAACCAGACCATCTTGAATCGTTATCAGCCATCACTTCTACCCAATTACCAGGGTTAAAAGAACCTCCTTCTAAATCTGAAGTTGACTCTCCCACGTATAAACCTCTATCGTGGTTATCTACAAATCCTTGATTATAACCCAATTGTTCTCCAAATGAAATTTTAAGAGCTTTGACACCCGTAATATCAATTGATTTCACTAAGTAATGTTGGTTAGTTCCAGGATTTTGCACCCTTATTCCTTCAATTGTTGGGCTGCCTGATTTTTCTACTACAGCTTTAGTCCAGGCATTAGAAGCAGCCCCAAGTGAATATCCTGAATAGTCTGGATACAAGGCGTTTCCGGGGCTTATATCTCCTGTATTACCATCATCGAAAGTATCATTGAACAGATCTGAAGCCTCCCATCTGTTTTCTATAGTAATTGTAAATATATCTTCAAAAGTAACAGATATCCCTCCGGCATTTGTTGCGATTACATCTAAAGAATAAATCCCTGTGCTTAAATTTTTATCTGCCAAAACAGAAACTGTACCATCTGCATTTGCTATTATAGCGCCAGAAGGAATTTCTGCTGGTAAGACAATCTCATAATTTGTAACATTCATTCCTACTATAACAGGAGCCACCGTGGTATAACCCGTCCAAGGTGACATCACTACATTTGTTAATGAGGTTGTTCCATCTGCTTGCACATATTGAATCGTTGGGGCTTCACCTACTGTCACCGTTAAAATATCTGTGAATGTTTTGGCTCCTATTTCAGAATCAATAGATACTGAAAGTACATGCGTTCCTGAACTTGCACTGGAATTTTTAGATATAACTCCTGTGTCAGCATTTATTGAAAATCCGACGGGGGCACCAACTAAACTATAAGAAATATCAGAAAGAACATCACCATTTGTTGAAGTATCCAGATATGAAACAGTTGCCACATCTACATTTTCAAGAAAATTTGCAGTATAACTTGTATTTGTTATGGAATAATCCATAGGAATATCCAGTACAGTTAAAATAAAAGCATCTTCTTTTTTAATTATACCATTTACATTTCCAATTCCTACATTAAAATTATAGCTACTACCTGGTATTAAATTACTACTAGTGTTGTCAATTGAGATAACACCTGACTCTGGATCAATAGTGAAAACAGACAACCCTGAAGTCATCTCAGCACCATCTAAATTTACTGATAAAATTGAAAAGGCGTATACAGTTGTTCCTAAATCAAATTGAGGTTCAGCCGTTGTCATATTTTGTTTATATGAATAGGTAGTGATGTTTTCATATATCATATCGGCACTTCCTTGTATGATATAAGGATTTGCTATGGTTGTTACTTCTTCTTCTTCGCAGGAAATAAAATTTGCCATTACCAAGAGAACAAAAACAGATCGTATCAATGTATTATTTATTATTAATTTTTTCATGAGTTTAAATTTTGATATTAATAACCAGGGTTTTGATCTGATGGTGTAATTAATTCATTCGTGTTTAACTCTTCACTAGGAACTGGAATTAGCATCACTCTTTCATTATCAGGATACACAATATCAAACCCCTTTTCATTTCTTGCATTATGCGCATCAATAATATTTTGTTTAAAATAAGTGTATCCTCTTCTACGATTGTTAAACCAATCATGCCCCTCAGCTAACAATTCAAATTGATATTCTTTCATAATAGCCTGTCTAAATTCGTCTTGACTTATCCAGACCAATCAGCCGGCTCAGTAGTTCCTCCTGTATTTCTGGCTCTTGCCAAAACTTCATTCACTCATGACATTGCAGAGGCTGTTTGCCCTATTTCATTTTCGATTTCAGCTAACATTAATAATAAATCTGCATATCTGAAATGAACATAATTGAAATTCGTTGCATCCGTAGTCAGGGATAAATCTTTAACAAAATATTTATATATAAAAGGAAACGATTTTACAAAATTTCCAGACCTGTTTACGGTAGGATATACTTTTATAGGCTTCCCGTTTCCAATATTAATATACTCCGAAATAAAAGTTGCATCAATTCTAGGGTCACCCGGATAAGCTGCTGTATGATCATCAATAGTTTCCGGGTTTGGTCTAATACGTTGCCAACCCGGACCCGGATAGGCATTACCAGGTGTAAACAATCGTAGCAATTTAGATTGAACCTCAGAACTAAATTGAATTTCAAAAATGGACTCACTGTTGTTATTAGCTGTATTTTCGCTATTCCATAAATCTCCATAATTCGGCACTAAACTAAAATTGCCATATAATTGGATAGCTTCGTCATGCGCTAATTGCCAATAAGTACTGCCATTATCATCACCGGCCAAAGCCATATACGCCTTTGCCAACAACATATTAGGAGCTAAGTTTGACGGTCTTCCAACCCTTTGTACCCCTTTTTCAAAAAGTAAGGATTTTGCTTTTGTAGCATCTTCAATAATCAGGTCATATACTTCACTTACTGATGACCTTGCCATGTGTAAATTATCGGCAGTAGCCATTTCAATTCTCAACGGTACTCCTCCATATAAACGTACTAAATTAAAATATACGTGTGCTCTTAAAAAGTAGGCCTGACCTAACACGTTTCGTAATTGAGCATTTTCATCAGTTTCTGAGATATTTGAAATTACATCATTCGCTCTGGAAATCGTTTTGTAACTGAATTCCCATAAATTATTCACATAATTTTGAGAAATAAATGGATTCATTGCTGCAACTGAATTCCTGTCAGATGATTTTCCAGAAGTGAAAAATCCACTGGTAAAAGCCGTTAAATGATGATAATCCGCACCATAGAAAAAATGGTTTGTCATATTACTGTACACACCATTTAGTGCTGTCTCTGCTCCCTCAACAGACGAGTAAATATTGTCTGAAGCTAAAAATGGGGGTGTTTCTTCTAAAGAACACCCAACAAATGAAATTGAGCTAATAATAGTCAATATCAAAAATTTATATAATGTTTTCATAATTTTCTTTTTATTAAAATTTAATATTTATACCTAATAAAAAACTGGTAACATTAGGAGTTCCTACCCAATCTACACCAATAATAGTTCCGTCGTATAAATAACTGGTAACTTCAGGATCATAACCACTATAATCAGTAATAGTAAACAAATTGTGACCTGAAACATATACTTTTATGTTATCAAGAAAACTGATTTCTTTTAAATCAACAGTATATCCAATAGTTGCATTACTGAGACGTATATAACTTCCATCTTCAATAAGCCTGTCTGTTGGTACCGTTGTTGATGATATAGATCCAACTCTAGGATAAGCACCTGTAGGATTTTCAATTGACCAGGCATCTAAGTATGCGTCCGGACGAATGTTTTTATTGATTCCAACGGCATTATTTTCAACCAATAAGTTTCCGTTTAAAATATCATTCCCTTTTGAACCATTGAACAACATTGAGAAATTAAAATTCTTATACTCTAAGTTTGTATTAAATCCAAATGTAAAATCAGCGTTTGGATTACCAATATTCGTTTTATCATCATCATTGACATTTCCGTCTCCATTCTGATCGATGAAAACGACATCCCCAGCTAAATTATCATTCCCTTGAAATGTTGGACCTGCTGCTGCTTGTGAATCATCTTGATATATTCCATTCGTTTCATATCCCCAGAAAAGACCAACGGGTTGTCCTTCTACAAAAATATTGGATGGTGACTTAAAATTATTCCCCGTAGAAACACCATTCCCTAAGTAAAAGGACACGTTTTGTAATTCACCATTTAAATATATATCTCTTTTAGGTAAACTTCCTAAATTAGTTACCTCATTTCTATTAAATGATATATTACCTCCTATTGAAAATTTTAAATCTTCCTTATCTACCAGTAAAGCATCTAAAGAGAAATCGATCCCTTTATTTTCAAGTCCTCCCTGATTCGTTAAAAAGGATTTAAAGCCGGTTGATGTAGGTGTTTGAAGTTGAAGTAATAAATCTGTGGTCTCTTTTTTTATAAACATCAATTGTTGCGGACAACTTGTCCTCAAAAAAAACTAATATCTACCCCAGCGTTTATTTGTGACGTTTTTTCCCATGTTAAATCTGAATTGGCAATATTTAACGCTGCCGCTCCTAATACTGTTGAGTTATTACCATCGGAATATAAAACATCTCCGTAATTACTATACGTTTGGTATGCATTGATAGCCTGGTTTCCTACTTTACCCCAACTTGCTCTTAGTTTTAAATTACTAATTGTGTTAGAATCTTCCAGGAAATCTTCATTACCTGCTATCCAGGCAAAAGAAAATGCTGGAAATAATCCTGCTCTATTTCCTTCTCTGAATTTAGAAGATTGGTCTACCCTAAACGATCCACTAAAAACATACTTATCATCAAGTGTGTAATTTGCTCTTCCTAAAAAAGATAAAATTCGCTCTTCGATCGGACCAACTGAGGCAAAAGGTGAAATTACCAATTCACCTAATTGTGGATTTAACTCTCTCAGTGTATTAATAGGAAAACTTCCTACTTCAACAGTCGTGCTGTATGCATCAGAACCATCATACGTAATACCTAATACTGTATTAATTCGATGCTTCTTATTGAATGTTTTATTAAACATTAACAAATTATCAATTGTATAAGAAATTTTTTCTAAGGTTGAAATAGATAAATCTCCATTTGTTTGTGCTCCTTTGAATGTCTCTGGCCCATACCATCTGGAACGATATTTATTTCTATAATCCGTACCTGCTCTTAATTGGTATTTTAATCCTTTTGCTATTTCGTAAGTTACATCAATTGAAGCGTTAATTCTTTTTTCTTTAATTGTCTCCTCAAATCCATCTAAAAATGTAAATGGATTTGAAACTCCTATTTCATCATCTTCTAATTCACCATCTACAAGTGGATTATAACTTACTAAGTTTCTTATAAAACTTCTTTGTCCACCAGACTTACTTGCTCCTTGATTCATACTCCCTTCGCTTAAATATAGACCTACACGTGAATTCACTTTTAGTTTATCAGAAACTCTTGTACCATAATTAATTCTAAAATTTCCTGAATTTAAAAACGTATTTGGAACATTTCCTTGCAACTTATTAAAATCACCCGATAAATAATAGTTCGCTTTTTCACTGGCTCCACTTAAATTTAAACCGGCATTTGTAGAATATCCTTCTTGAAATACTTCATCTTGCCAATTTATAATACGTAATGGCTGTTCAGATGGTTCTCCATCTTGAATTAAATACACATTACCTCCATCTATTTGGTAAGAGATATTATTTCCTCCAATAATAGCTGCATGATTTCTGTATCTCGCAAAATTTATTGGGTCTAATACCTTAATTTTTTTTGATACTTGAGATATTGATGATGATGAATATACATTAAAGACTCCCTTCCCAAGTCTACCTCTTTTAGTTGTAATAAGCACTACACCATTGGCACCTCTTGATCCATAAATAGCGGTTGCTGCTGCATCTTTTAATATTTGCATGCTTTCAACATCTCTCATATTTAAACCTGTTAAACCATTTTGAGTTTGTTGAATTTCATTACCATCCTGAGTGGCGTTTGCTACGTCTTCTCCCGCAGAACTAATAATTACACCATCAATTACATACAATGGTTCATTATTTCCTCTTAAACTACTTCCCCCTCTAATTCTAACACTTGTAGGGGCCCCCGGAGCACCTGTATTACTTGTAACCTGTACGCCTGCGGCTCTACCTTGTAACATTTCGCTTGCAGAAGTGTATTGCCCTGCAACTTCAGATGATTCCGTGATTTTAGAAATAGATGCTGTAACATCCCTTCGTTGAATTGTACCATAGCCTACTATAACTACCTCATCTAAAATATTTGTGTCGACTTGTAACTGAATCTCGTACGAATTTTGACTTGTCAAAGTAATCTCTTTTGTTCCGTACCCAACATAAGAAACCACCAAAATTTTCACATTTTCAGGAACCTGAATAGTGAAATTACCATCAAAATCTGTTGATGAACCAACAGCCAGGCCTTTTGCTACAACACTTGCTCCCGGCAATGGTTGCCTGTTTTCATCTAAAACCTTCCCCGTTATTTCTCTGGTTTGAGCTAATAACATCATTGGAAAGATTAGTAATAAATAAAATAATCCAATTTTTTTCATAATAAGTTGAAATTTGCTTTACGATTTTATACTACAATTTTAGAGTTAATTGAGGTTATTAATAGGGAACAATGGCTTTTTGTCAGGGGTAAATGGTTATTTAACTTAAATTCAAGTTTATCGCTTTAAAAATTGCTGATAAAGTCATTAAAACCATTAGGGCAACATAGAAAAACATTCATTTATAAATTTGAAAATTATTAGAATTTTATGTCTCAAATCTTCAAATAAGAGGCTATTTTTTACAAAGTTAATTGATTTTTTTGAGTTTGTTTGCTTTTTTAAATCCTGCACGCCGATACATATGTTGCAATGGCTTTACTTTTATGAATTGTAAAATAGTTGATATAAATATAAAACAGACTCTTAAAGCTACGAAAGGTTTACTGGAAAAGTTGAGTTTATTGCTTTATTTTAATTATCCCTGGTGAAGATTAATTTGAAAACATGCAAAACAAATACCTTGTTTGTATGTTAAATATATGTAAGCTCCTATAATTGTTGCTCTATGTGGATCACAAAGAATTACTTTGGCTCCCATATCAATCAATTTATC
>PVMS01123853.1_pt1 | contig 16454 bp, 19 predicted proteins | sample 1853461 | NCBI WGS metagenome assembly PVMS01 (sample SAMN08582032, study PRJNA380276) | Marine sediment metagenome, whole genome shotgun sequencing project. | isolation source: ocean sediment barecode stripped | collected 2017 | reverse complement strand
GCGCAGGACTCCTTCGGGGTGCTCGAGCTGTGCCGGGTGTTCGACGTGGCTCAACCCGCACTCAGCCACCACTTGAAGTTGCTGCTGAACGCCGGTCTCGTCGCCAAGCGACGCGAAGGGAACAGCATCTTCTACCGACGCTCTGCGACCCACCCGGTCGGCCTGGGCAATTACGTGGCGACCATCTTCGAAACGCTGGACGGATTACCCACAGATACGGGCCTGGAAGCGGGCATTGCCGGGGTGCACCGCGATCGAAGCCGCTCCTCGGAAGCATTTTTCGCCGACAACGCCGAGCGCTTCCAGAATCAGCAGGCCCTGATCTGCGAACCCGCGACGTACGCTGACGCAGCCGTCGAATTGCTGGACGATCTCCCGCGCGCCGCCCGTGTACTCGAAATCGGTCCCGGGGATGGCGACCTACTGATTCGGCTCGCCGACCGATGCAATCACCTGCATGCGATCGACAACGTACCGGCCATGCTCGAACGTACCCGGGAACGCATCACCGCCGAAGCGCTCGGCAACGTCACCCTGGAACTGGCGGACTTTGCCGCGCACGACCGCGCCGACTACCAACTGATTGTCGCAGGGATGGTGGTTCACCATGCGCCGTCTCCCGCAGCGTTCTTCAGACATGCAGCCCAATTGCTTCTCGATTCCGGCGCGCTGCTGGTGATCGAGCTCTGCGAGCACGATCAGGATTGGGTCAAGGACGCCTGCGGCGATCTTTGGCTCGGGTTTGAGCCCGATCAACTGGACGCCTGGGCTAACGGCGCCGGGCTGATTTCCGCCTCCAGCCAATATCTCGCACAGCGCAACGGCTTCCGAATACAACTACGCAAGTACTACAAGTCTATCCAATGAAGGAACCCTCATGACCCAACAGGATTACAAAGTCGCAGATATGGAGTTGGCCGAATTCGGCCGCAAGGAAATTCGCCTGGCGGAAGCCGAGATGCCCGCGTTGATGTCGCTACGCAGCAAGTACAAAGGTGAGCAGGTCCTGGCCGGCGCCAAAATCATCGGCTGCATCCACATGACCGTGCAGACCTCCGTGCTGATCGAAACCTTGTGCGAACTCGGCGCTGAAGTACGCTGGTCATCCTGCAACATTTTCTCGACCCAGGATCACGCCGCGGCCGCGACGGCCGCCGCCGGCATACCGGTATTCGCCTGGAAAGGCGAAACCGAGGAAGAGTACGAATGGTGCCTGGAGCAGACGATCCTGAAGGACGGCGAGCCGTGGGATGCGAACCTGCTGCTGGACGACGGCGGCGACCTGACCCTGATGATTCACGAGAAATATCCCGAGATGCTGAAACGCATTCACGGGGTCAGCGAGGAGACTACTACCGGGGTGCATCGGCTGTACGAAATGATGGCGGAAGGCGAACTGAAAGTACCTGCGATCAACGTCAACGACTCGGTCACGAAATCCAAGAACGATAATCGCTACGGTTGCCGACATAGCCTGAACGACGCGATCAAGCGCGGCACGGACATGCTGTTAGCCGGTAAGCGCGCGCTGGTGATCGGCTACGGAGACGTCGGCAAAGGCTCATCCCAGAGCCTCCGTCAGGAAGGAATGATCGTACGCATAGTCGAGATCGACCCGATCTGCGCTATGCAGGCTTGTATGGACGGATTTGAAGTAGTCTCCCCGTACCTTGACGGCAACAACACTGGTCAAATCGGGGACATCGATACCCGATTGATGAGCGACACCGATCTGGTGGTGACCTGCACGGGTAACACCAACGTCTGCGACAGTGCAATGCTGAGCTCCATCAAACGCGGTGCGGTGGTCTCCAACATCGGCCACTTCGACAACGAAATAGACACTGCCTACATGCGCGAAAACTGGCGCTGGGACAAGGTCAAGGATCAGGTCCATCAGATCTTCCGCAGCGACGACCCCGGCGACTACATCATCCTTCTCTCCGAAGGACGGCTCGTTAATCTCGGCAATGCCATGGGCCATCCATCCCGGATCATGGACGGTTCATTCGCCAATCAGGTGCTCGCGCAGATGCATCTCTTCGAGCAGAGCTGGGCGGACCAACCGGAGAACCAGCGCGCGCCAATCACGGTCGAAGTGTTACCAAAGAAGCTGGACGAGGAAGTCGCGCAACTGATGGTTGAAGGCTTCGGCGGCACCATCACGCTGTTGACGCCGGATCAGGCAAGCTACATCAACGTCGAACGGATCGGTCCCTTCAAGCCGGACAGCTACAAATACTGAGGGAATGATCAGAGCGATCTTCATTGCGGTTGCGGTGCTGGTCATTGGCCTCGCCGCAACCACCTACATCGCCCTCGAACTTGGTCAGGTGGCAATCGCCGAAACCATGAAACTCGACGGCGAGCCGCGCCACACCCACGTCTGGTACGTCGAGGAAGGAGGCGCGCTGTACCTGGAGGCCGGCCACCCAGACAATCCGTGGGTGCGCGAGCTCGAGCACATGCAGACACTGACGCTTGCGGGCCAAGGCGTCACTGGCGAATACCTGTTCGAGCGAAGCCAGAACGCAGCCGACCATGAACGAATCCGACGGATGATGCGCCGCAAATACGGGTGGCGGGACTGGTGGGTCGGTGTCCTGTTCGATACTTCGCAATCACGGCTGATCGAACTCGAACCGGCGGAGTGAACCGAGGACCACCTCGTCGCCGTTGCGCTGACGGGCAGACGCGTCGTTCCAGTTCAACGACAAACGCGGTATACACGTGCAGACAAGCGTCATGAGAGACCATCCGATGAACTGGGACGCAATTGGAGCAGTCGGAGAGATATTGGGGGCGATCGGGGTAGTCGCTTCTCTCTTCTACGTGGGGCAGCAGGTAAAAGAGGGTTCTCGAGCAACTCGTGGCCAAACGTTTGAGTCACTATCTACCGCGCTGAGCACAACCGCAAACCTCTTCGTGGAAGATCCCACGTTACTCGATATCGGGGCTCGCTCTGTAGCAGGCGAAGAGCTGAGCGCCGATTGGGCGGAAAGGTATCTTCAGGGCGCGGACGCGGAGTTGCGTGTGGTGGGCCGGATTACGAACATGATACGGGCAACCAAATCACACGTAGCAGAGGATCCTGACACGCAGTTGATGCTGGATATCGATCTTGGAATTCTCGGACAATCACGTGACGTCTTCGAGGCCTACGATAGAGCCATTCGGAAGGAGTGCGCGCGGATTCCCGAGGAGCAATATCGTTCTGCTCGAGCTGATGTCCTGAGAGGTTTCCTCGAGCGAACGGCTATTTTCCATCTAGACGAGTTTCGAGATGCATTTGAGTTGCAAGCACGTCGCAACATTGAGGATAAGCTCAGCGAGCTTGTCGCCTAACCAGACGATCAAGCGGACCTCCTCACCGCTCGTAGACCGATATGTGAACGTCACTACTGGAATCGAAGGGTTCGATGGTACAACCAGTGAGTATCGAACACCCGAATACGGCGCTACAACATGATCCAGCACAAAGGTGGATGCCATTGCGGCAAAGTCCGGTTCGAAGTCCTCGCACCGGCGATCCTTCCAGTCAGCCAATGCAACTGCAGCGTCTGCTCAAAATCCGGACACCTGGGACTGATCGTGCCGCGCGATCGGTTCCAACTCCTGAGCGGCGAAGATTGCGTGACCACATACACGTTCAACACCGGCACCGCCAAACACACGTTCTGCAGGCACTGCGGTATCAAGTCGTTTTACTTCCCCCGGTCCCATCCCGACGGCGTCAGCGTGAATGTGCGCTGCCTGGACGCCGGAACCGTGGAAGAAATGAAGATAACCGAGTTCGACGGTCAGAATTGGGAGCGGTACTACCCAAATGGCCGTGCCGAGTCATACCCTGAGTGAGTTGGCGAGCGATTCCGCCAACTCCCCACCGACCGACACACCGACGAGGAGCACCAGCCATGGCTCACCGATCACGCGTTTGCGCAGTGCTGTTCGACGTAGATTCAGATTCCTACGAATCTGCCGCGCGGTTCTGGAGCGCTGCTCTGGGACGCGAACTCGCATTCGATCCGGACGAGAGATATGCGGGTCTTCCCGGTGATCCCGACTACCTGATCCAGAATGCCGATCCCGGCCACGAGGGCGTCCACATCGACATTGAGACAGATGACGTTGACGCAGAAGTGGCCAGACTCGAGAGGCTCGGAGCGCGGAAACGCAACAAGGTAAAGGGCTGGTGGGTCATGATCGCGCCCGGTGGCAATCCGTTCTGCGTGGTACCCGTGCAAAGCAAGACCTGGCCCAAGGGGGGCGCTCGAATGGGAATAAGAGACTTGAGGTAACACGTCCAATGAGCATCCAGGATCCAGGCAGTGCCAGCCCATTGGGCGTCAAGATCTGCTGCATTGCGAGCGTCGAGGAGGCACGCACAGCCGTTGCATCGGGCGCAACCGCGATCGGCCTCGTAGCCAAGATGCCATCGGGTCCCGGCGTGATTTCCGAAGCGCAGATTCGCGAGATCTCCGATGCGATGTCGTCGCAGGTGGATACTTTTCTTCTGACGTCACGGACGGATCCAGATGAGATCGTCCGGCAGCATCGCACGTGCGCGACACGAACAATTCAGCTGGTGGATATGTTGTCCAGCGAGAGTCGCGTTCAGGTCAAGTCGGCCAGGCCGGATGTACGACTTGTACAGGTCGTGCATGTCGTCGACGAAAGCTCAGTCGCCGAAGCGCTGTGCGCTGCCCAGGCGTCAGACGCACTGCTCCTGGATTCCGGCAACCCTTCGCTTGCCCGGAAGGAACTCGGCGGCACCGGAAGAACACACGACTGGCAATTGAGCGCTCGGATCATCGATGCCGTTGCGGTGCCTGTCTACCTGGCAGGTGGCCTCAATGCAGACAACGTCAGCGAAGCAATTCGCGCCGTTCGGCCGAACGGGTTGGATCTCTGCAGTGCTGTCAGGACAAACGATCAGTTGGATTCGCGTAAGCTGCAAGCGTTCATGAGCGCCGTCGCGGCGGCACGTTAAGGCACGCGCCAGTCAGCCAGTGAGTTCCGTTACAAACTCCTCCGGCCGGGAGCTGATGGTGCCATGCATGGAGCCTTCCACCATTCCAAGCGTGGCCCAGGTCTGAAAACCCAGGATCGACAGCAGTTCGGGTGAGCACTTCGCGATGACTTCGGGCGCGAGGGAGATGGTGAAGTTCTCCTGCTGGCGGATGAACGGCCGACAGAAATACGAAAGAATTCCCACCCGCGGCTGATCTGTGGTGTTCGCCCCGGTACCGTGCCACAGGCGGCCGTCGAAGACCATCGCGGTGCCCGCCGGGCCAGTCGCAGCGATCGAGGTTGCGGGATCGACAGGTTCGGTCGGTAACTCCTTGCGGTGGCTCCCGGGTACGATCCGGGTGCCACCATTCTCCTCAGTGAAATCGGTGAGCATCCAGATGATGTTGGCTACCACCGGATAAGCAGTACCAAGCGGCATGTAGCCCTGGTCCGAATGCAGCCCCATGGGCACGCCGCCTTTGCCTGCGATGTTAGCCGTGAAGGATGACAACAACACATCGCTGCCCAGCCGCTCGTCGCCTAGCACATGTTTGATCAGCGTCTGCGCGAGATCCTTCATCACGATCGAGCGGAAAATCTCGCCTTTGTTGATCAGGTTCCAGATGCGCTGATTGGGACCCTCCCGACCGAACACCTCGAGCGAGCCTGGCTTCTCGCCGCTGCCGTCCATGAATGCGTGATCGCATGCGCGTTCCCCGGCCGCCTGCATCTCTATTCTCGACCTCGCCTCCTGGAGTTCTTCCGGCGAGAGCGCATCGGCGACGCGTGCAAAGCCGTACTCGGTGACATGAGCTTTGGCTTCTTCAAGATCGCGGGTCAGCGGCGGAAGATGATCGCCCATGCCCGTCAGTTCCGCAGATCGAACTTGATGTACAACTCCGGCAGGTTACGCAGGATGAAGCTCGCTTCGGCTTCCGGATCGGCATGTCCCGGCGCGAGCTCGATGTTGTCCATGTGCTCGAGCAACGCCGGGAAACCAAGATTGAGTTCCTGCCGGGCCAACGGCGCGCCGGGGCAATGATGCACGCCGGAGCCGAATGCCATCTGCATGCCGGCCTTTTCGCGGTGCAGATCCACCGAATCGGGATTCTCGAACTGGCGCTCGTCTCGATTCGCCGCACCGTAGCGCAACATGATCATCTCACCCGCCTTGAGCGGATAGCCGCCGAGTTCGGTGTCCTTGGTGACTAGTCGAGGCAACCCCTGCACGGGCGCCTCCAGCCGCAGAGTTTCCTCGACAAAGGTTTTGATCAGCTTGGGGTCCGCGCCGCGCAGCTGATCCTGCAGTTCGGGATTCTGGATCAGCAGCAGCATGCCCCAACCGAAAGTACTGGTGGTGGTCTCGTGGCCAGCGACCAGGAACTGGTTGAGGATACTCAGACACTCACCGTGCGTGAGCAGCCTGCCTTCTTCCTCCAGCATGCTGGTGCCGAGGATCGTGATCATGTCGTCCTTCGGATCGCTGCGCCGCTCTTCGATCACCCGCACCAGCATTTTCTGCAGATCGAGGCCGAGCTGCGCCCGGCGAACCATCTCCTCCGGGCCGATCGGCGTCAGGCGCAATCCGGACGCCGCGGCCGTCGCTGCATCGTAAAAGAACTCCCGGTCTTGCTCCGGGATACCCAGCCGGTCGGAAATGATCCGCAGTGGAACCGGGAACCCAAACGCCTCCATGAAGTCGATCTCGGTCGCATCCCCAAGGCTCTCGACGGTTTCGTCGATCACGGCCTGGACGGCCGCTTCCTGACTCTTGATCCGCGACGCGGTGAACAGCTTGCTGACCAGCGAGCGGTACTTCGTGTGGTCCGGCTCGTCGAGGGTGAGCATGGTGGGCGGCAGCACGATCATCTCTTCGTTGATGCGGGCGAGTTCCTTCTGCACGTCCTCGGGTGCGCCGGCGAACGCCATCTGCTGGGCGCCACCCAGGAAGGCATCGAACTTGCTCGAATAGGTCTCGGTGTCACGAATCGCATCACGCAGCAGGTCGTACCGCGTCACCACATGGACATTCATTCCAGGCACCAGGTACACGGGCGCGTGATCGCGCAGCCGCCCATAGGCTTCCCACGGATCCTTTAACGTCGGCACGTCGAACAGTTGGATGTCCGAGAGATCTTCGGCGCTGGTGCTCATGGTGAACTCCTCACGGTGTGCGTATTCTTCGATTTCAATCCGTAAAGATAGCAAACCCGACGATGGGCAACACCAGTGGAATTCCAGAGTATCTGGCCGGGAACCGCGCAGCCTGGCAGGAAGCCGCCGCGGAATATGTCGAGCCCGCCGAGCGGAATTGGGCAGGTGAGCCGACCTGGGGGATCTGGGGAATCCCCGAGCAAGACGTGCAGTTGTTACCCGACGATCTCACGGGGCATCGCTGCATCGAGCTCGGCTGCGGGGCCGGCTACGTCTCCGCGTGGTTGGCGCGACGCGGCGGCGAACCTGTCGGCATCGATCCAACCCCCAATCAACTCGCCACGGCACGGCACATGCAGCGCCGCTTCGGACCCGAATTCCCGTTGATCGAAGGCTTCGCCGAGTGCCTGCCGTTTCCGGACGACAGCTTCGACTTTGCGATATCCGAATACGGCGCAGCGTTGTGGGCGGATCCCTATCGGTGGATTCCAGAGGCGGCGCGCGTACTGAAACCAGGGGCGCAACTCGTGTTCCTCACCAACTCCTCGCTGGTGGTACTGTGCGCACCCGAGGACGAGGAACGACCGGTGGAGGACCGTCTGCTACGCCCCTACCTCAGCATGCATCGCACGCAATGGGCCGACTCGCCCGGACAGACCGAGTTCCACCTGCCGCACGGCAAGTGGATTGAACTGCTTCGCAACAACGGACTCGAGGTGGAGCGCCTGCTGGAACTTGGCGCGCCACCAGGCGCAACAACCCGATACCCCTGGGCCGACGCTCAATGGGCGCAATCCTGGCCGACCGAGGAAGCCTGGGTCGTACGCCTGCGAGCATAGGCAGGGAGTCGAAGGCAAATAGTTACTGATCGCACCGCCACGGGTCCACCAAACTGCAGTGTTCAACTGAGGCGAGACTATGAAATACACAAATCTGGGCGAGACCGGCATCAGCGTTTCGCGACTGTGCCTGGGCATGATGACCTACGGGTCCACCGAGTGGCGCGATTGGGTGCTGAACTACGATGAGGCGCGGCCATTCGTTGAGCGCGCCCTCGATGCGGGCATCAACTTTTTCGACACCGCCGATGTGTATTCCAACGGCGCTTCCGAGGAGGTGCTCGGGCGCGCGCTCAAGGACCTGAGCGTGGATCGCGACGATGTGGTAATCGCCACGAAATGCTTCGGTGGAACCCACAACCGCAGCCGCAATCGCTGGGGCCTGTCGCGCAAGAACGTCATCGCCTCGTGCGATGCGTCCCTGGCTCGTCTCGGCACGGACTATATCGACCTGTATCAGATTCACCGGTTCGATCCCAATACACCGATCGAAGAGACCATCGACGCGCTGGATAGCCTGGTGGCATCGGGGAAAGTCCGCTACCTCGGCGCCTCCAGCATGTTCGCCTGGCAAATGGCGAAGTACCTGTTCACCCAGGACGCGCGCAACCGGGCCCGCTTCGTGAGCATGCAGAATCACTACAACCTGCTCTATCGCGAGGAGGAACGAGAGATGAATCCGCTCTGCCAGGATCAGGGGATTGCTTTGATTCCCTGGAGTCCCCTGGCGCGCGGCTACCTGGCGCGCACAGGCGAGACGCTGAAAGACACAGTACGCGCCAATTCCGATGACTTTACCAATCTGCTGTATCGCTACTCGGACATCGAAATCGTCGACCGGAACGCCGCCACCGCGGCGCAGTTGGGCGTGAAACCCGCACAGACGGCACTGGCCTGGTTACTGTCGAAACCCGCCGTGACCGCGCCGATCGTCGGCGCCTCCAAATTGGAGCAACTCGACGATGCGATCGCGGCAGTTGAGGTAGAGCTTGCCGATGACGATATCGCCCAGTTGGAGGAGTTGTACCAGCCGCGCGCTATCGCCGGACACGCGTAGCAACCACCGAACATCCGGTGGTAGGCTGAACCCTGATTGGGTAGGGAGGATGACTGAAATGTTACTGAATTCGTTGACTGTCGATCGGAGGGCGTTCGAAGACGCCACCGGTTGGACGATGAAGCCTGAAGGCGCCTGCAAAGGCGACGTGTGCATTCCGTTGGCCGATCCTATGGCCGAACAGATCGACGTCCAAGCGACCGCCAGCACCATGGGCCTGCCGCTGGTGGCCGCCGCCGAGCACAATCTGTGGGCGCTGGGCCCGGAGTCAATCGGTTCACGCGCATTGACCAGCGCCGAGGCCCCCAATCTGCGGCTGCCGGATCTGGAGGGCAATGAATTTCAGCTCTCCAGCCTGCGCGGGCAGAAGATCGTCGTCTACGCCTGGGCGCCCTACTGAGGCTGCTCCCGCTCCCTGCCCGTGTGGCAGGCACTGCGCAACGAACTGCATCCGAAGGGCTTGGAAATCGTGACCGTCGGCATGGACGCGCTGGGCGCCGAGGGCTGTCGGGAGTTCATCGAGGCAGCCCAGCCGGAGCATCCCTCGCTGATCGATCGGCATCACGTGCTGGCCGAACTGTTCGGGGTGGTGAACATCCCGCAGAGCATCTGGATCGACGAACAGGGCATGATCGTGCGGCCCCCCCGAAACGGCGCCGGAGCCCCCGGATCCCGACCGCGCACCCGGCATGGAACTGCCTGACGAGATGCCGCAACACTTCGTCGAGATGATGGGTGAAGCCGCAAAGATCACTCAGGATCCGGAGTCCTACCATGCGGCGCTGCGCGACTGGGTGGATAAGGGCGCGGACAGTCAGTTTGCGCTCTCGCCCGAAGCCGTCGTGGCACGTTCCCGGCCGCGCAACGAAGACATCTCCCGTGGCCATGCTCATTTCGAGATCGCCGCGCAACTGGAGATCGATGGCCAGCATGAAGCGGCGATCGAGCACTTCAAGGAAGCACACCGCCTGGTTCCCGACAGCTGGACGTTTCGGCGTCAGGCCTGGTCCCTGGAGCAGCCCATCGAGGGCCCGATGGCGCGATTCTGGCAGGGCCCTTCGGATGATGATCCGGGAAGCTGGCCCTACGCCGGCGACTGGGTCTCAGACATCCGCGCGGTCGGAGCCGAGAACTACAACGAACCCTGGACCCCCTGACACGCGGGTCGGCGTTTCGACCTCCGTCGGCTCAAAACTCACCGTCCAGGATCTTCAGCATTCGTTTGAGGGCAAAATGCCGGTAGCTGCCGCGCACCAGATTTTCCACTTCACTCCAGTCGACCTCGTCTTCGGCATCTAACTCTATCCAGCCGTTGTGACCGATGTAGGCCGGTATGCGGTAGCGTTCGTCGTAGGTGAGCATCGCTTGTTGATCCGCGCCAACCCAGAACTGCAGCGTCATCCGGCCTTTGTAATGATGCGCCGTGCAGAAACCCTTTTTCCCCGCGCGCCACGTGGGTCTGCCGAATTGTGTGCCCTCGGTGGTTTCCGGAAGCGCCAGGCACAGGCCCCGTAGTTCATCCAGCACTGCCTGCGCGCGGGGCGCTGCGAATGGGTCGAACTCTTCAGGGTCCAGCGTCTCGGTCGGCGGGTCAATTTCAATCGTCGGGCCTAGTTCCGCGGTCAGGGATTTCGGGGCAACCTCGACAAAGGCTTCCCGAACCCGCTCGGCGACGCTGCGCCAATCCAGTCCCTGGTCCAGATGCACCCCAAGCCAGCCACGCGGTCCCACGTAAGGCGGCACGAAGTAGTAATGGGGCTCTGATTCGCTGTACAGCTCCTGCGCGCCCGGCGGAGAGCGCAGCCATAACGCGATGTTCCCGTCGCCATGATGGTTGACTACGAAGGTCGCGAAGGTTTTACCGGCAACCTTGAAGTCCGGCGAGCCGCGTGAAGGTTTCTCCTCAGCCTCTGGGAGAGATAGGCAGACTTCCCGGACCGCCACGCCGATATCCTTGGCCATGGTTGAACCCTCCTCCCCTCAAGCTTAGCCAGCCGGCAGAGAATTGATTAGAAAAATTAATTTGTCTAGACAAATATATTGTTCTACACTGCGCACCAGAAACAAATCCTCGAGGTCGCCCGAGAACCATCCAATGCATCAAGCCGTGCAACAGCTCAGCGAGCCGGAACAGATTCAGGCGCTCGCCCACCCGCTGCGGGCCGACGTCATAGCGGCCCTGGGGGAACCCGACTCCGCCGCTGGCGTCGCCCGCACCATCGGCCGGCCCCGCCAGCAGGTGAACTACCATCTGAAGGAGCTGGCACGCGTCGGATTGGTGAAGCGCGCCGGCGAGCGCCGCAAAGGCAATTTCATTGAGCAGCTCTATCAGGCGGTTGCGCGTCGCTTCGTCGTGTCATCGCGGTTCACCTGGAATCAGGAGAGTCTCGAAGCCACGCTGCGCGATCAGGTCGCGTTGGCTCAGCTCGCCGAGTTGGGCGAGCGTCTGCAATGCGATGCCGCCAACCTGATCGACGCGGCCATGATCAAAGGAACCGATATACCCAGCGTCTCGGCGGTTGCCGAAGTGCGTTTCGAAAACGAAGCCGCCAGAGCGAGCTTTCTCGAAGAATACATGGACGCGCTGCGCAAGCTGTTGAACAAACATGGCGCAACGAAAGGTGATGCTTTCCGGGTCGTGTTTGCGGCCTATCCGGAACTGGAGGACGCGTAATGGAAGATGGATTCGAAGCGACGTTCGTGGTGGACCTGGCAGCTGATGAGGTGTGGAAGGCAATTACCGCGCCCTCGCCGCACACCGGTGCCGAAGCCGGTCCGATGCGCTACCTGATCGCGGGATTCCCGGCCTTCGGTGCGGATCACGCGCCGGGGACGTTGGCCACGGAACTGGAGGTGGACCCCGGCCGGTTGCTGCGCGTTCACAAGGACGAGGAACCCTGCGCCGGGACCGAGATCGCCATTGTCCTGGAGAACGCCGACAACGGCACTCGCGTGACTGTCGTCCAATCGGGCTTCGGGCCGTGGCTGAAGAGTGTTCGCGACACCTTCGAGGCCCATTGGTTGCAGATCGTGCAGGACTTGAGGCTGTTCATCGAACGCGGCATCCGGGTCCCCGGTACCCCCTGGGGCGCGGACCTCGGTGCCATGACCAAACAGCAAGCGTTGGGGTTGGAGATTAGCGCCGTAACCCCGGGGGCCTACGCCGAACGCCTGGAAATGGAGCCCGGCGATCTGCTGCTGACCTTGCGCAACATCCGGGTCCACGACACGCAACAACTGTGGACGATTCTCGCGCTGTCAACGCCGGGTGATGAAACCAAGGCAAGCTGGGCGCGCGGTCGTGAGGTACTGTCAGGCAGCGCTACGCTCTAACCTTCAGCGTCAACGCGGCAAACCCGAGCGGCGGCAGCGTGGCGAGACCGCCGCCATCGGTCTGCTCGAAGTGATCGAACGCCTCGGCCCGCACAACGTCCGGTTCTTCGAAGCTGTTGAAGGACTTCGCATTCACGGCGGTCAGCAGTTCCGCATCGACGAGTTCGAGCGCCCCGAGTCCAGTCGTTTCGAGTCGCACCTCCATCGCCTCGTTCGAGCTGCGGTTGGTACAGAACACCTGCAACCGGTCGCCTTCCAGCGTTGCCGCACAATCAACGAATCGCGCACGCCCATACCTGCCCCCGTCATATCCCGGGCCGTCGACGGCAACCTGCAGGGCCGTGCCCCGCGCCCGAGTCGAGATCATTCGGAACGCATGGAATATGGATTGTTTGAGCAGTTCGTCACCACGGGTCAACAGGGGCGCGATGACATTGACGATCTGTGCGAGGTTGGCAATTTTCATGACGTCGGCGTGGCGGATGAAGCTCATCAGAAAACCGGCCACCACCAGCGCATCTTCGAGGTTGTACACCTCTTCGACCAGATGCGGTGCAAACTTGCCCTCGCCGTCCATGTCCGCCGGGGTGCGCGCCTTGTACCAGACGTTCCATTCATCGAAACACAGATAGGCGCGCCTCTCTGATCGGGTCATCTGCTGCACGTATCGAGCACAGGCGTCGACCGCTTCGATCTGGGCATCGATGCTGTTGCTCACCGCAAGAAACTCAGCGGTATTGTCACCCCGGTTGCCCACGTAGCGATGCAGGCTGATGGTATCGGCCAGCTCGCCCACGGTTTCCAGTGTCACGCGGTCCCATTCCAGGTACGTGGCCATGCCCGGAAACGACGATCCGCACGCGGTGAGCTGAAGCGATGGATCGACATCCTTCATCATTTTCGCTGCCTGCTGCGCGCGAATCGCGTACTGGGCAGCGGGTACGTGCCCGAGTTGCCACGGTCCGTCCATCTCGTTGCCGAGGCACCAATGAACCACACCATGCGGCTCGGCCGACCCGCTGGAAACCCGCAGATCGGCAAAGCGGGTTCCCGCCTGCGCATTGCAGTACTCGACCCAATTCCGCGCCTCTTCGGGGGTCCCGGTACCCAGATTGACGGCCAGCATGGGTCGCCACTTCATCTTCCGACACAACGCCAGGAATTCCTCGGTACCCACCTGATTCGGTTCCAGGGACTGCCAGGCGAGATCCCGCACCGTCGGACGCGCATCCTTCGGCCCGATCCCGTCCTGCCAGTGGTAGCCGGAAACGAAGTTGCCGCCGGGATAGCGCATGATCGTGAAGCCGAGTTCGGCAAGGGCTGCGAGCACATCCGCGCGGAACCCATCGGCATCGGCGTGGCGGCTGCCCGGATCGTAGACGCCCTCGTAGACAGCCCTGCCCATGTGTTCCAGGAAACCCCCGAACAAATACGGGCTGACTTCCCCGACGGAGAAATCCCGATGCAGCGTAAGCCTGGTTGGCTCCATCCTCAAGACGCTGGCGTCGTCACGTGCTGGTGACCCAGCCGCCCGCAAACGGAACCACCTGCCCGACGATGAAGTTGCTCTTGTCCGAGGCCAGGAACAGCGCCAGTTCCGCGCTCTCCCAACTCTCGGCAATCCGATTGCTCGGGACGTTACGCGCCAGATGCTTCTGGAATCGCTCCGAGGCGACCAGTTCGTCCGGGTAATACGCTTCGTTGCTGACGTAGTTCTGCGCGATCGCATTGATCTGCACGTTGTCAGCGGCAAACTCCAGCCCCGCCGCTCGCACGAACGCATTCTGGGCACCGCGCGCCGCGCAGTAGGCGGCCGAACCAGCAATCCCACGCAGCGGCGCCGCACTGGTCACCGCGACAATCTTGCCGCCGCCACGGCCCACCATGGCCGGCGCCGCGGCCCGAACCAACCACATCAGGGGATCCACCATGGTTGCGAACAGCGCACGCCAGCGGTCGTCGTCGATGTCCGCGACCGGGGTACTGGTCGGGTCACGGGCGAGGTTCGCGATCACGGCGTCCAGGTCACCGGCTTCTTCCAGCATTGTCGCAACCTGCGCGGCGCTGTCGATGACGCCGTTCACCCGCGTGACCTGTGCGCCCTCCGTTTCAAACAGCTCGGCGATGGCCGGGCCCATGTAGTCCTCGGCCTGGGTCACCAGCACCCGCCGGCCTTCCATTCGATTACCCATCCTTTACTCCTTCGATCCGTCAGCCCGATCTCTTAGCGCGGAACGACCCGCCCCTTCATCCAATTGTTACTATCGTGAAAATCGGCGACCACGTTGCCCGGCTGCACAAGTGCGTCGAACAGCGGTCGATCCTCATCTGCCAGCGTCATCTCGAGCACCGGCAACGCGTCTTCGAGGTGTTCGAGCGTCCGTGGTCCGTAGATCGGGGCGGTGACCAGCGGCTGATCCTTGACCCAGAGTAACGCAAGCGCGGCCGTCGAGAGATTTCGTTCGGCCGCCATCCGCGCGACCTCCGCCGCCACCTCCAGCCCCCGGGGCGTCACGCGCGTTTCGAATCGCGCCCCCCAGCGGTCCGCGCGGGAACCGTCGGGCTTGAGGCTGTCCGCGGTGTAGCGCCCGGTCAATATACCGCCCGCGACCGGGGACCACGGCAGCACCGCGAGATCGTAGCGTTCGCACAGCGGCAGCAGCTCGTTTTCGATGCGCCGGTCGAGCAGGTTATAGGGCGGCTGCTCGCTGACGTAACGATTCAGGTGCAGCTTCTCGCTGATCGCCAACGCTTCCATCACCACCCAGGCCGGGTGCGTGCTGGCACCGATGTAGCGCACCTTGCCGGCGCGAATGAGGTCGTCGAAGGCGCGTAGCGTTTCGTCCTGGGGAATGTCCAGGGCTGCGCGATGCAACTGATACAAATCGATGTGCTCGACCTCGAGCCGACGCAGCGACGCTTCGCACGCCTCGATGATGTGCGCTCGCGATCCACCGCGCTGATTCGGCCCGGGCCCCATGGGGCTGAACACCTTGGTGGCCAGCACGACGTCCTTGCGCGTACCGCTGACACGCAAGGCCTTACCGACGATCCGCTCGCTCTCCCCTGCGTTGTAGACATTTGCGGTATCAATGAAGTTGATGCCCGCGGCCAGCGACCGCTCGACGATGGCAATGGACTCAGCCTCGTCGGTTGGCCCGCCGAAATTCATGGTGCCCAGGCACAGCGGAGAAACCATCACCCCGCTGCGGCCCAATCGTCGGTATTGCATCTCTCCTCTCCTCTGCTCTCTACCCCGGCCCCGCCCGACCCCGCCCCGATAGGGCGCGCGTCGTGTCAAAGATCGCTATTCTGTGCGCATCCGTGGGCCACTTACAACGCGATGCAACGGTTCGAAGCATTCACCGTCATACATGACTGACCACGCCCCATTGATCCGTTACCTGATGGGCAAGCGCCTGCTGATCGTGACCGGCAAGGGTGGGGTCGGCAAGAGCACCGTCGCCGCAGCGTTCGCCGCCGAGGCCGCGCGTCGCGGCCGGCGCGTCCTGCTCGCCAGCCACACGCGCATCGAGGGTCCGCACCCCTGTTTCGGATTCACAATGTCCTACAAACCCGTGCGCGTGACAGAGAATCTGTACCTGTCCAGAATCGACGCTCGGGATGCGTTGAAAGAATACGTGCACCGGACGCTGCCGCTGGGCCAGTTCTACGACTGGTTCCTGGACAGCAAGGCTGTCGCCCATTTCACCGAAGCCACTCCGGGGTTCGACGACCTGATGTGTCTGGGCAAGCTCTACGATCATGTCACGGGGCCCGACGCCTTCGACCTGGTAGTGCTGGACGCCCCGTCGACCGGGCATGCGGCACTGATGCTGCGCGTTCCGGCAGTAACCTGCGCCGCGGTCGCTACGGGCCCCTTGCACCACAACGCGCTGAAGATCCGCCTGCTGCTGGAGGGCTCGCGAACCGAGATCGTGCTTGTCGCTCTGCCGGAGGAGATGGCATTGCGCGAGGCTCAGGAGCTGAGCGACCACATCACCACCGAGCTCGACATGTCGGTAGCGGCGTTGGTGCTGAACCGCATCGCGCCACCACTG
>PVMS01169528.1_pt1 | contig 16458 bp, 13 predicted proteins | sample 1853461 | NCBI WGS metagenome assembly PVMS01 (sample SAMN08582032, study PRJNA380276) | Marine sediment metagenome, whole genome shotgun sequencing project. | isolation source: ocean sediment barecode stripped | collected 2017 | reverse complement strand
TATTTATGGACTTGGTGATACTGTTGCGAACACCATCTACTGTGCTAGGATTGCGCGGACAATGAGAGCTGCTTTACGCCATCCCAATCGGCTCCTCTTGATAGGAGACCTGGTGTTGATTATCGCCAGTGTCATTGGCAGCTTTGCATTGCGGTTGCCGCTTGGTCCATTGTTTGTATTTTATCTGCCCCAAGCATTGACGATGGTTGTGGTTGCCTTGCTGGTCAAACCGGTTATCTATTACTCTTTCGGGCTGTACAGTCGGGTTTGGGCATATGCCAGTACCCGTGAATTAAAAATAATCACTGCTGCTGTTTCGATCGCTTCAGCGGTTGTGGCATTGATCATTGTGCTCATGACATTCTTGCAGTACTACCAGGGTTTCCCCAGGAGCGTCTTAGCGATTGATTGGGTGCTCTCATTATTGGCAGTGGGTGGATTGCGCTTGGCCTTACGCTTGTTGGCCGAATCTAGATCGGGTGAAATGGGGATTCAAGGTCAAACAAAGCGCGTTTTAATCGTCGGTGCTGGAGATGCAGGTGCGTTGGTGGTGCGCGAAATGCAGAAAAATCCGCAGCTGCACCTCTCACCGGTATGTTTTGTAGATGATGATCCATCCAAGCAGAAACAACGAATTCACGATGTTCCTGTCGAAGGAACCTTAGAAGATTTGGGGCGTGTCGTAGATATCTGGTACGTTCAAGAGGTGATCATTGCTATCCCCAGTGCTCCTGGTGGAACCATCCGCAAAGTTATGGATATCTGTACTGAGAAAGGAGTCCATTTCAGGACGATGCCGGGCATTTACGAATTGATCGGTGGAAAGATCAATGTAGGACGTCTGCGCGAGGTGGAGATAACTGACCTCCTGCGTCGTGCCCCCGTCGAGATAGATACCAATTTGATCGGCACAAACTTGAGTGGAAAAAGGATTTTGATTACTGGTGCTGGTGGTTCGATTGGAAGGGAGTTGTGCAGGCAGATCGCCAGGTGGGGACCAGAGTCGTTGATTCTGTTAGGTCATGGGGAAAATACGATCTTCGAAACTTTAATCGAACTCGAAGGGAGTTTCTCTGCCTTGCCGCTCCACCCATTGGTTGCCGATATCCGAGATCTGGATCGGCTGACCAATATCGTTGATAACTTCCGCCCCCAGCTGATCTTCCATGCAGCTGCCCATAAACACGTCCCTTTGATGGAAGTCAATATTGAAGAGGCAGTGACTAACAACGTGATTGGTACCAGAAATGTTGTTGAATCTGCGCTTAATTTTGAAGTCGATCGCTTGGTGATGATATCAACCGATAAGGCCATTCGTCCTTCGAGTGTAATGGGAGCAACCAAACGTATCTCTGAGATGTTGGTTTTGGATGCAGCAAATCGCTCTGGAAGAGCTTATTCCGTGGTCCGTTTTGGAAATGTCCTGGGAAGTCGTGGGAGTGTTATCCCTCTTTTCAAGAGTCAAATCGCCAATGGTGGTCCTGTAACAGTGACTCACCCTGAGATGAAACGTTATTTCATGACCATACCAGAAGCAGTCCACCTGGTATTGCAGGCAGCGGCGATGGGACAAAGTGGAGAGGTCTTCATCTTACATATGGGTGAACAAGTCAGCGTATTGCAGTTGGCAGAAGACTTGATCAGGCTATCTGGATTAGAGCCAGATCAGGATATAGAAATTATCTTCACCGGCATCCGGCCAGGGGAAAAATTGAGTGAAGAGCTATGGGATCAATGGGCTAAATTTGAACCCACCGCCCACGCAGAGATTGTCCAGCTGGTTGATGAAGACCTTCACAATGGCCACTCACTGCGAGAAACAGTCAACGAATTGGCTTTCCTGGCTGGTGAAGGAGATGTTGAAGCTATCGTAGGATTATTGGATGAAACCATACCGGGTGCAGCGGTTAGGAGTGCCCCACCACCAGGTTTGACAACTGTTGTGTAACAGCGGGACACATTGTGGCGAGTTTTTGTGTGAGTAGAGTTATAAATCTGTAGTATTCCCATCATTCTATGTCAATTTTATCGCCGATCGAGTGGGATCATTTCCTTCGCCATCATCCAGATGCACATCTGTTGCAGACCACAGCCTGGGGTGAGTTAAAGTCATCCTTTGGTTGGGAAGTAATCAGGATTGCTGTCGAGCGGGAGGATGCGAGCTTGGGTGCCCAGATTTTGTTTCGTCGGCTGCCATTCGGTCTAACATTTGCCTACATCCCAAAAGGTCCTCTTGGGGTCATCCATCCTGCTGAGTCTCCCCAGAAAGCCGTTAATCAGGACTTCTGGAATGAAGTCGATCACATTTGTCACAGGAAACGGGCTGTTTTCCTTAAAGTTGAACCGGATCATTTATCAGGTGAGAATAATGGTGAACCGGATTTGGCACTTCCAGGATTTAGATTGAGTCCCCATGCAATTCAACCTTCCCGGACGATCATCGTGGATATACATGCCAATGAAGAGGGTCAATTAGCAGGTATGAAACAGAAAACCCGTTACAATATTCGTTTGGCCAAAAAGAAGGGAGTGGTCGCTTACCCGAGCTCGGATATCGATTCCTTTTTCCGGATGATGCAGTCTACGGGAGAACGAGATCAGTTTGGCATACACAGTCTTGATTATTACCGCAGAGCATACGATCTCTTCCATCCGCGAGGCGCCTGCGAATTGTTGCTGGCCGAGTATGGGGGCGATCCATTAGCCGCGTTGATGGTTTTTGCTTGGAACAAAAGAGCTTGGTATTTTTATGGCGCTTCCACCTCAGATCATCGTGAAAAGATGCCAACCTATTTGCTGCAATGGGAAGCCTTGAGATGGGCTCGCTCCGTTGGCTGCACCAGTTACGATCTGTGGGGTATACCCGATTACGATGAAGAAACCCTGGAGGCAGAGTTTGCTAATCGTAAGCATGGATTGTGGGGGGTATACCGTTTCAAGAGGGGTTTCGGAGGGTCCGTAAGACGAGCTTTAGGAACTTGGGATAAAGTTTACCGGCCGCTGCTCTACAATCTTTATATCCGCTGGGTAAAAAGGGGAGCAGAAGATGAAGAGTCTAATTCATCTCTGGCTCTCAACTGAGTTATGATCGTCATGTCCACTTTGGATAAAGATACTTGGAACGATATAATCGCTGACTTGCCAGGTGCGCATATTCTGCAGACCTGGGAATGGGGAGAGGTCAAAGAGCGATATGGGTGGCAGGCTTTGCCTCAAGTGTGGCATGATCAGGATGGTCAGGTTGTAGCTGCTGCGTTAATCTTAATTCGATCAATTTCTTGGGGAAGGTTTTCAACTCCCTGGCGGATGATGTATATCCCTCGCGGCCCGTTATTAATAGATTGGTCAGATGCTGGATTGAGAAACAAAATCTTGTCCGGGTTGCGATCTCTGGCGAGAAGGTACAATGCAATATTTATCAAGATCGATCCTGAAGTCGTTGTAGGTCGAGGAGAAACAGAAGTACAGGATCACGAAGCGGGTGAGGTAATCGCCGATCTAGAGGCAGCAGGCTGGATCTTCTCCCAAGAGCAAGTGCAATTTCGGAACACAATGTTCCTCGAATTGGACCGAACACTTGAAGAGCTCCTGGCAGGAATGAAACAAAAAACAAGATACAATGTCCGCTTGGCAACCAAAAAGGGTGTGCAGGTACGTCCGGGGAAGACAAGTGAACTCGATTTACTTTACCGGATGTACGCAGAGACATCTTTACGCGATGGGTTCACAATCCGCAATAAAGCTTATTACAATACTGTTTGGAGTAATTTTATCGAAGCTGGGATGGCAGAACCGTTGCTGGCAGAGGTGGAGGGTGAAGTGGCTGCTGGGGTAATTATTTTCCGCTTTGCGCATCGAGCCTGGTATTTATACGGTATGTCCCTGGGGTCCCATCGCGAGAAAATGCCTAATTATTTATTGCAGTGGGAGGCGATTACGAAAGCTAAAGAAGCAGGCTGTAATGTTTATGATTTATGGGGAGCACCGGATGAATTTGTGGAGGAGGATAGTCTATGGGGTGTGTATCGTTTTAAGCAGGGCCTGGGTGCTGAAGTAGTGCGGTTTATCGGGGCATGGGACTTGCCGCTCAAACCAGTTCTCTATCGTTTATATACTCAAATGGTCCCTCGCCTGCTGGATTTGATGAGACGGCGAGGAAAAGAGCAAATCCAAGGTTCTATTCAGGCCGGATGAACCTGAGATTGGAGTAGTTGTATGTTATCAAAAATTAGCTTCGCACACCTTCCTACACCAGTTGAAAACTTGACCAGGCTCACGCAGGTGCTTAAAGGTCCGCATCTCTTAGTGAAACGCGATGACCAGACAGGAATGGCGTTTGGGGGGAACAAAACTCGCAAGCTGGAATATTTACTCGCTGATGCACAAGAGAGGGGAGCCGAAACGCTTATTACAGCAGGTGCTGTGCAATCCAACCACTGCCGACAAACTACTGCAGCTGCAAACAAGGCGGGATTTAACAGTATTTTGGTATTGGTGGGAGAGAGACCGGCAGCGCCGTCAGGAAACTTGCTGCTCAACCAATTCTTAGGTGCGGAGATCGTTTGGACTGGAACCGAAGACCGTGACCTGGTCCTGAACCAAACTTATGAGAAAGCACTCAACGAGGGATTAAAGCCTTATTTGATCCCTTATGGTGGATCGAATGCGCGAGGTGCCTCGGCATACGCTTTTGCCATGCAAGAAATGATAGATCAGGATAACAATGTGGATTGGGTGGTGTTCCCTTCATCTTCGGGCGGTACCCAGGCTGGCATGGTGGTAGGGGCGGAGATGTTCGGCTATCAAGGGAAGGTGTTGGGTATCAGTATCGATGAACCATCCCTGGTATTGAAAGAGCGCGTGGCAGCGCTGGCTGAGGAAACCGCACAATTTCTGGGGATTGATCGATCATTTACGAAGGATCAAATCTTGGTCAATGATAGCTACCTTGGAGGTGGTTATGGGATTATGGGTGAGCCGGAACTGGAAGCTTTGCAGCTCTTTGCCCGATACGAAGGATTGTTCCTCGATCCAGTCTATACCGGTAGGGCAGCGGCAGGTATGATCGATTTAATCCGAAAAGGCTTTTTCTCTGCTCAAGAAAGGGTGCTTTTCTGGCATACTGGGGGAACTCCGGCTCTGTTTGCCAACGCCTATGAGAGTCAATTGTCGCTTGGCTGGAAGGATTAGCTAAGCGGTTCTGCTACGATGAAGATAATCCCCCACGTTTCTAGGCCATCCTTTTCCAAGCATGTCTGGAAGGTGAGATGATGCTCGCCTTGATAATATTGGTTGAATACTTGGTAAGTGGAGTATTTTTCACCTGTTTCCAAATCTAAATAGTAGCTCCAATTGCTGCCCGGGCTCAACTTCTGATAGCTTTTCAGAGCTGTAATCCGGTAACGTTCAATTGAACCATCTCCCATTACAAGCGTAACTTGAAGACCTTCCACCAACCGGTAAAATTCTTTTCCTGATAGGAAATTATGGGCGAGAAGGCCAACTACATCGTTTTGGGCAGCAAGTTGAAATTGGGTCACTGTCTCAGGTTTTCCGGATACGAAACCTGTGTTCCCCTGTGGCTGTTGGACGACCGGTAGGGCCAAGAATCCTGGTACATAGACGCCGCGCACAACTTGGGATTGGCCGTTTACGACTCCCTGCATAAAATTCCACAACGATGGGAGTCGATCCCGGGAGGTCCATGAGCCAGTTGTTGGGGGTGGGAGGTGGACAATGCTCGCCATGTCGGTGAAATCCCGCCCGGTAACAGGTAACTGTGGTTGTCGCAGAAATTCTTTGTCGTTGGAGAAATACTCAACTGTACGCAGCAGTGAAGGATTCGGTTGAACTGCAGCTGTGAGAGAGGCAGAGATATACAGGACTAAGATTAGAATGTAGCCGATTGAATAAACTGAGGGATTGTTGCCTTTGAAACATCGTACCATTATTCACCAATTCCAATAGTATGTGGTAATAAACCAGTAATATGTTGCTAATTTTATACATCACAAAGCCACAAAATTAGCTATTGGAATTGTAAGTTTATGTGAAATTTACGTCAGTTGTGCAGTGGAATTTGTAACAAATCCTGTGATTTCAAGGATCTGGATCAATTCCTTTTTCCCCTTAGCCTGCAGAGGAGGTATGGGTCGTGCATTAATTGAATGCTTTACCCCCTCTAGTGCTTGAGCGCTGATCAAAATCTGTCCTGGAGCGGCGTTCTCCTGTAGACGTTTGGCGATATTAACGCTGTCCCCGATAGCGGTATACTCCATCCGTTTTTGAGTACCGATCAAACCAAGAACAGCTTCCCCAGTATGTATCCCAATACCCAATGAGAGTCGCAGATCAGGGGGAAATTCATCATGTATAGCGTTGATTGCCTCACGCATGTGAAGGGCTGAACGAACAGCCCGCAGCTGGTGATCGGGTTGAGTGATGGGAGCATTAAAAAATGCCATTATTGCATCACCGATGAATTTATCAATCGTACCTTCTTCTTCCAAGACAGCTTCTGTTGCAGCACCAAGATAATGGTTCAACACAGATACCAGAGTTTCCGGATCGCAGCGCTCGCTTAAACTGGTGAAACCGCGAATATCGGCAAACAGGGTGGTGATTTCGGTACGAGTTCCACCTAAATCTAATTCATCAGGGTTTAGTTGATCTATCACAGCTGGTGATACCATACGCTCGAACAAGCGTCGCTGGGCTTCCAGTCGCCGCGTCTCTGTTACATCCTCCATCACGATCGCAACACCGAGAGTTGTTCCAGATGCATCCTGTAAGGGGGATAAATTGAACCTTAGGAAAAGCGAACCACTTTGGTGTGAATGAGGGTTGAATTGCAAACCTGTTATCTGCTGATTATTCTTGCGTACATTGGAAAGATACCTAGGGATATTCAGGTCATTCAATAAGGGTATCTTGCTGACTTCTTTCTTGAGCAGATTCGATTGGGATTCCCCCAATATGGTCTCAGCAACGCTGTTCGAAAGAGTAATGCAATCCTTGAGGTCTGTTGTCAGCACACCGCTGGCGATAGATCCAAATACATCATCCATCAAATTCTTGAGTTCGGTTACCTCAGAAAGGGTGCTGCGCACAGATTCAAATAAGCGTGCATTCTCAACAGCGACCGCTGCCTGATTGGCGAAAGCAGCTAATATGTTCTTTTCACTTTCGGTAAACAGTCCAGCTCGCAGGCGATTATCCGCGTATATCACACCTATGATTTGATCTTTAAAGATCAGGGGAACGCACAAGATAGAACGCAGGTTTAATGTAATGACGCTCTCTTGACTATCAAATCGGGGATCTTCTTGTGCGTTAGTGGTGAGGATCGGTTGACCGTCATCCAGTACTTTGTTTACGACTGTAAGGCTGAGTGCGGTTTCAGATTCATCGAGGGTTTCTTTTTCCCAATTTCTGGCGATATGGATGGCTAGCTTTCCTTGGCCATCGCGCAGCATTAGGAAACCGCGCTCAGCACCGGTCAACTGGACGATCGTGTCCATCACAATCCGGAGCACCTCATCGACTTCCAAGGTTGAGTTAATAATCTGGCTGATGCTTGCTAATGAAAGCAGGTTATCGCGTTCATCGGTTTGCTCAGCGACTTGGTGGCCGAGACGAGTTAAAGAGCTGCATAAATGAGCCAGGTCCTCGAGTATGGAATCGAAATCTGTCGGGGTTTCTGGATCAAGTGAAGATTGAATTCGTTCGGCTAGCTGGCTGAAATGAAATAGTTGCTTGTCGAGAGAGAGATTTGAAGAATCTGGTTTGTTGCTGTCCATCAAGATTCCGAAGGTGTTTCGTTCATGCTCTATCCGTGGAGTGTTTAGTGATTTTTTGGTTCTTGGAAGCGGGCTAGGAAGCGTCGCAGCCTGGCGATAAACGAGAGTTTGCGAATTTCTCTACTCGCACGCTTGGCTTCATCTGGATCAGCTGTTTGATTCCCATACACCGAAGTTTGATATGGAACTACCACTGCTTGGATTGGAGCTTCTGCAGGTGGGAGCAGTTGCACCAGGTCTATAGCCCTTTCAGCAGGTGTATCGGTCTTTTTTGGCGGTTGACCGAGACGAGAAAGGGCACGGTTCAACTCTAAGTACGCATGTGAGAGGGGTGGCAAATTGGCATATCTTGCCCAGCGGGACAATATCTTGGGAGCTTTGATACCAACACGTTCCAAACCCGCCTCCATTTGTACGGGAAGAGGGGGTGAACCACGCTGGATACGAACCCTGCGAATCAGGAAGGTGATCAAGATCGCTGAGACTACTAGCAAGGCAATCAAATAGGGTGTTGGGATAATGAGCGAGTTATCGAGTAAAGCGTTTTGACTTGCCGCACTTGCGGCTGAGAGTTCTTCCAGGCGCTGACGGGCTTTCTCTTGGAGATCATCCTGTAGGGCAGCTTGTGCATTGTCCGAAGAAGATTCAGGAAGATTTCCTATGGGGCGAATAATTGGTTGCTGAGAAACAGTGGGTTCGAATTCTACCCAACCGATTTTAGGGAAGTAGACTTCGGGCCAGGCATGAGCGTCTCGATGGCGGACGTAGAATATGTCACCTTCCGCCTGGATATCTTGGGGGATATTTTTTCCACCTGGTTGCAGGAGTGGAATATCTTCCACACCACCTAAAGATTGTCGTTCACCTTCAGCATAGCCAACTGCTAATCGAGCAGGTATGCCGAGCGATCGCAACATGACGATTTCGGCGCTCGCATAGTAGTTGCAAAATGCTTGTTTATGGTCGAAAAGGACCCAATCTATCGGTTCTTGACCATCTGGCGAGGCAGGTACCGTGTCATTGTAGTCCAGGTTCACGCGCAGGAAATCCGTGATAGCCTGAGTGATATCATAAGGATTATCTAATCTGGAAGCGATTTCTTCGGCTAATTCACGTGTTCGAGGTGTGATAGATTCGGGCAGCTGCAGGTAGCGAGAAGTTACCCAGGATGGGTATTCTGTCCCTGCTTCACGCAGATCGCTGACAGAAGCGGCACTTAGAGAGGCTTCAACTTGATACACATCGCCTGAGCGCAGAACTGGATCGGCTTTGAAATGACCTAAGTCTACCGAGCCATCTGAATTGACAGCCAGGAATGCCTCCGCCGGCCGACTAACCCAAGTAGGTTGGGAAGGTGTATGAATATTCTGAATAGGAAATGCAGTAGTGATATTGAATGTGCTGGTTGCTCTATTCTCGTATTCCGGGAAATTTAAATCAAAATTATCTGGTGTTACAGATTGAACTGCAGGTAAACTGCTAAACCAACTACCATCGTAAGTATCGTAGACCCGCGATCGCCAATAATAACGCGCGTTTGCGGTTGCTCGTGATGGTGCATCAACAGTCATGATCACCGTGTCACTAAGCGGATTCCCGCGTCCAAGAGGCAGATAGTCTCCATAAAAATCAGAGACCACCCCGACCGAGGCTTGTAATGAATAGAATACATTACTCAACCGATTGCGTACATCCATCCAGGGTCGGGTGGCGTTTAGCCAGACTTGTTCTGCCCGCGGAACTGCTGAAGCAACGGCTGGAGCAGTCCACGCAAACAAGACCAGGATAACAGTGGTGATCAATCCCAAACGAAGCGAATCAATCCCAACATAAGGTGGTAAGTAAGTCCCATTATTTTTCCAACGCAAATGAAGTTTGACGAAATGTAACCGGGCGACCAATAACAGTGCAAAGAAAATAAACCCGGCTAAAAACCAGGTCCGCACCGGGAAGAAATGATCATAAGCTTGGATGATTATCAGGGCAACACCGGTCGGAATAATGGCTCGCCACGCGTTCCCGCGTCGAGTAAGGCTGTAGCCAGCATAGACACTCAAAACCCAGAATAAGCTAGCCATGAGGAGATTAAAAAACAGATTGTCGGTGACCGGTTGTTGTTGGAAAATTTGATCTAGAGTGATCAGCAGGCGATTACTCATACTGATCATTCTTTCAGGCCAAAGCACTCCCTGACCCAAGGTCAAGCCAACCTGCCAGAAGATCACAAACAGGCCATATACTAGAGCAAAAAATCTGGCAACACCAGTTGAAAATGTACTTTTTCCGAGGGCAAGTCCTGCGATCACACCTACGATGACCACAGTTTGGATCAGATCCAATTCGTGTGTCCAACCGGTTGAATTAAGTCTGACAGCAGCGATTAATAACGCCGCCGCAAGTAATAATGCGGCTGGCCAATCCCACCAACGGGTAGATTTTGAAGTGTTGTCCGGGTTTTCCATAAATCACACCAATAACTATAAAGATATTGAGCGGTAAGAACCGGGAGTCATAAAAATTACCAATCGATTTTGGATTTGGTTCAGTGAGCAGGTGCTGGTGTTTATTATATCAGCAGGGTAGGAAACAATTTCCGATGCGCCATGCGTTCTAAGGATATACTAATTGTGAAGGAAAACTATGCCAATAACAACCATTGAATAGCGGAAAAAGAAAAAAGGCAAAATCACTTTTCGGATAATGCCTCTTTACATCATGATTTCGTATATATTAATTTGTTTTACATTGCACTCGATGGATATTTTAGCTGACCTTTTCGAATCAATTAATCATTGCAGGAAACCTTTACAGCTCTAGTCAGGTTATTCCGAAAGGAAATCCACTACCTGCTCAACATGAAGAATGCCATCATAGTTGAGCAAGCGATCCCCACCCTTTATTATAATCCCTTTCTCACCTTCCGGGTCACCCAGGCTGGTGATAATGATGTCTGCATCGCTCAAATCCTCTTTCTCTGTGTACACATTTGTCGTAGCGACAATGTACAAGTTCGCCCCATTGGCTGCAAGCACGCCGTTGCGTGAATCTTCTATAACTACAACTTCCTCCGCTTTCAGGCTCATCTTTTCAAGCGCCATGTTGTAGATTTCTGGATCTGGTTTCTTCCTACTCACCATATCCCCTGCGAGCACGAATTCGAAGTTGATGTCCTTGAGAATGTCATATGCGATAGCCTGTGCGGATTTCACGTTCGAGGTTGTACATACACCTAAAATTAGGCCGCGATCCATCCCTTCCAGCATGAATCGCTTTACACCTGAACGTAATGGTAATCTTCCACTCTCTATTAAATCGACAAAAGTTGCTGTCTTATATTTATGCATCTCCTTGATGAGTTCGTCCTCCTCATCAGGATTAACCTCGACACCGAATCCCTTCGTGTGGAGATGGTGTTTCATGCGCTCCTTGCCGCCGGAGACTTGCAGTAACTCGTGGTAATAATCCACGTCCCACTCAAAGTCATATCCATAATGTTTAAACGTTTCGTTGAAGGCGACTCGGTGGCCATCTCTTTCAGTGTCAATGATGACCCCATCCTGGTCAAAAAAAATCGCTTTGATCGTCATTCCTAAACCTCCATTGCTTTCCCTGCGCTGCCCAGGGTGTCGATCCAACGCCCAACAACCTTGTGGATAGCCTCTTTGACTGCGCTGTCAATCTTACCCGGATCGTATTGATCCCGGTTGTCTGAGATGTAATCGTAAGTGGTGTCGATCAAGGTGTGCTTCAATTCGGTGGAAACATTGAACTTAGCACCGCCCATTTCGATCAACTGTTTGATGTAATCTTCTGGCAGACCGGTGCCACCATGCACCACCAGCGGAGTTTTTATCCCATCACCATTGAGTAATTGGTTGATTTTTCCCAATCGCTCAAAGTCAACCTTGGGATTTTTTGTTTTATATACGCCGTGAGCAGTGCCGATCGCTGGAGCGAAGATATCCACACCCGTTCTTTCAACAAACTCAACAGCTTGCTCAGGATTTGCCAGGGCTGCCTCATCCTCCGCGACCTTGATCTGATCCTCCACTCCGGAAACAGTACCCAACTCACCCTCGACAGATATGCCTCCTTTGGCATGGCAATAATCTACAGTCATCTTCGTTTGGCGGATATTCTCCTCAAAGGGTTGCTTGGAAGCGTCAATCATGATATTGGTATAGCCTGCATCAGCACAATTTTTGCAGTATTCCATATCTGTGCTGTGATCAAGATGCAAGCAGATCGGGATAGGGGCAGATTCTGCTAGGGTGCGGTAGATAGTAACCAGAACATTCCGGGACAGGAATTTGGAGGGCTTGACGGATGTCTGGATGATCAATGGTGCTTTCTTATCAATAGCTGATTCGACAACAGCCTCCATCTGGATGAGATTAGTGATATTGAAGGCTCCGATTGCGTATTTGTTTTCAGCCGCATCTACCATAATATCTTTAGCAGTTACGATTGACATGCTTTATCTCCTTATATTTATGGATTGGTTCGACTCATCGATACTCCTCCATTTGTAGAGGTGGAAATTCGCAATTCTACCCAGCTACCAATAGAAAATTCCCGCCATAGTGAGTCGCCCCTCAAAGAAAGTAATAATTCCCATATTCAGGCTCATACAGCTCGATTCTGGCTATTACTGAGGATCAGTAATATTATATTTGGAATTTGTAATCTGTATAGTCATTACCCAGGGGTTGATTGATGAAAAGTATCACGATGCAGGTTATTTATGGTAAAATGTGCCACATTGCCAGTAACGCTGTTCGATCCAGCTGTAAAAAAACCAAGCTTGACTTAACATACTCCTGGGAGCGCACCATTTTTCCGCTGCCTCCTGACAATTAAGGAGCGCCTATGCTTAATGACTGGATTTTTATTGGAATTTTCCTCCTCCTCGCACCAGTTTTTCCAGCACTAGCGTTGGTAATCCCAAGATTGATTGCCCCTCGAAAACCAAATCCACTCAAATCTGAAACTTACGAATGTGGAGTCGAGACTTATGGAGAAACCTGGGTTCAATTTAAAGCCCAGTATTATATCTTTGCACTTGTTTTCCTGATTTTTGACATTGAGATTGTATTCCTGTATCCTTGGGCAGTAGCTTTCGAACAGCTGCCCCTTTTCGCAGTCATGGAAGGAGTACTCTTCATCCTGATTCTAGTCGCCGGGCTGCTGTATACCTGGCGCAAAGGAATTCTGGAATGGGTTTAGGGGTAGAAAGATTAACGAACAAAAGGCTGATGGGATATATCCTTCAGCCTTTTTATGCGAGTTAATTCGGCAGAATTTTATCGATTTGGAGAGATGTTATGGGTGATCCAGTCAATTTTATTGCTGAATGGTTAAGGTCTTTGATGTCAAATCTTGGGCTCCCGACTGGAGTTGTCACGGTCATCATGATTACTATGGGGATCTTGATCATGGCGACATTTCTCTTGGTTATGGATATTGGTTTGGTATGGCTTGAAAGGAAGATTGTGGCCCGGTTCCAGGACCGTTTAGGTCCTAACCGGGTGGGTCCATTCGGAATTATCCAGCCCATCGCGGATGTCATAAAACTTTTAATCAAAGAGGATATCACGCCCCAGGGGGCCGACAAATTCATCTTTAATATTGCACCAATTATTGCCCTCGCCACCGTGCTTTTACTCTGGGCAGTTATCCCCTTTGCTCCAACTGTCCTTGGCGCTGATATCAATGTCGCCGTGTTATACATCGTCGCCATTGGTTCCGTTGGCACATTAGGCGTCATCATGGCAGGCTGGGCTTCAAATAATAAATATGCCCTGCTAGGGGCTTTCCGTACGGTTGCTCAAATGGTCGCCTACGAGGTGCCTATCGTGATCGCGCTTTTAGTTCCGGTCCTATTGGCGCGGTCGATGGGAATGCAGGCGATTGTCGAAAAACAAACTATTTGGTTCATCTTCGTGATTCCCGTAGCAGCTGTTATCCTATTTGTCGCTTCGATTGCGGAACTTGGACGCACACCTTTTGATATCAATGAGGCAGAGTCGGAAATCGTCGCTGGCTACCACATTGAGTATACCGGGATGAAATTTGGGCTTTTTTATGCTGGAGAATTGCTGCATGCCTTGACAGTTTCAGCTATCATTGCCACTTTATTCTTGGGTGGCTGGCGTGGACCATTTGTCGATCAGGTTCCCATCCTGGGAGTGTTTTACTTGTTTTTCAAAGCTTTTCTGGTCTATTATTTGATCATGTGGATCCGGTATTCTTTCCCCAGGATGCGGATCGACCAGATGCTCGGTTTCAGCTGGAAGTTCCTAACCCCACTGGGGCTGATCTTGCTGATTGTCGTCGCAATTCTTGATAAATTAATGGTTGGAGTTTCCCCCACAATTTATGCGCTGGTCATGTTAGCCGCCAATTTGATCATCGTCTGGGTGACCGTTCTGATCTTGCGAGCCTATGCTCGCCTGGAACGTAAACGAATTGGAGAGGAGCGACCACTGGCTGTCGTTCCTGATGCTGATTTAAAAGAACTTATCGGACAGGAGTGAGGTGATGACTGTTCTGCAGGTGATTTTCATAATAACAGCAGCCGCAACCCTCGGAGGGGCGGTGATGGTCGTCACTACCCGAAATTTGATCCACGCAGCCCTTTGGTTGATCCTGAGTTTATTCGGCGTGGCGGTGATTTATGCATTGCTTTCTGCTACCTTTTTTACAGTGGTCCAAGTGGTTATCTATATTGGAGCCATCGCAATTCTCATGATCTTTGCCATAATGCTCACCCAGCGGGTGAAACAGGATACCGGCAGAACAGTGAATCAGGGTTGGTGGGTGGCTGGTCTCCTGTCTTTGCTTCTGTTCACTTCATTAATTTGGTTGTTTAGCACTTGGAGCGGATTTCGAACACCAATGCCTGAATTAGCAACTGATGTTGACACGATCAAGGTTTTGGGAGCTGCCTTAGTCTCACCGGACCAATATGTATTACCGTTTGAGGTCGCTTCGGTATTACTTCTCGCAGCTCTGATCGGCTCGGTGGTCGTCGCTTCGGAGAGAAAATCATGATCTCTTTATCCTACTTATTAGTCTTTGCAGCAGCCTTGTTTTGCATCGGTATGTATGGTGCTCTAGCACGCAAAAATTCGGTTGCTGTGCTGATGGGAATTGAGTTGATGCTCAATGCGGTGGTGATCAATCTCATTGCGTTCTGGAGATTCCGCACCCCAGAAATGATCACTGGGCAGGTTTTCGCTGTGATTGTTTTCGCTGTAGCAGCCGCAGAAGTTGCAGTTGGTTTGGCTTTGTTCATCGCAATTTATCGCCAGCGTCACACTATCGCGGCTGACGAGATCGATCTTCTAAAATGGTAATGGGAGGTTATTAATGGAAATGTCGACTCTCGTCTGGCTTCTCCCTGTTCCACCGTTATTGGCTTTCTTTCTGATCATATTCCTCACCAACCGGAGTAAGGGACTTAGTCATACGCTGGGTATCCTCGCCGTGCTGCTGTCTTTTATCGGGAGCATGGTGATCGTCGTTCAGGGCTTGAGGTCTGGACACCTTGCCGAAGAACCATTTACCTCCGCTATCAATTGGTTCCCCACCGGGGATACCTGGTTTCAAATCGGTGTATGGGTCGATCCGCTAACAGTCGCTACATTATTCTTCGTCGCTTGGACCATTCTGATGATCTTCATCTACAGCGTAGGTTATCAAAATTATGGACAACCGAAAGGCGACCATGACGCTCCTGGGTTACCACCCCACGGGGCAATGGTGAAGGATGAGCATGGACATGCACACCGAGTCCCTTCCATCGAACCAATGTACTCCCGTTTCTTTGCATTTCTAGGACTTTTTTCATTTGGAATGTATGTCCTGGTGGTCTCCAATAACCTGCTGACATTATTTGTAGGATGGGAGATCATGGGTTTGTGTTCGTACCTCTTGATCGGGTTCTGGTATGCCAAACCTTCCGCCCGAGCCGCAGCCGTCAAAGCTTTCCTGACCACTCGGGTGGGTGATGTGATCATGCTCTTGGGATTGGCTTACCTGTATTATCTGGCCGGCAGTCTCAGCTATGATGTCATTTTTTCCGAAGAAACGCTGCATCTACTTACATCTACAGGTACACCATTCCTCGGGTTATCCGCTGCGGTTGTGATCGGGATTTTTCTCTTTATCGGCACTATCGGCAAATCTGCCCAATGGCCATTACATGTTTGGTTGCCAGATGCCATGGAAGGCCCCACACCGGTTTCAGCCATGATCCACGCAGCCACAATGGTTTCCGCGGGTGTATATCTGGTCATTCGGGTATTTCCGATTATTTCAGCAGGCATGTTGAATGGTGAACCAACCTTGACGATGAATTTGATGGCTTTCATCGGAGCATTCACGGGTTTGTTCGCCGCCACAATCGCGGTGACACAGAAGGATATTAAACGCGTCCTCGCTTATTCAACGATCTCACAGCTCGGGTATATGATCGCGGCCATTGGTATTGGCGCATATGTTGCTGCAGCCTTTCACTTGTTTACACACGCATTCTTCAAAGCATTATTGTTCCTCGGATCTGGCTCGGTCATCCATGGGGTAGAGCATGGGGTTATGCACACTGATGAGGAACAATAATGCTTTGAAGAATGCGTGTGTAAACAAGTGAAAGGCT
>PVMS01010264.1_pt1 | contig 16458 bp, 15 predicted proteins | sample 1853461 | NCBI WGS metagenome assembly PVMS01 (sample SAMN08582032, study PRJNA380276) | Marine sediment metagenome, whole genome shotgun sequencing project. | isolation source: ocean sediment barecode stripped | collected 2017 | reverse complement strand
GCCTGTCATGGACCAGGAAAGCAACATGTAGATGATGCGAATCGCCTGGGAGATGCATACAAACCAACAGATACTCTGCAGATGACTTTTCAAACGAAGCCAAAAGAATTGGTAGATCAATGTGCCAGATGTCATATGCGGAGTATCTGTTGGTTTGTATGCATCTCCCAGGCGATTCGCATCATCTACATGTTGCTTTCCTGGTCCATGACAGGCTTCACAACTTACATTTATCAATGCAAATTTGGTATTATAGCTATGCGTTTCCTGTGTATAATTTTTTCTGACATTTGTTGAATGGCAGTCGGCGCACATAGTATTCCAATTCAACCCTCCTCTAGACCAGTGTAACCATTCAGAATGCACTACTTTAAAATCCGGATATAGATCAAACCATTTGTTTTTTATACTATCCCAGGCAGTTCTTAGACATTGGTAATGACCATCAGGAAATTTCACAATATATTGTTGTAACGGAGTTATTCCAAATGTATATATGATTTTATAATCATAATATTTTCCATCAGGGCCTTCAGTATGTACATAAAAATCAGTTCCGCTTTTATAAAAACGAGATGTAACACCCTGACTCGTGAATTTTTCACCATTAAAAGCAGCGAGTATGGTACTCCTATTTGCAAGTTGCATTGCCTTATCATGATGAGATCCTTCCCATTTCTTAAATTGATCTTCATGACATTCAATACATGCGGCGTCACCTAAAAAGTGAGCATCTGGAATTCCATCCGTAGATGCAAATATATTATTGTTTATCTCCTTTGAAATTGGCTTGTAGTCTGCTTTCTTTTTTTCTGAACAAGAAATAGATAAGCATAAAAAAGTGGTAAATAATACAACCGCTTTTATGGTATTTTTGATTTTTATTGTTGAATATCTCAAGGGATTGGCTTTAATAGGTTTGTATTATAATTTTGTCAAAAGTATACGTGTTCAGCCTAAAGTGAACTTTTCAGGTTAAAATTTAAGAGACTGGTTTACAAAGTTAATTGATTTTTTTTGGAATTGCTTTTTTCTTGCTTTTAATGTTCTGTCTATAATCAATTTTTTTGGTTACTTTGATCATTACTTCTATAATTTAGTCTTTGGCCAAATTAACCGACTAGGATCCGACGTAAATACAGGTATTTCATTTTTTGAATTTGATTAGGTGAGTCAAAATAAGAAATAGATTGCTGAATGGATAAAAAAGTCTCACAAAAAAAGAATGATGACGTAGCAAAAACTGTTTTGTAAAATTATGAATTATGGAATTACTAAAATCCTTGTGTAAAAAAAAAGAATGTAGTATATCAGTGGGTCATTTCAAATTAAAACACTCAAAATTATTTATTTAGGGTGCTGATTTCTTATTCAACTGATATAACTAAAAATCTCTTTTACTTTTAAAATAACGCTTTAATCAATAATTATATTTGTCAGTTTTATTTCCTTTAGTTGTAATCATTACTACACCATTTGAACCTCTTGATCCATATATGGCTGCCTGACCTCCTTTTAGTATCTTAATTGATTTTACATCTGTCACAGGTAAGCTTTTAAGATTATTCATATCTGTTATCATTCCATCAATAACAATTAAAGCTGCATTACTTCCGGAAAAGGAACTTCTTCCACGAATAATAATTTCGTTATTAACTATTCTAAGCCCCGGAAATTTACCACCAATCATTTCAATAACATCGGTATAGCCATAATCACTAAATAACTCCGCATCAAGATAGTCAATTGCATAAATCAGCTTTTTCTTTTCAATATGTCCATTGCCGGTTGCCTCCTCAATATCTTTTTCACTACCTCCAAATTTTAAATTAACAATTAGCGAATCTGCTTGATTTTTTACTTTAACCCATTTTGTTTTAAATCCAGCTGCTTTAATTGAAAGTCTATCCTTCACTTGACATTCAATAGTAAAAAGCCCTAATGAATCTGACAGTACAGTAGTCTTGGTTTTCTTTACCTTGATCTCTGCCTTTTCAATTGGAATTTTATTGAATGCAATTATTTTTCCATGGACTACTCTTTTTTGTGCATTCATTGAAAAAGGCACTAAAAATGAGAAAAGTACTGCCAGGGTAATTCTTTTTATCCTGACTATTATATGTTTATATTCATTCATGTTTTTATATTCTGTTACTTTTTTTATTTTGATATTATTGTTGTGTCTTTTCTTGTGCAAATATCTCTTTTTTTAAGTTCAAAAACTACACTTTCAAGTAATTTTTCATCAAATCCAAAACTTTCAAATCCGATTTGAACAAAGAAATTGTACATCTCATCAGCAATTTTTGAAACACACCTATCAATAGCTGGGTTTGCTTTTAATTTCTATTCTATATTAAATTTACTTTTCTTTTTTTTTATTCTATTTACCCACCTCAACAACTACAATTTATTTTTTTTTGTGCTGAAATAGTTAAAGAAAATAAGATAACTATTGTTGTTAATTCCACTATTTTTTCATAATGCTAAAAGTTTCTTTATTTATACTTCTTTGACGCTAGAAAGCAACGAAGGTTTAAATTGTTAACACTAATTAACATTTAAAAATTCCATTATTTTTAAAATGATATAATATTTTTAGAAACCTCGCGCCAGCTCACAGGATTGTACCCGCCAGAGGCGGAAAGGCTTGCAGGAGAGGTCCTCGAGGGAACAAACGTAGTTAATCCCTCCAAATTAAAATTCTGTATATTTATTCCAACAATCTAACTACCCACCTCATGCTCAACTTATTTAGAAAAATAAGACATAAACTTGCTGATGATAACAAACCAATGAAATACTTCATTTATGCGATAGGTGAGATTATATTGGTAGTTGTTGGGATATTGATTCTAAAACGTTATGCAAAATAATAATTAATAAAATTTGGAGATATGAAAAAACAAGTTGAGTTTAGTTTTGGAGATGATTCCGTAGCAAAGGCTTATGATACAGTCCTTGTTCCATCATTATGTGAACCTTGGGCATCTCAATTAATGAATGATAAAAAGCCGTGGGCTGAAAATAATGTGTTGGATTTAGCATGTGGCACAAGTATCTACTTTTCTTTTCGTAAGCCTAAAAGAATTCATGCAATACTGTTTTTTTGGATCATGTTTACATGGGGCTTTTTGGGATATGGACAAATAAATAATGAAGAAGCTTCAAGAGAGATAATTCAGATGTATTGTGGAGCTTGCCATGTGGCTCCTGATCCGAGCGATTTACCAAAGGATTTATGGGGAAAAACCGTATTGAATGAAATGGGAAGTTATTATGGGATAAAAAAAGAAGGGTTTGGGCTTTTAAAGAAAATGAAAGCGGAAGAATTGGATGCTATAAAATCACTAAATATATACCCGGAAATCCAGTTGATACCAAATGAAACCTGGCAAACGATTGAAAACTATTTCATAAATAACGCTCCGGAAGAAATTACGAAGGCTAATGACAGAAAAAATAGAACTAAAAATTTAAAAGCATTTAAACGAAAGGATATTGATTTATTAGGATTACCTGGGTCATTGATTACCGCACTGGTTTATGATGATTCTAAAAATGAACTATGGATTGGAGAAGATCGTGCCATGGCCTATACCTGGAGTTTGAAAAATGGCGTTAGTAATAATGCGAGCACTGGTAGTGCTGTATCGCATATAGTTGTTAAATCTGACTCTATTTACCTATTGGAAATAGGATCGCTCAGACCCACAGAATTAGAAAATGGATCACTATCGATGGTTTATAATAATGAAAAGAAGACACTTATTGAAAAGCTTCACAGACCCGTATACTTGAATGTTGATGACCTTAATGCAGATGGAACATCTGAAATAGTCGTTTGCAATTTTGGAAATAAAACAGGAAGTCTTTGTCTTTTTGAGCAAGTAAACGGAAAATTTCAAAAAACCATTATTCATCAACAGGCAGGAGCAATTAAATGTTTAGTCCATGATATGAATGACGATGGGTTGAAGGACTTGGTAGCCATGTTTTCTCAAGGTGATGAGAGCATATATATCTTTTTTCAAAAAGAAGATTTGAAGTTTGAAATGAAAAAAGTGCTACGCTTTAATCCTCTGTTTGGCTCAAATGACTTTGTGTTGGTAGACTATGAGGGCGATGGTGATATGGATATAGTAGTAGCGCAAGGGGACAATGCCGATTTAACAGTGAGATCGAAACCGTATCATGGCATTAGACTATTTATAAATACGGACAACATATTTGAAGAACGATTTTTTTACCCTATATATGGTGCCACTAAGGTACTTGCTCATGATTTTGATCAGGATGGTGATGTGGATCTGGTAGCGACTGCCTTTTTTCAAGATTATGAAAATTTACCTAACGAGGGACTTATTTACCTGGAGAATTTGGAAAGTGAAAATTTTAAGTTCCAATCCTTTTCTTTAAAAAATAGTGATCCAATAAAATCCTATACTTTGGCAAAAGGCGATATTGATCAAGATGGTGATGTAGACATCATATTTGGACTGTTTTCCTGGCCAATTACCAGAGTACCACAATCAATGAAAACATTATGGCAGGGTGCTCTTTATGACATGACTGTACTATTTAATAAACTGGAATGACATTAATTTAATAGCATAAAATCAAGTTTTTAAAGTGGCATAGTGAACAACTTTTAAGAGAAGATAAAGTTGGCCTGAAAAAGTGCTTGAATGATAATCTGAATTCTTAAAATCAGGATGCCTCCTCCTTATAGTTCTTTGGCGGTTTTTTTTGCCAATATGATGCCAACATAGAGCCGGTGATATTCATAAGTGGGCCGAAAACTGCGGGTGCAAGGCCCATCGTGGCAATCTTACCCAAGCTGTTGGCTATACCAGAAGCTAATCCTCCATTTTGCATCCCTACTTCAATAGCTATGGTACGCACATCTTGCTCTGGCAGTTTTAGTAATCTTGCATACCAAAACCCTAATAAATAACCAAAGAGGTTATGTACTAGAACTATTAACATTAAAACACCTCCAATATCTAATAAGCTATCTCTGCCTGCTGCCGTTATAACGACAATTATTAATCCTATTGCCAACATAGACACCAATGGCATTGCTTTATCCAACCATTTGGTTTTATCACCCAATAGTATATTAAAAAGTAATCCTGCTCCTATAGGCAGAATAATCATTTTAACAATACTCCACATCATATTCAAAACATTAATCTCAACAAACTCTCCTGCCAATAATTTCATAAGAAGCGGGGTCACGAAAGGTGCAAGAAGTGTAGCAATAGCTGTAATGGTTATTGAAAGTGCTAAATTAGCCTTAGCTAAATAGGCCATAACGTTTGACGCTACGCCACTTGGGGAACATCCAATTAAAACAATTCCTGCGGCAATTTCAGGAGGGAAATTGCTCAACTTGGCTAAAGCAAAACCCATTATAGGCATGATTCCTAATTGCGCAGAAACGCCTACAAGCACCCCTTTAGGAGATTTAAAAATTGCTCCAAAATCTTGAATACTCATTGAAGTCCCCATGCCGAACATGATAATTTGAATGAGCGGAATAATGAGTACTGTTAATTTAAAGTCACCAATATGAGTGAAATATTGAGGATAATAAAGTGCCATGGACACTCCTGCAAATATTAATGTAGTAAAGACATATGTATTCAGGGACTTGTAACCGCTTATGCCTAAAGAAAATAATGCGAAAAACCCTATGATTAACAGTCCACATTGAGAGATCTCTCCCCTAAAAATTTGAATTACTATAGCCAGAAATAATAATAGTGCCAGTAAAAGCGCCCCCTTATAAATACTCGTTTTTTTCAAAATATTTTGTTTTTAGTTATTAATAATTTTCAATGTTAGAATATCGTCCAATAGAATTCTAATTCTTGTTAACAGATTCCGGCAACTTATAGCCTTGTCTTGCTAATAATTTCCATTTCCCATTATCTTGTCGCTGAAAAATTTGTATGCATCCCAATCGAATTTCAACAGGTTTTTCTTCTTTGATCGCGGTTGCTAAAAAAATAAATCTAGCCACTACCGTTTCTTCTGAAATATCAATGGTTAATTCTGGTGACGTCACAGATTTAAAATCATATGGACCATTAACAAGGTCATCTATAAACGCTGCTTTATTCTGAATAAGACCGCTTGAATGACCATATGTCAGCGCCTCAGCACATAAATTTTCCAATAATTGCACACTTGGATTAATAATAGCATTGTTAAATTCTTGTACAACCCCTACAACATCTGTTTTAGTTATAGGCGGTAAAGTCCCGGCTTTTTGAGCTAAATCATCTTTGCCTTTTTTCTCATGCTCTTTACAACCCACGATGGTAATTAAAAGAATAATCATTAAAATGCTTCGGTAATTTTTCATAATAAAAATAGTTTAATTTTATGGTGTTAAAATTTTAAAATAACGTATTAAAAGCTATAAAAAGTATAGGTAATTTCCCATGTAACAGTTTCTCCGGGTTCGGCTTTAATACTAATATAGGGCTCCGGACAAACAGTCTTAATTGCTGACCAAAAGACCAATTTAGATAAAGGCCTGTTACCATGTATATTTACTCCTACTCCAGTTTTCTTGTTTTCAATATTTATGTCATACTCCTTAGAATTTTCTTCATATCCTGTAATTGAGCCAATGTATACTTGGTCACCATCTTGCAAATCTTTAATAAATCTAATCTCATTATTTGCAATTTCAATAAACTCACCAATTCTCTTAACCAGTCTTTTAGCAACAATGTTAAAAGGAAACTTAACGACATAACCCTCACCTATATTTAGGCTATCTATAAAAAAGAAATTATGATTATACACTTGTGTCTCAATGGTTTTATTTCCTGTATTTGTAAACTTATGGCTGAGAACCATCTGTGATTTATCTTTTGGTAAACTAATATGTTTCACATACTTATATGAGTATTTATGAGTATTCAAAATCTGTTTAAATTCTACTTCATTTAATCTTTCTGAGATCTCCCATTTTCCATTGTTACTAATTTCATAATGATTAAATGAATTATATTTTGATTCTTCTGGCTTTACAAGTGTTCCCACACCAATTTTTAAAAAGCTTTCTCCAACTTCTGCATCCTCGTAACCAATTGGTGTAAATTCTTCAACAGGTCCCATTACTGATTCATGCATATTAGCATCATAATTTTTAAACCATTTTCCAAAATAGCTATGGCCATCATGCTCCAAATAAGGCATCACACCCGACCAATCAAAACGCGTAGCGCGGTAATAGCCATTATCAATATCCGGAAGATATATTCTTGCCTTAACCAAGCCATTACTTATTAGGGTTTGAGGAATATTCTGAGAGAAACAGTCAATTACCATAAACAGTGTATACCACATCCATACTATTAAACGCAGCATTTTCATAACTCAATTGTGCTCATATAAGAAAAATAAGGTTTATCAAATTTGAATTTTATTTAAGGTCGTATAGGTGTACCATCGTTACCACGTACTTGGGTCCAGTTATAGTTGTACTTCACCGGAGGGTATTTTTTAGCTAACTTCTCATTAATATCAATCCCCAATCCCGGTGCTTCATTTACAAACAAATAGCCATTTTCAATGGTGGGTGTACCCGGAAAAACTTCCCTTGTCAAATCCGTGAAAATTTTGGACTCCTGAACGCCAAAATTCCAAACGGCCAAATCGATATGACAGTTAGCCGCATGTCCAACCGGTGAGGTGTCTCCGGGACCATGCCATGCTGTTCGTACATTAAACCACTCTCCTAACCTTGCTACTTTCATGGCTGGTGTAATACCTCCTATTTGGGAAATATGAATCCGTATATAATCATAAAGTCGGTTTTTCATAGGTTCTACCCATTCGTGAGGATTATTCAATAATTCTCCCATGGCTATCGGAACACTTGTCTGCTTTCTTAACAATTCAAACCAGCCCATATTTTCTGGCGAAAACGGATCTTCAATAAAAAAGGGTCTGTATTCTTCCACTCTTTTAATCATATCAATAGCGTCCATAGGTTGAAGCCGCTCGTGCATATCATGCAGCAACTCTACCTCATCCCCAAAGCGCTCTCTTGCCTTCTTAAAAATTTCGATAGTGCCATTCTTATAAGCTTGAGGGTTCATGGTATTATTGTCCGGACTTCCAAAACCTGCTTTTTTCCAGTCAGGGTCATTCGATAAATGTGTTGAGCCATATCCCCCTAATTGAATACGAATGTTTCGATATCCCATGGCTTTGAATTTTTCAACGCTATCCATCACCTCTTGGGTAGATTTCCCCGAAGCGTGTCCATAAGCGTCTACCGCAAATCTTATTTTCCCTCCAAGCAAATCATACACGGGCATGTTTGCCATTTTTCCTTTAATATCCCAAAGTGCTTGATCTAAGCCACTAAGCACATTGTTAAGTACGGGACCATTTCTCCAATATGAACTTTGGTAAGCGGTCTGCCATAGATCTTCTATATTAGCAACATTCTTTCCCTCACAAAAAGGATCCAAATATTCTTCAATTTCAGAAACAACCGTATGTGCTCTTTGAGTAAAGGTTGCACAACCTAAACCATAAAGTCCCGCCTGATTGGTTTCAACTTTTACTATAACGAGGTTCGTACCATAAGGCGCCGTTAATATGGCTCTTACCTTTGTAATTTTAACTTGTACACCTTTTAAAAAAGAAGGTGTTTCAAGGGTTGACGCATGTGCTTTAGCACCTCCATACAGGCCTAAAACGCCTGCAGTGGAACCCAGACCAATTGTTTTTAGTACATTTCTACGACTTAATTGCTTTTCATTATTTTTCATGATTCATCTATTTGTTAATGTTCTATTTAATACCATTTCTTTTGTTAAACTGCTTAACGGCTTCAACTTTTTTAGATTGGCAACCAACAACTAAAACAAGTTTAGCGGCTACTATTTTTACATTCATTTTGAATTAGATTTTTTGAAATTTTTATTAGGTAACTCCCTTAAAAAATATAGCTCTCTTTTTTATCGTGTAAGTGAATAAACATTGGTGGCACTGACTACAAAATTTGGCACCTTAACATAACCGTCATTGATACACTCGTTAATTCCATTTTCCTGAAAATCTTCAATAACCCGTTCTAATGTACGTTTAGATAAACCTGGCTTGCGCTTATCAAAAATTGGTAACATCCAGGCTAAAGGCGTTGCCCAATAAGCTCCATTTTGATATGTACCTTCTTCACAAGGCTTAAAAAGCTTATTCCAGGCACCCTCGCTACGCGTAAGATGCCTTACTTGTCCTTTCATGACAGTTTCATCGTAATGTTCCACCAAATACGTTGCTATTCTTTGGGTTTGTTCTTCAGATGTAATACCAACCGCTACCGCGTAGGCACTTCCCCAAATATCAATTTGCTTGCAATCTTTATCGGCAGCCCAAAACATACCATTATCTTCATCCCATAATTTATATATACTTTGTCGAACATATTCATACCGTCTTCTATATTTACTGGCGTTACCGCATTGATATTTTTGGCACAGTTTGTACATTTCCAAGTTAGCCTTAAAGTATAACAATGATGAAAAAAGAAGATACCCCGTTTTTTTTACAATATCTGTAAAACCGTAAACACACTCAGGGTTTTTAGGGTCATTATATACTAAACCATTTTCTTTAACACGTATGTGCTCAAGCCCATTTAAAATCTTTTGCTCTAACTCAACAAAAAGATTTTCATCATTAAATTGATTTACATAGGAACATACAATAAGCGCCATAAATGGTCCATTATCGACGGCATGGTCTGCCATAGGTTTCCCCGGGGGCCCCGGACTGTAAACTGGTATTCCGGCTGCATTAACGCGATCCGGTATACAACCATCTTCGCGTTGACCATTTATTAAATAGTAAATGGAAGCTTTAATTTCTTCCGGATCCATTAAATCACCGGCATATTCTACCATGTAGTAACTATCTCTGGTCCAAAGGGCTTTGTAATTACCAACACCATCCGGTGTATGAATCCAGGTACCTCCGGCACCTTTAACGCGACAGCCTTTGAGTTGTTTAAGTGTAGCTTCTTTCATCCATTTAACCTTATCTGAAGCTATGTTATAGGGATTACTTATTTTATTTTGATTGTCAAAATTGTTATTTAAATAATCCTTTGGCGTGGTGTTGACAGCCGATAAGTCAACTACAAAGCCTCCCGCCGCAACGGTCAAAGCTATTTTTAAAAATTTTCTTCGATTTTCCATTAGTTTAGTTTAATTCATATATATTTTAACAACTATTAATCCTTTTTATAAAACCCATAAACTTTATAATAGGGTTTAGCCTCGTTAGTTTCGCAATCCAAACCCACTAAAATTATTCAAACAAATTACAATGCCACTATTATAAAGTGCAATTTAATTGTTAAGTATTATTTTTTTATTAATATTTGATTAATACGACTCAATCCATGAAAATATCTTATAAAATATTCTTATTTAAATTCACAATAAGGAGTGTTTTGCTCAAAATCAACTATTTAACCAAGCATGAAACTTATAATAAATCATTTGCATAATTATGCCTCTTTTTGGATTCATTTTATATTAAATTATTAAAAATTTCTTCATCGACTCTAAATTAATTTAAAATTAATAATAAATTAATCTTTTTTGTTTTATTTGTATTTTCAATACTATTTTATTTGTACATTCATTACTATAAATCTATAAATACACTATCATGGAAGATCGTAGAGAGTTTATTAAGAAAGCCGCTTCTGTTACTGCTTTTGGCTTAATATCAAATTGGGCTTCTGCCTTGCCAACCTCGGATAAATTAGGAGAAGTTTTACCAAAACGCCAGTTAATAAGAAATGGCGAAAAAGTAACAGCATTTTGCCTTGGAGGTTACCACCTGGGATTTACTGAAAATCCAAAGGAGGCAGAACGCATGATTGAACGTTCCATGGAGTTGGGTGTTCGCTTTTTTGATAATGCAAGAAGATACCACAATGGCAGGGCTGAAGAATACATGGGGAAGTTTTTAACGCCAAAATATCGTGACGAAATTTTTCTCATGTCAAAAGCCCCGGCTAAAACGGGTAAAGGTGTAAAGCAACAATTGGATGAAACGCTTAAAGCCCTTAAAACAGATTATCTGGATTTATGGCAAATTCATGCACTCGGCACACGTCAGGATGTCGACAACCGTTTAAGAGATGGCGTTCTTGATGCATTTTTAGAAGCTAAGGAAAAAGGCAAAACCAGGTATATTGGATTTACCGGTCACCGAAACCCTAAAACACATCTTTACTTTTTACAAAGGCTGTCTGAACTTGGAATTGAATTGGATACCTGTCAAATGCCATTAAACGTTTGTGATCCTTCTTTTGAATCGTTTCAACACGATGTATTGCCGGTATTATTAGAACGAGAATATGGTGTCATTGCCATGAAAACAATGGCCGGAGGTAGTTTGATGGGTGGTAGAATTGACACGACTCCTCAAGATATAAGGACTAAAGATATCCCGGATGTGATAAGTAAAACGCATCTTACTCATGCCAATCTTCATGAGTATGTATATTCATTACCGGTTTCTAGTTTGTGCAGTGGATGCAGGTTTACCTACGAATTGGAGGAAAATATAAAAGTTTTGAAAGAGTTTAGCAAACTATCTATAGCAGATATGCAACGACTGGTTGATTACGCCAAACCTTATTCCGGTTTAATAGTTGAAAATTATAAAAGAGTACTGTTTTAAACCTTTCTATGTCTACAAAATTATTGTTACTTAAAAATTGGTTTAAAAACCATAAGGGAACTGTTACGGCATTTTCCGGAGGCGTGGATTCCTCTTTGGTGCTATATTTTTCAAAATTAGTACTGGAAGAAAATGCTGTAGGTTTAATTTCTAATTCTGAAAGCCTAAAATTAAAGGACTTTGAAGTGGCTTCTTCTTTTTGCAAACATCATAATATCCCATTAGAAGTCATTAAAACTAATGAGTTAAACGATCCTAACTATACTGCAAATCCTAGTAATAGATGCTTTTTTTGTAAAAATCATTTGTACGAGGCTATGGTAGATATTATTCAAGAAAGATATCCTGGATTCACGATATTAAATGGTACTAATTTTGACGATTTAGGTGATTACAGACCTGGACTTCAAGCCGCTAAACTTCATAAAATACAATCGCCATTAGCCGAACTTAAAATCACCAAAAAAGAAGTTATTGAAATGGCTGACGAATTAGGTTTAGAAACAGCTTTTAAGCCCCCCAGTCCATGTTTAAGTTCTAGAATACCTTACGGAACTGCAGTAAATAATGATATCTTAAAACAAATTGAAAATGCCGAATACATTTTAAATGATTTTGGTTTTAATCAAGTTAGAGTCAGATACAAGGGAGATGAAGCTTCAATAGAAGTACCAAGTTATGAAATAGAAAACCTTAACAAAAAATTTCAAGAAATTTCCATACGCATAAAAAAACTTGGTTTTAATCATGTTATTATTGATCAAGAAGGATTTGTGTCTGGTAAATTAAATAGAGTATTACATGAGTAAGAGATTTAATATTGATACGAGTAGAAAATCACGTTTAGGATTTGATGAAGTTATTTATGGCGCCTCAAAAAGTGTTACGTTGCTTAATGAATTGCTTGATGATTACACTAAAAAAAAAGTAAATGTTTTAATTACTAAACTTGAAAAAGATAAAGCACATTTTTTATTAAACACATTTAAGAATGCTTTTTACGATGAAGATTCTCAAATTTTCATATTAAATCAAATCGAAGCTAATGATACTGAACATAAAGTAGGTATAGTTTCTGCCGGAAGTTCAGATATAGGTGTTGCAAATGAAGCTTTTTACACACTCTCTTATATGGGTATAGGTGCCAAAATTATTCATGACGTTGGGGTTGCTGGCCTGCACAGGTTGTTAAACAGTATTGATGTATTAAAAACATTTGATGTATTAATTGTAATTGCAGGTTTTGAGGGTGCTTTACCAACAGTAGTTGGAGGTTTATTACCCCAACCTATAATTGCTGTACCAACTTCCGTGGGATACGGAACAGCCAAAAATGGTGAAACCGCCCTAAATGCTATGCTTACAAGTTGTGCCAACGGGATAGTAGTGACAAATATTGATAATGGTTACGGAGCTGCAATGGGTGCTTTAAGAATATTAAACTTAAAAAGATAATGAACACAATTTATATTGAAGCCTTTTCTGGTTTGTCTGGTAACATGTTTTTAAGCGCGTTTTGCGAGTTGCTTGACGATTATGATATACTTCGTAATTTACCTAAACAACTTCATTTACCTGATGCCAAAATTGAAATTACAAAAGTTAATAAAAATGGTATTAACTGTAATTATATTGAAGTTATAGATTTAAATAATAACAAAACCCCTCATAATAACAGTGATCCCCATCATTCGCATCATCACAATGATGAGAAAGATCATCACCATGACCATACGCATAGTCATAATAATCACAGGCACTTAAAAGATATTCAAAAAATTATTGACCATGCTTATATTAGCGATAATGCTAAAAAAATTGCTCATGAGATTTTCCTAATTATAGGTAAGGCTGAATCTAAAATTCATGATATGCCTCTAGAAACTATTCATTTTCATGAGATTAGCGGTGTAGATTCTATTATAGATATTGTCGGAAATGCTGTTTTAATAGATAAACTAAATATTTCTAAAACTATATGTACTCCCGTTTGTACTGGATTTGGCATGATAAAAACACAACATGGTATGTTACCCATACCTGCACCTGCAACCTCTGAAATACTCAAAGGCATGCCTATTTATGTCGGTGAAGAAAAGGGAGAAAAGGTGACCCCAACAGGAGCTGCCATATTAAAATACCTAAACCCCGATTTTTGTGATGACAACAATTACATTCTAGAAAAAATAGCTTACGGTCCTGGAAAAATGGATTTTCATCATCCTAATGTCGTAAGAATATCCTTGTTAGAAAATAAAGCTGTAGTTAAGATAGAAACATATTTGCAAATGGAAACCTCTATTGACGATATGTCTCCTGAATATTTGGGAGAAGATTTTCAACAAGGCTTGCTGAATTCCGGAGCTATAGATTTTAGCATATCACAGGAAATTATGAAAAAAGGGCGATTTGGATTTATACTTAAAATCATTCTTAAATCTGAGCTCATTAAAAAGGTATCAAACTATTTGTTTGACAATACGAGTACCATTGGCGTAAGATTCTTTAAAATAGAACGATTGGAATTGCCGAGAAAAATAGTAGAAAAAGAAACGCCCTTTGGAGCGGTTAGTATTAAAGCATCTAAGACACCGTCTGGTATTACAAAAATAAAACCTGAATTTGAAGATATCAAAAATTTAAGTAAAAAATCAAATACAACACCTTATCAAATAAAAAATAAACTCAATTTTAATCAATAAATTTTTAAATATGAAAAAAGCACTATTAATTTTAGCCTTGACCTTAAGTATTCAAACTATAAATGCACACCCAAGCACAGCACATCACACACATGATTCTTTAATACAAGAATGGGTCTGGATTCTTATTCCTTGTATTATCTTGTTTGCACTTATCTGGAAGTTTGGCAGGAAAAATTATTTTGACACGAATAAAAGGTAATAATTTGTTAGTTCTCCATTAATTGGCCAAATCAATATTAAATGGGAAAGTGTTTATATTTATAGAGGGTCTGGGGAAAAACTTCTAGCCCATTACTACTCGGATAAGCTTGGTACAATTTATGAAAGAGATTTTGTTTTTGTGAAATCAACCTTAGATTTAACCTAATTCGAAAAGTGCTAATAAATAGTATTTGTGCATATTCATGTTTATTTTTACGTAAATCACTAAATATGAATTACTTACCTATCTAACACCTCGAGTGGGTACTTTTTAAAGCGCTTTCAAAGCTGTATATCAGTTGTTTACATGTTTTTCAATAACACTATGGTAACCTATATTCACTAAAAAAGGTTAAAATAAATTGTACTATTCTTATAAAATATGAAATGAATATTGTCTTCCCGGAATTATCCAATTTTTTCATATTTTTGTTACTCATTTTTTACTCGTCTTATGATAGTATTTGTAGGTTGCTACACTAAAAAAATTAGTGAAGAACTTGTTGGTAAAGGAAGGGGAATTTATTGTTTCGAATTTGATTCAACTAAAGGTCAATTAAAATTACTCGAAATAATTCCGGCTTTGAATCCGAGTTACTTGACAGTTTCAAAAGATAAAAACTATTTATTTGCCGTTGAAGAATTAGCCATAGAGGAATCTCCAAAAATAAAATCTTTCAAAATAAATTCTAACGGGAGCAATTCCTTTCTGACATTAATTAATGAACAGAACTTGCCAGGATCTTATGCTTGTCATCTAAACCTAACCAATTCTCAAACATATCTAATCGTAGCTTGCTACATGTCTGGAAATGCCTTTGTTTACCCCTTGGGAGTTAAGGGTAGAATACTTCCTTATACTCAAAATATTCAACATAAAGGAAAAGGGCCTAATTTGATACGGCAGGAAGCTGCTCATACCCATATGATTTACGCTTTTGGTTCGAATGGAATATTCATAGTTGATTTGAGTCTTGATTTGGCTAAGGCCTATATCCTAGAAAGTTCAAGTAGACAATTCATTGAATCTCCTGAATTGGATATTTCCATATCTAAAGGTGCAGGAGCCAGACATATGATACTACACCCAAATGGAAACTATGCTTTTGTCTTCTCAGAATTAACCACAGAGTTGTTTAGTTTTAAACTTATTGATAATAAATTTAAATCTCTGGAAGTTTTACCTTCATTGCCAAGTGACTTTGATAATATTCCTAGCGGAGCAGCTATTCGAATGCATCCAAATGGAAATTTTTTATATGTTTCAAACAGGGGAGTTGATTCCATTACCATTTTTCGATTTGATATAGAATCTGAAAAGTTGTTGACAATAGGCTACGAGCCCTCAGGTGGAAAAACACCTCGTGAAATCAATATTGATCCAACAGGGCAATGGCTTTTAGTAGCCAATCAGGATTCGCATAATATTGTTGTTTTTAGCATCAATCAAAAAACTGGTTTATTAAGAAACCACTCGGTAAATAATGAACTGAACTCTCCAAGCTGCATTCAGTTTTTTGAAGATAGTGTTCTTAAATAATACAATTACCCAACATCCATTAAAGTCCTCAATAAAAAAGCTTCAACATAAGCTGAGGCTTTAGTATAAGGTGGAAGCCGGCCATTCAGATTTTTTTCTGAGTTATCATTTCCCCATCGTCAATGGTAATTTTACGTTTAATTTCGTGCTCCAAAATACCATTTGTTCCATTAGTCCAGATGCTACCGGTATACCGTTCTCAAGGCGTGTTTTTTCTTTTGCATATTGATCATCACCTGGTGCAAGAACAGGCTGTTCTTTGTTTTTTACTTGTTGGAT
>PVMS01179979.1_pt1 | contig 16461 bp, 14 predicted proteins | sample 1853461 | NCBI WGS metagenome assembly PVMS01 (sample SAMN08582032, study PRJNA380276) | Marine sediment metagenome, whole genome shotgun sequencing project. | isolation source: ocean sediment barecode stripped | collected 2017 | reverse complement strand
GTTTTCCAGTAAACGATGACCCTTGTCTGCCAGCTGAGCGCCGAAGCCAGCAGCCTCTGCCATTACTAACTGGGGTTTTAAACGAGCGTCGCACCAAAACTCACCCCAATCATTGCTTTGCTTGTTAATCTGAGCTGTTGAGCCAATAAAGTTATCCCGCTTCCAGCCAAAGTGTTGAAATTTTATGCTATGTAATGCTGCAAGTTGCTCGCCCAGAAGCGCGGCGGGGCCGTGGGCCGAAAGCTCCAGGTATTCCAGCACCAACCATGCTGTATCGCCATCACTGCCAAAAACAACAGGGGCAGGAACTTTTATACAATTTTGTTGGCCAATCTCGTCCAGGGCCAATGCTTCTGCAGCAAACATTCCATCGGGGGCAGCCTGGTTATATTTAAGAAACCATTTTCTGTTGCTGCTACCAATTAATGCCGCTCGATTGATGTCACCTCCTGACAGGTCCTGCAACCATTGTGGCGCTGCGATTTTACCGGGCGTGTCGGACATGGCGTTGTGAATTGCTTCAAGTAACGAAGATTTGCATAGCATTGCCAGATTCTACACGCGCTATTCAAAACCCATTCAAAAAATTTTTTGAGCATTGTCTTTCCGTTATGGAAAGAAAACACTTGCCAAGTTGGAAACTGATGATGTAATATTGTCTTTCCAACCTGGAAAGAGATAAGTATGAACAACGAAATCGATAGTGTCAGCAATGACAAAGCAAAAGAAGCGTTAGAGTCAATTGTAAAGCTGGAAAGTGCCGGCTGGCGAAGGGCAGTGCCTAAACGTTGGTTTGGTGCGGGTATAGCCATTCTGGTTGGCAGCATGTTCGCGATCTATGCCCTGGCGGATCCGTATCCATATATCCTGTTCCCAATACTCGGACTAGCGATTTTTATAACAGCCGCCCGGGAGAAAACCGGTGCGTATGGGCGGGACTTTCCGGGTACAAAGGCAAATAGATGGGCGATGGTGCTGTTTACGACAGTGCTAATGATTGTTTTTTTCGGTTCAATCTATATTCGCCGGGCATATGACCTTGCGTGGGTACCTTTGCTTGCCGGACTACTGGTTGCTCTGGTGATATTTTTGATCAGTGAAAGTGAGAGGCGGTCCTACCTCTCCAAGGCCGAAGACGGGCAGGCCGAATGACTGAGTCACGACTTAATGCCATCATCCATGCACCCAACCGGCTCCAGATATGTGCATTTCTGACACCATTGCAGGAAGCTGAATTCCAGGTACTACGTGATGAACTGGGTGTGAGTGACTCCGTTTTGTCCAAACATTTGAAACAACTTGAGGAAGCAGGTTATGTCGCTTTCAGAAAAAGTGCGGTCAACGGGCGTCAACGTATGTGGGCCGGCCTTACAAAGTCCGGTAGAAAGGCATTTTCAGCGCACGTTGAAGAGTTGAGCCGTATTGCAGGTGTCGTTGTTCATTCCCGGTCATAAGGAGTTTTTGACCGTTTTGATCGCGGGTTGGTTTTTTACATTGAGCTCAAAAACATCATTGCGACTGTAGTGACCGGTAACATCAAAGTCCATGCGACTACTCACCACATCATCGAGGTCGAAATCCGCCGTCAGGATGCCTTCCTCACCATACAAGGGGCCGGCCAGAATCTCTCCTAGCGGCGATACAATGACGCTGCCACCGCGAGAAAGCACTTCCGGCCTGTCGTCGGCCAGTTCGGATTGCAAATGCTGGGGAAAATCGCTCTTGGTGAAATACTGATTACAGCCAATCACATAACATCTGCCCTCAAAGGCAATATGTTGCATGCTGGCGTTCCATGAATCACGTGAATCTGCCGTAGGTGCGAGATAGATTTCAACACCCTTGTTATACATTGCCATTCTTGCCAGGGGCATATAATTTTCCCAGCAAATCAAACCACCGAGCTTGCCGATTTCAGTATCGAAGGTACATAGTGTTGAGCCATCACCTTCGCCCCAGACCAGGCGTTCTGCAGCGGTTGGCTTGATTTTCCGGTGCTTGCCGAGCAGGTTTCCATCCGGACCAAAATATAGCAGCGTACAGTAGAGCGTCTTGTTGACCTTATCCCGCTCAGTCACGCCAATACAAAGAAAAACTTCATTCTCTTTTGCGCATTCCGCAAGTTTGTCAGTGTATATACCGGGTACTTCGACGCTGTTTTGCCAATATTCTTTAAACTGATCCCGTCCGGCTTGTGTTCTGCTGCCAACAACTGTGCCAAAGCCCAGTCCAGCGGGGTATCCAGGAATAAATGTCTCAGGGAATACAACCAATTTGCAGCCCAGATCAGCGGCCTCTTTGGTCAGGGTGATGACTTTTTCGACTGATTTTTCTATATCAAAAATGATCGGGGTTGCCTGCACACAGGCGACTTTGAATTTTCTGGTTTTTGTCATTTTGCTGGTTCTTGAATGATGAAATTAATAATGCGTTCAATGAGCTCGTTTCGGACATCGGTCTTAAACAGATGTTGAGCATGGGTGTTTCCAGGGTAAACCTGGATTTGTTTGGGCCCGGCTGACGCATTGTAAATGGTCGTGACGCCTTCAAACATTCGTTCGGCCTCTGAAACAATAAAAAGCTTGTTCGTTACCGTTGAGGTAATCGCCGGTCCGCCCGCTGGTGCCAGCAATACAACATGGTTTATGGGGGTGGAATTATTGCCCAGGGCCATGAGTACAGCAGCTCCGCCCATGCTTCCTCCAACAATATTGATATCCGTAAAGTCTCGCTCTGTTAAATACGAGATTGCGCCCAGGACATCGTACATTTTTTTTGAGGTGTTGCCCGATTGACTATTGCCGTAGCCTCTGAAGTCTACAGACAGTGCGGAAACTCCCCGGTTGTGAAATTCTCCTGCCAGAAAATACCAGCTTTCCTTATTGAATATAGCGCCATGGGCGAATATCACCACTTTGTTATTGCTGGCACTGAAAAAGGATGCTTCAATTTTGCCACCATCCTCAGTGTCAAAAACCACCTTCTCAAAGGCTGGTGCGCTGGTTGTAAAACTGCTCATTACAACAATGATAATTGAAATAAAAATAATTCGAATGAAGTTCATATTAATTTCTGACACTCACCGTTCAAACCGGTTTTATCATTTCAGGTGGACGGCCATAGTCTCTTGTTTACAGATAAATCTCAAATCCTGAAATGAGCACATGAGGTAGATTCTTATTCCCGCCATCCATTTCACATGAAAAATTTTGCCGGTCGACTACATTTTCTATTGTACGTATGCCTTGAAAGAGGATTTGAAATGAGAAAAATAATACTGACAGTCGCTGTTTTAGCATCCTTGATGAGCGCATTTTGCTACGCCGATGATGCTCGACAAATATACCAATCCATGAAAGTGCTGGAAGGGGATTGGGTCCTGTCACCGGCTGCGGAGCAGGAAGGAAAAGCGACCAGGCACGCATTGGTTTCACCATTGATCGGCACTGACGAGATCGGAATATCCTTCAAACTCATTGGCCGGGGCAGCACGCTACAGGAGAATTTACTTCCGGCTACCAAAAAAGAAATGGTGTCCATGTATCACTGCAAAGATGCTTCTTGCACCCAGGTGAAAGCAACCCATTATTGCGTGAAGCAGAACCAGCCGGAGATGTTGGCTGATCTGTCGAGCTCAGCAGACAGGCTTGTTTATAATTGTGATATGAATACGGAATTGTGTCAGTCGAAGCAGGATCATGTACATCAAATTACACACGAACTCTCTGAGGTAGGTACGCATCTTAGAACCACTTATACGAGTTGGAAAGATGGTGAGTATCTGAAGGATTCTATTTATCACTTTGATCATAAATAAACTATGGCCTTAACAATGCCCTGCAATATAGCCAACGTAATCGAAACCGGTCAGATTACTGCAAATCTGACATGGCGGCTTCCGTTACGATGTAGGACTACATCAGGAAAGTGGCTTGATGACTGTCAGGTCAATTCCTGCAGTCGGTGGGAGCCATTCCCCCGCTTCAGTCGTTTAACCACCTTGAATAATCATCTTCTGCACTGATAATGCTATGCGGCATGTTTTCCATCAGTTTGCAGAACGATTCTCCACGCATGTGGATCAGATTTTCATGGTCACCCGCTTCGATGTAAATTTCCGAAGCAGATTTCAACTGGTCATCCCAGATCACATCCAGGCCATATGCATTGCTCAGTGCGGGAACCGCACCCAATTCGCAATCCTGGAACAGGCTGGGCAATTCGTCTTCGTTCGCCATTTCCAGTTCACGGCCAAGAGTTTCGTTGACCCAGTCCATATCCAGACGATTTGTGGATGGCAACACACTGACGATGTAGCCTTTCTCATCCTCAAGCACCACGGCCTTGGCCACCTGGTGGCTTGGAACATGGGCTGAGTGCGCTGCTTCCAGCGCGGTATCGGAATGCATGTGGTTAACCATGTCATATTCAACATGATTTGCTTCAAGAAATGATTTCAGGGTAGTAGCGATAGCCATGGCTTCCTCCTGTTGATATTGAGTGAAACCGTGCTTGCCGGCAGATGTCGTAAGTCACGTTGTATTACTGCACACACCAGACTCCAAACTATTGAAAGCCTGGTATGTTAAGTATAGTCGCAATTTACGCTAAAAACAGGGGATCACTATTGAATGGTTGCCGTTTTAAGCGTCATACCAAGTCTCAGCTTCAAACACTCATTGTCTGCCTGGTGAGCTTCGCGGAGGAATAACCCGGTGGTGGAGTTCAGCCCGCCCATATCAAGCGCAGAAGCCATTGCAGCGACACTTTCTTTTGTACAAATCGGCATTAAAAGGCCGCTGATGTAACTGGACATGAAATAGGGATCCCGGTCTGACAACAGGGGCAGGGATTGTAGTATTAGTTGTAGCAGGCCTGACTGTAGTGCCGTTTGATTGCTGGGAAATAAAGTAGATATCGCTGCACGCTGTTTGGCCAGGCCATACTCCGATTCCGGGTTTGATAATTCCTGTAACCAACGCCCCTTGTTACCAGCATCAGGTAACGCGGCGTCAGCGGCAATACCAGATTTCTGACCCAGATCGGATGGGTCACGCTCTGATTCGCTGCTGATCAATCGTTGCGCATCGGGGGCACCAAGACGGCTCAGTGCAACCACCACCCGCCAACGCAGGTCAGCGGACCATTGCAGTGCGGGCAAGCTGACGGTTTCGTTGAGCAACGACAGCAACCTTTGCTGTGCAATGGGGCTATCACTTGTTTCCAATAGCAGATCAAACCACAGGCTGGCCCGGTCAGAGTCGGTTTCGCTAGTGGAAAACTGCCAGACCTGATCTTCGAGCGCTGACAACACCTCTGCCAATACGGCTTCGGACTCGGGTCGCAGGCGATAAAGCAGATTTACTGAGCTGGCGACCGAGCGGGTTAACTGCGCTAACACGCGTAAATTTGTTTCTGATCTCAATTCATCCAGGGCCAAAATAATGTAGTTTTGAATTGGAATGCGACCAGTTCGGCTCATGTCGTAAAGTGAGCGGATCATCATGGAGCGTGCCAATGGGTCTTGCAGATGCTGGATTCGGCCCTGGATCACATTGATTGCGGCATCGTCCAATACAACTCTCGCAAAACCCCAGTCATCATGATTTGGGAACACGAAAGCCGGGCAGGGTGCGCCGACCGCTTGTTTTACTTCAGTGACTTCGCCATCAATTTCAATATCGTAAATGGTTCCGGTTTTCAGGTGGTTTGCATCCAGATAATAAAGGGCAACGCCCACACGCTGTTGCCGCAACTGCGGGTGTTCCTGGGGGGCAGCCTGCAGAATGTTGAGTATAACAATGCGATCACCGGCACATTCAAAGCGTGTTTCCAGTTCATTAAAACCCGCCTGGTACAGCCATTGCTGCGACCATTGGTCAAGATTTCGCCCGGATGAGGCAGATTGCGCGTCGATGAAATCCTGCAATACGGTGTTACCGTAGGCGTGCTCCTTGAGATAGTTCGACACACCTACACGGTGATTTTCATAGCCGACAAAATGTGCCAATTGTTTTAAAACCGAAGAACCTTTTTGATAGGTGATAGCATCAAAAACAGAGAAAAAATCAGCGGTGCTGTTAACGGGCACCTCGATGGGGTGTGTCGTTACCCGGCTGTCTTTGGCATAGGCAAGCTGTTTATTCTCTGTGAAGAAGCGGTGCCAGGTATCTTTAAATTCGGTTGATTCAATTAATGCAATATTTGCCATCAATGTGGCAAAGCTTTCGTTCAGCCAAAGACCGTTCCACCAGTCCTTGGTAACCAGGTTGCCGAACCACATATGCGCCATTTCATGGAGGATGACGCTGGCACGGGTCTCGCGCTCAAACCGGTTACTGGGTTGGCGTTGTACGAATTTTTCATTGAAGGTGACAGCTGCAATGTTTTCCATGGCGCCAATAGTGAAATCGGGAACGATCAACTGGTCATACTTTCCAAACGGGTAAACAATATCGAAATAACGTGCATAAAAGTCGAGACCGCCACGGGTGACTTCAAACCATTCATCGACGGTCACATATTCCGCCAGGCTTTGTCGTGCAAACAAACGAATCGGTACGTCGCCGGCCATTTCTTCCCAAACCTTATATGGCCCGGCGTGCAGGGAGAAAATATAGGTCGACATTTTTGGTGTGGTTGAAAAAGTCCAGGTGGAAACAGATTCACTGCTCTCGCTGACCTCACCTGGCGAAGTTGAAACCACCGTCCAGCCTTCAGGGGCCTTCACCTTTAAATCAAAAGTGGCTTTCAGGTTTGGCTGGTCAAAGGCCGGGAACAAACGGTTGGCGTAATAAGGCCAAAGGTATGTGTAGAGGTATGTCAGGCCGTCTTCAGGGTCGGTGAAGCGGTGCAGTCCGGTGCCGTCTTTGCTGTAAGGGTGCTGGTAATCGACCTCAAGTTCATTGTTGCCAACAACCATGGTGTCTTTTGGAATAGTAATAAAGAAACCGTTGTATTCCGCATCAACTTCGATTCTATTAACAGCAATACGGCGAGGCTGCGCTCCGGAAAGATCAATGGTCAGTGGAGCATCTGCTGACAGCAATTCAAAATTCACAACTGCACGAGCCGTAAACAGGTCCTGGTTGGGGCTTAGGTCAAATGACAGGTTATAGTGAATATCGCCAATACGGGCTTTTCTGGCCCTGGCCTCATCGAAAGTCAAGGCATCCTCGTTTGCGCGGGCTGGCAGAGTATCCTCTGCTTCAACTGCAATTACTGTGACCTCATGGTCCTCTGCGGGACCACAGGCAAGCAGAAAAAGTATGAGCCACAGGATTGACCAGGGTGATTGATTCATGTGGATTCCCTTCCTTGCAGGTGTTTATCGTTTTTTGAGTACTAGTGCAATAATAGAACATTATTCAAACTTTGCATCTGGTGTAGTTTCTTCTGATACCGTCAATAGAAATGCGATACCGCGATATATTTTGGCATTTGCCGCTTAAGCAACTATGCTTAACAGCAACAGCGGTCATAAAGAAGCCAGCTCTTGTCGTTTTTCAATGAATTGAAACGCCGTAATGTATTCAAAGTAGGTTTTGCCTACGTTGTCGTTGCGTGGCTGGTTGCCCAGGTTTTACAAATGGTGTTCGAGGGTTTCGGCACACCGGATTGGGCGATCAAAACATTACTGGTGTTGCTGGCCACCGGCTTTCCCATTGCTTTGTTTTTTGCCTGGGCATTTGAAATGACACCGGAAGGCATCAAGCGTGAACACGAGATCGACCGATCTCATTCAATCACTACGCAAACCGGCAAGAAACTCAATTTTATGATCACGGTAGTGATGGTATTGGCGTTGGGCTATTTTGCCTATGACAAGTTCGTTCTTTCGGCCGGGCGGGAGATGGCAGCGGTTGAGACCGCACTGGAGGAAGCAACTTCCCCACTGTCGGAAGATCGGTCTGGCAGCACAGAGAAGGCCGTTGAATCCAGCATATCGATCGCGGTACTGCCATTCGTCAATATGAGCTCTGATGCAGAACAGGAATATTTTTCAGACGGTATTTCTGAAGAAATTCTCAATTCCCTGGCCAAGGTCAAGGAACTCAAAGTGGCCGGGCGCACATCTTCCTTTGCATTCAAGGGCCAGAATCAGGATCTTCGCGCTATCGGTGAAATGCTGGGTGTAAACCATATTCTTGAAGGTTCTGTGCGTAAATCGGGTAACAAGGTGCGCATCACGGCACAATTGATCAAGGTGGACGATGGTTTCCATATCTGGTCGGAGACCTATGATCGCGAGTTGAACGATATTTTTGTCATCCAGGATGAGATTGCCAGCGCCATTTTGCAGGAACTCAAAACGGCCTTGCTGGACGGCGAAGCACACATCATCAGCGCTACCCGGACCAACCCGGAAGTCTATGATCTTTACCTGCTTGCCAAGCAACGTATGTACGAACGGACAAAGCTACCTTTGCTCTCGGCCGCTGAACTGCTTGATAAAGCCATCGCCATTGATCCGGAGTACGCACCAGCCTACGCCCAACGCGGTATAGCAGCACTGCTTTTGTCTGACACCAGTTATGGCGAGATTCCCAACGACCAGTCACACGTGCAAGCCAGGTTATATCTGGACAAGGCCCTGCTGCTGGATGAAAACCTGGCGGAGGCCTGGGCGGGGCTCGGTTTGTATTATAACGGTCCGCCGTTGGAGGCGGCCAAAAGTATAACGGTCCTGGAAAAGGCCCTGGCTATCAACCCCAATCTGATCAACGCCAGCAATTGGTTGACACTCAGTTACTGGGCGGTAAACCGGTTCACCGAAAGCATGGCCTTACTGGATGCCATGGTTGAACGTGACCCATTGTACAGGCCCGGTTTTGGTAACCGGGTGTATCAACTGTCGTTGATGGGCAGGGGCGATGAAGCCCGGGCGTTTCTGGATGGAATTGAGCCGTTTATGCCGGGCGATGCTAATATGGATGCGAAGCGGGCCTGGGTTGACTACGAAGAGGGCAAAGCAGCCATTGGTCTGGAACGAATGACTACAGCATTGTTGAAACAACCAACGGACAGGGTCTATCGGGTGGGAGTCAATAATGGTAATTATCTGACGCATGAATACGGCAAGGTAAACGATGACCATTGGTCAGGTTTTATTGTACTGGCCCTGTTCAATCTCAATCGCAATGAAGAGGCGGCCATTGTTGCCAGGGAAAAGGCTGCGAATGGCCTGGTCTGGCCGTTATTTGCGTTTCTTAATGCCAACGATCAATCTGATCTGCTGATTGAATATTTCGAAGACCGCTGGCCGAGCCTTGAGGCCTTCACGCAGGCTGTACCGGCTGGACTGTTTAATTTCAGGCCAATGGCGGATATTGCCTTTGCTTATCGAAAAGAGGGCAATAAAGAACGCTTTGAGCGGGCCATGGCTTTACTTGACGACGCCAATCAATCATCTTTTTCGCAAGGTATAAGATCGCATAGTCTTATGATGCGAATGGCTACATATGCGGCGATGGCCGGTGATACTGAACAGGCATTGTTACGCTTGGCTATGGCAATTGATGGCGGTCTGATTACCTCGACAAGAATCAGCAAGGAATACCCTTACTTTCGTGAACTGGACGGTAACCCCGAGTACGAGACCATCCAGGCACGCATGATCGAACACCTTAACCACGAAAGGATACAGCTTGGATTGGAGCCCGTCTCTGGCTGAGGCTAAAGCCGGCGATTCCGGACTCCAGGATATTTGCTTCACTCAAGCAGGTTATAAAGCCCAATATTGCAGGCACCAAAGCCGGCTGGTTCCCAAACGATGTCATAGATATAGCCGTTCTGGAGAACGATGTCGCCCTCACCAGTGGCGGTGCATGCCGAGCCCCACAGCGAGCACTCGATTATCCCGTATATCTGGTAATAGTCATTTCCAAGCGCAAGATTATCGACCCTGAAAATGTTACCGGTGGGCGTGATGGTTCGGTTATTGTTCGTCAGATCAATAGCAATGTTTACATTACAGTTTCCGGCATCGCCAGTGTAACGAATGTTGATACTTCCCTGCGCGTATTCAGTAGCAGCCGGGTCTGCCGGGTTTGGGTAAATTGTTATTGTGAATTTCACTGGCCCGCCGGACTCCCCGGGTTCATCACCCCTGAGGTTACTCACGACCAGGCTATATTGCTGCTCGGCCTGCAGATTGGCCACACAGGATTCTCGCCTCTGGAGGGGTAGTCGTTATCACAGTCAACGACCATCTGGGTCAATCCCTGGTCTTTGTAGATCGCCCAGCCAAGATCGTGGCTGGCGGGCTTGCTGACAACCGTAATGGTGTGGACCCGTGAACTTTCGGGGGTATACATGAAATAAGCAAGGCTACCGGATTGAGAGATTTCAAAGTTTTTGGATGTGCCGGTATCCAGGTAAACCTTTTCAACAGGTTTCACTGGCTTTTCATCGACAGACGGGGTCGGCTTGGTAACCGGTGCACAACCACCGGTTTTGATCATGTTGACCGGGTAATTCCAGCGTTGTAACTCCTGCAGAACCGATTCGATCCGAATTGCGTTAGCAGTCGGTGGGCTGTCAGTAACAATAAGACCTGCAATGTCCCCACAGCTGTCAAGCAGCGCGCCACCGGAGTGTCCTTTTTGAATATATGAGGACTGAAAGACTATTTTTGAAACTTTAATGGAGTCGACTTTTTCCGGACTAAGCGCCACTCCCCAGGCCTGGGCCTGCGGATTGCCCAAAGGATGCACATCACTGCCGCGCTTGAGTTGACTGGAATCACCCAATACCTTGAATTTAAATTCGGATACCGGAATCTCCCCGGCAGGGGCGGTCACGCTAAGCACCGCAAGATCCAGGTCCCTATTTTTTGTGTCTAACAATTTCGCCGGGTATTTCTCCCCGGGAAGAAAGCGAAACTGCACCTTGATGTCAGTGGCGGGAGTTCGTCCGGACCTGACCACATGATTGGCGGTTGCAATGTAAATGCGACCAGCACGTGACCCGATGACGATACCCGCACCAAAACTGGTAGACCCCTGCTGTTTTCCTTCGATCATGACCACTGTTGAAAAACTCTTGTTGAGGTCTTTTGTTTGTGCCCATGTTTGACCCGCTACAATAAAAAGAATGAGCAGTAACGTAAATCGGACAAGCTTAGCAGTGCCTATTGAGGTCTTCTCCACCATTTAATCACTCCAAATAACGTGCTTAACAGCCACAGGAACGCTCCCCATAACATCTTCACACTGTTTCTTTCCCCAAACCATTCCAGCCAGTTGGGCATCAGGTCGCGCTTGTTTTTACTCGAACCAATACTGATGCCAGTCACTATGCCATGGTAATCCAGTCGAATACCTTCATTTGTGATTTGCATGGACCGAATTTCACCTTCAACACCATCGACCAGTAACCATTCTCCCTTTCTCAATTTATATTTTTTGCCGTTCATTGATTGATTGTAGATTTCACCATCAAGTACCGTGGAAATCTTACGCGGGGTACGTAACCCTTCGACCACTACGTCCTCCAGTTGCTGAAGTGACAATGAAGAAATCATGATGTTTGACGGGAATGGTATGTTCTGATCAAGGTTAAAATGCAATGCTAAATCCAGAAGCCTGGGCTCGGATGTCCGGATGACGACAGGGCGTGGCCGGCCGAAATCCCTTTCGCCCAGGCGTTGACCGCTTGAGTCAATTCCAACCGTGCCGCTCAGATTGACAGTGACATCTGAATCAGGCGCCTTAATAGACAGTTCCGCTGTGGCTTCACCGGGTGATTTTGATAGCCAGATCCGGGCACCTTTAGCGGCACTGACAGGTGCCAGCGAGATATTGCCGCTGCCATCGGCAGGCAACCAGAAATTTGCCGGTGGCACGCTTAGCTCCTCGGCAGCGGTCGCTCGTGTGCGTGGCAAATGAATACTGCTGAATGAACTTACTCCAAGGCTGTCCAGTTCCACATAGCCCATAATTTCGCCAGGCTGGTCCTGTTGCCAGGATACCTCTGTCACCAACAAACTGAATTGCACCTCAACACTCGGCACTTTCATTGAAATCATGACACCGGGTATCAGGAATATGCCCAGTGAAAGCAAAATGACCGGCCAGCGACGGGCCGGATGGGCGGGTGGCTTGGGTAAGTATGCATCGAGCTCAGACAGTTGCTTGAGTTTTGTCAGATCCTCATCCGAAATTTCGTGTCGGGTGATTACAGCTTCGCTGAGCTGATCAAACTCCTTTTTGACCAACGACTTCAGATTAGCGTTGGTCGCCGGAGGCTTATCTTTAGATGTCATCAATCAGGGCGAATAATAAAAAGGGACGGTGACAGTGTCGAATGACCCATTGACCAATTCTGCACTGATGTTAAGCAAGTATTTTCCCGGTACAACCACTTTGTCCAACTCGATACTAATGGGTTGATTGGCCGCATAAGGTCTGCGGTCAAGAGGCTCATCGTAGACAATATGCTGCTCTTGTCCTTCCATACTCAGGCTCCAGTAGATTTCCTCGATTTCTGCGCCTGAAATGACGGTTACTACGTAACTCCCCTTGCTTGCGCTTTTCCCGTTCTGGCTTACTTGAAGAGGCAAATATAACAAATTGCCGGACGCATCTTTTTGCGTGGCAATGATGCCAAATTCACTGGTGCGCATCTCATAATGCGCGGGAATTGCATTGTTCCAGCTTAAATGAGTTTCATTGGCAGGACGAACAGCGTCCATGCGGTAATAAAGTCGTGGTCGTAAGCTATCCGCCCTGACCCTGATATCACCCTGACCAACAGGCTTCCAATGAAATTTGAAATCTGCTTTACGAGCCAGGTTGATACCCTGCATCGGACCGGTAAACGAAGCAAGCATCAGTCCCATGCTCGAAACGCCAGTGGCATACATGCCCTCACACAATTGCCCCTCGCGATCGCGGTAGCCTTCAGGGTGTTCGTGGTTTTGCAGGATTGAGGGGTCGCAGGCGGAGGAAGCCGCCAGCGTCCCAAAAGGTGGCAATAATAAGATGGCGATTGAAAGCCAGAAACGCACTGACTGATTTTTACCCATCAATTCCATTTAGCCTCGCTAAACTTTGATCCTGTAAATAGTATAGCTTGGATTTCATTTAAGTAAGAACTACGTCCGCTTGCACGCAGATTTAGCAGTCATCACTAATCCCGTCCGAATTTTTCCAGGGCTCGAATGGTGTCGATATAGCAGTGTTGAGTGAAACGACCAGAATCCCTGACAATCAGCTTGTCCTTGTCAGTCAGGTCACCAATGATTGTACTGAAGGCAAGATGCTCTGCGCTACGCAATCCCTCACACGGACTCCTGACAGTTACCAGGTAGTTTTCAGATGCTCCGACATTGAGGATGACATTACGCCGGTCAACGCTGCTCCAGCCATTGATCCGGTAATCTCTGAGACGTTTGACCGGTTCTTTGATGAGGTAACCTTTTTCAGCCATCCTTTCTTCAATGGGCATAGATTCGGGTGGCGTGCCCGAGCAGGCTGTGGTCAGCAATATGATTGATGCAATGGTTTCCGTGCCACAGTGAGAGGGTTTTAATTTTAAGAAATTCACCATGCAACTATAGCAGCTATGGGTCGGTTAGCTCCGTGCCAGCCCTTTTTTCCTGGATTTCAGCAAGCAAGCTGACGAATTCCGGTTCTTCCCGAATCAAATCGTAATACGGCAGGAAGGGCTCTATGAACGGCATAACAAGGCTCGGTTCAACAAGGCCTGAGCGAATGCATTCCACCGCCGCTGTTGTCGCTGCGGCCATTCCAAGTGCCTGACAGGGGTAGTGTCTTAGTACGGACAGTGCGGCTAAATCCCCGCTGGTCTCGCGTTGCCAAACCCGGGTCAGTCGTCCGGTCTCTTCAGTGTTTCCTTCCGCAGCAGATAAAAATGCCATGACCAGATATTGGTCTGATCGAGAGAACTTACCGTCTGCATCTTGTTGTACAGCGAACTCCTTCTGTCCTTCTATTACAAGTTCATCCAATTGATCTTGGGCGCCCTGGAGCCAGTAGGTGATGAGCTGAGTAATATTGGTGTTGGCCCGAGCGTCTAAAACCCACTCGTTGCGAAATTGACTTATCGCATGCGTGGTTTTCAACAATTCTGCGGCCGCCACATAAGCTCTGTTCGCGACGTGCGCGCTCCACAGGTCGTGTGGGTTGGCAGCGACTCCATATTCCTTTTCAATGGCTGTCAGAGACTCTATCCAGCGAACGGGGCGCTGATAATCCCTTAGCTGGAGCATGCTGTGTAAAGCCGCCAGCGAACTGTTGTCGATTTTGGCTTTTTCTATTTCCTGGTTTGCCTCATCGTACTGGTGATTGATGATCAGGTTTCTGGTCAGTGTTCTCGTCCATATTGGGTTCCTCGGATCCAGTGACTGAGCCAAGCGGAGAGATGCAATCCTGGCATCGAAGTCTCCCAGGCGACGTTCTATCCACGACTTCAATTCCAGCACTCTCTCGTCGCTCGGCCTCAAAATATGAGCTTGCTGGATCAATTGGTGTGAACGCTCATAGTTTTTTAGAATGTAGTAGGTGTAATAGGCTTGTGCGATCATATAATCGGCTGATTCAGGTGCAAGTGAGTGTATTTTCTTCAGGATTTTCTCGATACGCTCGATTGACTCGTGGCCCCCATTTTCACTGAAGTTCTCAAAGCTTAGCGAGCCGGCGAGTTCTGCCCATGCACGCACGAAACCAGGGTCAAGAGCCACCGCTTCCTCCAGTGCACGATTGTATGTCGCATCGCCCAACTGGTAGGTATCCCGAAGTTTCATCGCCCTGTGGTACGCCCTGTACGCGGCCATATTCTCAGTCGGCAGCAGACCAAGCTGGGCGGTGTCCTGCTCCGTCAAGGTCGTATGCAATGCAGATGCAATTGCTTGTGTAATCTCTGTCTGAATGGCGAATATATTGGCGGGCAACAATTCCCGGTCGTATTGCCCGGCCCATAGATGTTCGTCGGACTTCGCATCAATCAGCTGGGCGTTAATACGTATTTTATTACCGACGTGCTGTATGCCGCCCTCTAAAACCGCATCTGCACCCAGTGCCTTGCCGATCTCGCGAACATTTAGCTTGGTGTCTTTAAATTCGAGCACCGAGGTGCGGGAAATGACCCGTATTGATTGAAGCTGGGCCAGTTGTGTGAGGAGGTCATCGTGCATGCCATTGGCAAAAATCTCGCTGTCACTTGCAAAGCCGGAAGAAGTGAAAGGCAGCACCGCTACCATGGGTGTGCCTGTGCGCCGTGGAGATTGTACTTCCGCAGGGGAATCATTAAACCTTTCAAAGGCACTGTAAAATAAGATCGCGCTTAAGCCGACCAATGCCAAAAGAATTAGTCTGTTTTTACGCTTCGCTTGCAGCGGTAAGAGTGGCTTGCCGGTCTGTGGGGCAGGGAAGTGGCTGATAAATCCTCTGCGTACGACAGTTTCAATATAGGCATTTTTGTCATCCGGCGTTAGAACCTGTCGCAATATAGAAACACAGCGATTGATGGCGTCGTCCGAAACGATTCGGTTATCCCAGACTGCGGCAATCAGTTCGTCGCGAGAGGTGAGCGTGTTTTGGTGGTCAAGGAAGTATTCAAGGAGCTTGGCAACTTGCGGTTCAAGTCGGGTGGTGGTTTCACCGTCGGATAAATCGCCAGTGTTGGCGTTGAAACGCCAATTGCCAAATAAATGCCCCGCCAGAGTATTGGTATCAGTGATGTTCATGACGGAATTCGTCTGGAATTCAAAAACCGAAACAACCCTTGGATTCAGAACCCATTATTACAAGCTGGCACATTTAAAATCTACTCCCTTACAAGCCATCAGCGGTTAATCAGCAATAAATCAGCGTTTAATCAGGTAATCAACTGAATTATGCATAACACTCTGACTTCCACTGCCTCGAACACAGATTGTCAGATTAGGGGGGGCTTTAATTGTATACCACAATCTATTTAACCTGGAGAAATTAGTGAACAAGCAAATCATGCTCTTAATGACAGTACTACTAGCATGGATGCTACCAACTCAAACAACCGTGGCCGGCGACAAGCCGTTTGCCAAAACCGTCCTCGCCCTGGAAGGGGCTCCGCCAGAAGGCTTTACCATTGGCAAGGGACATACGGCCTATAACGGCTCAATCGACGGATCCATTTACAAAATGGACTTACGCAGTGGGGAAGGCGGAATCCTGGTGGATATTGACCCCGATTACATTGAGCTCGATCCTGAAGACCCTTTCCCTGAACCTGACTGTTTCAAGCTCGGCATGCGTGTCGATCCCCGCACCAACTACCTGTTTGTCGCTGGTTGTATTAGAGGCGATGCTTATGTCTTTGACGCGGATAGCGGCACATTGATTATGAAGTATCAGTTAGCACCCATGTTCACGGAAGTCATAAACGACGTGGCCATCACCAAAGATGCTGTTTATTTTACCGGTTTCATTCAAGGAATTATCTATCGGTTACCACTGT
>PVMS01000456.1_pt1 | contig 16461 bp, 14 predicted proteins | sample 1853461 | NCBI WGS metagenome assembly PVMS01 (sample SAMN08582032, study PRJNA380276) | Marine sediment metagenome, whole genome shotgun sequencing project. | isolation source: ocean sediment barecode stripped | collected 2017 | reverse complement strand
TACATTGAGCCGCAATACGCCACAGCTGGTTGCCCTGTTGCCGGCCACAAATTATGATTTCGGCGACTATCATGAAGCCGGCGGTGTTCAGTCTACACTCAAACAACTTTCAGAACTGCTTTGCATGGATCAAATAACGGTTACCGGACAGACGGTAGCCGAGAACATTGGAAAAGTCGAATATACACGTCCGGATGTTATACACCCTTTGGCGGATCCTGTTCGATCCCAGGCGGGTTTGGCCGTATTGAAGGGGAATCTTTGCCCCCAAGGGGGTGTGGCAAAACCCGGGGCCATACCCAAAGCCATGTGGTGTTTTGAAGGACCGGCCCGGGTGTTCGACAGCCATGAAAAAACCGTCAAAGCCGTGAACGACAATCTTATACATCCGGGGGATGTCGTTATCATTCGCTATGAGGGGCCAAAAGGGGGGCCTGGAATGGGAGAGATGTTCGTTGCATCACAGATGCTGCACGGGGCCGGTCTGGGAGAGAAGGTGGCGGTTATTACCGACGGACGATTCTCAGGTGCAGGGCGCGGGCTTTTTATTTGCCATGTGTCTCCTGAAGCCATGGAAGGGGGTTTATTGGGCCTGGTCGAAGACAACGATCGTATTTCCATCGATATTGAAAAACGGAGGGTGGATCTTCATATAACCGAACAGGAACTCACTGGGCGTAAAAAACGATGGCGTCCTCCCGAACCAAAGATAAAAACAGGTTACTTGAGCCTATATTCACAGCTTGTGTCTTCAGCGGCTGAAGGCGCTGTTCTTAAAACGGTACAGAAGGAGAATTGATTACAGATTATGAAACTTTACGAAAAATCCCAAATCAATGGAATGGTCCTGGAAAACAGGTTTGTCCGGTCGGCAACATGGGAAGGCATGGCCGGCGACAATGGATCGACGACTCCCCAGCTGATCAATTGTATGGAAGCATTGGCCCATGGAGGCGTTGGACTCATCATTACCAGCCATGCATATGTTCTCGAAAATGGTAGGGTCCGACCGAAACAGCTGGGTGTCTACCATGATGACATGATTCCCGGTCTATATGAGATGACCCGGGCAGTCCATGGCCAAGGAGGGAAAATCGGAATTCAGCTCAACCATGGGGGACTTTTTGCTAATCCGGCCCTTACCGGTGAAATACCGTATGGGCCCTCGGTGGTGGACCGTCTGGGCCGATCACCCCACAAAGAAATGACGCCGGACCATATCGAAGAGGTTGTAGAGGCTTTCGGTCTGGCCGCCCGGCGGTCCAAACAGGCCGGCTTTGACTGCGTTCAAATCCATGCTGCCCATGGTTATCTCATTAGCCAGTTTCTTTCCCCGGCTTTCAATAAACGGAGAGACAAGTATGGCGGCGGCATTGAAAACCGGTCGAGAATCGTCGCAGACGTTCTCAAAAGGATTCGAGATTATGTGGGGCCGCAATATCCGGTGATGGCCAAAATAAATTCCCGGGATTTTCTGCCGGGCGGTCTTGACCTCGGGGATGCCCTTCGCGTCGGCAAACTGTTGAAAGAAAACGGCGCGGATGCCATTGAACTGAGCGGCGGAACCATTATATCGGAAGAAAAAAATCCTGCCAGGCCCTTAATTTCCGGGAAAAAGGATGACGCTTATTTTAAGGAGGCAGCCGTCGCCTTTAAAGAGACCATCGATCTTCCCCTCATCCTTGTGGGGGGGATCCGATCGTTTCCTGTCGCAGAAGCAATACTTGACGCACAGATAGCCGAGTATATTTCCATGAGCCGGCCGTTTATCAGGGAGCCGGACTTGATAAATCGCTGGAAATCCGGTGATCTCGCCCCATCAACCTGTCTTTCGGACAACAAATGCTTTGCCCCGGCAATTGCCGGCGAGGGGATCTATTGTGTGATTGAGAAAAGGCTTGCCGATAAAAGGTTGAAAAATCAACTTTTTTGACATGAATTGCAACGTGGTTTGTTTCAAGGATAAGCATAAACGTTTCATCGCTGTAACGTTGCTCAAAGGCTGTTTTTCAGTGCATATCCGAAAAGAACTTATAAACAGTGTTTTAGAGGATTTTAACGGTTTTTAAATACTTGGCATACTAATTGAAATAAACACTCTATTCTGGGTTTTGGATTTTTTATTTTCAGATGAGTAAAGACCCTAAATTTTGAGAACCACAGAACATCGTTTGTCATGTTCTTTTTTAATTAGGGAGGTTACGACAACATGAAACGGGAGGTTACGACAACATGAAATTCAAATATATTTTCGAACCGTATAAAATGAGGGAGTTGAATTTAAAAAATCGTCTCATCAGTGCACCTTGTGAAAGAAATTTTGCAAATACAGATGGATCGGTCACCCAAAGATATATCGATTTCGTGGTTGAACGCGCCAAGGGCGGCATCGGGCTCATCAATGTTGAATCCATCTACATCGATCCCGTGGGAAGGGGCCATATCCGCCAACTCGGTATTTATGATGACAAACTTATTCCGGGGTTAAAGCGAATGACTGATGCGGTTCATGAACACGGTGCCAAGATCGCAACGCATCTCATGCACTGTGGGAGAGAAACCTCCTCATATATAACAGGGTTTCAACCTGTCGCTCCATCCAATGTTCCCTGCACGATTCTATCCGGTGGGGATATTCCCAGAGAACTGACCATCGACGAGATCCAGCGTCTGGTGGAAGAATTCGGCGAAGCGGCCCGACGGAGCATAGAAGCCGGTTTTGATCTCATTGAGATACACGGAGCCCATGGGTATCTGATCAATCAGTTTCTATCGCCCTTTACAAACAAGCGGGATGACGCATATGGGGGGTCGTCTGAAAAACGAATGCGATTTCCTTTGGAAGTTGTTGCAAAAGTCAGATCGGTGGTGGGTGACGACGTTCCCATCGGCTATCGGATGAGTGCCGATGAAAAAGTAGAAGGTGGACTGACCATCGATGACAGCGTGATATTTTCCCAAACGCTTGAAAAGGCCGGCGTCGATTTACTCGATATATCGGCGGGAATATATGAATCGGTGATATGGATCGCCCAGCCCATGGCGTTTGCCCGGGGCTGTCTGGTTGGCCTCGGCGAGAAAATCAAAAAAAATGTCAACACTCCGGTTTGTGTGGTGGGCAGGATCAATCATCCTGAATTGGCTGAAGAAATATTGGCTTCCGGCAAAGCGGATTTCATTGCTTTGGGCCGACCGTTGCATGCAGACCCCTATTGGCCCCAAAAAGCCAAAGAGGGTCGAGTTGAAGATATTCGCATATGTCCGGCCTGCATGGATTGCAGCGATCAACTGGCGACCAATTTGCCCATAAGCTGCGCCATAAATCCGGAAGTCGGCCGTGAAGCCGAACTCGCTATAACACCCGCCGAGAAAAAGAAAAAAGTCCTGGTGGTGGGTTCCGGGCCGGCCGGCATGGAATCCGCCCGGGTGGCCGATCTTCGAGGGCATCAGGTCATTTTATGCGAAAAGGAAAATCGCATGGGCGGTCAACTGTACTACTCTACCAAAGTCCCGCACAAAAAGGAGTTCGGAGAAGTCATCCAATTTTTAGAGGGGCAGCTCAAGAAATCGAATGTTGACGTTCGCCTGGACACGGAAGTGACTCCGGCGTTGATCGAAGAGATCGATCCGGATGCCGTCATCGTCGCAACGGGTGCCAGACCCGCCATTCCGTTTACGCCCGGCGTTGAAAAACCGCATGTTCACACGGCATTGGATGTTCTCAATCAAGATGTAGCTCTGGCGGGCAAAACAGCCGTGCTCGGGGCCGGATTGGTGGGTTTGGAAACTGCGTTGTTCCTGATTGAAAATAATGTGTCTCCGCTGATCATCATAGAGCCTACCGACAAGGTGGGTGGAAATGTGGGACTGCGTTCGGGTTGGATTGTCCGTAACGAGATAACCAACTGCTCGGACATTGAAGTGCGGACAGGTACGACCGTTGAAGAGATTAAAGATCATTCCCTTGTACTTCAGAAAGAAGGGAAATTCGAGGAGCTTGAAGTCGAAAATGTGGTGATTGCCACCGGAATGCGAAATAACAATGAATTGATGGAAGAGTTGCGCGCCAGTAAGCTTGTGAAAGAGATCTATTCAGTCGGCGATTGCAACTTTCCAAGAACGGTGAGAAGCGCAATAGAAGAGGCCGCGTTTGCTTCCCGGGCAGTCTAAGCTTGACGTACAATTCAAGTTGCCGGTTGCTGTCGTTGGCAGGCGGTGGGAAACGCAAGTAATAGTTTTTCAATAGATGTTACAAGGAACCTTGATCCATGGGGGATTCAATACTGATAACGGGAGGGGCCGGATTTTTAGGTGCCCATTTGGCCCGGGCGCTGGCTCGGCGCGGCGACCGGGTCGTTGCGTATGATAATTTTTTGTCCGGTGTTCCCGAAAGCCTGAAAGATCTGCACGATAACGTAAAATTGGTTCATGGTGATATTTTAGACGTGACGTTTCTCATCCGAACCATGATTGCAGAAAAGGTAAAAAAAATCATCCATACGGCAGCCCTGGTCAGCTTTGCACCGTCCATTGAAAAACCGGCACTCACGGCAAAGATCAACATCGAAGGAACCGTGAATGTTTTGGAAGCCTCCCGGATTCTGGGAATAGAGCGAATGTTGGATATAAGCTCCGAGGAAGTCTATGGGACGTTTCAATATGAACCTGCGGACGAGGACCACCCCGTATCCCCTACGACGCCCTACGCCATAACCAAAACAACGGCCGAGAACTATGAAAAATTTTTTCACAAATTTTTCGGTCTCGATATTGTCATTATCCGGACTTCATGGGTCTACGGTGTCGGGCTGCCCAGACCGAGACCGCCAAAAACGTTTATCGAAAACAGCTTAAAAGGGATCCCTACCACACTGGATTGCGGCGGGGACCATCGGATAGATCATACCTATATCGATGATTTTGTCCAGGGCGCCTTACTGGCCTTTGATGTTAAAGCACCTCAATATCGTGTTTTCAACATTGCCAGCGGGGAGGGGCACACCTACCGTGAAATGATTCGGATGATCCAAGAAATCATACCCGGTTCAAATATCACCGTAGGTCCCGGCTTGATCAAGCAGACCGAACATCTGGATGCACCGCAAAAGGGTGCGCTGGATATCAAAAGGGCCAAAGCAGAATTGGGTTATCAGCCCAAGTACGGTCTTTTTGAAGGTTTAAAACAATATGTCGCACAGTTGAATGCCAAAGGGGTTGATTCGCCATGAGTACAATGAAGCCATTTGTCAAAGTAAGACCCGAATCCGGGGGGGCTGAATATTTGGAATTTGATGTGCCCCGAATCGGACCGGAGGACGTTCTGATCGAGGTCAAGGCGGCCGGAATTTGTGGAACGGATATGCATCTTTACGGTTGGGCAGATAACATCGTTCGGGAATATAAACCAGAATTGCCGCTGGTTATGGGGCATGAATTTTCGGGTGTAATTACTGAACTGGGACATCAGATCAACGGCTTGAAAAAAGGAGATAAGGTCACAGCCTTTCCCATATTATACTGCGGCCAGTGTCGTTACTGTAGAAACGGGGAGCCGAATATCTGTAACGATCGTCCGCTATTGGGCCTGGGCGTGAACGGCGTGTTTGCACAATTTGTTTCGGTTCGAGCCAAGAATGTTTACAAACTGGACGATAAGATTCCATTTGAGATCGGCGCTCTTGCTGAAATTACCTGCGTGGGGCTTCATGCAATAGACAGAATTCGAATGGGTTTTGGCGACACGGTGGCTGTGGTTGGATGTGGGCCGCTGGGTATCATCATGGCGATTCTTGCCAAGCATTCCGGTGCGGCGCGTGTTTTTATTACAGGACTGGAGCAAGATCGGCAAAGACTCGACTTGGCTGTTAAGATCGGGGCAACGCCCGTCTCGGTGGACAGAGAGGATCCAAAACAAAAGATCCTAAACGTCACCGATGGAATGGGAGCGGATGTCGTCTTTGAAACCGCCGGGAGTCCGTCAGGGGTTATTCAGGCAATGGATATCGTTCGCAAAGGCGGTCGAATCAGCATTCTCGGCCAGGGACATGCGGCCACCGAAATACTAACGGCAAATCTTTCCTTTCGTGAAATCGAGCTTGTGGGGACCCGGGCATATACGGGAAGAGATTGGGACAAGGTTTCAAGCGCGCTGCTCAATACCGCCGAAGACTTGCGTCATATTATTACCCATCGAATTCCACTTGAAAGGGCGGAAGAAGGATTTCAATTGATGAAGGCTCTGGAGGGAATGAAGATCATTCTGGAACCTTAATATCCAATTGACCTCGACTGCAAAAGGAGAAAACGTGACACCGACCTTAAGACTTGGAACAGCGCATTACACCTATTTGTGGGATCGTTCACTGGAAGACGCGCTGACAGAGATAAAGGCCCTGGGGTTTAAATATATCGAATTAATGACAGCCGTCCCCCATTTTTGGCCCCCCAGCTTTACCCAAAATCAGCGGCGTGATCTCAGAAAGCTTATGGACCGGTTGGAGTTGGAACTGGTGGCCGTCAACCCCACCTTTCTCGACATCAACATGGCCAGCACCAACCCGGGGCTAAGAAGGGAAAGTGTCCGGCAGATTATTGATCAGATAACCTTGGCCCGCGATCTGGGCGCAAAAATCATCGTCGTTATTCCGGGGAAGCGGCATCCGCTGCTGGCACCGCCTTTTGAGACTGTTTGGGAAAATTACGCCAAAGAAGGCGTGTTGAGATGTGTAGAACATGCTGAAAAAAACAATGTCATATTCGGCCTGGAAAACGGTCCCGGCTTGTTCGTGGAAGATGCCGATAAAATGCTTTTTGTGCTGAGTGAGGTGGGAAGTTCTTCGATGAAGATCGTTTTTGATGTGGCAAATGCATCTATGATAGAGCCCATCGATTCAGCACTGGAAAAAGTAAAAGAGCATCTTGTTCATGTCCATCTCTCGGATACGGATTACAATACCTGGACCCACTCTCCGGTTGGTGCCGGGAAAATCGATTTTGCAATGATTGCAAAAAAACTTCAAGAAATCGGTTATTCGGGGATTTCTATCCTGGAAACAACCCATTCGGAAAATCCCAAACGGGGCATCACGAGTTCAATTGACAAGCTGCTTCCGTTAGGATGGCAAATGTAAATTTTCATGGGGATATGACAGTGAATGAATTTCAAATAAAAGAATCCATGTTGGTGATTAATCCGGAAATCACAGATGAATTTGAAGCATCCGATCCGTATAAGAGATTTATGAAAATTCTGGTGGATAATGAGGTTTTCAAGGATGCTCCTTTGTGTATGAGCCTGGTTACCTATCCGCCGGACGCAAAGTGTTCGCCGCATTCTCATCCCGAGGCCGTAGAAATATACTTTGTATTGGAAGGTTCTCTGACGGCAACCGTTCAGCAAAAGCCATATCATATCGAGAAAAGCCAATTGATCTATATATCTCACGGTAAGGAGCACTATGCCGAGAATCGGGAGAACCGGGTTTGTCGCTTTCTGGCCATCCATGTTCCCGGGGTCAGTGATGTGGCGCAGGTTAAGCGAGAATGGACCAAGGTCGGCAAGGAGTCCAAAAAAGAGGGGGGGCCGTATGCCTAAGAATGCCGATGAGTTTATCTTAGAATTCAAAGGTATCACCAAAGATTTCCCCGGTGTTCGCGCCTTGGACAGCGTTGATTTTTCGCTGAAAAGAGGTGAGGTCCATGCCCTTGTCGGGGAAAATGGGGCGGGAAAGTCCACGCTGATAAAAATACTCGCGGGGGTGTTTCCAGCCGACCAGGGCGAAATTTATTACAACGGAAAAAGAGTAGCAATCCGGAACCCCAAACGCGGCCTTGAAATGGGGATCAGTGTGATTTACCAGGAGTTGAACCTCGTTCCGTATATATCCGTGGCCAAAAACATCTTTCTGGGCAGAGAGCCCAGCAGAAAGTGGCTGCCGTTTCTCATCGATTATCCCCGTCTTCATAAAGATGCCGAAGCGGTTTTGGAATCCATTGGTGCCGACATAGACACCCATGTTAATGCTGTCAAATTGGGTGTGGGCCAAATGCAGGTGGTGGAAATGGCAAGGGCATTTACTTACGATGCCTCTATTTTAGTGATGGATGAGCCCACGGCCGCTCTGAGCGAGAAAGAAATCGTACAGCTCTTTAACGCCATAGAGGAATTCAAGAAAAAAGGGACCAGCATCATCTATATCTCTCATCGTTTGGAGGAGATATTTGAAATTGCCGATCAGGTCACGGTGTTAAGAGATGGTCAGATTATTTCTACTTTGGGCGTTGATGAGATTAAAAGCGTGGATGAAATCATCAAACTCATGGTTGGACGAAGCATGTCGGCCTATTTTCATCGGGAATTTGTTGAAGAAAAGGGTGAAGTTGCTCTGGAGGTAAAGAATCTTTCCAGGGAAGGCCTGCTGGATGACGTAAGCCTCTATGTCAGAAGCGGAGAAATTGTCGGATTGGCCGGTCTGGTGGGCGCTCGACGAACCGAACTCGCCAGAGCCGTATTCGGTGTTGATCGTTATGAAAAGGGCGATGTCTACATATATGGAGAAAAGGTCTCGTTGACGCCTGCAAGGAGTGTAGCCATGGGCATCGGCTTCATTCCTGAAGATCGAAAAAACGAAGGCCTGGCGTTGATTCTCCCCATCAGGGAAAACGTAATCGTAGCCAGCCTTAAAAAGCTCTTTCCCCGGGGGATTATCAATCCCGCAAAGCAATCCAAGGCGGTGGACGAATACGTTAAGGCCCTGCGGATCGCGACACCCACCATCAACCGCATCGTGCGATTTTTAAGCGGTGGTAATCAACAGAAAGTTGTGGTGGCTAAATGGCTCTGCACCCAAGCCAAAATATTTATATTCGACGAGCCTACGAGAGGCGTCGATGTGGGGGCGAAAGCTGAAATCCACCAGCTTATGAATGAAATGGTAAAAATGGGTGCGACGATTCTGATGATTTCTTCGGAATTACCGGAAATATTGAACATGAGCGATCGGGTTTACGTAATGCACGAAGGGAAGATCGTCAAAGAGTTGCAAAGGGACGAAGCCGATCAGGAGACGGTTTTGAAATACGCCATGGGCGGCTTGTAACAATGGAACAATTCCGGATCAGGGCCGATTAATTCCTGAATCGAGCATGAAAGTTAATGAGAATCTTTCGGTTGCTTGGTTAAGGAGGGTTTAGGCAAGATTCAGGTAACAAGTTGACAGAAGTTTTTACACTCGAAGATTTCCTGCGGTAAATCGCAGGAGCTTCTAATTTTGAAACAGGAGCTTAGCCACGGTGAACAAGGCAAAATTCAAAAAGGTATTTAAAAAAATTCCTGCAGCAGCGTTTGCACTCGTATTTCTGCTCATTTTATGTTCGATCCTTTCCGAATTTTTCTGGACGGCAGAAAATCTCTTCAACTTGGGACTTCAGGGTACTGTGCTGGCCATTTTGGCGCTATCCCAGACCTTGGTCATCCTGGTGGAGGGGATCGATTTGTCGTCCGGTCCCCTGGTGTCTCTGTGCGGTGTCATCACCGCAGTTTTACTGCACCAGGGATTCGGTGTCCCATCGGCAATTTTGATTTGTGTTGCAGTGGGCACCGCCGGCGGCTTTTTTAACGGCTTTTTTGTGGCATGGCTTAAAATGCCGCCTTTTGTCGTAACGTTCGGAAGTATGGGGATATTCACCGGTTTGGCACTGGTGATTACCCAGGGTTCTTCGATTCCCGGATTTAGCGATTCTTTCAGGTTTATTGCAGGGGGTTCTCTGCTGGGGATCCCGTTTCCGGTCTTTATCCTCGCATTTATGTTTTTTTTAACCTTCGTTCTTCTCTACCATACCAAATTTGGGACCTATGTCTTCGGCATCGGCGGAAACCAGGAGGCCGTTCACTTGGTCGGCGTGCACGACGTGTTTTTCAAAAGTGCCGTCTATGGCGTTGCCGGAGCTCTTGTGGGCGTTGCTGCCCTGGTGATGACATCCCGGTTGAACGCCGCCCACCCCCTCGTAGGCTTCGGGCTGGAGTTCGAGGCCATTGCTGCGGTCATTCTTGGGGGATGTTCGTGGACATTGGCCAATGGAAATCTGTGGGGAAGTCTGGTGGGCGCAGCGACGATTGTGGTCTTGAAAAATGGATTGAGCGTTTTAGATGTTCCCATACCCGTCCAGGTGGCGTGTGTCGGCGCGTTTCTTATCTTGGCAGTGATCTACGATACCGTCAAAGGGGATTAAGACATGGGGCGGAACTGAAAGCAAAACCATGGAGAAGGAGTACCAGTGATTGATCTATCGGAAATTATGAAAACATCTAATGAAACTGATATCAATTGTAAAGGGTTTTCAGAAACCTTGGGGGAAGGGAGATAAAATGTCGACCTGGATAAAACAACATATACCTCTCTTTATTCGAATAGCGACGTTATTCGCTATTGTTCTCTCTTTGGGAGTGATCAGACCTGAGTTCCTTTCGGTCAACAACCTCATCAACGTACTCCGCCAATCATCATTGATCTTTTTATTGGCTTCGGGTCTGACGGTGGTGGTGTTGTCGGAAGGAATAGATTTATCCATCGGTCAAGTTTTGGCGTTTTCGGCGTGCATTACAGGCTGGTTATTAAAAACACATTCGATGTTTGTCGCGATTATGGCGGGGCTGGCTGTCGGTTCCATGTGCGGATTGATCAACGGCGTATTGATTGCCTTTCTGGGTCTACCCGCCTTTGTGGTGACCTATGGTATGATGTGGATGGCTCAAGGTGCTGCGGCCATGTTTATGAAGGCAGAGATCATTTGGGGGTTTCCCAAAGCATTCCGGTTTTTTGGCGCCCGCAATTTGTCGGGGATTCCGGTTCCGGTTATCCTGATGTTTGTAATTTTCGGGATTTTATATGTAATTCTCAAATACACGAACTTCGGCCGCTATATTTATAATATCGGCGCAAGTTATGAGGCCTCCCGGTTTTCCGGGGTTCCCATTCGAAAAACACAGATTCTTGCGTATACCCTGAGCGGTTTTTTAGCGGCATTAGCAGGTGTCGTTTATATTTCACGGATTAATGCGGTCGAGGCGGGAATCGGAGAACCCTTGCTGCTTCCCTGCCTTGCGGCGATTACCATCGGAGGAATTTCTCTTTACGGTGGGGAGGGGGGCATCGGAGGGACGATTATCGGCGCCATTATCATGAGTCTTATTCTCAATGGAATGAACTTTCTGGCTATCGACACTTACTGGCATCAATTTGTCATTGGCGCTATTGTTATCCTCTCCGTTGGAATGGATCAACTCCAGTCCAAGAAATTTCAGACTGCATAACTTCGAGGGAAAGGAGGTGACCTTTTTCAACATAGCTTTTGTAAATGGTGTTTAAGAAACTAATAAGATTTCGAAAAAGGAGGTAACCCGAATGAGAGTAAAAACATTATTGCTTGTTGTGGTAGCCATATGTTTGTCAATATCTTTTAGTGTACCAGGACAGGCGGCCGAGAAGGAAAAATGGGTTGTTTTTTCGGTCAAGAACATTGTCAACCCCTTTTGGAAAGCATGCTGGGTCGGCGCTGAACGGGCGGCGGCTGAATACCAAGGAATCAAACTCACGTATACGTCCCCCCACAAATCCGATAATATCGATGAGCAGACCCGAATGATGGAGGATATCATTCTTAGAAAACCCGATGCCATCGTGCTTGTGCCGGTGGACTACACCGCCATGGTACCCATCGTGGAAAAGATGAATAAAGCCGGCATACCGGTTTTTAATTATTGCAACAAGATGGCCGGTGGAAAATATGAGATCTATGTGGGGTCTGATGATGAAAAACTGGCGTACTCGATTGCCAAGCTTATGTTCAAAACCGCCGGCGGGAAAGCCAACGTCATCATTCAGGATGGTGTGCCTGGCGCCTCAACCGCTCAAGGTCGACACAGGGGCTTTATGAAAGCCATCGAGGAGACGCCCGGGATCAAGCTCCTGACGGCCCAGCCTGCGAATTACAATCGATTGATGGGAATGCAGGTTATGGAGAATCTCTTACAGCGTTTCCCCAAAGTCGATATCGTCCTCGCCGCCAATGACGAGCAGGCCCTCGGCTGTGTCGAGGCCATCGATGCCGCTGGAAGACTTAAGGAAATCAAAGTAACCGGCGTAGATGCCAATCACGATGCGGCCCAGTCTATTATGGAAGGACGGCTGTATGCTTCTGCGGATTATGCCGGCCTCGTCCAAGGATACCTGGCCACCAAAGCGGCCATCGAATATTTGCATGGGAATAAGATTCCCCAGAAGATAATCCTTCCGGTGGTTATTGTTACCAAAGAGAATGCCAAAAAATGGACCGAACCTCCTGAGAAGAAACCGCTTCCTAAATGGGACGATATTCTTAAAAACCATGCGACTTGGTAAAAACCGGACGTTTGTGGGGAGGTCGACCTCCCCACAAACCAACCAGAATATTAAAAGAAAAAATTTGTAACGTCATTAAGTGTGAAAAAGGAAATCTAATGTCAAAGATGAGAGGCGCGGATATTATCGCGGAATATTTAGTCAAGGAAAAAGTTCCTTACCTTTTTGGGCTGTGCGGACACGGAATTATCGGATTGCTGGATGCTCTGTACGATCGGCAGGATAAAATAAAAACAATGACCGTAAGGCATGAGCAGGCCGCGGGCCATATGGCCGATGCATATTTTAGAGTTGCCCATAAGCCGGTTGCAACGTTTACCTCTTGTGGACCCGGATCGACCAATCTGACCACAGCATTGGCCTCGGCCATGATGGATTCTTCGGCGTTTTTGGCCATAACGGGAAACGTTCCCACCTCCCAGTTCAATCGGGCGCCATTTCAGGAGACCGGTCGTCATTTCCAGGCTGAATACCTCAATGTGATCCGTCCGTACGTTAAAAAAACCTTCCAGCCCACACGTGCGGATATGATTCCTTTGGCAATGCGGCAGGCGTTTAAGACCATGTTGACCGGAAGAACGGGGCCCGTTAACATTGATGTCCCGTTGAACTGTTTTGCCGAAGAAGCCGATGTCGAAGTTCCCGATCCGGAACTTTGGCGTGAGGGAACAACATTCAAAGGGGCCGGCAGTCCGGAACTTGTTGAAAAAACGTTGGAACTTCTCATGGGAACCGATAAACCATGTATCATAGCAGGCCATGGAGCGACATTGTCGGAACTTAGACCGGAACTTATGAAGCTGGTCGATTTGCTGAATATCCCTGTCGCGACAACGGCCAACGGGAAAGGAATTATTTCTGAAGATCATCCCCTTAGCCTCGGACCCGTCGGGCGAAATGGGACGTACATGGCCAACGAAACTTGTCGGTCTTGTGATGTTCTCCTTGCGTTGGGTGTGAAATTCGACGATCGTCAGACCAGTGCGTGGATTCCGGGATATACTTTCAACATTCCTCCGACCAAACTCATACATGTGGAAATCGATCCGGATGAACTGGCAAGAAACTACCCGCCGACCTTGGGCATCTTGGCCGATGCAAGGGCATTTTTAAAGGAACTCGTAAAATTAGCCGAGACCAGGGTGGAAAAGGTTCAAGGACGGAATCAGGTCTGGATCGATCAAATCGATGATTGGAGAAAAGGCTGGGATGAGTTCAACCGGTCTAATCTCGATTCCGATCTCGTCCCCATAAGACCCGAGCGGCTTGTGAGGGATATGCGTGAAATCCTGCCCAGGGACGCAATTCTGGTTTCCGACGTGGGAGAACACCACAACTGGTTCCTGCAATTTTATAAAACCTTTGAACCCGGAACCATGCTCCAATCCTGGGGATTTGCTGCTATGGGATTTGGGGTGTGCGGTGTTTTGGGTGCGAAACTGGCAGCCCCTGAAAAAGTGTGTGTGTCGATATGTGGTGACGGCGGCTTCATGATGACGCCTCACATTCTGTGTACAGCCGTGGAATATGACATCCCGGCGATATGGGTTGTATTTAACAACTATGGGTGGAATGTAATCCGACATCAGGCAAACGGCGCCTGGCCCGGACGTGAAATCGTAACCAGTTTCAAAAAAGATAAAACCGGGGAGTTTTATAATCCGGACTTCGCTGCTTTGGCCAAGGCCTGCGGTGCAGATGGCGCGAGAGTCGAAAAACCGGGTGACTTCAAGGATGTTTTGCAGCATGCAATCAAATCAAATCGACCGTATGTCATTGACGTGGTTGTGGACCGCAATGCCATGGCGCCTTCTGTGGGTACATGGGTGCTTCCGCCGTTTCCCCATCCGGAGCCTTCTTACGGGAAGCGAAACTTGAGAACTTAAAAACCGGTTTCAAAGCCTTCATTCGAATGGAGCGCAAGCCTTTTATCTAAAAGTTTTTAGCCACGTGGTGCGTAAACTTCGATGCTGTTTGTGTTTGAGGGGGGGCAAGTTTTTCAAATTTTGCCCCCCCTTAAAAGTAGATGGGGTGTCAACCGGCATCCGAATTTGATTCCGGGCTCCAGGATTTTTTCTTGAAAGTCGCGAAACCGAAAACGATGGTTATACTCTATGAGGCCACCCTGTTCGGTACCAGCGTTGCAAAGGGCATGAAGGCCTGGGCTGAAAAAAATAACATCAAGGTTTTAATTTTTGAAGACTATGAGGCCGGAGTGGTCGATTTCAAACCGATGCTTTTTAAGGTCAAGAAAGCGAATCCCGATGTGGTCTACGCGATTTCTTATCTGATGGATGCTACTTTGATTACGAGACAGATGAAAGAGATCGATCTCAACCCGAAGATGTTTGCCGGAAGTGCTGCGGGCTATTCTATACCCGAATACCTTGCGGGAGCCGGGGATGCCACCGAATACGTGTACACCTCCACCATGCGGGAAAGAACCGTCAAATACCCCGGTGCCATGGATTTTGATGCGAAATATCGAAAGAAATTCAAAGTCGCGCCCCCGTATCATGCTGCACAAACCTACGCATCCGCCTATGTCTGTCTGGACGCAATTAAACGGGCCAAGGAGTTGACCCGTGAGGCTGTCAGGGAAGCACTGGAGACCACCGATATGATGACCATCTATGGCCCGGTCAAATTCAAAAGCTATGGAAAGTATGAACGTCAGAATCAACTGTCGACCCTCGTTCTCCAGGTTCAAAAGGGAAAATTTGAAATTGTATGGGACAAAGATGTGGCAACGAGCACTGCGATCTATCCTGTTCCCAAGTGGAGCGAGCGGTAGGGGAGGCAAGAATGGGCCCAGGCCCTAAACGAATAAACAGGGAGAGATAATGAAAGCAAAAGTTTTTCGAGCATCAGAAATCGATTGGATTGAAGCGCCCGGACATTTCAGTGCATTTTCAAAGCTGCTGGTCAATGAATCCGATGGTTCCAAGTATTTCGACTTTCGGGTATCCAGCTATCAGCCGAAAGGCTATTGTGAGGTGCATTCCCATGAGACTGCTGAAAATATCTATTATATTTTAAAGGGTGAAGGTATTATCGAATTGGATGGGAAAAGACATCCGGTTAATCCTGGAATGGGGGTTTTTATTCCACCTGGGATGGAACACGGAATTTGGAATACAGGTTTTGAGGATCTGATTTTTATCGTCATTGCTTCTCCACCCCAGGATATGCCTCGGCCGGAATAAGAAATTATGAGAAGTTTTCTCGTTTTTTACTTGATATGTTGAAATTGGTGTCTTAGAGACACTCTTAGCAAAAATACTAGCTTTTAATCTCTTGTTTCGGTAAGAGATTAAAAGCTATTGTATTTTAAACTGTCAGTAATTTGCAAATTTCCACGGGCGTGGATCCGTGGGAATCCACGGTGATGCTTTATCTTAAGCTTTCTTCAATAACTCTAAAGAGAGATGAATATCATGAAAGATTCCAAATCGATGTGCGCCCGCTGTACCATTAAATTGCCTGAAAGAATATGTCGAAACCAAGACGGCAAATCCCTTCCAATCTGTCCGACACAGGACAGTCAAGAGTTACTCAGAATGTCCCAAAAAGAGTATGAAAAGCCGGATGTATTAGAATTCGCAAGGCAGTCGTCAATCCAGGAAGCAGATGGATACAGCCACAAGGAACTTGGGTATGACTTCGTGAGACCCGCCAAACCCCGGATTTTAGAAATCATTGAATTTTCAAAAAAGATGAAATACACCCGCATCGGTCTTGCATTTTGTGCGGGTCTTGTCAAAGAGGCTAAAGTGGTGGACCGGATTTTTTCATCCAAGGATTTAGATGTAACCTCCGTTATTTGCAAGGTGGGCCGAGTTCCCAAAGAAGCGATCGGTATTAAAGAAGATCAGAAGATCGCCATGGGTCGTTTTGAGTCCATGTGTAATCCGATTCTGCAGGCTATGGTACTCAACGATGCGAAAACCCAATTCAACGTTTTGCTGGGGCTGTGTGTGGGGCATGACTCCCTATTCCTTCAACATGCAAAGGCGCCTTGCACCGTGCTTGCTGTGAAAGATCGCCTCCTGGGTCATAATCC
>PVMS01067338.1_pt1 | contig 16467 bp, 14 predicted proteins | sample 1853461 | NCBI WGS metagenome assembly PVMS01 (sample SAMN08582032, study PRJNA380276) | Marine sediment metagenome, whole genome shotgun sequencing project. | isolation source: ocean sediment barecode stripped | collected 2017 | reverse complement strand
ATAAGATATAAAAAAATCCAGGAACTCCATTTTAAAAGACTGGCGTTCCTCGCCACTGGAGCCTGAGGGTACGTAGAGGCTCAGGAAGAAAACCGGATGAATTTTTATTGGAAACCGGATTGTGAATATCTATCGGATTATGACAGATATTATAATCGCCTGAAATAATGAGTGGAGAAATAGTTTTCTTAAGATCCTGGATATAAGATATAAAAAAATCCAGGAACTCCATTTTAAAAGACTGGCGTTCCTCGCCACTGGAGCCTGAGGGTACGTAGAGGCTCATTATTGAAAAGTTCTTAAAATCTGCCCGAATAATTCGCCCTTCTTTGTCATAGATGTCTTCTCCACAACCATAAACAATCTGCTCTGGTTTCATTTTTGATAAGATAGCAACTCCGCTGTAACCTTTTTTTTCTGCAGCATGTATATAAACATGGTATCCCAAATCTTCAAACTTTGTAATATCGATTTGATCTTCATGTGCCTTTAATTCCTGAATACATACTATTTCAGGTTGATTTTCCTGTAGCCACTCAATAAAATCCTTTTTGAAGGCAGATCTAATACCATTTACATTGTATGAGCACAACTTCATCTATTTGTCCAATTCGTTTTTGAAGTATTCAATTATATGTATTTTAAGTAACTTTTCCTGTTCTAACATATCAAAATGAGGCAGTTTCTTTATCAATTTCCAGTGTGGCCAGCCATCCTGATCCAATCCTTCAAGCTGATAGTATCCGGATTGACTTAATAATTTACAGATGGCTATATGTATCAGATCCTGCTTTTCTTCTTTTGAAAATACTTTTTTTCCTTTTCCCAACTCGTGAACGCCAATTATAAAAAGAACATTGTTCACCTTAACCGGGCGTTTACCAAAGGATTTCTCCACCTCATCTAGTACGAGTTCCCAGTTTCGATGTATGTCAAGATCTTTCTTATACATCACTATTTAGTTCATCCCAATATTCAATAGCCTTTCGAAGATGAGGGATAACTATTGTTCCTCCAACAAGAGTAGCAACCGACAAAGCCTCGAGAATTTCTTCCGTACTAAAATGAAGTTCGTAGCATTTTCCTAAATGATACGCAACACAATCATCACATTTTAAGACCAGAGAAGTTGTTAACCCTATTAATTCTTTGGTGTTAGAGTTAAGAGCTCCATCAAGAAAGGCATTTGTATCCAGGTTAAAAATGCGCTTAATTATTTTATTCTCACTATCCAGAAGACGTTGGTTCATTCGACTTCTGTATTCATTGAATTCTTTATTTTTATTCATTATCTTCAGGAAGTAACCAGCAAATATATTCTATGCATCTAAAATAGGACATTTTTTATTGACCAGTTATGATTAATGATTTTATCTCTTTATTATATCCACGGGATTGTGAACTTTGTGGGCAAGGCTTATCAAGGGCCGAGAAAATTATATGTGTTAAATGTAATTTCCTGCTCCCGAGATTTCAAAACCAGTTAGAGCCACAGATGTATTTACAGAATTTTACAGGCTCAAATCTTTATGATTGTTTCTTTTCATATCTTAAATATTATAAAAAAGGAATCAGTCAAACATTACTGCGTAAATTAAAATACAAAAGCAAGCCAGAGATAGGTGAATTGGTTGGTTTTTGGTTAGGTAATGATATAAAAATAGCAAACCAAGTCTCAAAGTTTGATTTGATTATACCAGTACCATTACATATAAAAAAAATAAAAAGGAGAGGATATAATCAATCCGATTCTATAGCGAAAGGGCTTTCAAAATCTACAGGAGTCGACTGGTCTTCCAGGATATTATTAAGAAAAATAAACAATCCTACTCAAACCAATAAAAGCCGGATTGAAAGAATAGACAATGTATCTGGTATTTTTCGCATTGAAAATAATTTTAGGCTGGCATCTAAAAAAATATTATTAGTGGACGATGTTATAACAACCGGGGCAACTATGAACGCTTGTGCTGAGCTGTTATTGAGTGAGGGAGCTTCGAATATCAGTATCGCTACAATTGCCATAGCAAAATAAAAAACCCAGTTCCGAATAACGAAACCGGGTCATATAGTTGTTTTAATTAAGGCAATTTAATAATTCGAACCTGCTCTAATCATTGCACAACGGAAACCTATTGTTGCAGTAGCAGAATCTTCAGAAAGATACCTTCTGGTACCTGGCGCCAGCCAGTAAGCAACATCAGCCCAGGAACCACCTTTATAAACTCTGGCCCGGTCACTTATTAAAGACTGTCGTCCCTGATAATCATACCAGGATTCCGGGTCGTCTATATTGGCGTTTTGAGTAGCATTTCGATCAGCAGGACTTCTTCGGACCGGATTAAGATCTTGTACATCCTGATAAGAAAGAGGACGATAAACATCCAATACCCATTCGTTTACATTACCCGCCATATTATAAAGTCCAAAATCATTGGGAGGATACTCATAGATATAAGCTGTGATCATAGCCCCATCATTCAATTTACCTGCGATACCTGCATAATCACCCCTGCCTCTTTTAAAGTTAGCCAGGAAGAATCCCATTTCCTTACCGTAAGGATTACGTAAAGAATGACCATCCCAGGGATATATTCGATTATGAGTTTGATTTTCATCCATCCATTGAGTTCCTATCTGGGCAACAGCAGCATATTCCCATTCTGCTTCTGTTGGCAATCGATAGTCAGGAAGAACAACACCAGTTTCCAAAGGAATTCGGCCTCCTGTCTCAGCAGGAAGATCTTCTAAACCAGCATCTGCAGCCAATTTCTGATTAACGACGGCTGTTCTCCAATTACAATAATCAACGGATTGTCTCCAGCTTACCCCTACCACAGGATAGAACCTGAAACCAGGATACCTGAAATAGTGATCTTCATAAGGATCATTAAATGCAAGGTCTCGAGCCCAAACAGAGGTATCAGGAAGAGCAGATTCATATGCAACTCTTGGAGAATCAAGTTTTACATAATTCAAATACTCCAGCCAATGTATATTAGCCACTTCTGTTTCATCCATGTAAAAAGAAGCTACTGTTACAGTCCTTTCTACATTGTCACGGAAGGTTAATACATCTTCTTCAAAAGAACCCAGTACTGTTCGGCCCCCTTCGATAAATACTAAATTAGGACCCTCTGGCTGTCCACGATAATCAGCGACCTGGAATCCTTCTTCTGAATTATATTCTAATCCTGTTGCAGTACTGTATTTTCCGGGATTGGTAGCTGTTGGCGTACCACCACCTTTACCGCATGAATACATTACGCTTGCAACAACAATTAAAGTAAGAATTGTTTTCGTGGAATGAATTAAATTTTTCATAATAAAATTTTATTCAATACGTACACACCTGTTTAAATACACACATTATAACTGCCGAACAATCTTTTCAGCGCATAAAACTATATAAGATTCAGCAAAAATCAGCCGAAAATTCGAAACAATATTACAAGAAAAACAAACCAAATGTTAAATTTTTAATGAATTATTACAATTTTCTAAGAATTTCACATTTGTTGCGTATATATATAATCGCATTTCATTGAAAATATTGTATTTAAGATCAAGTATTTTCCATGATAGTGATAAATATAGTTTTTACCTCCTCCACCTTTTTAATATCGTCTACTACCAGAAGAGGTTTATTTTTCACTTCTTTAAGCTTACATCGGTTATGATTCCTTTGATATAATTCAGTATTTTACCAAAAATAGGTGAATTATAAAAGGCTGCATTTTCAGGATCTATAAAAAAGGCTTTGAGTGTATTGTTTTTTAACATTAGTCTTTCAATTCCCAGTTTTTCAGCCAACCATCTTGTCCTTACTGTTTCAAATAAGCTTTGAACTTCATTGGGAATAGGGCCAAATCTGTCTTCCATTTCCCTTATAAAATTCGCCAACTCAATTTCTTCATCAATATTATCCAGTCGTGAATATAAGTTTAATCGTTCACTTATATTGGTAACATAATCTTCTGGAATAAGCATTTCAAAATCCGTTTCAATAATACAATCTTCTGAAAGCAGGTCAACTTTTTTCTTTAAATCTTCCTCAAAAAGGTGTTTAAATTCCCCCTCTTTCAATTCCATAATTGCTTCATCCAGTATCTTATGATAGGTGTCAAATCCCAGGTCAGAAACGAAACCACTTTGTTCTCCTCCCAATAAATTACCAGCCCCTCTTATATCCAAATCACGCATTGCCACTTTAAAGCCATCTCCCAATTCTGAAAATTCCTCCAATGTACGTAAACGTTTTCGTGCTTCAGCTGTAAGGCCGGCTATTGGGGGAGATAAAAGATAACAAAAAGCTTTTTTATTTGAACGGCCAACCCGGCCTCTCATTTGATGAAGGTCGGATAATCCAAAAGTATGCGCATGATTGATGATAATGGTATTTGCATTGGGAATATCCAGGCCGGATTCAATAATATTGGTGGATACCAGAATATCATAGTATCCTTCAATGAATTTTAGCATTATTTTTTCTAACAATTCTCCCTTCATCTGCCCGTGAGCTACAGCAATTCTAGCTTCGGGTACCAGTTTTAGCACAATATTTGCGATTTCATCAATGTCTTTTATTCGGTTGTGAACAAAGAAAACCTGACCTCCTCTTCGAATTTCAAAGCTGATTGCATCCCGTATAATTTCCTTGTCGAAAGTATAAGTTTCAGTGGTTATCGGCTGCCTGTTTTGTGGTGGGGTAGCAATAATACTCAAATCCCTGGCACCCATTAATGAAAAGTGTAATGTCCGTGGAATGGGGGTTGCTGTTAAGGTTAAGGTATCAATATTAACTTTGAGTTCTTTCAATTTTTCTTTAACACCCACACCAAATTTCTGCTCTTCATCTACAATTAGAAGACCAAGATCATTAAAGGAAATTTTTTTACTTACCAGACGGTGTGTACCTATAATAATATCGGTTTTCCTTTCTTTCAAATTTTCATAAATCTTTTTTACAGCCTTCGCTGACTTAAACCGGCTGATATATTCAATATTAACCGGAAAATCAGCCAGACGTTCGGAAAATGTACGGTAATGCTGAAAAGCCAATATAGTAGTAGGCACCAATATGGCGACTTGTTTGTTGTCACAAACAGCTTTAAAAGCTGCCCGGATAGCAACTTCTGTTTTGCCAAAACCGACATCTCCACATACCAGTCGATCCATGGGATGTGGTTTTATCATATCATTTTTTACGTCTTCAGTAGCTTTGCCCTGGTCAGGAGTATCTTCATAGATGAAAGATGATTCCAATTCAGCCTGTAAAAAACTATCCTCACTAAACGAAAATCCAGGATTCGCTTTTCTCGTGGCATATAGTTTTATAAGGTCAGCTGCAATATCCTTGACTTTTCTTTTAACTTTTTTCTTTTTCTGTTCCCATTCCTGTGAACCCAGTTTGCTCATAACAGGTGGCTTACCTTCTTTGCCGGAATATTTTGAAATTTTATGTAAAGATTGTACCCCCATATAAAGAAGGTCATCATCTTTATATATTAATCGCAATACTTCCTGTTCCTTTTCATTGATGGTTACTTTATCCAAACCAACAAACCTTCCAATTCCATAATCAATGTGAGTAACATAATCACCAGGTTGAAGGGTTTGAAGTTCACGAAGCGTAATGGATTTCGTTTTAGAATATTTCCTTTTGGTTTTATAACGGTGAAAACGTTCAAATAACTGATGATCCGTATATACTGCTATTTTGGTTTGATCGTCCAGAAAGCCACTTCTTAATTCAAGGGGTATAGTAGAAAACTTTATAAACGGATTAATTTCTTCAAAAATCGTCGTGAGCCTGTCAATCTGATTTTCAGATTCTACTGAAATGATATTTCGATATCCACTTTCCTGATTAGATTCAAGATTTTTCCCCAACAACTCAAAGTTTTTATGAAAAGAGGGTTGTTGACTTGATTTCAATTCGATGATTTTCGAATCATTTAAATAGAATCTTTTTCCAAATTCAATACGGGTATACTCATTGATATTTTTTCCAAAGGACAAGGCAGATTCAAATAGGCTTTTGAGTGGAAGAACCACTTGGGTGTTACCACTGGTACTGATCAGTGATTCGAAAAGATCTTTGGCCTTATCAAAATACTGTGTAATAACCTCCAGTGTGAGATCGTAATCTTTAATCCATATTTTAGTATTCCTTGGAAGAAATGACAGAAAGGAATCCATGTTTTCATCCTGTAATCTGGTCTGTATGTTTGGAATAAGATGAATTTCTTTAAGATGATCAATAGAAAGTTGCGTGTCCGGATCAAATGTACGAATGCTTTCGATCTCCTGACCCATAAGTTCTATCCGATAGGGAACTTCATTGGCATATGAAAACACATCAATAATTCCACCTCTGATTGAAAACTGACCTGCTTCGTATACAAAATCAGTTTTTTCAAAATCAAAAGAAATCAGCTGATCTGCGAAGGTCTGGCTGTTGATGATTGTTCCAACGGATAGGGTATGCGTATTTTGTAATAATGATCGTTTGTTAATAACTTTTTCGGCTAATGCCTCAGGATAGGTAACTATTAATTCACCCTTAGTATCCTTATGATTGATCCGGTTTAAGATTTCTGCACGAAACAATACATTTGCATTTTCAATTTCCTCCACATCATATGGCCTCTTGAAAGATCCGGGAAACAGAAATATTTCCTTTTCTGGTAGAAGACTCTGTAGATCATTTTGAAAATAAGCAGCTTCCTCCTTGTCATGAAGGATAAAAAGATAATTCTGATGCCCTAAATGGTAAATTGCTGAAGCCAGAACGGCATCAAAGCTACCAACTATTCCTTTTAATTGAATGCTTTGCTTATTATTTGGTTTGATTAGCTCAGCAATGGTTTGAATATAGCTGTCTGTTGTGAATAATTTTATAAAATCTTTATGTTTCAAGACTTTTCATTTTAAGCAAAAATATCATCAAATTAAATAAATGAAGAAAAAGAAGTTTTTTTTTAAATAATTTAAAACCATAAGGCCAAAATATCTGTTTAATAATACTACTTATAAGAGGCTATTTGGATGGAAAGGAAAAAAATTGAAAAGGAAAGCAATGTAATCAGAAATTTTAGAGAGATTGAAAAAATGCATCCACATAAGATGTTGACTTTTCTTTTTCTATTTGGCAATCTTTTAATTTTTACCTACCTTTTAATATCCCTTACTATTGAATTTGCCCTGGATTCAGGAATTATTACTAATGCCAGAATTCCAAAATTCTTTATCATTGGAGCTTTTGAAATACTATTTTCCGGCTATATCCTGAATGGATTGATCACCGCTTTCCAAGATGAAGATATTGATTTGATCCGGAAAAAAGTATTTGGGATTTTTCTTGCAGGAGGTGTTTTTTTTATTTTTCAGAGTATCGGTTGGCTTGAGTTAATTTTTCAGGGAATTCGATTCAATTCTAACGTTTTGGGCACATATTTATATTTGATTTCAGGATTTCATATAATTAGTGTACTAATTGGTATTGGCGCTCTTGCCTATTTTTTATATAGAACAAGAAATATTCATGCAGATGGTGTTTCTAAACTAATTTTTTTTACTTCTCCCTATGAAAAGACTAAATTAGAGATTATTAGAATATATTTTCGTTATATTATCATTTCATGGATTTTCACTAATACCTGGCTTTTATTTTTAATGTAGTATATGAAATTTTTTTTGTTGTTTTATCTTTCTTTAATATTCGTTCAGGATGAAGTGCCTTCAGTTATATCGAAGTATGATTCAACCGCAAGAATTATCTGGATCTTTGCTTCAAGTATAAATTCTGAAAAGTATAATGAGACTTTAAGATTATTATCTAAGGATCCTTTGGGACTCGATAAGAGAAATATTTTAATAGTTGAAGTTTTTACGCAAGGAGGAATAGAGCCAGATGGAAAACCTATTTCTACCGATCATATTAAATTGATCAGAAAATACTTTTCGTTGGAAAATACTGAATTCAAACTTATCCTGACAGATAAAGGTTATATGGAAATATTTCGGGAAGATAAACCAATTTCCTGCAACGAAATTTTCAATCACCTGGATTCAGAAGATCATTAACTATACATTTTTATAATGCCGGTAATATATTTTTTCAATATCTTCAACTGAAATAATATGTCTGGGTATGTCAATTGCTTTATCAATAATTTCATGTAAAGCTTCCTTCTTTAAATTCATTTTCAAACCTAGTTTCAAACAGAATTCTTTTTCTTCCTGAGCAATAATTCGATCAATCCCCATCAGAACAATGAGTCGGTGGTACTGCATCATTACCTGGTACATATCCTCAGAAGGTATAAATTCTACATTTTCTGTTTTCACTTTGATTATTTTCAAGTCATCCCGGCTAATTCCAAGACGATCAGCCACAGAATTAATGAAATTAATTTCGGTTAAATTTTCGCTTCCATCAATCCTTGAAAGCTTTATCAAGTCATTCAGATGACTTATTTTTTCTTCATAATACTCATCCATATAAATATCTGGTTAAGAAGATTCTGAGTTAAATTAATCAATGTATTTTTGCCATTTCAACAATACCATAATTCTATCTGTCGTCAATTAATTGATTATCAGTACATATGGAATTTGTTGTTATAAAACGATTTAAAGATATGATTATTTGGCTAATATTAGAAAATATTTAATGACTAGATTATGGAGGATTTTGAAATAATAATTATCGGAGGAGGCCCCAATGGTCTGGCTTGTGCGATTGAAGGTATAAAGAAAGGACTAAGGGTATTGGTGATTGAAAAGGGCACTATTACTGAATCAATCAGCAGGTATCCGTTTCAAATGAAGTTCTTTTCTACTGCTGATAATATTGCTATTGGTGAGGTGCCTTTTACTATTGACAGTCCCAAAGCAACCAGGGAAGAAGCTTTGAATTATTATAGAAATGTAGTGGAATTCTATAAGATTCCTTTACAGTTATTTTGCAAGGTTGAATCTATATCTTGCCAGGACGGCCGCTTTCATTTGGAAACAAATACCGGGAAATCATATAGATCAAAAAATGTGGTGATTGCAACCGGGTATTTTGATTTTCCAAGAAAACTACAAGTACCTGGCGAATCAATGCCCCATGTCAAACATTATTATGATGAACCATATCCTTATGCTCATCGAAAGATTGCCATCATAGGAGGAGGAAATTCAGCTGTCGAGGCTGCTTTGGATCTTTATCGGCATGGGGTATATGTATCCTTGATTGTACGGGGAGAAAGCATGAAAAAAACCACAAAATACTGGTTAATACCGGATTTAATGAATCGTATCAAGGAAGGAAAGATCCAGGCGTATTATAATCATCAAACAATGGAAATAAAATCAGATCATATTATAGCCTGTGATATGAAAAAAAATAAAGAGGTGACCATTCCAGCAAATAACATATTCGTATTGACCGGTTATTTGCCAGATGTCACATTCATGAAGCAGGCAGGAATAGAAATTAACAAAGATAATTTAGAACCATCTTTCAACGATAATACATTTCAAACCAATGTTGAGGGTTTATACGTAGCCGGAACAGTTACTGCAGGAATACGGACTGAAAAAGTATTTATTGAAAATGGTCGCAATCATGGGAAATTTATAATTGACGACATAATTCAAAAAGAAGCTAAAGCTCGTTAAGATCAAAATCGGTACTTCCATCAATTGGAATTTTTACACGTATGCCATATGCTTTTATTTTAATATGGCCTTGATAGGATAATATTTGCTTCTTTCCTGTGAGAATACCGATAGCAGAACTAATGATATTAGAATTTAAATCACTTAGAGATAATGTTATTTCAAGCGGAACAGTGAATTCAGAGTTTTTAGGAATTTTTAAATTATAATCGCGTTGATAGTTCGTAATTTTTTTATTATTTAAAAGGAGATCTATATCTGCTTGTTTTAAAGTGATCTGGAACTTATTCGGATTATAAAAACAGGTGGTTGCAGATATGGTAACATTTGTGGCGGTTCTATTAACTATTTTAACATCTTCAATTGATTTGAAAACAGGAGCATCTAATTTCTTACATGACCATAAACCGGATAATGTTAGAATTAGAATAGTCAAAGAAAATTGTGTAACAGTCTTTTTCATCAATTAATACTTACATGAAATATTAAATCTGTCAGGGATAGATTAATATACTTCCGCATCAGAATTATCTGTAATATTAACCCATTTTGGTTTATCTGACGCAAGAAATAAATTATTATAATGATTGTAAATCATATGATCATATGAAACAGGTATTACAATGATTCCATTAGAAGTGAATATCCCATATTTATTTTTTCTTTTTGCCAATACATATCCATTTCCAAGGTTTTTGATTAGATCAAATTTAGGATAAAATTCAATTTCTCCCTTGTTATTAATCATACCGGATAATTTATTTAAAACACAAATAAAACCCTCATTCTGAATCCGATAAATAGAATCATATTCAAAATCAACTCTTGTATTTCCTGCATTATCCAGTATACCATATTTGCCATCCTTTTTTGCTATAGCCATGCCTCTATAGAATGATTCTATATGATCATAATAGGGCTGTACCACAATTTTCTCATTAACATTAATGCAACCCCATTTTTTAAAAATTCTTATGTTTGCCAATCCTTCATTAAAAAGGTTAATTCCTTCATATCGATTGGCAATTCTTAATTTTCCATTTATATCAATAAACCCATAATGCCCGTTAATTTTTACACCAATTAATCCATCGTTGTATCCAATAATTTGCTGGAACCGATTGTCTTTTTCAAATAAAATGCCCCTGGTTAAATCCACAGTTCCCCAACCATCTTTATTAAAAAATAAGAAAATGGAATCCGGAATAATTGGTGTTATAAAATCATATTTAATTGGAAGAATTCTTTCATAATTGGCGTTTAATAGTCCTGAATAACCCTCATAATCTTCTTCAATAAAAGCACCCAATACAGGTTTTAAATAATTCTCAGAAGTAAACAGGTCTTTTCCCCATCGGTTAATAATCTTGCTTTGAAAAAAGGAACTGATCAGAAAATTACCATCCGATAGAAAATACAAGTCACCTTTTTGAGGGTATACCTTCCAGTCACCTGAATAGTCAATTATTCCCTTTTCTCCATGAAAATCAACCAGGAATTGATTGTTGATTTCCAAGTAAATAGAATCATATTTGGGAAATATTAATTCTTTTCCATAATAGTCGACCACACCCCAGAATCCATTTCTTCTGACGGTAAAAAACGAATTGTTCAGAGGTTGAATGATATCGAATTCTCCAAGGCTTATTTGAAAACCAGAAAGATCTGTTATTTTCCACCCTTTTTTTATTCCATATTTTTCAAATAATAAAAATCGGCCATTAACAATCCTTAATGAGTCATATTGCAGGGATAAGAGGGTGTCGCCTGAATAATCTATAACACCATATTTTGACCCTGAACTGATAGAGGCTAACGAATCATTAAGTACAGTAATATCAGAATTGCGAATACTGAATAATTCATCTCCATTGCTATCAATAATAAAAGAGAAATCAGCTGTTTGGGCCTTATACAGATTACTGTCTAATGGAATAATATTTTCATATTCAAAGGTTCCAATTAAATCATTCCGTCCATTTAATATTTTCCATTTTGTTAAGGTAAGGGCATTAATCAAGTTATGGGGATTGGCTCTGAACCTATGAAATGCAGGGTTTATAATCAGGTTTCCCGAATGATCAATAATACCCAATTTGCCTTTTACGGAGATCTGAAAATATTTTTCAGATAAAGAATCAATGCCATCCACTTTTTGATCCAGGATAATCTTTCCAGAATCATCAATCAGAGTGAATTGATGATTTTTATCTTTAACCGCAATTAAAGAAGTAGTAAGATATTTTACGGAAAGATATTCAAATGAAATTACCTTCCTGTCTTTGATATCAATCAGGCCGTAAAAGATTTGCTGATCTTTTTTCCTGCTACCAACCAGAAAATTCCCAAATTTTTTTAAAGAAGTATATTTAAAATCAATTTGTGTTTTACCAGAGAGATTAATGACACCATAAAGAGTATTTAATTTATAAGTATCAAATTTAGTCGCTACAAAGTGGTTTTTATCAAAAGGAAATATATCATTAAATTCCGGAAGGGTTAGTTTCGTATTATTGATTTTAATCAATCCCCAACGGTTATTCTCCTTATAGCCAATTACATCAGCAATGACCTCAGCTTCTCCTTCGCTCCAGCCAAGATCTTCATATTCAGCAGGAATTATAACTTTTCCGCGGTTATTAACAAGTCCTTTCCTATGACCTTTTTCAATAATTGAATAATCATTAGCCCAGGATGCTGATACGAAAAGAAGTGATATCCAAATTAAAAAACCCCAAACCCTATTTCTTACCCCTATTTTCATTGAATGAATTATATGATTTCAAAAATAGCACAAAATATAGAGAGGATGTGATTTATTGGATTTAATAAGCTATAATATTTCATTTTTCTATCATTTTACCCTCTCCCAAATCTTCGAAAAGAAAAATTTTTAGTGAGAATAGTGCAATTAATTAAACAATTTTTTATTATATTCGTTTATTCACTTCAGTAACACTTATTCTCTTTATCATGGATAAATACAGAGTTGAATTCATTTGCAATACCAAGCCAGATGAAAGGAAATTTCTAGGGGGATACAAGAAAGGAATCAAATACATCGGACGATCTTTTAACGGATTGTTTGAAGTTACTCCAAAATGGGGAAGTAACTTACCAACTAGAGTGATTCCAAGGAAGATATTTGACCAATACTTTGAATTGGTATCCAATTAAAGGTTATTCGCTTATATAAATTCTTTTCACACGGTCGCTGATATTGGTTAGTATTTCGTAAGGTATCGTATTAATTGTTTTAGACAAAGCGGATAGTGATAGGGTATTGCCAAAAACTATCACTTCACTTCCTTCATTTGCTTTGATACCTGTAATGTCTATCATGGTCATATCCATGCATACATTTCCTATGACCGGTGCTAATTTTCCATTTACTAACATGCTGGCAATGCCATTGCTGAATAGCCTTGAATAACCATCTGCATAACCAATTGCCACAGTTGCAATTTTACTATTTCTTGAGACACGTCCTTTTCTTCCATAGCCCACAGATTCCCCTTTTTTCAGGTTTATAATTTGCGAAATCTCTGTTTTGAGTACACCAATTGGGCGTAGTCGCTGGTTGATAATTCCAGAAGCATCAAAACCATATAAGCCAATTCCCAAACGAACCATATCAAAATGATATTCAGGATTTCGAATTATTGCTGCAGAATTGGCTACATGTCTGATAAATTTTGACTGTATGGCTTTTTCAATCCGATTTGCTTCTTCGATGTATTGACTAACCTGATCTGTTGTATAAAGATCCAGATTTTCATCGTCGGCTCCAGCCAGGTGACTGAAAACACTGACAATTTGAATATATGGATTAACTTTTATAAGGGCAATCATTTGGTTGAGGTCTTCTTTCATAAATCCGAGCCGGTGCATACCTGTGTCCAGTTTAATATGAATTCTTACTTTTACCTTTCGGGTTTTGGAGAAAATGCTAAGTTCTTTCAGTAACCGAAAATTATAAATTTCGGGTTCTAATCTGAATTGTACTATTTTTTCAAATGAATCCATTGATGGATTCATGATCATTATAGGTAGGCTAATTCCATTTTTACGCAATGTAACGCCCTCATCGGTGTAGGCAACCCCCAGGTAATCAACACGATGAAATTCAAGTAAATTTGCAACCTCAATACTGCCACTGCCATAGGCAAGGGCCTTTACCATTACCATAATTTTTGTTCCTGGTTTTAAAAAAGACCTGTAAACGTTCAAATTATGACTAATAGCATCCAAATTGATCTCCAATACCGTTCCATGGATTTTCTCCTGAAGGATTTCCACAATTCGTTCCAGTCCAAAGGGTCGAGCACCTTTCACTAAAACGATTTCATCACTGTATTGGTCAATATCGAATTCATTCAGGAAGCTATCTGTATTTTTAAAACCATAAAAATTAACATTAAATAGCTTTTCTGCTTTGCACATTTCTTCCCCAATTCCAATTATCCTCTTAAAATGATACTGATTAATTAATTGGGCTGTTTTTCTATGTAATTGTTCATTTGGTAAGCCTGACTGAAAGATATCTGATACAATTAGTGACTTCTGATTTCTTTGCTTTTGATTGTTTAAATAGCTTAGCGCTATTTCCAATCCAGCCAGATCATTATTATAGGAGTCATCAATAATATAGGTATTATTAATTCCCTTCTTTATTTCAAGCCGCATTGAGACAGGGTGAATTTCATCAATACCTTCCTGGATCTCATCCTGTGTCCATCTAAAATGAAGAAGCGTAACAATGCAATGAACCAGGTTTTCTATAGAAGCAGGGTCACTAAAATTCAACCTGAACAAATAATCTTTTGTGTTCCTCTTTAATGCCAGAGTTGTTTTATTGTCCTTTGAAGAAATAGTTATGATCTGGTATTCTGCTTCAGGATTTTTACCCCACGATATCTTACGAATTTCCGGCAAAAATTTATTAATAATGCGGCTAATTAATTTATCGTCCGTGTTAAAAATCAACTCGCTGGAATTCGAAAAAAGTTTAAGTTTTTCTTTCAGTTTCTCTTCTTTTGATGCAAATCCTTCATTATGAGCTGGTCCGATATTGGTTAAAATACCCACCTCAGGCTGGATGATCTTTTGCAGCTTTTGCATTTCATCAACAGTAGAGATGCCGGCTTCGAATATACCATATTCATGAGTTGAATTAATTAACCAGACTGATAAGGGGACCCCTATTTGAGAATTATAACTTTTGGGCGATTTAATTACCTGAAAACGCCAGGATAGAAGCTGAGAAAGCCATTCTTTAACAATCGTTTTACCATTACTTCCTGTTATTCCAATGGTATTTAATGAAAATTTACTTCGATGATAGGCGGCAATTTTTTGCAGTGCTTCAATCGTATCAGGAAAGTAGTAAAAATTAGCTTCAGGAAAATTCCGGACCTTAAAATTCTCATCTTCAATTAAAAATTGCCTTACATTCCTGTTATATAAATCCTCAATATAATTATGACCATTATGAATTTTTCCTTCTATAGCAAAAAAATAAAGATTGCGTATTGTCAACCAGATTTCGTGAATCATTTGATAAAAATAATATTGGCAGGTTCTGTGAAAATGTCAGATACTTTCCATTAAGAATTTCCGGTAAATCTATGCTTTGCATATATTATTGCACCTTGTTAAAATCATGTTTCAGCTCGAATTGGTCAATTTCATTTTTGAATCCCAGCCTTAAAAAGAAGCTTATTAGTCCGTAATACCGCTCATTAATGTTGAGAATATAAATTGATTTTTTATGACATAACTTATACGTATGAAAGATTAATAATGAGCCGATACCTTTACCGCGATGAACAGGGTTAACGGCGATATGTCCCACTCGACCCATTCTTTTATTAAAGATAATGAATCCAATCAATTGATTATCGAGCCTGGCCTCTATTATTGTTTCATTCCTGTAATTATTCCTTAACAACGGAATGGTATCCAGAAAACTTGCTTCCAAATCACAAAAGGATTGATATGCTTTCCAATTAGGAACTGCAGGCTTATGGAATTTAAGACCCGGAAATTTTCCCCTATTAAGGAGATACTTGCTGGCAACTGAAAGTTTTAAACAGTGAAAAAATTTAGATTTTTCAAAGCCAAATCTTTCATACACTTTAATTGCCGGCTTGTTAATTGATAATACTTCCAGTACGCACTGCTCTACCCCAAATTTTTTTATTTTTGGATATACATGTGCATACATTTTTTCAGTAAGATTGTTACCTCTGAATTGGCTGATTACTCCAGTACCGCCATTATATGCAGTCTTTTTATCTTCATAGGAATTTATACTTTGAAAAATAAAACCCACCAACTGATGCTTATAATAACTGCCAACAGAATATTTCAAATTGATATTTGATTTGTAAAGTATTTTATGTTCAAATGCACGCGGGCTTAAATGTATAGGCAGTATGTAATCAGAAAAAGCCTTGTTAAAAGAATTTCTCATGTGTGATATTTCGTTTTTTCTAAAATTTTTGAAAATAATATCATTCATAAAACAAACCTTTATATCCTGACAGGAATATCTTTTAAATCCTCAGCTCTAATTTTTTCTGTTTTAATATTTGTAATTAATTACCCAGGCAGATAATTATCAGGGAATAAACTTTATTAAATCATCAGTCGATATCAATCCTTCATAAAATGCTTTGCCAAAGGTAACTGCATATACACCCAGATCTTGTAATTCGCTAATATCATCGGCAGACCGTACACCACCGCTTGCAATAATTTGTGAATTCGGGTACGATTCAACTAAAGTCTTAT
>PVMS01055731.1_pt1 | contig 16469 bp, 12 predicted proteins | sample 1853461 | NCBI WGS metagenome assembly PVMS01 (sample SAMN08582032, study PRJNA380276) | Marine sediment metagenome, whole genome shotgun sequencing project. | isolation source: ocean sediment barecode stripped | collected 2017 | reverse complement strand
GAGGCTTCCTTACCCGGCGATCTGGTGCTATCCAGCCTGCATACCAACAATGCCCCGGAGACCTGAGCCCGGCTGCTGGATATGGGGATGAACCCGCTGAATATTGCTGATTCCTTTCTCGGCGTTTTGGCCCAGCGGCTGGTCCGGAGATTATGTAATAAATGCCAGGAATCCTATAACCCCTCCGAAGAAGAGTTTGAAGATATTGAGGCTGACTTTGGTAAAAAAGCACTGTCGGTGGCCGGATACACTTACAGCTCACGCCTGAAACTATATCACTCGCCTGGCTGTGAACGCTGCAGTGGATCAGGATACAAAGGCCGCCTGGGCATCCATGAACTCATGGAGGGAACACCGGCAATAAAACTGCTGATTAAAAAACATGCCACCTCCCAGGAACTTGCCAAACAGGCAGTTAAACAGGGTATGGAGACCCTTAAACAGGACGGAATCCACAGGGTATTTGAAGGGATAACCGATATTCGGGAAGTGCGCCGTGTTTCGGTGGAGTAATGCGGGTCTTTCGATTTCGGATTTGTGATTTCGAATTTCGGATTGAAACGGCTATAGAAAAATCAGAATGCATCGTCATTGATTGATTCTGTTTATAGTTTAACTCAATAAACCCAATAAACTCAATCAACTATTTATGATTTGATTGCGGGTATATATAGTTGGTTGAGTTGATTACAGGGGGTCGGTTAGTCAAATAGGCTAAAATCCTTTAACCTAATCAACTATTTAACTTATCAACTATTCAACTAATCTTGGTTGGGTGAGAATAATGCAAAAAAAAGTGCTGGTAGTCGATAGTGATTATTTTTTTGTCGAATTTTTAAGCGAACTGTTGACCAAACGGGGCTATGAGGTATTAAAAGCCTATAACGGCAAAGAGGGCATTGCCCGGCTGGAAGAGGATACGGTAGATATCCTTTTTGCCGACCTGGTGCTTCCTAAAGTGGACGGCCCACAGTTTTTCAAGTTCATCCGCAATAAATACAACGGGAATCTCTTCCCCCTGGTGGCTTTGTCGGGAACGATGATCGAGCAACTCGGCTCGCTGAATGAGATCGGTGCTGACTATTATATTGCCAAAGGCCCGATTGATCAGTTGACCACCAAGCTAAATGAGTTTATGGCAGAAATTGAGACCCAGCCTTTTTCTCCCCCGGTGAATAAAAAAGTTGTTGCCACCGGTAACGTCTTCCCTCGGCGCGATGCCATGGAATTGCTTAACTCTTTGCAGTTTCATCAGGCCGTGATTGAATCTGCGGCGGCAGGCATTATTATTGTTGACAGCGATACCCGGATTATTAATGCCAACCGGGCGGCTCTTGAAATTGTCGGCCGACATTCGGTAGAAGTTCTGAATTGCCTGGTGGCTGATTTGTTTGCAAACGGAGAGAGCGCCGAACTGGTGGAGGGACTCAAACTGGTAAAACGGCAAGCAGATTTAAAACATTATTCATTTTATGCCACTTTCAACTCCCGGGTCATTGGCACCCGTATCTCCTCCATCGGATTAAATTCAAAATCCGTCGGATGGGTCGTAGTGCTGCAGCCTGTGCTGCTAAATAATTGAACGGTCCCTGTCCGCCTGGGAAACGTCAAAGTAGATCCTAATCCATTCAATTTCATGTTTTAATGGCCTATCCCTGAACCCTTAGCAAATCTGCTTGAAGTTGCCGGCCGTCTCTGATAAGTGTTCTTGATTCTGCGGTGATGTTTGCCTGAGTCACCGTTTCCTGAAAGGAGATCATTGCAATGATTCGTGTTGCCATCGTAGGGGCCACCGGATATGCCGGAGCCGAGCTGGTCCGGATTCTGTCAGGCCATCCGGAGGTGAAATTAACGGTTTTAACTTCCCGTCAATTTGCCGGGGTCCGGTTTGATCAGGTGTATCCTGCTCTTTGCGGGACGATTGATCTGGTCTGTGAAGAATATTCCGTAGACCACATTTGCGCCAATGCCGATGTTGTCTTTATGGCGCTTCCTCACCGGCTTCCGATGACCTTTGTTCCCGATATTATAAAACGTGGGAAAAAGGTGATCGATCTGTCGGCGGATTTTCGGTTTAATGATGCGACCATCTACGAGTCGACCTATCAACAACACACTGCCAAAGAATTGCTGGCATCGGCCGTATACGGTCTCAGTGAAATATACGCCGAGCAGATCCGCAAGGCGACATTGATCGGCAACCCGGGGTGTTATCCGACCAGCGTGCTGTTACCTCTAATTCCGCTAATTAAAAAAGGCCTGTTGGACCCTTCTACCTTTATTGCGGATTCAAAATCAGGCGTCAGCGGTGCCGGGCGGTCTCTGGCCCTGGCGTCCCATTACTGCGAGGCCAATGAATCCATCAAAGCCTATAAGGTGGCGGTGCATCGCCATAATCCGGAAATGGATGCGGTCTTAAGCCGCGAAGCTCAAAAAGCCGTATCCATCACCTTCGTGCCGCACCTGGTCCCCATGTCGCGCGGCATGCTGACCACTATCTACGCCACACCGGCCATTGATCTCAGCGCTCAGGATGTAAGCGACTGTTATGTCGCGGCTTATTCGCAGCGGTCCTTTATCCGCTTGTGCCCGGAAGACAGGTTGCCCGATACACGGAATGTGCGCGGCACCAACTATTGTGACATTGGCTTTAGACTTGATGAACGCAACAACCGCTTAATCCTCGTTTCAGCGATCGACAACCTTGTAAAAGGTGCCGCCGGGCAGGCAGTTCAAAACATGAATATTATGATGGGGTTTGATGAAACTGCCGGATTACGCCATGTGGCGTATCCAATTTAAAAAAGATAAGGTATCGGGGGGATGGTTGGAGGTGAAAGAATAGGGCAAAAGGCTCAAGGCGTGAGGTAGAGGACAGAGGACAGAAGATTTCGATTTTGGATTTGGGATTTCGCATTGCGGATTGGTCTGGTTTTCACCACGCAACGCGCAACCCGGAACTCGTAACACGAGACCAGTATCGAGTAATCTTGACATCACCAGTCTATTGAATTAAAAAGGTCAGAATAAATATTCCTTAAACAGGCAATGATGGGGTGAGACTAAATATCTAAATTTTTAAAAGGAGGTTGAAGATGACTGCAAAGTTAATCAAAGGGACCGAAATTCGCGAAGTAATTCTTGACGAAATTCAGAAAGAAGTAGCGGAAATCAAAGAAAAGCACGGGGTTGTTCCCGGGCTTGTCACTATTCTGATTGGGGAAAATCCCGCTTCCATGTCTTATGTTACGCTCAAGATTAAAACAGCCAATCGACTTGGATTCAGTGAAATTCAGGACAGCCAGCCTGAAGATATTTCCGAAGAGGATCTTCTGGCCCTGGTTGAAAGATATAATAACGACGACAACATCCACGGAATTTTGGTCCAGCTTCCCCTCCCCAAACATATCAATGACAAAAAGGTGTTGAATGCCATTGATCCCGACAAAGATGTGGATGGATTTCATCCTGTTAATGTGGGCCGGCTGATGATCGGCGGAGACGAGGTGAGATTTCCCCCCTGCACACCGGCCGGTATTCAGCAAATGATCGTCCGTTCCGGAGTTGAAACCAGCGGTGCCGAGGTGGTCGTTGTCGGCCGCTCCAATATTGTCGGAAAACCCATCGCCAATATGATGCTGCAAAAAGGTGATGGCGCCAACTCAACCGTTACCGTGGTTCACACCCGCACCAAAGATCTTGAAGGCCACTGCAAACGTGCCGATATTTTGATTGTGGCTGCCGGAGTTCCCGGACTGGTCAAACCCGAGTGGATTAAGCCGGGCGCCTGTGTCATTGATGTGGGTGTTAATCGGGTGGGCGAAAAGATCAGCGAAAAAACCGGCAAGAAGATTGCGATATTAAAAGGGGATGTCGACTTCGACGAAGCCAAGGAAATTGCAGGCTCTATCACACCCGTTCCCGGTGGTGTCGGCCCCATGACCGTTACGATGCTGATGGTTAACACACTGAAATCATTAAAGTTCAAACTAGGCCTGCTGTAAACCGGCGGGTTAAAGCGGGCAAGCCCTCCAGTGGTTTATCCGCCTTAGGCGGGCGGACAGGTTCATGCCATCCCGTGCAGTGCACGGGATGGTCGTTGAGTCACCCCCTTTAAATGGCAAACAAAAAAAACTAATGTTTATTTTTTATTTGCCGATATAACCTGAGGAATCCGGCAAACTGTCACGGGCTACGGATTTGGAACTTGACAAAATTTCCGGTTCCAAATATAGTTATAATTTGGGATAACTCGCCCAGCGAAGGGGCAAAGTCACCGAAAGTCGGATTGAAGGTGGATTGATCATGCGAAAGAAAATCTCGTTTGTTATACTTGGCAGCGGCGGCGCGCCCGCCAAACAGATCTGCACATCCAAAGCTGTGATTCGTCTGTTTGGGGCCGTCCTCGTCGCATTTTTCGTCGTGGTTGGCTATATTGTGTACGATTACTACCACCTGAGAGAAACGACCTCGCAGCTCCAGAATCGAGAAGTCTACCTTACCAGCCAGATGGAGGAAATTCGACTTCAACGCAAACAAATTCAAGATTTTGCCGCAGAAATTAATGCCCTGAAAGCCCAGTTGCTGGCACTGAACAATTTTGAAAAAAAGATTCGCATCATCGCCAATATTGAAAAATCCAACGAATCAGGTATATTTGGTGTGGGTGGATCCATACCCGAAGATCTGGATGCCCAAATCCCCCTCAGGGAAAAGCATAACAGTTTAATGCGTGATATGCATGAGCAGATCGATCAACTCAGCCGCGCATCCGGCAGCCAGCAGGAAGAGTTTGAGTCCCTGCTAAGATCTCTTGAAGATCAGCAGAATCTTCTGGCCTCCACGCCCGCGATCCGTCCGGTTTCCCGGGGCGTAAAGTCGTGGGTGACTTCCAGATTCGCCTATCGCAAATCCCCGTTCACCGGTCGACGCGAATTCCATAAAGCCTATGACATTGCCGCTCGCAAAGGAACTCCCCTCCTGGCCACGGCCGATGGCATTGTGACTTTTTCCGGAAAAAAAGGTCTACTCGGCAATACCATTGTTATCGATCATGGCCACGGCATGGTTACCCGTTATGGACATATTTCCAAGCTGTTAAAAAAGCGCGGTGAAAAAGTCAAACGATGGGAAACCATCGCCTTGATGGGCAATACCGGTCGCAGTACCGGTCCCCATGTCCACTATGAGGTTCGCCTGAACGGGATGCCGGTGAATCCTGAAAAGTATATCCTCAACTAAAATTCGAAATTATTCAGCACGTTACGGCCATGTCAGACAGCCGTTCTGTTCATTCCCATTGAGCATTAATTATTCCCGGTCATTAAATCTGATAACCTCGTAAAAAGTCAGCAAACCAAACTTATTACGCCTGTATTTTGTATTTGGTGTTTAGGGTTTAGTATTCTAACATACCGATATAGCATTATATATTACATCCCAAATATCAAATACGAAACGCCAAACACTTGATGAATTTGACTTTTTTTGAATTCATCTAAATGTAGATCCCACCATTTGTGGTGACTTATCCCGGTATTCAATCGTTCCCGCCTTTTTTTTATTAAAATCGGTATTATTATAGCAGGGTGATAATAAATTAATAGTTGAGACAGGCAATAAATCTGCTATAATAAAATCAACCACTTGATCGACTTAAAGAAATTAATTTTGCGAAGGATATCACCGAATGGTATTGAATTTATTGACAAAAGTATTTGGCAGTCAAAACGAACGGGAACTAAAGCGTCTGCAGCCCATGGTTGACCAGATCAACGCCCTGGAGCCTGCCGTTCAGGCCTTAAGTGATGAGGAACTCAAGGCCCAGACAGGTATCTTCAAGCAACGCATCGGGCAGGGTGAAACCCTGGATGACATACTTGCGGAGGCCTTCGCCACTGTCCGAGAAGCCTCTGTGCGCACCGTGAATATGCGGCATTTTGATATTCAGCTCATCGGCGGGATTGTTCTGCATCAGGGTAAGATCGCCGAAATGAAAACCGGTGAGGGCAAGACACTGGCCGCAACCCTGCCGGCTTACCTCAACGCATTATCGGGCAAGGGCGTTCACATCGTTACCGTCAACGACTACCTGGCCAGGCGCGATACCGAATGGATGGGCCACATCTATAATTTTCTCGGATTGTCAGTGGGCTCCATCCTGCACGGACTGGACGATGCGGAAAGAAAGGCTGCCTATGGTTGCGACATTGCTTATGGGACCAACAATGAGTTCGGCTTTGATTATCTCAGAGACAATATGAAATTCGACTATGAATCGCTGGTTCAGGGTAATCTCAACTTTGCCATTGTGGACGAGGTCGACAGCATATTGATCGATGAGGCCCGAACCCCCCTGATTATTTCGGGGCCGGCTGAAAAATCCACCGACCTTTATTACCAGATCAACGGTTTGATTCCGCGCCTCAGCAAGGATACCCATTATACCATTGATGAAAAGGCCCGCAACGCAACTTTAAGCGAAGATGGCGTCGCCAAAGTGGAACACCTCCTGAAGGTCGACAATCTTTTTGATTCCCAGCATATCGAACTGTTGCACCATATAAACCAGGCCCTCAAAGCCCACACGCTTTTTAAACGGGATGTAGACTATATCGTTAAAAACGGGGAAGTGATCATTGTCGATGAATTTACCGGTCGACTGATGCCCGGGCGTCGTTACAGTGAAGGACTCCATCAAGCGCTGGAAGCCAAAGAAGACGTTAAGATCGAAAACGAGAACCAGACCCTGGCCACGGTTACCTTTCAGAATTATTTCAGAATGTATGCCAAACTGGCCGGAATGACCGGTACCGCCGATACCGAGGCCGCCGAATTTAAAAAGATTTATGACCTCGATGTGGCAGTCATCCCGACCAACATGCCCATGGTTCGCACGGATTTTCCGGATGCAATTTACAAAACCCGCCAAGAGAAATTTGAGGCCGCCATAGATGAAATCATAGAGCTTAACAAGAGCGGACAGCCGGTCCTGGTGGGTACTATTTCCATTGATGTTTCTGAAAGCCTCAGCAAGAAGTTAAAAAAGCGGGGTGTCAAGCATTCAGTTCTCAATGCTAAAAACCACGAGGGTGAAGCCGAGATCATTGCCCAGGCCGGACAAATGGGAGCGGTTACGATTTCCACCAATATGGCCGGACGTGGGACGGATATTGTACTCGGTGAGGGAGTCACGGATTTAGGCGGGCTGCATATTCTGGGCACAGAACGCCATGAGAGCCGGCGTATCGACAATCAGTTGCGCGGTCGATCCGGTCGGCAGGGAGACCCGGGTTCTTCTCGATTTTTCCTGGCCCTTGAAGATGATCTGCTGCGGATATTCGGTGGCGAACGTATCACCGGCATCATGGAAAAGCTCGGTATGCAAGAGGGCGAGCCCATCGAACACAACATGATCAGCCGGGCCATTGAAAATGCCCAGGCCAAAGTAGAAGGCCATAATTTTGAAATACGCAAACAACTCATAGAATATGATGATGTCATGAACCAGCAGCGGGAGGTCATCTACCGGCAGCGCCGAGAGGCGCTGGATGGAAAAGATTTGAGAAGTTCGGTGATGGAGATGATCCGCGATAAAGCCGAGGCGCTTGCCGATACCCATGCCGGCGATAAAGCCTATGCGGAAGACTGGGATCTAAAAGAAATCCGGGAAGCGGTGTACAAACAGTTTAATTTTCGATTAGACGCTTTTGATGAGGAAACCCTGGACGGCCTCAATCATGACGGTCTGGCGGAAATGATTTTTGAAGCCGCCGGCAAGCGCTATGAAGAACGTGAAGCCGCCATCGGGTTTGATGAATTCAGGCAGCTGGAACGGGTGGTCATGCTTCAGACCGTTGACAGCCTGTGGAAAGATCATCTGCTTTCCATGGATCATCTGAAGGAGGGAATCGGGCTCAGGGGCTATGCCCAGCAAAACCCGCTGATCGTCTATAAAAAAGAAGGCTATGAATTGTTTCAGGATATGATCGAAAGGATCAAAGAAGAGACCCTGGGGATTTTGTATCGGATTCAGATCGCCGAACCGCAAAAAATAGAAGAATACCGGCAGCCCAAGGAGCAGCAAATGGTCTTTTCAGGCGGCGGTGAACCCGAGAAGAAAAATCCGCAAAAACGATCCGCCAAAAAAATCGGACGTAATGCTCCCTGCCCGTGCGGCAGCGGAAAAAAATATAAAAAATGTTGCGGTAAATAGTCCCGGGGCGGTGATAAACCCCGTAGTTGAATAAACCTGGATGAAAAATGATCCGATCGAAGGATTTGTCAGAGTCCTGGGTCTAAGCAACTCGATCCGTTACGCAACAACGGGGTAAAATTTCAAGCCGTCCCCTTTACAAGCGACAAATCAAGTGCTTATAATTAAATTATTCATACAACCGATTTGGGTAACATTCAATGGGCCAGTTTGATCCGGATGTAGAGGAAAGTGTCAGTTCTGAGACCGATCAAGAGGTCGCAGAACCACCCATGTACAAGGTAATGCTTCTCAACGATGATTACACCACCATGGAGTTTGTGGTTGAAGTTCTGGTACACGTATTTCAAAAGTCATCGGAGGAAGCAACGCAAATTATGCTAAATGTGCACCAAAGCGGTGTCGGGGTTTGCGGTATCTACCCTCTCGAGATCGCCGAAACCAAAGTGGATACAGTTGAAACGTTAGCCCGGGAAAACGGATTCCCATTAAAGTGCATCATGGAAAGAGAGTAGAAAATGATCAGCAAAGAACTCAGCGCAACTCTTGGATTTGCCGTTAGAGAAGCAAAAAAAAGGCGCCATGAATATGTCAGCATCGAGCATATTCTCTTTGCCGTCTTATACGATCCCAACGGGATTGACATCATCGAAAACTGCGGTGGAAATGTTGAAAATCTGATCACCGCCCTGGAAGATTTTTTTGGGGAAAAAATTGAACAAATCCCCGATGGCAACGAATATGTGCTTCAACAAACCATTGGTTTCCAGCGCGTCATCCAGCGGGCGGTGAATCATGCCCGTTCTGCTGAAAAAGCGGAAGTTACCGTCAGTGATATACTTTCTTCCATTTTTCTGGAAAAGGATTCTCACGCCGAGTACTTTCTCAGCGACGAGGGTATCACCCGTCTGGATGTACTAAATTTCATCTCCCATGATGTTTCGAAAGCCCCTGATGAAGAAGCACCTGTCGAGTTGACCCGCCCGGCCAAAGATAAACGCAAGAAAAAAGCCAATCCGTTGGAGCTTTTTACTACCAATTTGATCCAGCTTGCGTCAGAGGGCAAGCTGGATCCTCTCATCGGCCGCAAAACTGAAATGGAACGCACCATGCAGGTCCTGTGCCGCCGGCGTAAGAACAACCCGGTGTATGTCGGCGATCCGGGGGTCGGCAAAACTGCCATGGCTGAAGGCCTGGCCCAGCAGATCGCGAAGGGCGATGTCCCGGATCTGCTCCAAGACGTTGAAATTTTTGCCCTCGATCTAGGCGGCATGCTGGCCGGCACCAAATTCCGCGGTGATTTTGAGCAGCGTTTAAAAGGGGTCATTGCCGAGCTGAAAAGAAAGCCCAAGGCCATTTTGTTTATCGATGAAATCCACACCATTGTGGGCGCCGGCGCCACCAGCAGCGGTTCCATGGATGCCTCCAATATTTTAAAGCCGGTTCTGACCAGCGGTGATATTCGCTGTATCGGATCCTCCACCTATGAAGAATACAAAAACCATTTTGAAAAAGACCGTGCCCTGTCACGGCGCTTCGAGAAGGTGGAAATTTTTGAACCGCCCATTAACGAAACCGTCAAAATTTTAAAGGGGCTGCGCTCCCGTTACGAAGAGCACCATGGAATTGTGTACACCGATCCGGCCCTGAAAGCGGCGGCAGAGCTGTCAGCCAAATTTCTCAATGACCGCTATTTGCCGGATAAAGCCATTGATGTCATCGACGAAGCTGGGGCGTTTGTCAGGCTTTCCGGTGCTTCGACCCGAAAGAAAATACATCCGGCTGACATTGAAAAAATTGTAGCCAAAATGGCCCGAATTCCCACCCAGAGTGTATCGACTTCGGACCGTGCGAAACTGGAAGACCTGGAAAACGGCCTCAAGCGTGTCGTCTTCGGCCAGGACGATGCCATCAAAGCGCTGGTCACCTCGATAAAACGCTCCCGGGCCGGGCTGGCTACCCCCAACCGTCCCATAGGCTGCTTTTTGTTCACCGGACCAACCGGGGTCGGCAAAACCGAGGTCACGCGCCAGGCGGCCATGATACTGGGCGTCGAATTCCTTCGCTTTGACATGAGCGAATACATGGAAAAGCATACCGTGGCCAGACTGATCGGTGCCCCTCCCGGTTATATCGGCTTTGATCAGGGCGGGTTGCTGACTGACGGTATTCGCAAGCATCCCCATTCGGTTTTGTTGCTGGATGAAATTGAAAAAGCTCACCCTGATCTGTTCAATATCCTGCTGCAGGTCATGGACCATGCCACCCTGACCGACAACAACGGCAAAAAGGCAGATTTCAGAAACGTCATCATTATGATGACTTCCAACGCCGGTACCCGGGAGATGAGCCAGCAGACCATTGGTTTCGGAGACGTAAACAAGGACACGGCATCCAAGGGCAAAGTTGCCGTTAAAAAAATGTTCAGCCCCGAGTTCCGCAACCGCCTCGATGAGATTATCAACTTCAATGCCCTCGATCTTGAGACCATGGAAAAAGTGGTCGACAAGTTCATGCTGGAATTGAACGATCAGCTGGCAGCTAAAAAAGTTTCATTGACCATATCTGATTCGGTACGCACCTGGCTGGCGAAAAAAGGTTACGATCCGGAAAATGGTGCCCGGCCGCTGGTACGAGTGATTCAAACCGAGATCAAAGATGCCCTGGCGGATAAGATTCTATTCGGTACCATACAAAAGGGTGGTGAGGTGCACATCGATCTGAAAGATGATAAGCTGGTCTTTGAATATACCTAAATTGAGGAATTGAGGGATTGAGGGATTATGGAATTCAGGGATTGAGAGATTATGGAATTCAGGGATTGAGAGATTGAGGAATTCAGGGATTAAGGGATTGAGGCATTAAAGAATTGAGGGATTAAGGGATTAAGGGATTGAGGGATTAGATAGATAGAATTCCTAAATTCCTAAATTCCTGAATTCACAATCCCTAAATTGGTATCCCCTAAATTAGTATTCCTTCAATTCCTAAATTCCTCAATTCGCAATCCCTAAATTGGTATCCCCTAAATTCCGGACGAAATGCCTGTTTACCAGCTATCTGAAGATCTCGTATTCCCATCCCCGCATCTTGCTTCCAAAGAAGGACTTCTGGCTGTGGGCGGTGATTTGACGCCTACCCGTCTGTTGCTCGCATACAGCCAGGGCATTTTCCCCTGGTATTCGGAAGGCGAACCGATTCTGTGGTGGTCTCCGGATCCCCGCCTTGTTCTCTACCCGGATGAGCTTAAGGTATCCAAATCGTTAAACAAAATTATCAATAAAGGAGAGTTCAACGTCACCGTGGACTGTGCTTTTGAGCGCGTGATCAAGGAGTGTGCCCGGGTGCGGCTGGAGAATCAAGAGGGTACCTGGATTGTAGATGAGATGGTTAAAGCTTACTGCAATCTGCATGAATCCGGTTTTGCCCACTCTGTCGAGGCCTGGGCGGACGACCGACTGGCCGGCGGGCTTTACGGTGTCTCTCTGGGTAGTTGCTTTTGTGGCGAATCCATGTTCACCCGCGTTTCCAATGCATCCAAGGTTGCGTTTGTGGCCCTGGTAAAACACCTCCGATCGCTGAATTTTGCTTTGATTGATTGTCAGATCACCACCGGCCATCTGACCCGGTTTGGCGCCAGGGAAATATCCAGATCCCGCTATTCAGATGAACTCGACCAAGCCCTGGAAAGCCCCACCTTAAGGGGTAAATGGTCTTTTAGCTCCCGCAAGTCGGTTTCCCGTATTTAGAATCCTTACCACTGTTAATTTTATTTCCCTTGCTATTCTATTAACCAAATGGAGTTATCTGTTATTCGTTATTTGTTAATCGTATGAAAGGATTGAGAGCTATTTTAAATCCAACCCATCATAGAATTATAAATAGCGGCTTGGCATCGATTACTTATAACCATTAACCAATAACAATTAACCCATAATCGAGCATTTTGGGCTCGATTATGGTTTTGCCAACTTGACATCGGTCAAGCACAAGGAATAGTATGACATTCTTTGTTTTTGGTAATTTTGAAAAGAAAATTTGTTTGGAATCAATGTTATATACCAGGGGGAGGAATAACTTAGAATGGAAAAAGACTGCCTTTTCTGTAAAATCTCACACACTAAAACCTCCACTGAAATTTTGTTTGAGAACGACACGCTGGTGGTATTTAGAGATATTAATCCTGCCGCTCCGATTCATCTTTTAATCGTTCCCAAAAGGCACATCCGGGGTGTTAACGATCTGACTGAAGCCGATCAGCCCATTCTGTCAGAGATGGTAATGGTGGCCAAGGAAATGGCAGCCCAGCAGGGAGTTGATAAATCCGGCTATCGTCTCTTTATCAATGTTGAAAGAGGGGGAGGGCAGGTTATTTTTCATTTGCATATGCATCTCATAGGTGGCTGGCACTAAAACTGGTTTCTAACCCGTCATCTTTTGCCCGAGGGCGGCGTTCTCTGCGGATTTACTTCGTCGACGTACCCAAAGTAAAGGCATCATTTACGTTGGGTTTTGGCCATACATCGGTACGCTCTGTATAGCGATAATTTGGGTAGGTTGGGTTGAGGTACGAAACCCAACATTACTCGGCCGGCCTCAACTCAACCTACGCAAAGTTCCATCTGAAATTCGGGTGCCTGTGGCCCTTTATTATTAATATAATGAACGAAATAACTGACAAGTTTGGGGGCATTTATGTGCATGTTCCGTTTTGTGTGAAGAAATGTCCTTACTGCGATTTTTATTCGAGTGTGGACCTTGCCGGCGTTCCGGTGTTTTTAAAATCCCTTAAACGCGAGATGGAAATGGTCGGTGGAACCGATCAGGTCTACGACACTCTTTATATCGGGGGCGGAACCCCATCGGTCCTGGAGGCTGGGGCCATTGCCCAAATCATTGACACGGCCCACAGGCATTTCACCATCCGGTCCGATGTAGAAACAACCCTGGAGATCAATCCCGGCACGATCTCCCGGGAGAGCCTCGCAGAATACCGCCGGGCCGGCATCAATCGACTTAATATCGGCGTTCAATCCTTTCACAGCAATAATCTTATTTTCCTCGGCCGGATTCATTCGGTCGATGAGGCCATTTCATCCATCGAGTGGGCCCGACAGGCCGGATTTGACAATATTGGACTGGATCTGATCTATGGGCTGCCCGGGCAGGATAAAGAAAACTGGCTGGCTGATCTGGGCCGGGCGCTTGAAACTGAAACCGAACACCTTTCTTGTTACACGTTGACCTGTGAATCAGGTACGGCGCTGAATCGTGATGTGAAAAGCGGCCGGATTCAATGGCCGGAAGATGGCACGGTGCGGGAATTGTTTGATACCACCATTAATTTTCTGACAAACCACGGATTTGTGCAATATGAAATATCGAATTTTGCCCGGAACATGGATGACGGCTCCGAACCGCGATTTTCACGGCACAATCGAAAATACTGGTCGTTGGCACCCTACATCGGATTGGGCCCATCGGCGCATTCCTTCATCGCGCCGGAACGTTACTGGAATCACAGAAGTATCGGAAATTATGTCCGGCAAATCAAGGCCGGCCAACTGCCGATAGCAGAAAAAGAAAAACTCACCCGTGAGCAAATGATCATGGAAGCCATTTACCTGGGCCTTCGAACGACCCGGGGGATTGATCTGGCAGGATTCGAGAAGCGGTTTGGGATCAACTTCTTAAAGATTTTCAAGGCAAAAATTGCTGATTTGAAGAAAGATAGTCTTTTAAAATTAACAAATACTCACTGTGCCCTAACCCCCAAGGGCATGGCCTACCTCGACAGCATCACCGCAATGCTCACCAGTCAGGATATTGGATAGAAAAGAATAGAAGGTGAGAAGGTGGGAAGTTAAGAAGATAAGAAGCCGGGAAGTTGAGACCTGACTCTGATTTTCTGGCTATGAGCTATCAGCTATCAGCAATGAGCTATCAGCTCTCAACTACCTCGAAGCCTGCGTGAATCCCCAATTCTGAGCGTCACTTTGCTGGCATCAAAATACTCGATCAGGGGAATCACGTATTTACGGGATGCACCGGTCATTTCCTTGAACTGGGGGGTGGTTATCTCTTCATGGGATTTCAGGAAATCAACCAGCCTGTTTTTCAACTCAGTGATGGCATCAACATGAAAATATAGATCGTCCTTGGTTTTTACGATTTGTCCTTCTTCTACCAGAAGCATCAGCACATCTTTGGTGTGATTCGGATCAACATTCAGAATTCTGGGAATTTCACGAAAATAGGGGGGCTGCAATCCGCCGTTTTGGTAGATGTCCAGTATTTTTTTGCGAATATTCGCCTGGTCGGCACCCAGCGAAACCCTGTGGCCGCTGAGACGCACCGTATTTTCTTCCTGGGCGATTTGACCGCTTTTGATCATTTGGTTGAGTATCAGGTTAAACACTTTGGGATCGGATAGCTGCGGAAATTTGGATTTCAACTCTTCCTTGGACATCCCGGCTTTCAGTGGATTGTCGCTGTGGTAGTTAGCCAGATATTCTGCGGTCTTTTGTTTTAATTTATCAAAGGTGATTTGATGGAGGAAAATGCGGTTTTCCTTATCCGTCTGGGTGATCGTTTTCTGGGACATCAGATGCTGCAGGGCGGTGTCAAGCTGTTTGTCGGTGAGGTTGGTCATGATTTTCAGATGGGAAAATGAGACCCCGCCATACCTTGCCTGCTGAATATGCTGGGAAATAATTGCTTCCGGATCATCATCAGCCAGATGCTGCAGTCCTTCGACGACATCCGGCCTCAGCCGCTTGTGCTTCGGTGGTATGGGGTTTAAAACCTGTCCTCCGCCGATGGTACGCACGGGAGAATAACTGCGGACCACAAAGCGGTCATCTTTGACAACGGCTACCGGTGAGTCGAGCCGCAGCTGGGCCACTGCGGTGTGACCGGGCGGCAGCTCCTCCTGTTCAAGCAGAATCAGGTGGCCCATAACTTCACTGGTCCCGGTGTGAAATCTTACCAGGGTTCTGTTTTTAAGTGGCTTTTTATTGCCGGCGATATAATGAAAGGATACATCCACCATGTAGCTCGCAATCAATGCGCCGGGGGTGGACAACACTTCGCCGCGTTTCACCGCTGTTTTGTCGAGCCCTTGGAAATTGATGGCCGTGCGCATGCCGGCATCGGCTGATTCGGCACTCTGGTTATGAACCTGGAGTCCGCGAACCTTGGATGTGATGCCTGTTGGGTAAACCATAATGGGTTCACCCACATATATTTTGCCGGAAACAAGGGTTCCGGTTATTACGGTACCAAATCCTTTCATGGTAAACACGCGGTCAATGGGCAGGCGCAACAAACTGGAAGGCGGCCGCAAGGGGATGTTGCCGGCGATGTCATCAAGGGCGCTGATCAACTCGGGGATGCCCTCGCCGGTGACAGATGATACCGGCAGAATAGGTGAATCCTCCAAAAAGGTTCCCTGGCTGAATTCGCGGATATCTTCAAGGGCCAGTTCCAGCCACTCCTCTTCCACCATATCGGTTTTGGTCATGACGATCAGACCGTGTTGAATCCCCAGCAGTGTGCAGATTTCCATGTGTTCCCGGGTCTGGGGCATCACACCCTCATCGGCGGCAATAACCATGGCCACAATGTCGATGCCCGTAGCCCCGGCCACCATGTTTTTGACAAATTTTTCATGACCGGGCACATCAATGATCCCCAGATGCTGACCGCCCGGCAGGTCCAAAGATGCGAATCCCAACTCGATGGTAATTCCGCGCTCCTTTTCTTCCTTCAGCCGGTCCGTATCGGTTCCGGTAATAGCTTTTATCAGGCTGGTTTTACCATGGTCAATATGTCCGGCTGTACCGAGAATGATCTGCTTCACTTAAATGCTCCTAAATCAATTATTTATTGCGGCGCTGTCGCAAGTATTCTGAAAAATAAGCCAGACCCACCATGATAATAGCCAGTCCCACAACGTACGGGATATAGATCCTGCCCGTAAACATCCGCGTAATAACAACCGCAATAAAAGCACCGATGATCGCTCTGATAAAAAATAACTGAAATTGATTCAAATGATGGCCCTCTTTATTGTTATTAATCAAAATAGTCATTATATTAGATAGCAACAACCGTCAACACCAAGTTTCTTCTTGAAATATCCTTCGTGGTTTGATATTCAACAAATCCTCGAAGGATATTTCAAGAAGAAACTTGGTGTTGACGGTTGTTGCTATCTAATATAATGAAAATTTTGATTAATAAAAACAAAGAG
>PVMS01115978.1_pt1 | contig 16472 bp, 18 predicted proteins | sample 1853461 | NCBI WGS metagenome assembly PVMS01 (sample SAMN08582032, study PRJNA380276) | Marine sediment metagenome, whole genome shotgun sequencing project. | isolation source: ocean sediment barecode stripped | collected 2017 | reverse complement strand
TCACCAGTTCGACAGCCAACATGCTGTCGCTGTCCGTCGAAGCGCCCACTTTGCGCGTCCTATGTATCTGAAGCGCCTGACGAACCGCAATACCTGCTCCAATGATCACGATCCCAAGCAACGGGTGGATCAGTACCGCGGCCACTCCGGCGGCACCGAAGGCAAGCGTCCTGCGCGAGGGAACGAGCACGTAACCCACCGCCGCGAGCACCACAACGGTCGCCAGCATCAGCGCGCCCTCGATGCCACTCTGAACACCACCGCGGTACCGGTGATCTGCAGGATCAAGCCGGCCAGCATCGGCAGAATGATCGCCGCCCCGCCGGGCTCCGGCACACCTCTGAATACCAAGAACCCCATGGACGCGGCGATCGGAACGAGTCCAACCACAACAGCGGAGAGCTTCACCTGCGCCAGGGCAACCTTCCGTTGTCGCATAAGCTCGGCCGCCTCGTCCGCCCGCTCCGCCAGAACGGAGAGCGCAGCCGAGATGGCTGCGCCCGTGTGTTCGGAGAACGAGCAGATCGCCCGAAACGCAGCACCATTGACAGGCAGCACCGGCACGATCGCCAGACCGACGTCTGCCATCGGTCGGCCAAGGGACGCAAGCCTGCATGCGTATTTCGGTATCGCGGCAATCGAACGATCAGCAATAGCGGAGCGAACGGTCGCACCCGCTGCAACCCGACCCGCTAGCTGACGCAGTAACACGCTCTCACGGACACCAGAGGCCGCTCGGCTTCTCGCCCGCAGCGCAGCGCTTCCCAGAGAGACAGCGAGCACCGCCGCGAACGCGACAGGTGCGGGGAGGAGCGCAACCCCGATCATCCCGGCAACGATCAGTGCAGGCGTCCCGAGAACGATCGCTCCGGCAGTGATCACGGCGAGGAGCATCGATACACCTCCTCCAGTCCATCCGGCGTCAGCGTGTGAACAGAGTCGATCCGGCGATCGAAGCCGTGACGGGCCACGAATACGACAACATCAACGGCAGAGGCTATCTGGCGTGCCAAGGCGCCCTCCGGTACACGCTCGGGAGCCATTGACGCCAGCATCGCCAGACGGTCGAGAGCTTCTGCCGGGCCGTTGGCATGGATCGTTGACATGGATCCTGAGTGACCAGTACTGAGTGCTTGGATCATGTCGAGAGCTTCAGATCCTCGGACTTCTCCCACGATGATCCGGTCTGGCCGCAGCCTGAGCGCATGGCGAAGCAAGGCTCGCATGGTCACCTCTCCGGCGCCTTCAACATTCGCGGGGTGTGATTCGAGGCGAATGACATGGCCGGGGATGCTGAGTTCAGCCGCGTCCTCGACGGTGACAATACGCTCCATCCCGCCAAGGGCCGCCGCAAGGGCGTTGAGGACCGTGGTCTTCCCCGCGCCAGTTGCCCCCGCCACGAGAATGTTGTCCCTCTCCTTGACCGCAGACCTGAGAATTGCAGCTCCCTCATCGAGGATTGCACCGAGTTCCACCAGAGCATCGAGATTTGCCACGGAGGGTGAGAAGCGTCTGATGGCCAGAACGGGACCGTCGACTGCAGCGGGAGGAATGATTGCATGGAGTCTCGACCCATCAGCAAGTCGAGCATCAACTGCAGGTGATGCAGCATCGATCCTGAGTCCGAGCGGAGTGAGAAGTCGCCTCACAAGCGCGATGAGTTCGTCCGGAGACCGGAACACGACGTCCGACTTCTCAAGAGAGCCGGACCGTTCAACCCACACGTCATCGAATCGATTAACCAACACATCGCTGACTGTGTCATCTGCCACAAGCGATTCCAAAGGACCCAACCCGACGAGCGAATCAATGGCGGTGTCGATGTCCCCTGTGCCGGCGAGCGGAGCAACATCGGGCTGCAGGTGTGCAGCGGCATGCTTGAGCGCAGATCGTTCAAGCGGTTGGCCAGAAGCTATGAGGGACGCTACAAGTCGATCAACTGTTCCCATCTATAGATCCCAGACTCGAGCGAACGCGCTGATCCAACGATCGCGCGGGCGTGGCACTGTTCCGGCAAGAAGTGCCTTGATGGTCCCCGAGCGGGGAACGGGCAGGACGAGGCCGTTCGCCGGCTTACGCCGTGACAGGTGGGTCTGCTGATAGATCGTCACCCCGGCAAGCACCGGGGTGTACGGCTCAGGCAATAGGGGAAGAAGAGCCATCCGTCCAGCACCCGGATCAGACTCAGGGGCACACCTCAGAACGACGTTCGGCCATCTTTCGACAAGAGCCGTGACCACTTCCTCGGCATCCTGGGGTTCGACACCTCCGTTTCGCAGCACCGCCGGTCCCGACCGGGTCGGCTCGCGTTGGCTTCGCGTTGGCCCCCTGGCCACGAGATCCCGCAGCGAATGGGGACCCCCGTATTGCGGACCGTTCGGATCGAGGTCCACAAGCAGCGCCGTCCCGCCTGCCGCCGCGGCGCCGAGAGGGCCGACAACGCCAAGGAAGAGATCAACCGGCGACCACAAGGCAAGAACGGACATCTACTTCTCCCACGAGCTGAGGGGAAGCACGTTCAACGTACGACATCGGGCCCAACGGTTCAAGGCTTCCAAACTCGATGCCGATACGGATACCGGAATTGGGGTACATTACGCGTATGACAGAAGCTGCATTCTTCGACCTGGACAAAACGATTATCGCCGGATCTTCGTCGCTCGCCTTCGGCAAGCCGCTGTACCGAGCCGGATTCCTCGGCAAGGGCCATCTGCTGAGACTCGGTATCGGACAGTTCGCGTACATGGTGTTTGGTGCAGATGAGGACACATTGGAGCGAGCGAGGGACGGAATGCTCGATCTCGTGTCCGGCTGGCACAAAGCGGAAATCGACGCAATAGTTGCGCAAACCCTCGACGACGTGATCGATCCTCTCGTATTCGCTGAGGCACTCTTCCTCATCGATGAACACATGCGATCTGGACGCGAGGTGTACGTGGTGTCAGCAAGCCCTGAGGAGTTCGTCAGACCCATTGCGAAGATGGTCGGTATCGACCACGTGATCGCAACCAAGATTCGCACCGACGGACTCGGGCGCTTTGTTCCTGAACTTGACAGATATGTCATGGGTCCGGGGAAGGTCGAGGCCATGCGCGAGGTGGCCGAGCAGGACGGTATTGATCTCGAGGGCTCGTACGCCTATACGGACAGTTTCACGGATATGCCGATGCTCGAACTCGTTGGCAATCCGGTCGTGGTCAATCCCGATCGGGAGCTTCGGGAGGCAGCCGAGGAGAACGACTGGCCGATCCTCGAATTCCAGCGTCCCGTCAGCCTCGAACGGAAGATTCAACCACCACCCAAGCGCGTATGGATTCCGGTCGCTGCAGGCGTTGCTGTGGTAGTGGTCGCGGCAGCACTAAGCAAGGCGAAAGACAGAAGACTCAAGACATAAGACCGGCGCACACAACCTCTGCAGTGAATTGCACTGCTTGGATTCATGACTCGATTTCTCTGTCTTCTGCTTGGCCTTTGTCTTTTGTCTTTTGTCCTTCTTCTTCGGGTGCAAAGGTCCACCACGCCAGCACAGCCAACGCTCCCAGCGCCGCGACCATGCCGCCTATCAGCCACCATGTGGACGTGTCGATACCGCGACGCGGCAGCGGTGCTGAATCGCCCGACACCACGAGGGGATCGACACCAATCGCCGTGAGCGTCATGGCATCGGACCTGGTCGCCGTTCCGTCCGCCTCCAAACCATCGAATACCAAGGACCAGTCCTCTGAAGAGGGGAACGTCACCAGCCCGCCCCACGTGTCAGCATCGAGGGCGACGAGTGAGGTAGGAGGAAGCTCCTCGAAGGAGGAGAAGGGCCGGACGAGGACCGCTTCGAAGGTCTTGTCGACCTCGACCGTGATCTCAACGGTCAACCCGGCTTCGTCGCTCACCGCTTTTCCCTCGACTGCGCCGAAGGGAGAAGCGAGAACGAGGGCAGCGATGATGGCTGATACATACGGCATTGGCGACAGCGTAGATGAGGATCGACCATTGGTACCGTTCAACCAGAGCGCTGCAGGTTCACTACGCTCCCGCCTTCACAGCAAGGAACACCATGACAACCAGCCGAACTCTCTTCGACAAGGTGTGGGACCAACACGTTGTCGTCTCGTCACAAGACGAACCCGACCTGTTGTACATCGACTTGCATCTCGTCCATGAGGTCACCTCGCCTCAGGCCTTCGAGTCGCTTGCACTGAGCGAGAGACCTGTTCGCAGACCAGAACTCACGCTCGCCACCATCGATCATGCTGTCCCGACCACTCCGAGGGAGCACGGAATCGACGATCCAATGTCGGCGACTCAGATCGCAACGCTCGAGAGGAATGCGACGGAGAACGAGAGCACTCTCTTCGGCCTTGAGGACGTTCGCCAGGGCATCGTCCACGTGATCGGGCCTGAACAGGGCGTCACACAACCAGGAATGACCATCGTTTGTGGGGATTCACACACAGCGACCCATGGCGCGTTCGGTGCGCTCGCTTTCGGCATCGGAACGTCAGAAGTTGAACACGTGCTCGCCACGCAGACTCTCCAACAACGCAAGCCAAAGTCGATGGCGGTGACGGTCAACGGAGAACTGAGTTACGGCGTTACCGCCAAGGACATCATCCTGGCGATCATCGCGAAGATCGGGACCGCGGGAGCTACCGGACATGTGATCGAATACCGTGGGTCCGCAATCGAGCGGCTCTCGATGGAAGGTCGAATGACCATCTGCAACATGTCCATCGAGGCTGGAGCCGGGGCGGGCATGATCGCTCCCGATTACACAACATTCGAGTATCTACGTGGCCGTCCGATGGCTCCGACCGATGCCGCATGGGAAGAGTCCGTGGCCGCGTGGAGCGAGCTCTACACCGACGACGGTGCCGAATTCGATATCGAGGTCACGCTGGAGGCGGCTGAGTTGGAGCCCTATGTCTCGTGGGGTACGAACCCGGGCCAGACGCTCCCCATATCTGGATCGGTTCCTGCGCCCGAAGACTTCGATGATCCCATCGACCAGGACACGACCACCAGAGCGCTCGACTACATGCAGCTCGAGCCTGGCACCGCGATCACCGACATCGAGATCGACAGGGTGTTCATCGGGTCGTGTACGAACGGCCGGATCGAGGATCTTCGAGCCGCGGCAGCGGTTCTCAAGGGGAAGCGCATTGCGGACACCGTGACAGGAATCGTCGTTCCCGGGTCCGGCCTCGTGAAGCTTCAGGCGGAGGAGGAGGGCCTTGACACTGTGTTCCTTGCAGCGGGCCTCGAGTGGCGTGAACCCGGATGTTCGATGTGCCTCGCCATGAACCCGGACGTGCTCCTTCCCGGCGAGAGATGTGCATCGACATCGAACCGGAACTTCGAGGGGAGGCAGGGTCGCGGCGGCCTGACCCACCTGGTGTCACCTGAGATGGCAGCTGCAGCGGCCATACACGGTCACTTCGTCGATATCAGGGAGATGGCATAGTGGAACCGGTCGGCACGATCTCGGGCAGGGCTGCCCCGCTGCCAAGGGCGCATGTGGATACGGACCAGATCATCCCCAAACAATTCCTCAAGCGGGTCGAGAGATCGGGCTTCGGCGAGTTCCTCTTCTACGACTGGGCTGCAGATCATGAGGGCGAACCTGACCCTGAATTCGTACTCAACAAGCCTGCATATCAGTCTGCCGTTGTGCTCGTTGCCGGGCCGAACTTTGGATCGGGATCATCGCGCGAACATGCCCCATGGTCACTCCAGGACTGGGGTTTCAATGCGATCATCGCTCCGTCCTTCGCTGACATCTTCTATAGCAACTGCACGAAGATCGGCCTATTGCCGATCGTACTCACCGCGGATGAAGTCGCAGTACTGACGGACATTGCAATGGATCCGACAAATGAAATCACCATCGACCTCGCGGACCAGACCGTCCGTTCCCCTGACTTCATGGCAACCTTCGAGATCGATGCGTTCACGAAGCACTGTCTCCTGAATGGCCTCGACGGAATCGACCTCACGCTCGCGCATACCGAGAAGATCGGCAGGTTCGAGGAGCGGCGGCCCGCGCACAAACCCACGGTTTCTCGCTAACTCATGATCTTTCCACTTACGGTTCGTGATCCGGGGTATACGGTTCACATATGAGCGTGTACACACGCCAGGAGCAGGCCCAGGCAATCATCGACCAGAAGGTCAGACCGATGGCATCCCGGATGCTGGGTCGTCAGGCCACCACAGGTGCTGATTTCGCCGAGGCACTCACGCTCGAGCGAATAGACCTCGTCGCCCAGATTCCCGATGATGACGCGCTCGTCTCATTGGGACGGAATGTCGCTGGCCCGAGGAACGGCCTCTACGTTCTCAACCATGCCGACGGCTATGTGGTGTACCAGCAGCACAACGGGGAGCCCTACGAGATCTTCGATCATCTCGACTTCGATGCAGCGCGCGATGCGGCAATCGACTGCCTCGTCATGTTGAACGGGATCCCGTTCAGAATCGACTGAGATTTTCGACGGTCACCCGAACGGGGTCGCGCCACCAGTGCCTCTCACACAAGGCAGGCCGAGGCGCTCGTGAATTGGGTTTCACCAAGAAGAGACCCGATGATGCAATACATGGCCTCAGCAGCCTCGCCCTCTGCTCCCCCGTCTCTCGCGAGCACCTCATGGGCACGCGGCACCGAGAGCTGATGCTCGATAACGGGCACCCTCATGTGCTCCAATGTCGTGCGGAGTGCGTGGAGCCCGTTGGCCCCACCCTTCGAACCCGGCGACGCGCTGGCGATCGCAGTTGGCCTGTCGAGTATCTTGCGATCGATCCTCGACAACCAGTCCAGCGTGTTCTTCAGGAGAGCGGAGTATGCACCGTTGTATTCAGGGGAAGCAATGAAGAGCGCATCGGCTCCCCGTATCAGCTCACCAAGTGCTCGGGCATTGCCAGGAATCCCTTCAGACATCTCAAGGTCGCCGTCGTACAGGGGTAGTGGGAAGTCAGCGAGATCCACGAAGACGCCCTTTGCTCCCAGGGATTCCGCTGCCTCAGCGGCGCCCTTGGCAAGCATCTTGTTGAGTGAATCTCTCCGGGCGCTACCCGCGAGCGTGATGACGACTGGTTTCATGTGTGCCTCTCGTTCTCTGAGACTCACAACCCCAACAACCGCAGCGAATTCCCACGCCGGACAGTGGTGGAATCGACTGTGCGAGAAACCCAGCCACGGCTACTCCGTCGACATGTACACCTTGTTGCCGAGTGCGAGCTCAACAGGTATTGCAGCGTGGTCGGTCGCAACGATGAAGCCTCGCCGACCATCGTGGAGATCGGCTAGGGCGTCTTCGATGTCCGAGATGAGGGCAACCTCGTCCAAACCAAGCATGAAACTCGTGAATTCGGCACAGGGTGCAGCCACCCGTGGGCGTTCGAGAAGGAGATCGCCCTCCGAAGACTCGACGATGAGACCCTCCTCGAGGTCGGACAGCCACAGCGCAGGCCCATCAACGATCATGTTCTCCCCTGCAATTCCAATCGGTGCCTCACCGAATCGCTCGGCCATCGCCATGTAATGGCCCGTGAATCCGAGCGACAACGGTCTCCGCCCACCACCGCGACGCGACGGATGAGCGCTGTTGTGGGCATCGACAACCCACGCGCCGTCGTGCCAACCCAGCATCCCCGCTGCGTCAACTGCTGCCCTCTCCACAGGAAGGATCTCCTGTGGGAGATAGCCGATCCCCTTGACCTTGATAGGTACACGCTGAACCTGGAGTCTGATGATGTCTCCCACGAACTCACCCTTGTGCATCTGCTCTCTCCTCCATCACCTCGTTGAGAATATCGGGCCTGTCAGTGATGATTCCGTCGACTCCGAGGTCCAGAAACTACTCCATCTCATAACGATCGTTCACTGTCCATAGGTGGATCTGCTTCCCCGACCGGTGGACAGCATCGATGAGTCGCTTGTCGGCGACCACTCCTTTGGTTCTGTACGGCAATTGATAGGCATCGCCGCGCGCTGGCAGGGCACGACCGACCCGCGAGGATGCGTACATCGCTATTGAGTCCCTCGGCCCCGCCGACGTGGCGACACGGTTCTTCGTGACCCTGCGAAATTTCGCAATTCTCTTGTCCGAGAACGATCCGATCAACACCGAGTCCTCTCTATCCATTCTCTTGATGATCTCGGCAACCGCCCACTCGCTGCCATCTGCCTTGAGGTCTATGTTCAAGCACAGGCCCGGGTACCGGTCAAGGGTGTCATCGAGGCGAGAGATGCCGATGCCTGTCCCCCGAAGCGGAAACGACTCCCCATCTGGCGTGAAGGCGTAGGCGGCGTCAAGGTGCTGAAGATCCTCCCAGCGCCAATCCGCGACCTTGCCGACGCCGTTCGTGCACCGTTCAAGCGTGTCGTCATGGAAGACGACAACAACGCCGTCGGCTGTCATTTGCACATCCGTCTCGACATACCGATAGCCAAAGTCATCAACGGCATGGTCAAATGCGTGCCAGGTGTTCTCCGGCCACAGGATCCGGCTGCCCCTGTGAGCGAACCTAATGGGATGCTCGAGATCGAAATAGTGGCGGGATGACATGGCAGTGAGGCTAGAGAAGAATGCCACGCTTGATGACCTGGGAAACCAGAGCACCATCAGGCCTGGAGATCAGATGCCATACGACGGGGCGTCGAGAACTGCAATGTCGGCCAGCATGCCCGTCGCGAGCACAGCACGATCGTGGAGTCCAAGCGCGAGCGCGCCACCGCGCGTTGCAGACCACACAGCTTCTGCAGGTGTCAGCCCCGAGGTAACCGCTGCGAGTGAGATGATGAAAGGCATCGTCTCGATGTATGCAGTTCCTGGATTGCAGTCTGTTGCAATGGCAACGGTGACACCGGCATCCCAGAACCGGCGACCATCTGGAGGTCGCTCCCGCATTGAGTACGACACACCGGGAAGCAGGACCGCAACGGTTCCAGCGCGGGCAAGAGCTGCGAGATCCTCGTCGGTCGCGTGATCGAGATGATCAGCAGCAACTGCTCCTATCTCAGCTGCCAATGCTGCCCCACCCGTGTGCCCCAACTGCTCGACGTGGAGGCGTACACCAAGATCACGAGCGCGAGCCGCTTCGGCGATCCATCGGGTTTCATCAACGGTGAACGCCCCCTCGTCACAGAACACGTCGACATACGCCACACGGTCGGCCACCGCATCCATCATCTCACCGGCAACAAGGTCAACATAGGATCCTCTGTCATCGCTGAACTCCGGGGCAACAACATGGGCACCCAGGAATGTTGGAATCGTGTCGATCGGCAGCACGTTGCAGATCTGATCGATCGCGTCCAGCATCTTGACCTCGGTCGGGATGTCAAGTCCATACCCGGTCTTGACCTCGATCGTCGTTGTACCGTTCGCGAGCATCCGGGCAATCCGAGGAAGCGACGCGTCAACAAGCTCACCGAGCGTCGCTGAACGTGTGGCGCGAACCGTCGAATAGATCCCGCCACCAGATCCCTGGAGTTCCTCGTAGGTCGCACCTTCGAGCCGAAGTGCGAACTCGTGGGATCGATCGCCTAGAAACACGGCATGTGTGTGGCTGTCGACGAACCCGGGCAGCACCGCCGACCCGCCAACACTGAGCATCTCATACGCGTTGTACGCGACCGGCAGATCATCCTCTCTCCCCACCCAGGCGATCGTTCCACCGTCGATCGCCACAGCAGCGCCCTCTATGACGCCAAGCAGTCCCGGGCGCGTCTCATCGTTCGTGACGAGCTGCCCGATGTCCGTGACAAGGAAGCTCATTCGTTCAGCATCGGGATCATGACACCGCGTTCCTTGGCCACCTCGATGGCTCGTTCGTAGCCTGCGTCCGCGTGGCGGATGACACCCATGCCAGGGTCGTTGGTGAGTACACGTTCGATCCTCAGAGCGGCTTCGTCGGTTCCGTCGGCGAGAACCTGTGCACCGGCGTGGATCGACTTGCCGATGCCCACCCCACCGCCGTGGTGAACTGCCACCCATGTTGCTCCGGAAGCGGTGTTGAGCAGTGCATTGAGGATCGGCCAGTCAGCCACAGCATCTGAGCCATCCGCCATGTCCTCGGTCTCGCGGTAGGGCGACGCCACCGATCCCGAGTCGAGGTGATCCCTCCCGATCACGATCGGGGCGCTGACCTTGCCGGACCTCACAAGTTCATTGAAGGCAAGTCCAGCCTTATGACGTTCGCCATAGCCAAGCCAGCAGATCCGCGCGGGGAGGCCCTGGAACTCGACGCGCTCCTCCGCCAAGTCGAGCCATTGCATCAACGCAGCGTCCTGCGGGAAGAGTTCGCGCAATGCATCGTCCGTCGCCTTGATATCTGCTGGGTCTCCTGACAGCGCGATCCAGCGGAAGGGACCCAGACCCTCACAGAACAGTTCGCGAATGTACGCCGGAACGAATCCTGGGTAGGCAAAGGCATTCTCGAATCCACCTTCAATCGCTTCGCCACGTAGGTTGTTGCCGTAGTCGAATACCTCCGCACCTGCATCCTGGAAACCAACCATCGCCTCGCAGTGCCTCGCCATTGAGGCCCTTGCCCTCGTCACGTACTCGTCGGGTTCCTCCGTACGCAACGCGTCAGCTTCAACGAGTGTCAGCCCCGCTGGCACATAGCCATAGAGCGGGTCGTGAGCCGATGTCTGATCTGTGACGATGTCGATGTCAATCCCGCGCGCAAGCAGTTCAGGGAACACTTCTGCCGCGTTCCCGACGACGGCGATCGAAACAGCCTCGCCGGAGGCCTTCGCAGCCAGCGCGCGATCAACCGCGGCATCGAGGCTTGGAGCAAGTTCATCAACATATCTCGTATCGAGTCGCTTTTGGATACGTGCCGGATCGACCTCAACGGCAAGGCAGACACCCCCGTTCATGGTGATCGCGAGCGGCTGGGCACCACCCATTCCGCCCAGTCCTGCTGTCAATGTAAGGGTGCCCCCAAGCGTGCCTCCGAACAGCTTGTCTGCGATAACGACGAACGTCTGATAGGTGCCTTGAAGGATTCCCTGCGTTCCGATATAGATCCACGAACCAGCGGTCATCTGCCCGTACATCATGAGGCCAGCGTCCTCGAGATCCCAGAAGTGTTTCCATGTCGCCCAGTCGGGCACCAGGTTGGAGTTTGCGATCAGAACGCGGGGTGCCATCACATGGGTACGGAACCTACCGACGGGCTTCCCTGATTGCACCAGAAGCGTCTCATCATCTTCGAGCTCTGTGAGCGTCTTGACTATTGCATCGAAGGCTTCCCAGTTGCGAGCAGCCTTCCCCCGTCCCCCGTATACGACGAGTTCTTCTGGTATCTCTGCAACCTCTGGGTCCAGATTGTTCAGCAGCGAACGAAGCACCGCCTCCTGATGCCATCCCTTTGTGTTGAGTTCCGGTCCACGGGGTGCCCTGAAAGTTCTCGGACCCGCCCCGTAGTCGAATGCTCTGTTCCTTTCTTCGTTCATCAGTCCTCCTCAGCCGGGTCGAACGCTCCCGACTCGATCAGCGCCGCGATCTTCATGATGTCCGGCCCTGGCGGGCGATCCTCAACAAGCGGGGGGCACACGGATCGGACCTCATCGTGGACGCGCATGGTCCCTGGAGCAGGGTCCATCGGTCTCTGATCGACACCCTGGGCTGCGCACATCAGTTCAACAGCGATTACCCGCGCTGTATTGGTGAGGACCATGTTGAGCTTGCGGGCGGCCCCCCACCCCATTGACACGTGATCCTCCTGCATCCCGGAAGTCGGAATCGATTCAACGGATGCAGGATGCGAGAACACCCGGTTCTGTGCAACGATCGCCGCAGCCGTGTATTGGGTGATCATGTAGCCAGACGACACCCCCGGGTTGGTTGCAAGGAACGGTGTGAGTCCGGACGAGCGGTGCGGATCAAGAAGGCGATCAACACGACGCTCGGAGATGGAGCCAAGCTCGGTTACGGCGATCGCCAGATAGTCAAGGACGAAAGCGAGTGGTTGACCATGGAAGTTGCCGCCTGACACCACATCGCCGTCCTCAGCGAACACGATGGGATTGTCGACGACCGATCCGAGCTCGATGGTGAAGACGGTCCTCGCGTATTCGATGGTGTCGCGGACCGCTCCGTGGACCTGGGGTGCGCACCGCAGGCTGTAGGCATCCTGGACCTTGTGGGCGAAGTCGTCATGATGCGATGCATCGATCTCGGATCCCTGCAGCAGCGCATGAATTCTCGCGGCCGATTTCAGCTGGCCCGGATGTGGACGGAGCGCCTGAATTCGATGCTCGAACGGACGGGAGGAGCCCATGAGCGCTTCAATGCTCAGGGCGGCAGCGGAGTCGGTGGCGTCCACGAGTTGCATTGCTCTGTGTACTGCAAGACAACCGTGGGCAAGCATACCTTCGGTGCCGTTGAGCAAGCTGAGGCCCTCTTTTGGAAGAAGCTGGAGTGGCTCAATTCCAGCCGCTTCCAACACGGGACCTGCAGGGACCGCAACACCGTCGATGAGGATCTCTCCCTCGCCGATGATCGGAAGCGCGAGATGGGCGAATGGTGCGAGGTCACCGGAGGCACCGACCGAGCCCTGTGAAGGCACGGCAGGGATGATGTCGCGGTCAAGCAGCGTCAGAAGGAAGCGGACGATCTCGGGACGGACACCGGAGTACCCTTGGGCAAGCGTACGTGCTCGACACAACAGCATGGCGCGGACAATCTCTGGTTCGATATAGGATCCAACGCCAGCAGCGTGGGAGCGGAGGAGATCGTATTGCATCTCTGACGCCTGGTCCGGCCGGATCCGCGTGTTTGCAAGCGCACCGAAACCCGTAGTAATGCCATAGACGGTCTCGTTGTCCTCCACAACCCGCTCCACGAGCGCACGAGCTGGTTCCATCCGCTCGTCGAGGTCAACGCCTGGAATCGCCCTGGCGTGTCCAAGCGCAACAGCGACGACGTCTTCCACTGTGATCGGCGAACCGTCCACCACAACCGTCATTCATCGTCCTTTCGCAGAGCCAGCGTTACCGCTGCAAGGCTAGATGCGAACGCGACGACACGCGGAGGCTCGCTACGCGATCTCCAGCGAACCTGTTGCAGCGGCGATGCGATCGAAGTCTCGATCTTGCTGAAGAACCTCTAAGCCGTTCGCGATGGCAACCGAAGCGATCAAGCAGTCGTTGAGAGACCGCGGCGTGAACCCAGCACGACGACATACGCGGTAGATATCCGACGCGCAGGTTGAATCGAAGAGCGGACGAGTTGGGAAGAACTGGCACCGATCGAGCAGCCGGAGCAACGTGGTTGCCTCGCGTTCGCTCGATGAGCCAGCAAGCACCTCCATGACGACGGTGTCACACGTCGCAATCTGTGTCTCGCTGGAGAGCAGTTCGTCAACACGGTGACAGGCCGGTGAGCCTGTGTCGCGGAGATACTCGATCCAAGCTGACGAATCCACGAGAATCATGACGTATCGACCGGGCGGCCACTTCGCATTGCATCGAGATCCCCATCCCAGCCGAAGCCGCGCATCTCCATTGCTTCGGCACGCGTCATCGGCTGCGGAGCAAGGCGTTGAAGCGCCGCATGGACGGCCTCCCTCTTGGTCGCGAATCCATATCGTTGCATGACGGCGTCGATGAGATCCTCGTCCAAATCGATGTTTGTGCGTGCCATACACATCACTGTACATGATGGTGTATGGAGGTTCAAGAGTCCCGATGAATTCGCGCTCAGCCTTCTGGTGGCGCCGCCAGATCACTCATTTCCAGCTGCAGCCCAGGAAGCGTCGTGTTTCGGACCACTTCTTCGATCCTTGTGTCCTTCGAGGGTTCGGATTCGAGCTTCTTCTTCGGCAACCGGAACGCCAGAAGGGCGCCGAATAGCGCAACCAGGCCGCCGGCAAGAATCGCCGCCTGGAAACCACGCAACGTGCCTGCGTCGTAGATCTCCTCAAGCTCAGTCTGCTCATCCGCGGGGAGATCCGCGATGCCCTCCTGCAGCAGCGCCGCATCGGCGGTCTCGAACGGTCGCTCAACGACAGCAACGATCTCATCCTTCACGTCATCGTTGATAGTGGTTGAGGCTTCGACATCATTCCCGATGGAGGTAAGGGCAACACTCAGGATGACCGTTCCGATCACTGCTGTGCCGAGTGCCATACCCAGGTTCTGCGCTGTGCCCTGGAGCCCTGACGCCTCGCTCGCCTCGTCCTGGTCGACCCCCGACAGAATCATGTTGGGGAGCTGCCCCGCTATCAGCCCGATCGCGATTCCAGCGACGAAGAGGCCAAGGGCCATGTCCCAACCTTCGGTCGCCGTAGCGAGCGACGTGGCCAGAATGTAGCCGCCGATGAACAGCATTACAAGCCCGGCCTGAACGATGTACTTGGGGTAGATCCTTCGTCCCAGCGGTGGTGTCAGCGTAGATGTCAACAGCACTCCAATCGAGAGCGGCAGCAGTGTCAGCCCGGTCTGAAATGCATCGAAACCGAGAACCGACTGGGTGAAAACAGGAATGAGGAACAGCAGTCCTGCCTGGGCAAATGTCTGTGTCGAGAGAATCGGAAGGCCAGCGCTGATCGTCCGATGCTTGAATATCGACGGATGGACCAGCACCGGTTTGCCTGCCGCCTCCTGCCTCCTGATCCACCAGACGAACGCACCGAGAACAGCCAATCCGCCGAAGATCAGCGTGAGTACCAGAGGGTCACTCCAGCCACGCGAGGTCGTCTGGAGTACGCCGTACACAAACATGGCGAGTCCTGTGGCAGAAAGAACAACACCAACGATATCCAAGCGGGGCTTAGGAATCACGGCGGGTGCATCGACGAGTAATCCGGAGGAGAGGAGAACGATTACCACGATGACCGCCTCAGCAGCGAATGCGTAGCGCCAGGTGTAGTTGGTGGTGAGCCATCCACCGATCAGCGGTCCGAAGGCTGCTCCCGCAGCCGCCACTCCGAAGAGCGTGCCGTAGGCGGATGCACGCTTGGAACCTGTGAAGTTCGCCCGAACGAGCGTGTTGATGGCTGGCACGATCAGCGCCGAACCGAGCCCTTCGAGAACGGACCAGCCGAGGATGATGAACCCAATGCTCGGAGCGAGAGCGGTGATCACCGTCCCGATTCCGTAGATGATCAGCCCAATGCGGAATGCTCGTTTGGAGCCCCATATGTCTCCTAGCTTCCCTCCGGTCAACATGAAGGCAGCCATGGTCAACGTGTAAAGGGTGATAGCAGTCTGCACCGCGCCCACGGTGGTATCGAGATCCTCGACAAGCGCCGAAATTGACACGTTCATGATCGTTGTATCGATCACATAGATGAACATCGCCGCGGAAAGGATCGCAAGAACGATCGTCGTCTTGCTGCTCGTGGTTGTCTGATCCTGATCGGTCACGTCGGCCACGGTAGCCAATCGAGGAATTCCTCGGCAAGATTGACGTAGTCGAACCCAGGAACGCCTTCGTCTGATTCCACAACAGACCACACGGCGTTCCAGCATATGTAGACAGGGATGAGAGCCTCGAGGTGCTCCCGTCTGTCAGGCTCGACAACACCGAAGTAGTCCTCGAGGAGGTGGTCCCTGCCCTCGGTGTCAAGCCTGTAGGCGATCCCCGCGAGGTCATACATGGCATCACCCATGCCAGCGTATTCCCAATCGATCAGCCATAGGTCACCATCGTCGAGGAAGTTGAGGTGGTACGGGTCGTTGTGGCACAACACCAGGTCCGACTCTGGGATATGGGGTCGATCGCGCTCTATCTGCTCAACCAGGTCAAGAAGTGGTCCGAGGCGAGCCGGAGCAACAGATCCCCTCGATTCAACGACCCGCATCCATCTACGTATGTCGGCGTAGGGATCGAATCTGCGGTCGACCGGACCAAGATCGTGCACCTCGCGCAGTAGCGATGCAACCCGAGTGATCATCGCTGGTGCGCCAAGTTCGTCGGCAGAGAGGCTGCTCGCTCGTGACAGGTACCGCGTGACAAGGTGGCCTTCGGGTTGTGTGAACAACGCAACTTCGGGTGTTATGCCTGCGGCATGAGCCATCGTGATCGCTGCCTCTTCTGCCACGCGGTCTATTCCCAGATCTGATGCGTTGTGGCATCCGATGCGGACCACGAACTGGGTGTCTTCTGTGGCAACCAGGTAGCTGGTGTTCGTGAGCCCCCCGGATAGAACTCCGATGGTCAATTCAAATGCGCTCGCAAGCCGCGGTACTTGAGCGACGACACTGTCGAACTGGGTCATGTGTATTGGGAGCACCACAGTGTGGGATGCTACTCGTGAGATAATGGCGATCAATGGAGTACGACCACACACAGTACGGCTACACGGGATTACTGACCACCGTGTTCATGGCGGCGGTCACGTGGACAACACTTCAATCGGTGTCCGAGGAAGAGGAGTCCGCATGTGTCGGTCTCCTGATGCTACACGTCGCTCTTCCGATCTCGTATCCTCCCAAAGTGGGCCACTTTGGGAGGATACGA
>PVMS01118069.1_pt1 | contig 16481 bp, 9 predicted proteins | sample 1853461 | NCBI WGS metagenome assembly PVMS01 (sample SAMN08582032, study PRJNA380276) | Marine sediment metagenome, whole genome shotgun sequencing project. | isolation source: ocean sediment barecode stripped | collected 2017 | reverse complement strand
TTTATAGTGGATAGAAGGGTCAATTGGATTGCCCAAGACATCCTTTTTTGCACTTTTAAAAAAATCCATTGGTAGAAACCTAAAAGTGTCTTTGGTATCGATATATCCGCCCCAATAATAACCCGCTTCTTCGGGGTCTTTATCGTAAGTAAAATCAAAATACAAGCTAGGTGCGTTTGACAAAATTACCTTAAAACCAAGATTTGCCAGCTTATATGGCATTTCCTCGCCGCCATCACCCCAGAGGGTATTCCAAGTGTAGGGCATTAAGTGGTGCTTGAGCAAAGCAGGGTTAGGCTCGGCCCTGCCATTTTTATGAGTCAAAGCTATTTCTTCCCAACCTGCTGTCAACATACCCTTAGATTCCAGGATATTATTCACTCGCCTCATAAAATACTCCTCCAAATCATGGACATCATGTAGTTCAGGATGTTCCTCCATCAATCTTAGACAAGCAGGTGATTTTATCCAGACTCCAGGCGGCACCTCGTCTCCGCCAACGTGGATGGCAGACAATTTTACATCAGCCTCCGCATACATTGCCAAAAGCTCGTCTGCTATTTTTTCGATAAACCGGTAAGTAGAAGGCAGCCCAATATTAACCACATTGCGCCGCCACATTTGTACGGATTCGTATTCCGAGGCATCGTCCCAATCCGTCAATAAATATTCATTGGCCTTGACCAGGTCACCCAATGCCCGGTATCGTTGGTGGCGCACTTCCATGGCGTGAACGGCTGCCCGTGCATGACCAGGGAAATCAATGGCGGGTATGACCTCAATATGCCGCTGGTGTGCGTAGCGCAATAACTCAACAAACTCCTGACGACTATAAAACCCATTGCCTGCTGAAGTCAGGTCGTTGGGGTCACTTCCGGAACCATAGGAAGGGAGCAGACAATCTGTTTCAGTATAAGTATGTCCACGCCGCCCACCAATTTCAGTTAGTTCGGGCAAATCAAGTATTTCAATGCGCCAGCCTTCATCGTCAGTCAGATGAAAATGAAATTTATTTATTTTGTAAAATGAGATCATATCCATCATTTTCTTGATGGTCTTGACCCCATGAAAATTTCGGGATACATCCAAATGCATACCGCGATAGGCAAATTGGGGTTTATCCCGCACTAATACATAAGGCACTACCAAATCGGGATTTTTCTTATTTTTTGTCTTGTCCAACAATTGTATCAAACTTTGAACAGCATAAAAAACAGCCGCCGCTCCCGCCCCCACCAAGTCAACACCCAACTTATCAACTGTCATGGTATAGGCTTCCGCGTTCCAATTTTCAAGATTGTTGCCGATTCTGACCCTTGCCGTGGATAGCCTTATGTCACCCTGGTTACCTTCCACAATAGTCAATGGTTTACCCAAGTACCTACCTAGGCTATCGGCTAAAAATTGGGCTTCACATTTTAGATGTGCTTGATAAGCAATACGGGTTGATGCCTTTATGATGAACGTCCCCTCTTTTATTTCGAAAAAAACTGGCGTAGGCATAATTGGTGACAAGGATTCTCTAGGCAATAAACAGAGGTCTTTGGCCGCTTGGTAGCGTGATTCGGCAGTTGGCACAGGCATATGGTCTTTTGCAGTACGCCTTACCTGTTCGGGGAGGGTAAATGCACCGATACTTGGTGAAGGCAAAGATTCAGGTTTTAACTCATTTCCAGCCTCATCTCGATACACCAGGTAAAACCCGGCAGGCGCATCTATCGCTTTAATTGCCCAAAAATTTGCTACAAACCCGATGGTGACTTGCGAATTGGGCATTAAAGGAGAAAAATCAGCGGTTGGTTCAAGGCAAAAATAATCTCCATTGATGTGCCTCATTTGAAAACCTTTGCTTACCGATTCGGGCAAAATCATACGTAAAAAATTGAAATAAATAGACCAATTCCTTTCTAAAGTATAGGCGCTTTGATTGGCAACTATCAATTCCGCCTTAAATTGATCCTGCCCATCCAATACGTTGGTAATGACGTTAAAATGCAAAGCTAAGTCTTTGCCTGCTGGATTATGATTGACCTTAATAGCCATATATTATTGGAAATATAGAAAATAATATAGTTATGGGAATATTTAGGTACCGGATTCCGCGTAATCGACTAATTAATAAATTCTACAGTCTCTATTACAGAATAGGATACCCTGATATTAATTCCCTCCAGGAAGGTTGCTTTAATGGATTGAATGGTAAATAGGTGGACTTTACCCTTGTTGGTAGTAACTTTTACTTTATCACCTTTCTTATAATATTTACTCAAGTTAGTCTGGTTAATACCTATGGATTGAGGAACAACTTGCAATTTCCCCAGCCTTTTCCATCGATTTTTCTTAAAGCTTCTAAACCACACATAGTTGATCGACACTTGAGTAGACCAATACTGGGATTTCCAGGGATCATCATAAACTGGTTTACCCTTCACGTTTCCATAAATCAGGTTGGCCTCAACAGACCAGCGGTCAGCAAACTGATAGCCCGTCCCTATTGAAAAACCCAGGCCATTTCCTGATTCTGCATAATCCCACATTACTTCCATATCTCTTCTGCTGGCGAGGCCCACTGATGCATTGAAATAATGTGATGGGCTGGTTTTATTTGTAAAATAAGTAGCGCCTAACCCGCTCAACCCATAAGCAAAAAGTGAATTTCTGGGCGAAGTCATGTCATTTTCCAAGGTACTTTCGGTTACTAAGCTAGCAAGACTTTGGTAGTAGATTACCCAATGGGTATTAATAGCGTATCCTATTTTGATTGAGCTTGAAAGCCCAAGGTTAGTCCATCCAGAACCAGTTTCCCTAGGGAAATCAGATCCAATAGAGGGACTAGCACTGACGACTGACCCACCCAAACCAAATGAAAAAAACAATCCCTCTCGTGCTAAGCCACTCACAACTGTTGAATCATTCCCTTTTTGTTCAATGCTTTGTGCAACGGACACATTGCCAATAATCAGAACCATTCCCAGTACCAGTAAACCCAAATGTTTTATCAGAGCTCCAAAATATTGATTTTCCTGAGATTGATATTTCTAGCCATTCCTTAATATATTTTCCATTTTGAAAGCTGATTTACATTGTACTAAGGGTACAATTCAATATTGTCAATTACCGAATAAGGAACTCTGATATTGTTCCCAACAATATAGGTCTCTTCCATGGACACTATTTTAAACTTGTAAGTAAAACCGTCATGAGTGGTTACTTTTATCTTATCTCCCTGATTAAAATACTTACCTAAATTGGCCCGGTTAATAGCTACTGTTCGAGGAATTGTCTGAATTTTGCCAAGTTTCATCAAACGTGCCTTTTTAAAACTTCTATACCACATATAATGAACAGTTATTTGTGGTGACCAAAGTTGAGTTTCCCAATGGTCATAATTTTTAGGTTTCCCCTTAACTTTCGCAAAAAACAGGTTGGCTTCTACAGACCATCGATTAGCAAACTGATAACCAGTTCCAACAGAAAAACACCATCCGTTTCCGGTTTCAGGATTAAATTTCAGGGTATTCAAGTTTTCTCTGGTAGCCAAGCCCACAGACACATTGTGATACAGTGAAGGGCCGGTAATCTTGTGGTAAAATGTGGTTCCTAAGCCTGCTATTAGATAGCCAAATTCAGAAGTATGCCCCCTTGACGATACGCGATTTTCCAATGTGGTTTCATCTACAAGCATCGTCTGCAGTTGCGCGTAAATCGACCAGTTTGTATTTACGGCATGACCGATTTTAAAGAAAAGTATATCAGCAATATTCGATTCATTGTACTTAGGTATACTTAGTGATCCATTATCTATAGTAGAGTGAGTGTTCAGCCAAGTCCCCCCTAAACCAATGGAAACAAACATTCCTTCCCTGGTTACGCCATTTCCAGGCAATGAATTCTGGGTTTGCCCACCTGCCAGTGTTGCAGAGAGTACAATTACCAAAGAAATAATTGTTATTACTTTCATAACACCCAAAATATAATGTAGCAAATCTGCTAGGTTAAAACTATGAGAAATGTTAAGGCTATCTGATCTTTCTCATCAGACACGCATGAATCTAACTGGTATTGGTTTGACATCATTTATTAAAAATACTCGGTATAGCATCAGTTTCACTATCACAAATCGATCTAAAGTTTGTACTTATGTTGCAGTCTCAGCTTAGTGTCTTTGTGTTTTTTGGAATTTGGTGCTTTCTTTATAAATGTTCGTTTCATCCAGATGTCTTTTGTTCCTTTTGTGTTTGGTCCTTTTTTACTGTACCAAACCCCAAGTTGAGCTTGCTCCCATTGCCATTATCCCACAACCTCAAAAAGTTTTACCTGACAGCGGCTACTTTACTATTACTGTCGAAACAGTCATCGCTGTAGAAAACCAACGGCAGCAAGCAGTTGCCAGCTATTTTGCTAATAAGTTTTTGGTGTCTTCTGGCTGGGCCCCTGAAGTCAAGGTGGCCACCCATTCGGCGCAAATAGTACTGCATCAATTAGATGAATTAGCTGATGAAGGATACCTGTTAAATGTTGATACCAAAGGAATACAAATATCAGCCAGCACCGACACGGGGTTCTTCTATGCCTTTCAAACCCTGATGCAATTGCTCCCTCCTACCTTCGTCTCCAATGAATCGAGAGATGGTTGGGTCATCCCCGCGGTGAAAATTGAAGATGCTCCTGCTTTCGGCTGGAGGGGTTTTATGTTGGACGTCTCCCGGCATTTCTTCGACAAGGAACAGATCAAAAAGATCTTAGATCTTATGTCTGAGATCAAGATGAACCGTTTTCATTGGCATCTGACAGATGATCAGGGTTGGCGGGTTGAGATCAAAAGCTATCCCAAGCTAACAGAGATTGGCGCCTGGCGGATGGATTACACAAACCATGATGAAACCATTTCTGACTGGTGGGGAAGACCACAGCAACAGGCTGGAGAACGAGCAACATATGGTGGTTTTTATACACAAAACGATGTACGGGAAATTATAGCCTACGCCAAAGAACGTTTTATTGAAATCATCCCGGAAATTGACATGCCTGGCCATGCCCAAGCCACTGTTGCTGCCTACCCGGAAATCGGTTGTGTCAATGCTGCCACTTATGTAGCCACCGGCGGAGTATATAAGAACAACACCTATAATCCCGGGAAGGAGGAAACTTTCTTGTTTGCTGAAAATGTGTTGAACGAAATAATGGACCTATTTCCCTTTGAATACATACACATCGGCGGTGATGAATGTAACAAGGAACAGTGGAAAGTAGACCCCCATGCCCAACGTCGTATGAAAGAAGAAAACCTAAAGACGGAGGAAGAATTGCAAAGCTATTTTATCAGACGTATAGAAGGTTTTATAAATAAACGAGGCAGAAGTATGATCGGTTGGGACGAAATTTTGCAAGGAGGTCTGGCCCCTAATGCTACGGTAATGTCCTGGCGAGGAGAAGAAGGTGGCATTGCCGCGGCTCAGGCAGGGCATGATGTGATTATGACGCCCAGCGAATTCTGTTATCTCGATTTGAAACAGGGCCCCGATGATCTCGAGCCTAACCTAGGCTATTCTCATATGTTTTTAAAAGATTCCTATGAATACAAATTGATCCCGGAAAGTTTCTCCGAAGATCAGGCCCGACACGTTTTGGGGACCCAGGCAAATCTTTGGACCGAATCCATTAGTGACTGGGAGAAATTGACCTACATGACCTATCCCAGAATATACGCCATAGCTGAAAATGGGTGGACCTCCGAAAGCCTTCAACAATGGGACCACTTTATCAACCGTTTGGAACCTCATTTAAGACGCCTTGATCTACAAAATATTCGCTATGCGACCAGTGCTTTCAATGTAAATATTGTCCATCGCGGTATTGAGAATGGCATTGAGATTACTTTAAGTACGGAAGTCAATGGACTTGATTATTACTACACCTTGGACGGTACTGAACCTGATTCCAGTTCATTCAAGTATAGGGGACCGTTCACAGCCTATGATGTTCTTAGTATTAGTGCCAGGGCTTTTATGGATGATCAACCTGTTGGTCAGACATCAAGTTTATCATTTCCCATACACCTGGGAGTAAAAGGATCAATCAGGTACCATACGCCTTTTCTAGACTTCAAAGATGCTGCTGGCAAAAATGCTTTAATTGATTATAATTATGCCAGCCTCACCATTACGGATGACAATTGGCAAGGGTTTGGAGGTGATATGGAGGTTGATATTGTTTTTCCTGAACCTCAGATGATCTCAGAAGTACAATTGACCAATCTGCGCTTCACCATTTCAGGTGTTTATGTACCGGAATCTCATCAGGTATTTGGGTGTAAAGATGGTGAGCAGTATTTCCTTTTGGGCGAATCCAAACAGATAGATGAAAGCCAAACACAAGGGAGAAACAAGGTCACCGCTAAAATCTCTTTCGATCCTCAGGAAGTAAAGTCTTTAAAGATTAAATCGAAATCACTTAATCCGATACCACAGGAGCATCATCGGGCAGGAGAAGCTAGCAAGATATACCTGGATGAAATTGTCATTTTCTGAGGTTGGTTAGCCCACTTGAGATACTTGAACTCAGAATTGTCATTAGACTTTGTATCGATGCTTCTAAGTTGCTGTTAGTCAGGTGCTCACACCATGCTCGCCGTAGCGGCTTCGCGAAGGCACGCAGTTTTTTGGCACGGAGACATAGTAAGACTATGGTGAGTAGGCCTGTGGTGGATTAAGCCATTAGACAAATGACTTGGTTAGTGATTATAAATCAAAAACATTTTAATATATTTGCAGCCCGTTAACAGCCCCTTTTTAGGATCATAACCACAACTGTACTAGAGAAATGTCAACAGTAAAGATTTTTTCAGGTTCTGCTTCCCAGTCACTTGGGGAAAAGATCGCTCAGGCCTATGGTGTAAAAACCGGAGCCCTATCATTGGCGAAATTTAGTGACGGGGAAATGTGTCCCAGCTTTGATGAGTCTGTAAGAGGCTGCGATGTATTCTTAATACAATCCACCTATGCACCTGCCGACCACATATTGGAGTTACTGTTAATGATTGATGCTGCCCGCAGGGCCAGTGCCAAACAAGTTACCGTAATCATGCCTTACTTTGGCTATGCCAGACAAGACCGTAAAGACAAGCCACGAGTTTCAATAGCAGCCAAGCTGAATGCCAATTTGCTATCAGCAGCTGGTGCCGATCGACTAATGACTATTGATCTTCATGCCGGACAGATCCAGGGTTTCTTTGATTTTCCTGTAGACCACTTGTATGGCTCAGCAATCTTTGTCCCATACCTAAGACAATTACAGTCCGAGAATATAGTATTTGCTGCCCCCGATGTGGGTGGCGTTGGACGTGCCAGGGCCTTTGCAAAATATTTCAACGCAGAACTGGTGGTTTGTGATAAACATCGAAAACGAGCCAATGAAATAGCTTCTATGCAGGTAATCGGAAATGTTGAGGACGCGGATGTGATTATGGTTGATGACTTAGTGGATACTGCAGGTACCATCTGTAAAGCCGCCCAAGTAATCAAGGAAAAAGGTGCTCGCACCGTGAGGGCAGCGGTTACCCATGGGGTTCTTTCAGGAAAAGCACTTGAAAATATTGGTAATTCATTGCTGGAAGAATTGGTGATAACTGATACCATACCGTTGCGCACGCCTCACGAAAAGATCCATGTATTAACCGTGGCGAACTTATTTGCCAACGCCATAAAAGAAATTAGAACACAAGGTTCAATAAGTTCATTATTCATTTAAAACAATCATGAAAAATTTAGAGATTATAGGGTATAAAAGAGCAAATCTCGGCAAAACTGATGCTAAAAAACTAAGAGTAGAAGGCAAGGTCCCTTGCGTATTATATGGAGGTAAAGAGCAAATACACTTTGAGACTCCCATGATCAATTTCAGGGATTTGGTTTATACCACAGATGCTCATTTTATCAATATTTCCGTTGATGGAAAGCAGGCCAGAGCAATTTTACAAGATATCCAATTTCATCCGGTAAGTGAGATTATCATGCACGCTGATTTTTTGGAATTAGCTGATGACAAACACATCCGCATGGAAATTCCAGTCCGAACCAAAGGAAAGGCGCCAGGCGTGGCCGAAGGTGGCAAACTATACATCAACCATAAGTACCTATTGGTGAGGGCTCTGCCTAAAAATATGCCTGAAGAAATTTTAATAGATATCTCTAAACTTTCATTGGGCAACTCATTTAAAGTGGGAGAGTTGGAACCTGATGATTTTGAATTATTGACCAGCGACCTGGTGAGCGTTATTTCAGTGGAAACACCTAGAACCATCAAGGTAATTGAAGTGGAAGATGAGGAAGAAGAATTAGAAGAAGGAGAAGAAGGAGAAGGAGAAGAAGGAGAAGAAGGAGAAGAAGGAGAAGAAGGAAGTAAAGAAAAATCTGAAGGTGGGGATTCCGGAGGAGATTCTAAAACTCCAAAGGGAGACAGCTAGAGAATCTCAAATCTCGGATCTCAAATCTAAATTACGATCTGAGATCTAAGATCTGAGATCTGAGATTTGAGATCTTATGAAGTTTCTGATTGCCGGTTTGGGGAATATTGGTGCTGAGTACCAACTCACTCGTCATAATATTGGCTTTTTGGTGTTAGACCAGTTGGCAGAAGACAAAAAATCTTCTTTTGAGGTTGACAAACTGGCCTTCAAGACTACATTTCGTTATAAAGGCCGCAGCATTCACCTGATCAAACCTACCACCTACATGAACCGTAGTGGTAAGTCAGTGAACTACTGGCAACAACAACTAAAAATTCCCAACCACCAAACCCTGGTGATAACAGATGATGTGGCACTCCCTTTTGGTAGTTTGAGACTTAGGGCTAAAGGGTCCCATGCCGGTCACAATGGACTAAAACATATTGAATCCATTCTTGGCTCAAATCAATATCCCAGGCTTCGATTTGGGATTGGCAATGATTACCCGAAGGGATTTCAAGTGGATTATGTGCTGAGCCGGTTTACAAAAGAAGAATTCGAGGAATTATCGCCACATATCGAGAAAGCCGTCAATATGATTCTTAGTTTTTGTACCATTGGCATCGATCGTACCATGACCCAGTTTAATTAAGAAAACATCTGAACATTGGGAACAAGGGAACATTCGAGCATTGAGATAATTGAGCAATAGAACATCCGAGCATTCGAGTAATCAGGGAGGTTGGTCAGCTGTTCAACTGTTCACTTGCTCCCTTGTTCCCAATACGCCCTTAACTAACTTCCCCTCCGGGATTGATATCCTTATCGGGCTGTAGGAATGCAAAACTACCATCCGCATGCTCGGCCATAAGGATCATTCCCTGGGATTCAATGCCCATGATTTTTCTGGGAGCCAGGTTCAAAAGAACCGTCACCTGTTGTCCCACCACTTCTTCCGCGCTGTAATGCTGGGCAATGCCGCTGACGATGGTGCGCTGATCCAGTCCGGTGTCCACTTGCAGTTTTAACAATTTCTTGGACTTCGTCACTTTTTCGGCCGCTACAATTTTACCAATGCGAATGTCCATTTTCATAAAATCCTCGAAGGCAATTGATTGCTTAGCATCTGATAAGTCCATAGTGGCATTTTCTATTTTGGAGGTTTTTAATTTTTGTACCTGACGGTCAACTACCTGGTCTTCTATTTTTTCAAAAAGTAATTCAGCCTTGCCTAGCTGATGACCTGGGGTGAGCAGTTCTGCCGAACCTGCGTCTTGCCATGGCAACTCCTCAAGTTGAAGCATGCTTTGGAGTTTCTTACAGGTTTTTGGCAAGAAAGGGCTGGCAAGCACATTCAAGTTTGCCGCAACCTGCAAGCTAATGTTAAGTATAGTGCCCACCCTGGCAGGATCAACTTTTATCAATTTCCAGGGCTCAGTATCTGCCAGGTATTTATTCCCCATACGAGCTACTTCCATCATTAATGTCAATGCTTCTCTGAATCGAAATGCCTCCAGGGAATTGGTAATTCGACGGGGGTATTCCGATAGTTTGGTCAAAGCTTGCTTATCCAGATCATTTAACCGGTCAACAGCCGGAACCTGTCCCTCAAAGTATTTATGTGTGAGTACCATGGCCCGATTTATGAAATTACCGAAAATGGCTACCAGCTCGTTGTTGTTGCGAGCCTGAAAATCTTTCCAGGTAAAGTCATTGTCTTTGGTTTCAGGGGCGTTAGCGCATAGGACGTAACGCAACACGTCTTCTTTTTCCGGCAAATCTTCCAGATATTCATGTAACCAGACCGCCCAGTTCCGGGAGGTTGATATTTTGTCGCCCTCAAGATTTAAAAACTCGTTCGCAGGCACATTATCCGGCAATATATAGGAGCCGTGTGCTTTCAGGATCACAGGAAAAATAATACAATGAAATACAATATTGTCTTTCCCAATAAAATGTATCAACCGGGTATCTTTATCTTTCCAGTAAGGTTCCCAGTCCTTATTGTTCATCGCGGCCCACTCCTTGGTGGCTGAAATATAGCCGATAGGAGCATCAAACCACACATACAACACCTTTCCCTTAGCTTCCTCCAGCGGTACCGGAACCCCCCAGTCCAAATCGCGGGTCATGGCCCTGGGCTTTAGCCCTTGATCTATCCAGGACTTGCACTGCCCATACACATTGGCTTTCCACTCCTTGTGTCCATCAATGATATACTCCCTTAACCAATCCTCATACTTGTCCATAGGAAGATACCAATGCCTGGTTTCCTTCAGCACAGGAGGCTGACCGCTTAGCATGGATCTTGGATTTGCAAGATCCGATGGGCTCAAACTGGTTCCACAATGCTCACACTGATCTCCGTAGGCAGATTCAAACCCACAGTTTGGACAAGTGCCCTGAATATAGCGATCAGCTAAGAACTGCTGACTTTGCTCATCATAGTATTGCTCACTTGCCTCCTCGATAAAGACATCCTTATCATAAAGTGTTTTGAAAAATTCCGAGGCAGTTTCCCAATGAACAGGGCTGGAAGTTCTGCTATAATGATCAAAACTGATCCCAAACTCCCTGAATGACTTATCGATCATGGTATGATATCGGTCAACAATGTCCTGGGGGGTGACTCCTTCCTTTTTGGCTCGCAAGGTTATTGGTACACCAAGTTCATCTGACCCGCACATAAAAAGCACATCCTTCCCTTGAAGCCGTAGGAACCGTACATAAATATCAGCAGGCACATATACTCCTGCCAAATGACCTATATGTACTGGTCCATTGGCATATGGTAAAGCTGCGGTGATGGTGAATCTTTGGAAAGTCATGCCGGCAAAGATAAAAGTAATAGCTTAATTGATGCCAATTAACCCTGGCAATTTCTTAGTTTTGCCGCTTGATTTATCCTTCTATGGAAGAGTTGAGAAATATTGCCATAATAGCCCACGTTGACCACGGAAAAACCACACTTGTGGACCGGTTCATCCAGACGGGCCAAATATTTGATGATCATCAACAAATGGGCGAGTTGATACTCGACAGCAATGAACTGGAGCGGGAAAGAGGCATCACAATCCTGTCAAAAAACGTATCGGTGAAATACCAAGGGGTGAAAATAAATATTATTGATACCCCTGGACACGCTGACTTTGGCGGGGAAGTCGAACGGGTATTGAAAATGGCAGACGGTGTATTACTGCTGGTAGACGCCTTTGAAGGCCCTATGCCACAGACCAGGTTCGTGCTTGAAAAAGCTTTGAAACTTGGACTAAAGCCTATTGTGGTAATTAACAAAGTCGATAAGGAGAATTGCAGGCCCGACGAAGTTCACGAACAGGTTTTTGAGCTAATGTTCAATCTGGATGCTACTGAAGAACAACTGGACTTCACCACCCTTTATGGGTCCTCAAAACACGGCTGGATGAGTACGGACTGGAAAAAACCCACCACAGATATTCAACCACTGCTTGATGCCATTATTGAAATTATTCCAGCACCAGCCCAGCTTGAGGGTTTGCCCCAAATGCAAATTACTTCACTTGACTATTCTTCATATGTTGGCCGGATCGCCATTGGAAGAGTTTACCAGGGCACCGTTGAGGAAGGAAAGACCTATGGACTAAGTAAGAAAGATGGCAGTCTAATAAAAATTAAGGTCAAAGAACTGTTTGTATTTGAAGGATTGGGAAGAACAAAAGTATCTACTGTAAGTTCCGGAGAAATCTGTGGGGTAGTGGGGCTTGAAGACTTCGAAATTGGAGACAGCATTACGGACGTAGAAAATCCAGTAGCGCTGCCCAGGATCTCCATTGATGAGCCCACCATGAGCATGTTATTCACTATTAACAATTCACCATTTTTTGGGAAAGAAGGAAAGTTCGTCACTTCCAGGCATTTACGGGAAAGACTGGAAAAAGAAACTGAGAAAAACCTGGCATTGAAAGTTGATCAGGCTGATTCCGAAGACAAGTTTATAGTTTATGGCCGTGGGGTGCTCCATCTTTCAATATTGATAGAAACCATGCGACGGGAGGGCTACGAACTGCAAATAGGTCAGCCTCAAGTCATTTTTAAAGATATAAAAGGCAGTAGACAAGAGCCTATTGAGCACATGGTAGTGGAGGTGCCGGATGAATACTCAGGCAAAGTTATTGAAATGGTCACTAAGCGAAAAGGTGAACTGACCATTATGCAACCAAAAGGAGATCTTCAACACCTTGAATTTGATACTCCAGCCCGCGGATTGATCGGATTAAGGAATAACATGCTAACCGCTACTGCAGGCCAAGCCATCATGAACCACCGATTCAAAGACTATCAACCTTACAAAGGAACTATTCCCGGCAGGATCAATGGATCATTAATATCAATGGTAGACGGATCTAGCACTGCATATTCCTTGGACAAATTGCAAGACAGAGGCGTATTTTTTGTAGGCCCTGGTGAAAACTTATATACTGGACAAGTAATCGGAGAACACAGCCGTTCCAACGACTTGGTAGTAAATGTGCAAAAGGGTAAGAAGCTCACTAATATGAGGGCATCCGGCTCTGATGATAATGCGAAAATAGCCCCACCCCGAACTTTCTCCCTGGAGGAAGCTTTAGAATACATTCAAGAAGACGAGTATTTGGAAGTTACTCCAAAAGCAATCAGGATGCGCAAGATCTATTTGGACGAGCACCAGAGGAAAAGAATGAGTAGTAAGATTTAGACAGGGACGAGGTACGAAGGTATGAAGGACGAGGGTGATAGGGTGTTAGGGTGATAGGGACGAAGGATAAGGATTTACGATTAGCAATTGACAGATTGTAAATTGACAATGGCTAATAATCAATTGTTAATTGTAATACTGGTATCCATGGCCTCCCATTACGGATCCGTGAGAGATTAGAGAAACTATATAGTTAACTCCGCATTTAACTATATAGTTTATTGACTTGGGTAGGTTCAAGGATTTAGTGCGACACTAAATTAGTTTAATTTAGTTCGCATCAATGAAATACCATCAAATAACCATACTGTTATTCATTTACACTGAGGGATTGAGGTATGAAAAATTCAATTATGGATTATGAATGATTTCAAATTACGAATAAAGCTTAGAAAAATCCATCGTCCCTCGTCCTTCGTACCTGGTAATTATAACTCTTATTGCTAGCCTCAATAAAAATCGATATCTTGATACAATACACGTCTATTACTGGCGGTTTTTACCAAATTATAGATATATCATGGTGTTGAAAGAATACCTTACCAAGAGTCGCCCCTACTTTTCAAACATAGCTGTGTGCCTATTGTTCTTTGCGATGGTACTGGTGGCATCAAATGCTTGTAATGACACAACCCCCGTAAAGATCGGCTCCGACGACCTTGGTGGAATAGTCACTGGTGCGAATGGGCCGGAAGCAGGAGTTTGGGTAATTGCAGAAACCTATGATCTTCCCACCAGGTTCGCAAAGATTGTAGTTACCGACCACCAGGGTCGTTACCTGATACCCGATCTGCCTGATGCGAATTACTCAGTTTGGGTGCGGGGTTATGGGCTGGTCGATTCTGAAAAGAAAAAAACCAGGCCTGGCGTAAACCTGAACCTAACTGCGGTAATAGCGCCTTCTCCAGCGGCTGCTGCCCAATACTATCCGGCAGGGTACTGGTTTTCGCTTATCGATGTACCGGCAAAGAGCGAGTTTCCTGGTACGGGCGCTAAAGGAAATGGCATTTCGCCCAATATGAAAACCCAGGCTAATTTTATCCGAAGCATTAAATCGGGCGCCTGTATGGCATGTCATCAACTTGGCAGCAAAGGCACCCGGGAGTTTCCCGAATCGCTGGGCACATTTGATACCTCTTATGATGCCTGGGCCCGTCGCATACAGTCCGGACAAGCTGGAGCCAGTATGATCTCAGGATTACATAGGGTCGGTTTTGAGGGATCCATCAAAATGTTCGCGGACTGGACTGACCGAATCACCGCTGGAGAATTGCCTGAAACCCCTCCCCGGCCCCAGGGTTTGGAGAGGAATGTGGTTATTACCCAATGGGACTGGGCGGACCAGAAAGCATACCTGCATGATTTGGTTTCCACAGACAGACGAGATCCCACAGTCAATGCCAACGGTGCACTTTATGGTGCTCTGGAGGCCAGCGCTGACTATCTCCCGGTACTTGACCCAGTACAACACAAGATTAGTCAGGTACCAATAAGTGTACGTGATCCAAATACCCAGCCAGCCTCAGGTCCTGAAATGCCACAGCCTTCACCTTATTGGGGTGATGAGGTGATATGGGACAGTAAGACCAATGTACATAATCCCATGTTTGATGAGAAAGGCAGGGTTTGGATTACAGCTACCGTGCGCCCGCCGGATAATCCTGCTTTTTGTAAGGAGGGATCAAATCATCCTTCAGCCAAGCTTTTCCCCGTTAACAGAGCTAGTCGTCATATTGCTGTTTACGATCCCAAAACGCAATCATATACCCATTGCAGCACCTGTTTTAGTACCCACCATTTGATGTTTGCCGAAGACGAGAATAACACTTTATGGACTAGCGGTGGTGGTAACGTAATCGGCTGGTTGGATACCAAAAAGTTTCTTGAAACTGGAGACGAAGAGGCCTCACAAGGGTGGACCGCATTGATCCTGGATACCAATGGTAATGGCAAACGGGACGATTATGTGGAACCTGATGAACCCGTCGATCCAACCAAAGACAAGCGGATCACCAAGGGACTTTATTCGGTGGCCCCTGCGCCTGACGGCTCGGTCTGGGGATCATCCCTGGGATATCCTGGCGGAGTGGTCCGGCTGGATCCCGGTGCTAACCCACCTGCCTCAGCTTTAGTCGAATACTATGAGCTACCTCTGGACAACGGCGGTGAGCCGACCGAAGGATACTCGCCTCGGGGAATGGACATAGATCGCAACGGTGTTGCCTGGGTGGCACTGGCCAGCGGCCATATGGCAAGCTTTGACCGGCGCAAGTGTGGTACACTCAATGGACCTGACGCCACAGGCCAGCATTGTCCCGAAGGCTGGACATTTTATACAGAGCCATTACCTCAGTTGAAAGGAGTATCAGCTTCAGGTAGTGCAGAATCCAGCTACTATACCTGGGTAGACCAATTCAATACGCTTGGATTGGGTGAGAATATACCAATCAACACCGGGAATGGGTCAGAAGGCTTGTTGGTGCTCAAGGATGGTGAATGGGTGGTTCTTCGGGTACCCTATCCGCTGGGATTTTATACTAAATGGGTGGATGGTCGTATCGATGATCCAGATGGAGGCTGGAAGGGCCGTGGATTGTGGGCCACCATAAGCACGCGGGCGCCATTTCATATGGAAGGGGGCAAAGGCACCACCAGCAAAGTGTTTAAATTTCAACTTAGGCCGGATCCGTTATCCGATTAGTTGTTCTATGCTAAAAACAGACAAGTTAGGCATTTTCTCTTTTGTCAAGAAAGCCACCATATCAAGCATAGATCCATTTTTAATGCTAGGAAATAAGGAGTATTTGGTAAAATTGCCTTCATGAAAAGCAAATACCTACTACTACTTCCATTGTTGTCAATTACCTTGGCAGGCTGTCAAAAGCCAACACCTGAATTTCAACCTGTTCGTCCCAACATCATCTTCCTGCTGACTGATGACCAGCGCTGGGATGCCATGGGGGCCATGGGAAATCCTATTATCCAAACGCCCAATATGGACAGACTGGCTCAGGAAGGCATTCTCTTTCAAAATGCTTATGTCACTACCTCCATCTGCGCGATTAGTCGTGCAAGTATCTTCTCCGGACAATACGCACGCAGGCATGGCATCCACGATTTTGGAAGCTTTTTTCAACCCGAAACCTGGGCCAATAGCTACCCCATGCTACTGAGAAATGAAGGTTATTATACGGGATTTGTTGGTAAATTTGGAGTTGGCGGAAAGAATACCATGCCCACCCATGACTTTGACTATTGGAAAGGGATCGCCGGACAACCAAAATATGAACACACAGACTCAGCCGGAAACTACAAACACCT